>Ga0265338_10007377_pt1 | contig 13672 bp, 11 predicted proteins | sample 42126metaG_FD_193579 | JGI IMG/M metagenome (GOLD analysis project Ga0265338, IMG submission 193579) | Rhizosphere microbial communities from Carex aquatilis grown in University of Washington, Seatle, WA, United States - 4-21-26 metaG | ecosystem: Host-associated > Plants > Roots > Rhizosphere... | reverse complement strand
GTTCGCGTGGTGGTGGACCCCAAGAGCGCGCTTTACGTCACGGGCAGCGAGTTGGATTATCTCGACACATTGCAGGGTGGTTTCAAGGTGAAGAACCCGAATGCGGCGACGAGTTGTTCGTGCGGCTAGAGTTTCAGCGCGTGACTGAACAAGTCCAAAGTCCAAGGTCTAAAGCCCAAAGTCAGGAACCCGCCCGAAAATGTAATCCGCTTTTGACTTTGGACTTTGGGCCTTAGACTTTGGACTTATTGTGACCGATTATTTTGCCCTCCTCAACGAACCACGTCGCCCATGGCTGGACGCGGAATTGCTGAAGCAAAAATTTCTCACACTCTCCGCGACGGTTCATCCTGATCGCGTCCACAATCTCGGCGAAACGGAGCGCGCGGCAGCGCAGGAGCATTATACGGAGTTGAACACGGCGTATAATTGCCTGCGCGAACCCAAGGAACGGCTTCAGCATTTGCTCCAACTCGAACTCGGCGCGCCGCCTCCGAATACCCAGCGCATCCCGTCGGACCTCATGGATTTGTCGCTCGAAGTGGGCAAGGCCTGCCGGGAGGCGGATGCATTTCTTGCCGAGAAAGCCCGGGTGACTTCGCCGCTCTTGCAGGTCAGTTTCTTTGAGCGCGGTCAGGTCTTTGCGGACAAATTGCAGGCCCTACGCCAGCGGGTGAACGCGCTTAACGACCGGTTGAACGAAGAGTTGCGGCAGATCGACGCCGCATGGCAATCCAGCGCGATGCCGCGAACCGCTCTATTGCAACGGCTTGAAGAATTGTCACGGTTATTCAGCTATTTCGCCCGGTGGAGTGCGCAAATACAGGAGCGGGTCGTGCGATTGTCCTTTTAGTGAGGCAAATCCGGGCGGGTGGTGTACCGGATGAAGACGATTTTCAGGCGAACTTTCGGTTTTCGAGGAGTGCTTCCGGGGATGCGTTCCCGTGACGGAGTTGGTACATCCCCTGCTGAAAAGAACGCATGCAACAGTTACAGAATGCAGTTCTGTATCGCCTCGCGTCTTCCGTATCCAAGGAAGGCGCCCAGTCCCCCTTGAAATCCGCCGGAATGCGTTTGGCTCTTCGCTGACGCTCTTCTGAATTGGGTTTGGTTCCCGCCGGTTTGCGCAAGCAAGCCGGCGGTTTTTCTTTCGGGGGCTGGATGATGGATGAATGACAGGACTGTCTTATCCAACAATTCATTCACCCATGCTTGCTTGCGAACCATTCAGCGAACCGTTCTCGCGCCTTCTTTGTGATATTATGCGAATCCATGTGGTGGCCAATTTCGTGCATCAACACGTCACGTAGATAAAACCGCCGAAGCCAGTCCAGATTCGCCCGCCCAAAAGGATACGCGTGAAGAAACACGCAATCATTCCAATAGTGGCCATAATACCAAGTCGTTTTTCCCCAACTCTTCAGTTGTTTGGTCGTTCCCGATAAGATGAAAACAGCCCTTAACCCTTTTAAAAACTCGGGAGAGCAGCTCATTAATTGACCTTCAACTTCACCGGCGGAACAAGGGCGAATGAATCCTTCCAACACCTTCAATTCGATAATTTTCGGGAAAGCCGGTTTCTTGGAGATTTTTCCATCAAAGCGTTTGAACACCGCCTGAATTTCCAGCCACCAAGGCTCGTAGGCCGACCAGTTGGTGAACCGGTTTTTAGAATAGGCGTTCGAGCGTGGACCTGAACCGCTGTTGTGCGCACTCATGCGTCATCGACTTGAGTGGTTTACTCTTCCTGGAGCGCAACGATGCCGAGCGGCGGCAGCGTGAGCGCGGCCGAGTACGGCTGGCCGTGCCATTTGTGTTCTTCCGAGATGACGCCGCCAAGGTTGCCCACATTGCTGCCGCCGTAGATGCCCGCGTCGCTGTTCAGCACTTCCCGCCATTTGCCGGGCGCAGGCAGGCCGACGCGATAATTCGAGCGTGGCACGGGTGTGAGGTTCATGATCACCGCGATGCGGCGCGAACCGTCCGGCAATTGCCGCATGAATGACAAAATGCTGCTGTCCTGGTCGGTGCAATCGATCCAATAAAATCCCGCGAGGTCATAGTCCGCCTGCCAGAGGGCAGGTTGGGCCGAGTAAAGTTTGTTCACATCCTCGACGAATTTCTGAACGCCACGATGATACGGACCGGCGCCGAGCAGCCACCAATCCACTTCGCCGTTGGCGTTCCATTCGCCGCTCTGGCCGATTTCGCAGCCCATGAACAACAATTTTTTGCCGGGGAACAGCCATTGATAGCCGAGCAAGGCGCGGAGATTGGCGAAGCGTTGCCAGTCGTCACCCGGCATGCGTTGGATCAAGGAGCCTTTGCCGTGCACCACTTCATCGTGCGAGAGCGGCAGGATGAAATTTTCGTGATGATGATATAGCATCGCGAACGTGAGATCGTGCTGGTGGTATTTGCGATGGATGGGTTCGTGCTTGAAATAGTTCAGCGTGTCATGCATCCAGCCCATGTTCCACTTGAAGGAAAATCCGAGACCGCCAAGGTACGGCGGACGCGTGACCTGTGGCCAGGCAGTGGATTCCTCCGCCACCGTGATGACGCCGGGAAATTCCACGTGCGTGATGTGGTTGAACGCGCGGAGAAATTCAATGGCTTCGAGATTTTCGCGGCCACCGTATTGGTTCGGAATCCATTCGCCCGCCTTGCGCGAGTAATCGAGGTAAAGCATCGAGGCGACGGCATCCACGCGCAAGCCGTCGATGTGAAATTGGTCGCACCAGAAAAGCGCGTTGGCCGTGAGAAAATTGACGACTTCGTGCCGGCCGAAATTGAAGATCAACGTGCCCCAATCCTGGTGCGCGCCTTTGCGCGGGTCGGCATGCTCGTAGAGCGCGGTGCCGTCGAAATTCGCGAGCGCCCATTCATCGCGCGGAAAATGCGCCGGGACCCAATCGACCAGCACTCCGATGCCGGCTTCGTGCAGTGTGTTGATGAGAAATTTCAAATCCTCGGGTGTGCCGTAACGGCTGGTGGGCGCGTAAAACCCGGTGACCTGGTAACCCCACGAAGGATAAAACGCGTGCTCAGCGATGGGCATGAATTCGACGTGCGTAAAACCCATTTGTTTCACGTAATCGACGAGCGGCCGCGCCAGGTCGCGGTAACCGAGGGATTCGCTCGCGGTCTTCTTTCGCCACGAACCAATGTGCACTTCATAAATGCTCAAGGGCGCGCGCAATGCATCCTGTTTCTTCCGCTTCTCAAGCCAGGCGTCATCAGTCCATTTGAACTTTTTCGTGTTCCAAACGATGGCGGCGTTTTTCGGCGCGTTCTCGAAAAAGAAACCGTAAGGATCGGTTTTGAGAACGATGTTGCCGTGAACGTTGCGCACTTCGAATTTGTAAATGGCCCCTTCGCCAACGCCGGGGATGAAAATTTCCCAAACGCCCGAGGGTCCCAGTGAGCGCATCATGTGAATGCGACCGTCCCAATCGTTGAAATTGCCGACGACACTGATGCGTTGGGCGTTGGGCGCCCAGACCGCGAAACTGGTTCCGGCGACGCCATCGATCACGCGCAGTTGGGCACCGAGCTTTTCGTAGATGCGGCGCTCATCACCTTTGCCGAAGAGATACAAATCGGATTCGCCGAGCGTGGGCAAAAAGGAATACGGATCGCGCGCGCGACGCGTGTGCTTCTTTTTATCGGTAATGACAAGGTCGTAGGCGTAAACGCGATTGGCGGATTTCGTCACGCCTTCCCACACATCCGAGTTCGGAATGCGCTCAAGTTTCAGCGCCGGCTTGTCTTTTTCGTGGACCGGTTGGGCCTCGACTTTCGACGCATGCGGCACCAGCGCGCGGACGACCACCCCTGAACCGTCACCCAAAGGATGCATTCCGAGCAACTGATGCGGCGAACGATTGTTGACTTCCACCAAACTGCGGAGTTCTTCCTGGGTCAGTACCATGGAATGCAATCTAGCAGACCGGGGCAAATCGGCATTAGAAAAGAACACCCATTGCAATTTCCGCTAATCCGTGGTCAAACCATCAGCTTCGTGTAACTTCCCCGTGCTTTTTTCGTCCTTAAGCTGGTATGCAAAAGATACCCCTACATCTTTTGCTGATGACCTGTTTGGCCGCGAACGCCGTCTCAGCAAAAACCGTTAAAGTCGCCTCCCTTCCCGCTCTCGAAGCAGCCATTGCCAACAGTTCCCCCGGCACGGAAATCGAACTCGCCAACGGAGTTTATACGGTGACGAACGCGATTCACATCACACGTACCGGCACGGCGGCACAACCAATCACGGTTTCGGCGGAGACCATCGGCGGCGCGGAAATCACCGGCACCGAAGGTTTTCACATTGAGGCGCCGGCGGCGTATATCGTCATCAAGGGGTTCAAGTTCACGCACAGCGTTGACGGTGAGGAAATCAGTGAAGGCGCGAATCACTGCCGCTACACGCGTTGCACCTTTCAACTCCCCGGCCGCGGGCATTATCTGATGAACAGCGGCGACGACACGGAAATCGATCACAACACCTTCCAGAATAAATTCACCGAAGGGCAGATGATCATCGTCCACGGTCCGGGCACGAACCAAATGGCGCAGCGCACGTGGATTCATCACAACTGCTTTACAAACTTTCCCAATGCGCACGTGAACAATTGTTCCGCCATCCAGATCGGCGTGAGCGGCCGGAGCATGGCGTCCAGTCATGCGCTGGTGGAATCGAACTTGTTCCTGCGTTGCCGGGGTGAGAACGAAAATATCTGCAACAAATGCTGCGAGAGCACGTATCGCTACAACACGTTCGGCGAGGGTTGCAGCGAATTGTCGCTGCGGCACGGGAATTTCAATATTGTCTACGGGAACTTTTTCCTCGGCACGGAAGGCGTGCGCATCTTCGGCAAGGACGACAAAATCTACAGCAATTATTTCGAGAAGTGCGTCAAGGCGATTCACATCGGCAATGGCGATGCCTTGATTCCGCCGGACAAACTGACCGGGCACGATCGCCCGGATCGCACGCTGGTTGTTTTCAATACCTTGGTCGACAACAAAAACAGCCTGATGATGGCAGGCCGGAATCATGGATTGGGCGCGCGGGATTTTACCTTCGCGGACAACATCATCGAGACGAGCGGAAAAGCGGTGGCCATCGAAGGTCCGCTCACAAACGCGGTGTGGCTGGGAAACATTATCTGGGGCTGCACGAATGGAGTCGGCAACATCCCTGAAAACGGATTCAAATTAATTGATCCCTTGCTGACGCGCGACGGCGACGGCGAAATGCATGTTCAAAAAGGCAGTCCGGCGATTGCCGCCGGGACGGGATCGTATACGTTTGTGACCGTGGACATCTCCGGAAAAACACGCAGCGGCAAGCTCGATGTGGGAGCGGACCAATTCGGCGGCGGCAAAGTCATCAATCGGATCCTGACGACGGCCGATGTGGGACCGGGGGCGCCGTGACCAAACACACATAAGCACATCGGCGCGCCCTCATACCGGCTATATTCATCCAATCATGTGTTTGTGGACCAACTCGCACATTTTGAAAGCGAGTTGATCTTTCATGCCGTAGTAGACGCATTGGCCGGACTTTTCCCGCGTGAGCATTCCGGCGGTGGCCAACAGGGAAAGGTGCTTGGACACGTTGGCTTGCGTGGCGCCGACGGCGGCAACAATATCATTGACCGCGAGCGGCTCACGGCAGACCGCCTGTAAAATCTTCAAACGCATAGGTTCGCCCAGCAAACGGAAACGCAAGGCGACCTTATTTAGTTCTTCGTCCGACAAAAGACGTTGAGTTTTGCTTTTTGACATATTCTTATATGGTTATATGATTATACAGCGATTATGTCGATCTCACAATTTAAAACTTCCGCCACACCGGCCGAACTTCAGCGGCTTGCGGAAGACGGTTCCGCGGAAATCCTGGACGTCCGCACGCCGGGAGAATTCACTGCCGCCCATATCCCCGGCGCCGTGCTCCTGCCGCTGGATGCGCTTGACGCCGCCGCGTTTCTAAAGGCCCGCGGCAATCAAAGCAACACGATTTACGTTATTTGCCAATCCGGTGGACGCGCGCGGAAGGCGATCGAAAAATTTCAGCGTGCCGGCTTTGAGGGCTGCGCGCTGGTGGAAGGCGGGATGCAGGGCTGGATGGATGCGGGACTGCCAGTGATTCGCGGACAGCGCCAGAAGCTGCCGCTGATGCAGCAGGTGCAAATCACGGTGGGCATTGTGTCCGGCGCCGGAGCGGCGCTCGCACTGACGGTGCATCCGGGCTTTGCTTTGCTCCCCCTGCTTACCGGTTGTGGATTGCTATTTGCCGGTCTCACGGGCACCTGTGGACTCGCCTGGGTACTGGCCAAAATGCCGTGGAACCGGGGAGCCGCTTGTGTGCCGCAAAGCTGTTGTGAACGAAAGGCCTGATATGCATACACCTCGTCGAATCATCATCGTGGGCGGCGTCGCGGGCGGAGCTTCGGCGGCAGCCAAGGCGCGTCGAGTGGATGAAACCGCGGAGATCCATGTGTTCGAGCGCGGGCCCTATATTTCCTTCGCCAACTGCGGACTGCCTTATTTCATCGCGGGTGAAATCACCGATCGCCAAAAGCTGATCGTGATGACACCCAAGACATTTTGGGACCGCTCGCGAGTGCACGCGCACGTGAATCACGAGGTGCTGTCGATCAATCGCCAGGCAAAAACCATCCGTGTAAAAGACAAAAATCGGCAGGAACACGAGGTCGCCTACGACAAATTGATCCTGAGCCAGGGCGCCAAGCCGATTGTGCCGCCGATACCGGGGGCGGAATTGCCCCACATTTTCACTCTGCGAGACATCCCGGATACGGATCGCATCAGCGCATTCATTGCCGGGCGGAAACCTCGCCGGGCGGTGGTCATTGGCGGCGGATTTATTGGGCTGGAAATGGCGGAGGCGTTTTATCATCGCGGCATGCACATCACGGTCGTGGAACGCGATCCGCATATCCTTCCGTTGCTCGACCGCGACCTGGCAACCCATCTGCAAAATCAAATTCGCGGTGAGACTTTCGATTTCAAAACCAAAACGGAAGCAGTGCGGTTTACGGCTGACAGTGTTGAACTGGGTGATGGCAGCCGGTTGGAAGCGGATTTAATTTTGTTGAGCGTAGGCGTCAGGGCCGAAGTGGATCTGGCCCGGGCGGCGGGGCTGGAAATTGGCACGACTGGCGGCGTAAAAACGAATGGCCAAATGCAATCATCGGACCCGGACATCTACGCCGTCGGCGACGCGGCGGAGACGATTCACGCGCTGACCGGAGCGCAAGCACGCATTCCGCTCGCCGGCCCGGCAAACCGCCAGGGGCGCATTGCGGGAGCGAATGCCGCGGGAGCACGCATGATCTACCGCGGCGCGCTCGGCACGTCCATTGTGCGCGTGCTACAGATGACAGCCGGGTTTACCGGCCTGAACAGCGCGCAGGCAGCCAGGGCGGGTTTCAAATTTTTCACGAGCCTGACTCGCGATTATAGTCATGCACATTATTATCCCGGCGCAAAACCTTTGCTCATCAAAATCATTGCCGAGGAAGGGACGGGACGACTTCTGGGCGCCCAAGTGGTCGGCGAGGACGGCGTGGATAAACGCATCGATGTGCTGGCGACAGCGATTGCCGGGAAAATGACAGTTTATGATTTGGAAAACCTGGACCTCGCCTACGCGCCGCCGTTTAGCTCGGCGAATGATCCCGTAAATGTGGCGGGGTTCGTGGCGAGTCACATTGCGCGGGGAGATATCGCCACGGTCGCATCCGAGACTTGGAAGCCCAACGGCGATTTCCTACTGGATGTGCGGGACGAAGATGAAGTTTCGGAATACGGCGGACTCAAAGGGGCCGTAAACATTCCGCTCTCGAAGCTGCGCGACGCCCTGGAAGCGTTGCCTCGCGACCGGAGAATCGTGGCTTATTGCCAAAAGGGCCAGCGGGGATACTTCGCCGCGTGTGCACTGCATGGAAACGGATTTGAGAAAGTGGCGAATCTCCGCGGCGGGTTTTTGCAGGCGAAACTGAATCAATCGGCGTAATCTCAACAAGGCTGATGGCCCCAGTCGCTTTCCTTCAATTCCTTCTCGAACAACGCCCATTGCTCTTCCTTGCTCAACTGGCCGGGCGCAACGGGCTCCGTCGGCGAGGCTGAGTTGGCCTCACTGGTGCTGGCCGGTGCGGTCGGATTTCCTGGCAGCGTGTTATCGGGCTTGGGCTCACTCATACGGATGATTGCATTGTCGGTTATTCAAAGCCGTTTTTCAACCTTTGCGAACAAAACCAAGGTGCTCGCCATCAGTCTCTTCCACAAACAGTTGCGGAAATGCCCGCCACAACTAAAGGCATAGATAGAGCAAAATACGGTTAGCCGGATTTGTCGTTGAATGCATACTGTGATGTGTGCGACATGAACCAATCTTGAGCGTGAAAAAGCCGATCGACCGAAGCAAGAATGGGCGGGTCCCGCTGCATCCGGCCATCTCGGAGGACGTGGCATTTGGCTATCCGCGCGATTTTCTGCAGAACCAATTCGTCTATCTCGTGATTTCTCCGCGAGCCAAAGGTCTTTCGATCGGGGTGAACATGCACCCGATTGTGCGCTGCAATTTCAATTGCCTTTATTGCGAAGTGGACCGCGGCACACCAGCACGCGCTTCGACGCTGGACATTGAACGCATGGGAACGGAACTCGATCAAACGCTGCGAATGGTGGATGACGGCTGGCTGCGCCACCTGCCCCGCTACGCGAACCTCCCGGAGGATATGTTGCAGATCCGTCATGTAACATTGAGCGGCGACGGCGAACCAACCCTGGCGGAAAGATTTATCGAAGCGGTGGCCGCGGTCGCGCACGTGCGGGCGGTGCGAAGATTTTTCAAAATCGTGCTGGTCACAAACTCGACGGCGTTGGACAGCGCGCGCGTTCACGAAGGGCTGCGGTTTTTCACCCGCGAAGATGAAGTATGGGCCAAGCTCGATGGCGGCACCGATGCGTATATCCGCAAAATGAACGGCTCCACGACGCCGTTGCAGAAAATTTTGAGCAACATCCTGTTGATCGGCCGGCAGCGGCCGGTGGTCATCCAAAGTCTGTTCCCGGCTATCAACGGCGAAGCGCCATCGGATTTTGAAATCGAGGAATACGCACAGCGATTGAAGGAATTGAAGGAACAAGGCGCGGAAATCTCCCAGGTGCAAATCTATTCCGCTACTCGTCCAATGGCGCAGGCGGGCTGCAGCCATCTGCCGCTCAGAACATTGTCACGCATCGCGCAAACGGTTCGGCGAGTCGCGGGATTGAAAGCGGAAGTATTTTAAGACAGCGAACCGGCCAGCCACGGCAACGACGCGGGAAAAGGAACCTCGCCAGCGGGACGCTGGCGCTCCCAGGAATTGCGCCGCCAGCCTAGCATCCTTACCGGTGATTCAAAATCAAATCAAGCTGCGCGGCGAGAATTTCGAGGCTGCCTTCGCTCCAAATCACAAAAGTCGATTTTGCGATTTTCTTTTCCACTGGCAGTTGCGCGGCGATGCGTTGAGCGAGTTGCGCCTCCGTCCAACCGCGTTCAAGCAACCGTTTCCGCTGCGTCGCAGTTGAACACGCAACACAAATGGTGGCGTCGAATTCACCTTCCGCGTTCGTTTCGAATAGCAACGGGATGACCACGCAGGCGGTTTGAATTTTTTGAGAGCGCCAGATTTCGATTTGTTGCTTCCACAAGTCGCGAATGCGCGGATGCGTGATGGCCTCGAGCTTTTGCCGGGCGGCAGGATCGGAAAAAACGATGCGCGCGAGAGCATCGCGACGCAATTCGCCACTGGGTGAAACAACCTCCGCGCCGAAAGCGTTCTGAATCTCGCCCAGGGCGGGCTGGCCGGGTTCAACGATTCTCCGCGCCAGGGCATCCGTGTCCACAACGGACACGCCGCGTTGGGCGAGGATTTGGGCGGCGGCGGATTTGCCCATGCCGATGCCGCCGGTGAGCCCGAATAGTTTCATGCGGCATTGATGCTTGCGTCCGGTGGCGGACGCAAGCGCAAAGCGAGAGATGATTACGGCAACAGGATCGCGCGATAGAATCGGCTCGCGGAACCGCTCGGGGCCGGATCAACAAAGTCGATTGGCGGCGCGCCAGTGTAAACGTTCACCCAGTTGCTGCTGACCAGGTTAGTGTTCATCTGAATAATGACGGTCAGGCTGGGATTCGTCGGGCCGGGTACTGAAATATGGAAGGCTCCATTGGTAAACGACGGCGTGAGGGTCGCGGTCAGCGGGACGACACTCACACTAGCGGTGGCAAGATCGTCATCCGGATTCGGGTCCGGTGTACCGGTGTTGACAGTCGCCGTATTCACCAGAGTCCCGGCAGATTGCGCTTTCACTGTCACCGTCATGGCAGCGCCGTTATTGAGAGTGAGGTTGCCAACATTCCAGGTAAGTGTCGAACCAACGCGACTAACGGTGCCTTGGGTGGTATTGGTTGAAACAATGATGGTTCCCAGCGGCAAAGTGTCACTTACAGTCACATTCGTCGACAAGGAAGGACCGTAGTTCGTAACCGTCACCACAAACGTTTCAGTCTGGCCGGCGAAAGCCGAGACATTCGTGGTGTTCATCAACACCTCGATATCACCCGCCGTGCCGATTACGTCGGCAGTGGTCAAATTCAGAACCCAGCCATTGGCAATCATACCGCTGCTGATCGGGGCATCATCCTGGACGAACATCATCCACTGCCCGTTCGGATTACCTCCGTTGACAACGGCCATATTGGTGCCATAAGGCGGCGGAGGAGGCGAGATATGGACGATAGGCTGGGCAGAACCGAGCAGGGCATTAATGAAATTGGTTCCGTTGGGAGTCCCAAGACCAGTGGCCAAATCGTAGCCGCTGACAGCAGAAAATGCATTCGGGCTGCCGCTCCATGCATTGTTTCCGGTCGTGATATCGTGAAAGGAACTGCTGTAATTCGCCGATCGCGCTATTGAATAAATGGTGGGATTAATAAATCCGAGGGACGCCTGCCCGTTCAACGCCGCCTGCTGATTGGCCAATGCCATGAAACCCGCCCACAACGGAGCGGCACAACTGGTGCCGCCTTCAACTTGGGCCTGTCCGCCACCAAAGAAGACCAAGACGTTATCCGCCGTCAACGCTACATCAGGAACATTGCGGAACGTCGACGAGCCACCACGTGCCACCATGTTAATGTTGGTCTGCCAGCTTGGAATTCCGTAAAAAGTGCTCACGCCACCGCAGCTACCCTGACCGTCCCTCGTCGGTCCAATGGAAATACCCCAGTTCCAGACCGTTTCTGAAGCGTAATTAGCCCTTCCAGCAGTCGTCAAAGTAGTGCCACCGACCACAGTGATATGCGGGCTGTCGGAAGGGAACGGAATCGGGCCGGTATACGCATCCGAATCACCGCTGGCGGCAAAGAAAGATTGTCCCTGCACAGCCATCTGTTGGAAGATTTGTTCCGCAATCGGGTCGGGCCCACCGCCACCCCAGGAGCAACTGAGTTGTTTTGCCGAGTTGTCGTTTGCCATTCTGCTCAAAATATCCACCCACGGGCTGGGATTTGGAGCTTCATAAACGTATATGTTCGAGACTTTAGGCGCCATCGAGAGTATCATTTCGATATCCAAAGAAACCTCGACGTTGCCGGATCCAGGCACCGGAACGCCACCATCTATAGGAATCACCACGAGATTCGGGGGAGTGCCGGTCAAACCAATTTGACTTTCGTAAGCGGCAATATCGCTGGCAAAGAAGCCATCGAATTGGACAAGACCAACGCTCTGTCCCGCTCCCGTCAAAGTCGTATTGGGCGCGTAGGCTCTCCGAAAATCATTTCCTTGATAAGAACCCGCAGGACCTGAACCGATCTTCGGTCCAATTTGAGAAACTTGGGCGGGATCGCGCTGGATAATATTCGGATGCGGAATGGAATAATTGTCCAAGCCACTAATGTGAATGATTTTTAAGCCCGCATCCACCACCGGATCGGTATCGGGCTCAAAGAACGTCCGGTTTTCCTTCGGATGCGGATAGTTCCGCAAGGTGATTTGAAAGGCCTTTTCCACGTCCGCAGCTTTTCCCTGCACTGAAAGCACGAGGCGATTGGGGTGCTTTTGTGTCACGGTCAAATTGTGCTGTTGAGCAAAATTGATCACCGCCTGATAGTCCGTTTCCGTGGGACCGAAGGCATCGGCGAACTGAGCCGGGGTCAGGTAATGCCGGAAGTTTGGGCTGGCAGGATCTGAAACCTGCTGGATCAGATTGCTAAGCGCCGCCTGGTTGCGCACCGGCAGGCCGATGGAAATCTGCATCATCTTTTCAGAATCCACCGGGCTGCTCTGGGCGGTCTGCAAATGGGAGATAGCCACCGGCACATGTCCAGGCAGTATCACGCCCGCCGCCAAACTTGAGAAAACAGTGGCGCTCGATAAAACCGCTCCGAGGCCAATGGCTATTAAATCCTTCCGCATAAAACGTGTTCGAGTTAGGGCTCCGATTCGGCTACGGTTTGAATAATTCCCTGATTTCATATGAAAAATAGTGTTAATCATTTTCATGTGTACCTCAGGGGAAGACAGGCACCGGTAGATATGCCGACGGCTTGTTGGTTCCGGAAATTATCTGGCCCGATTGCGGCAGGCTGGTCGAGGCCGCATCGTCAAAGGTCAGCGTGGTGTTCGTGATTGAATTCTGGCCGCCCGAATGGGCCATGAGCAGGACAGATTGCTGTGCCGGCGACACCAGCACCGCATCGATATCACCCGGCGAACCGTGTGAGATGTTCGTCAAAGTGACGGTTGCCTTCAGCACCGAGCCCAGCCCGTTGGTGACATTGATTATCGAAGGATAAGGCGAGGCAGCCGCGTTGTCGTTAATAAGAATGGTCGCACCATTGGTGTAGCTCGTCGTCAAGGAACCCAACTGGAACCCAAACACGGCGGTGCCGATGCTGGAGGTGCCGTCCTTCAGCGTAAAGGTGGCCACGATTTCCTGGCCGTTGGTGCCGGCGGCGAGGAACGTGAACGGTTGCGAGGCCGAGTGGCCGAGGCTGATGAGCGGACCGTAAACCTGCGTTTGCGAACTCGGAACCGGCGTAATACCGGTGCTCGCCATCAAGGTCGCCGAGAGATTAGTGACATTCAACCCGCCTGCGTCGCGGAAGGCGAACATTGCCGTCACGGTTTCATTCGAATCAATCACGTCGTTGACCGGTCCGCTTTCCGATACCAGTGTGGCGCCCGACGGAATCACAAAGCTGCCGGTATTGTCGCGTATTGTGAGGGTGGCGGCACTCGGAGCCGTCACGATGCTGTTGCTCGGGTTGAACAATTCGAGCGAAACTGTCTTGTTCGGCTGAACCGAAGAAGTGTCGATGACTTGCACTGAGAACGTGCGGTTCGTCACGCCGTTCGTGAACACCAGCGTGCCGTTGGTGGCGAAGTAATGCAATCCGTCGATAGCGGATCCGTTAGTCGCCACGAAGTCGACCGTCGCGACGGAATCGGTCATGCCGGTGCGGAAGACGTTGATCACCGCCGAGCCATCGGTCTTGTTCACCGAGTAAGCGCTCTTCGAGAACTTGAAGCCGGCAGTGCCGTCAACAATCGTCACGACCTGGTTGCTCGGGTCGACCAACCGT
>Ga0265338_10007376_pt1 | contig 13672 bp, 9 predicted proteins | sample 42126metaG_FD_193579 | JGI IMG/M metagenome (GOLD analysis project Ga0265338, IMG submission 193579) | Rhizosphere microbial communities from Carex aquatilis grown in University of Washington, Seatle, WA, United States - 4-21-26 metaG | ecosystem: Host-associated > Plants > Roots > Rhizosphere >... | reverse complement strand
TGCACAGATACGGGAGGTTGCAGAAACTTGTAGGCACGAGCTTGCTTGAATGCTTGATTACAAAGCAGTTATCACCAGTTTTCTGGAAACGTCCAGTCCCCAAGTTCACATTGGAAGAAAGTACGTACATTATGGATACTGACAGCAAAACTGAGAGTATCGGAAAAGCGCTTACTGAGTCACTGGCAACAGCATTAAATCTGCCTGTTTTCTTTATCGATACCAGTGAGCATACATTGCTTATAGTGGATGTTATCCGAAATAAATTGCCCGCGAAAAGCAAACAGCAATTCAAGGATATTAGTGATCGCCAATTAAGGGAGCAGATTTCCGAATTCCTCATAAATTATCGCGTCTTTACGCAGGTAAAATCGGAAGAGAAATTTTTACAAGAACTTTCTCAATTTCTAGAGAACCTTACCAAAGTAAAGACCTATAAGGCGTTTCTCTTTGTGCCTAAGATTGTAGAGTTTCCTCTTGAAGAGATGTTTGGCTCAATTAAAACAATCACAAAAAACGAAGTCGCTTTCGAGCATATCGAGGGATTTTGGGAACATTTTGAATATCTGAAAACCCAATATAGCGACCTCAATGAAGACACTGGCTTGTGGCTGGAATGTACTTTCAACTCAGTGTTAGTTTATAATCTGCGAGATGAATTAAAAAAATCTCTACAATCGTTCCTGGGGATGCTTTCGCTCCTCATGCTTGGTTTTCCTATTGATGACAAAAGCCTGATCGGAGTTATTATATCTGATAATAGACAAGAATACATTGCACCCGATACACTGGGTAAAAATAGCATCACCAATGGGTGGGCACGATTTCATCCAGCTCTCAAGCAGGACGTTGAAGAGGTCAGAAAGGTATTTGCAAAACAGAAAAACTCGGAACTTGAGAGAAAGTTGATTTTATCGTCAAAAATGTACTGGTTAGCGCTCCAATCTTATTCTCCTGAAATAACTTTCATCTCTCTGATTTCTGCCTTAGAAAGCCTGCTTTTAGGGATAAGTGATCGGGATTACATAGGACTAAAAATTTCTGAAAAAGTTGCCTTTCTCGTGTCTGATGAGCAAAAAGAGCGATTAAGAATATATAAAAACATGAAGAGATTCTATGATATACGGTCGTCTTTAGTTCATGGAAAATCTGGAAAAGCTGTCATGATTGACACAGCCGACTTAGACACAGTAAAAAACATATTTATGACTGTGTTTGAAAAAGTGTTGAAGCTGTTAGGAACATATTCGAGCCTTAGCACCGAAGATGGTAAAGGGTTAGATGACTATATCAACGAGCTAAGGTTTAAGTAAATCTTGTACACTGATGCGCTCGCTTGCCGCCTCTTGATAGCGCTCTCCTGTAGTTTGGAAACGTTGTAATACTGACTAAAACTCACGGCAAGCTTATGCTCCCTTTTTGAACTCACGGCAAGCTTATGGTATTAATGGAAGAGTTTCCTGCCATTTTTCGTCTCCTACCTCGTGCTCAAAATATGTCCTCGCGGCAATGTTATGGGTTCAGACGCGACAACGAAATGAGTAAAGTCACATCCAGCCGCATACGTAGCCGCTGGAGCGGTTTTTTCTTTGCCACAGACCACACCAATGGCAAGCTATAAAGAGCATGGTCTTCCTATGGTATAATGGAACCGACATATAAGATAAACATTTCGCCCCAGATGGGAGAAAAACCAATGGCAATTCAGCATGAAAAACATCAGGAAAGAATAAGCCTTGAGGATTTTTTTACTCTTGTAGAAAACGACCCTGAGCACCGCTATGAATATATTGACGGCTACGTCTACATGATGACGGGTGGCTCACCCGATCACTCCATTATAGGCAACAATCTTGGGAGGATTTTCGGTAACTTACTTCGGAAACGCCCTTGTATTGTTTACAACTCAGACGTGTATGTCCAGTTATCTCAGGAGAATTCCTGCATATGTCCAGATGTCTCAGTGAGTTGTGATAGCAGGGATCAACATGCAAAGAAAGCAATACAATATCCTTGTGTCGTTGTTGAAGTACTTTCACCCGGCACAAAAGTACGCGATAGAGGACTAAAAGCGGAGCTTTACCAAAACATCCCAACAGTTCAAGAGATTTTGCTTGTGGACACACAAGTTATGAGGATACAGCTTTACAGACGTGAAACAGATTATTGGACCATGCGCAGCTTCACACATGATGACACTATAGAGCTAACAAGCTTAAATGTTCATTTTTCTGTCGCAGAAACATATGAAAAAACGACCTTTGACGAAGCATTTACTTATGGAGAGTAAACAGTTAAGTTATGGTATAATAGAACAAATTTCTTATGAAAAAACACAACACAGCCAGGAAAGAGGCATCCTATGGCGATCCAGCATCATCCACCTGACGAGCGAATAAGCTTTGAGGAATACCTTGCTCTCCTGCAAAAAGATCCTGACCATGGGTGTGAGTACCTTGCTGGTCGCGTGTATATGATGACTGGTGGAAGCCCTGACCATTCTATCATTGGTTCCAATGCTAATGGGATACTGAGAGAACTGCTCAGAGGGTGTGGTTGTATTGTCTATAATTCAGATGTCTATTTTCAGATATCTGAAAAATATCGTGTGTGCCCCGATGTGACGGTAAGCTGTGACCCACGAGACAGAGGCGCACAAGATGCCATTCGCTATCCCTCTCTGGTTGTAGAGGTGCTTTCTCCCGCAACTGAAGCCCGTGATCGAGGTGAAAAGTCTTTACAGTATCGTTCCTGCCCAAGCATTCAAGAGATTCTACTGGTCAATGCTCAGTTTCCGATTATTGAACTGTTTCGCCGTGAAAAACGCGGCTTCTGGACCCTCTATACACTCCAGTCAGATGATACAGTAGAATTAACAAGCCTCGGAATACGCTTCTCTGTTACGGATGTCTACCAGGACACCTCCTTGCTCGAAAAGCCAGATGAGTAGTTTTCCACAACTCATTTACCTGATTCTGTAGAAACTGGATGGGTAATTCATCCAGGTGTTGCTTTGTATCTCATGTAGCAACGACGGCGACACGACACAAAAATAACATACATCTTTCAGTCCACTGACAATACCCTCAATCATCGTGTATGGGATTTTTGCCGCCATAGGTTCCAAATAGTCCGTTTTTCCTCTATAATCAGGATATGTTTCGTCCGGTTGCCCCAGATAGGACGAAACCGTTGGATATCTAACAGAACACAGAGGAACATGACCACATGTCAACGCCCTTTCGGCCCAGGAAGAAAGAACAATCCGGCACCTACTTTGTCCAGGATAGACAAAATAAGCAAGAACTGGCTCGGGTGCTGCTTCAAGATCAGATGATTACTACTGCGATGGGTGGAGTACTTCCTGAACAGTCTGACCCCGCACGCTTTCGGTCTCTCCTCGATATTGGATGTGGCTCAGGTGGGTGGCTTATCACTGTTGCTCAGACCTATCCAGTACTGTCACTCGTTGGCGTTGACATCAGCCAGCGCATGATCAACTACGCCCGGACGCAAGCCACCGCGCAGGCAGTAGAAGAGCGCGTCACTTTCCAGACTATGGATGCGTTACAGGCACTGGACTTTCCCAATGCGTCCTTTGACCTGGTCAATCTGCGTTTTGGGGTCAGTTTTCTGCGCACCTGGGATTGGCCCAAATTGCTCGATGAAATGTGGCGCGTCACTATGCCAGGCGGCGTAATTCGGCTGACAGACAACTATATTCTCCACCAGAGTACCAGCCCCGCGCTCAAACGGCTGGACGAAATTGCTGTCTGTACCCTGTTCCGAGCAGGACACCTCTTTACTCAGGCGGGAACCGGGCTGACAGATCACCTGGACCAACTCCTCATCCGGCATGGGTGCCAACCGGTCCAGACTCGACCCTATGCGCTAGAATTTCGGGCCGGGACGCCTGAAGGGCAAACCTATGTCCAGGATATGGCGCATGTGTTTCAAACGACCCGCCCCTTTATCCAGAAATGGGGATGCGCGCCGCAAGACTACGATGCTATCTATCAACAGGCACTGGCTGAAATGCAGCAGGATACCTTTCGGGTGACCTGGAACCATCTTACTGCCTGGGGTATCAAACCTTTATAAGGCGGACATTCCGCTCCAGATAGAAGGGCAATGATGCCTGGTAATTATTGCAAGGTGATGCTGTCCGAAAATCACTAGCTCTTATCTCCCTGGTGATCTATCATAGAGATCCGGTAGTATGGAGAAGATCACTTGAAGGGAATATTTGATGAAAGAGCTCCTATTTGACTCGATTGAATCGCCCATCGGTACAGTCCTCATCGCGGTAGATGATGACAGGCTTTGCTCGCTTGATTACTCTGGTTATGAGCCACATATGGTCAAATTACTTGAACGACGGTATGGACCCGTCCAGCTCACCCCAGTCGCTGATCCTGCCGGGTTCAGTCAGCGCATTTATGACTATTTCGCTGGGGATTGTCATGCGATTGATAACATTCCTGTTAATCCTGGCGGCACTCCTTTTCAACAGCAGGTCTGGCGCGCTCTACGCGCTATCCCGGCGGGAACGACGCTGACGTATGGAGATCTTGCCACGCAACTGGGAAAACCAACGGCCTATCGAGCAGTCGGGGCCGCCAATGGAGCGAATCCTGTGGCTATTGTTATCCCCTGCCATCGCTTAATCGGCGCAGATGCATCGCTCACTGGCTATGCACAGGGCCTGGAGCGAAAACAGTGGTTGCTGGAACATGAAGGTTTTCTCAAAGTCGATATAAATAAACAATCTCTCGCTACGACAGGTGTATCCCTGGTTTGAACGCAATCAATCAGAAGGTTTTCTCTGATGAATACTAAGAGAAATGGCTTTGCACAAACTTCTCTTCCACATGCCCTTTATCATCTAGCTGACGCGGCAAACTGGGCATCTATTCAACAGTATGGTTTGCTCAGTACAAGCGCTCTGCTCGATCTGGCAGGGATTCAGGGCAGAGAACGAGAACAGCTTGAGCAACGACAACGCATCCGGCAGATGACGCTGACAACTGGCACGATCATTGGAGGTCAGAATCCCATGCCTCCCACGGCACTGGAACGCTGCTTGCAGGGGATGACACCTTATGAATGGTATGCTCTGCTGAATGCCAGAGTCTTCTTCTGGCTCGATATAGGCCGGCTGAATCGGATGCAGAAAGCCAATCATCACAGGGGGCAGGTGGTCATGGTTCTGGATACGGAACAACTGCTGGCAAACTATGCTGAACAAACAGCACTCACTCCCATCAATACGGGGAACGCGCGCCGGAAAGCGGCATTGCGAGGACGGCAAACGTTTGTCCCCTACAACACCTGGGTCGAGTCAAGATGGACAAGCGAGGCAGAAGCGTTGGGCACACGAGTACGCCCAGGAAACCATAGCCCGGCAGAGCTGACCATCGCTGGAGCGGTACCAGATGTGATGAAGTTTGTCAGGCAAATAGCCCACCTCAAGCCTGGAGAGATTTTTACTGTATCGTAAGATCCATGAGAAACCTGTTTTGCTCATGCTCTCTTGCGGTCGAGGAGCAGGTTTTCCTCCAGGGGAACTGCTGGCTGGAGATCCTGACTCCTCTTTCCTCTCGGAACAAACGTCATCACCGCAAAAGCGGCCAGCGCGAGAATTGAGGCACTCAGAAAGCTCTCGTGCATCGCAAACAGGAGGCTCTGGGACTGCAACTCAATTCCTGTGAGACCCTGCCTGGCGAGGCTCTCCAGGTAGTATTGACTGCGGTTTTGTACCACGCTTGCGAAGACTGCCACACCCAGGGGAGCCGCGGCGGCACGCAATACCGATAGCAAAGCAGAAGCGTTTGCAAGCTCTTGCTCTTCTTCTTTCTTGATCTGTGAAAACGCCGCCACGGGAATCTGATTGGTCAGTCCACCTGGACAACCAAGCAAAAATAGGAGACAGACCAGCATCCAGATCGGCGTATGCAGGGTCAGGGTCAGTAACAAGGCAAACGCGCAGGCCATGATACATAAGCCAAGCAGCACGATCGGTCGAGGTCCAAACCTATCAGTGAGTTTGCCACCGAAGGGGAGAATTGCCAGCGGTGCCAGAGAGAGGGAACCCTGGATGAGACCCGCCTGGAGAGCCGTTTCCTGGTGTAATGTTTGTAAATAAATGGGAATGAGAAAGAGTCCACCAAACCAGATAAAGAAGACAATGATCTGGGTCAATGTACTACAGGTAAAAGCCCGGTCTCTAAAGCGACGGAGATCCAGCAGTGGCTGCTGCTCTGAACGCGTTTTATGGAGTTCGATCGCTACAAACGCACCAATGAGCAGAAACGCAACCAGCAGGAGCAGCACGTTTGCTATGGAAGTCGCACCACTGACAATAGTGGAAACAGAATAGACGATGAGGGAACTTCCAGCAGCAGCCGTGAGAAATCCAAAGATATCGAAGCGAATACGTGTCTGAGGAGGCGTCTGTTGCAGTGTTTTCTGGGCCAGCGTCACCGCGATCACTCCCAGGGGTAAATTGATAAAAAAGGCCGAGCGCCAACCAAAAGCGCTGACCAGAAACCCGCCAATCACAGGTCCCAGCGTAGGAGCAATGATCATTGCCAGGCCGAGGACACTGGTTGCCCTCCCTCGCTCCTCAAGAGGAAATACCTGGTATTGCAAAATCATTACCATTGGCAACAAAATGCCTCCTCCAATCCCCTGAAGCAGGCGAAAGAAGATGAGCGAAGGCAGATTCCAGGCGAAACCACATAGTAAGGAACCAAGTAGAAAAGCAATTAAGGTCCAGATATACACACGTTTGCCACCAAAGAGCGCGTTTAAATAAGGGGCAGCGGGAATTACAGCGGCCTGCGTAAGCATGTAGATAGTCACAACCCATTGCAGGTCATGCAAATTTGCTCCAAAGGTATGTTGCATCTGGGGAATAGCGATATTGACGATAGTGGAATCCATCAGGCTCATGATCATACCCAGCGCCACCGCAAGCGTTACCCACCATTTATAAGCAATATGCACCGAACCATGCGAGAAAAAACGCATCGCATCCTCCTTGAGCGAACAGGCATATACTTACACGCGTAAGTGAGAGGCCCATGTCTCCCACTTACATTGACTTACGCGTGTAAGTACAAGTATAATGGGCAATGGAGAGTGGTGTCAAGGATACAAGAAATCAGAGGACGACGAAGACGGGAAAAGCAAACCAGCCACGGGTGACCAGTGCCGATGTCGCTCGGGCGAGCGGCGTTTCGCGGGCGACGGTGAGTTATGTGCTTAACAACGATCCCCATCAGAGCATTCCACCTGAGACTCGCGAACGCGTGCGGAAAGCAGCACAGGTGCTTGGCTATCATCCTTTTACTCCGGCCCGCATTCTCAGTACTGGCCAGAGTCAGCTTGTCCTGGCAGTGCTCCCATTTGAGCAAATCGATCCGGCTCTGGCAGGAAGTCTGAAAGCCCTGGAAGCAAGGCTGGCGGCTCAGGGGTTGACGTTGCTCTGTTCCTTTGGGGAACATCTACGAACCCAGACCACGCATCCGTCGTTCAATGTGACTCCATCTGTCATTCTGTCCTATGCTGACGAGGCTGATCCAACCATAGCAGCTTTTCTCCAACCTTTTCATGTGCCTGTATTTCCTATGATGATCCATGCAACCTCCCAGCAAGCTATTGGAATGATGCAGGCAAACTACCTGTTTGAACATGGGAAACATCGGCTCTTCTTTGCCGCCTCTCAACGCGAAGATGTGCATCTTTTGATGCATAATCGTTTACTGGGAGTACAGCAGGCATGCGCTAAAGTCGCGCTGGCGTCTCCAGAGGTCTGTACTATCCCTGCTTCTCGGGAAACCACGCGAGCGATCCTTCATGATCTGTTTGCCGGATCTACGCCACCGTGGGGCATCTGCTGTTATAACGATGAAGTTGCTTTCGCGGTGATTGCTGCTTTAACCGATGAAGGCATTACGATCCCGGAAGACGCAGCGGTAATTGGATGTGATGATATTCCACTTGCACCATTCTGTACTCCACCGCTGACAACTATTCATTTTGCTACAGAATACACGCTTGATCCACTCGTTGCTCTGATTATAGCGGCGGCCCACGGTGAGCCGGTCAACGAGGTACCTGAGACGATCCTCTCGATCATTGAACGCAAATCAGTATAGTTATGAGCCATCCCTGGTAACTACTCAAACGAGAAGAATGCTACTAATCCGTCAGTACTATGTTGCTCAGTTTTCTTTAGCAATGTTATAAGCAGTACTGTATTATTCTTAGCAGTAAAATAGAAGAATATTGATATATATAGCTCTACGCTCTGTCTGGAAAATGATGTTTCATCTCAGCCTCAAAGAAAGCTCTAAAAATCGAGAGGGTTGGGATGAAGTTTTTCTGGTTGTATCTCTCTATTTTTCTAGCAAACGGGTTATTGTACATTGCTATTCTTCTATTTTTGTACCAGAGGTTACAAACATTTATGCGTAAGATAGTGAACCAGAAGGTCGGGTGCCTCTTTATGCTGGTGCTGGTGCTCTTTGCCAGTGTGACTATGATTTATCGCTTCGTCCGCGACCCCACACTTATCGCACAGCAAACGACAGATCTTGCGGCGCCGACCGCGACTCTGCCTGCCCTGGCTTCTACAAAGGTTGGGGCGACCGCGACATCTGTTCCCACTCCCTGTCACGCGCAATCGCGGGATTTTGAGATGGGTATAGCTTTCCCTCAGTGGACCCCGCAGGGGTACGGTGGGGGTGATAACGAGTGGTTAACAGAATTGCCCGCGATGCATACACGGACAGCAGCATGCTGGGTGGAGATGCCACTCTTACTGAATCAAAGCTCTCTGACTGACACAGCAATCGCTCAGGGACCCTCCACACCGACGCTCTCGGCCTTTACCTATGGTATCCAACTGGCCCACGCGGAGGGCTTGCATGTCTTTGTGGCCCTATTGTTGCAGGTTGATGGCTCTCAACCCTGGGCAGGAGCGATCACGTTTTCAACATATGCTCAGGAACAACAATGGTTTCTTCATTATTGGCAAGCCATACAACCATATGTGCAGGCGGCCCAACTGGCAGGGGCTGAGCAGTTAGCCATTGGCACCGAGGAAGAGTGGTTGCAGGCAAACGCCCCGGATAGTTTATGGAATGGTTTAATCAGCAATATACATACTATTTTTTCCGGGACACTGACCTACGACATGAACTGGACCAGCCTGCCGAAGTCTCCTCCCAACTGGATGCGCAATCCCGACCTCCAGATGATTGGTATCTCGGCATATTTGCCCCAGGCCAGTACTCCAGCGCGCTTCTCAGAGCAACAGATCTCCAATTTATGGACAAAGACAGCTCTTCCTGAACTGGATGCTTTTGCGGAAAAACTGGGCGAGCCAATTTTTATCTCAGAACTGGGGTACCGCAACAGTGCTGATGCTTTATATCAACCGTGGGTTTCTACCAGTAACGCTCCAGCGGACCCGCAGGAGCAGGCAGACGCGTATGCAGCGGCCCTCGAAAATATCGCGACAGATACGCATATCCTGGGGAGTTTTTTCTGGGGCTGGGACGAGGCAGGGGCATTTGATCTGAAAGGATCACAGGCGGTTCAGACCATTCATTCTTACTATACATCCTGGCGTTTCAGTACCCTCAAGCGGGTCGCGAAAGCATAGTACCTCCTTCCTCCTCCAGTGAGGACAGTAGACGTTGCAAACCCGAAGAGGTCAAGTGGATATGCATTAGGAACACATTATTATGTCACAATACTTTAACAGACATTCTCAGCCCGCACGTTTGCAAGCAGATCAAGCACGGCAAGAAATGGCTTCATCTTCCCCTGCGGAAACTCCTGCCGAGCAGTTATCCGGGTGGACAGAGATCGCGACCGCTTCTCTGGCCGTGCCCACACTTTTTCCCGGAGAAAACCAGCCAACGCAGCCAGTACTGAATGCCATCGTTGCTCCAATTACATCGCTTTCTCCGTTGCCGGCTACTCCTGGGGACGAGCCCCATCTGGACAGAGATGGACGTTTCCAGAAGCAAGTGCAGCATTATACCAACTGGCTGGACAAGCAGACCAGACATGACGCGCAACGCGATCGCCGGCAAGAGATCAGCGCTTATGCGGCTGAGGCTACCAGGCCGGCAAAATCTGGCACGACCGATGTGGCCATCTTTGCCCCCTTCCATCCCAAGTTCTCCGCCCTGCAAACCTTTACGAACGGACAATTTTGGGGACTCTGTTTGCTCGGTTTCCTCTGGCTGGGTGGACTCTATGAGTTTCAGTTGCGTATGGTGACGGCTGTGGTCGCGGCAGTTACCGTCGTCTATATGTTGAATTTATTTCTGAGCACAACGCTGGCGCTGCGACTCTTTCATTCATCGCCAGAAGAGCAGATTGACGATCAACTGGTTCACGCTTTAAAGCAGGCAGACTGGCCAATGTATACCATTCTCTGTCCACTTTATCGTGAAGCGCAGGTTGTACCTCAGTTTGTGCAGGCCATGCAGGCCCTGGACTATCCCAAAGAGAAACTACAGATTCTTTTTCTGACCGAGGAGAATGACGCGGAGACGCGCCATGCCATTCGTGATCTGATCCTGCCAGCGCATTTTAAGATCATTATTGTGCCCGATGGCCAGCCACGTACCAAACCGCGTGCCTGTAACTATGGGCTGCTTTACACCGAGGGCACCTACGCCGTTATTTATGACGCTGAAGATGAGCCTGATCCGCTCCAACTCAAAAAAGCTGTCCTGACGTTTGCCAACCATGGGGTAAATGTCGCCTGTGTCCAGGCCAAGCTGAACTTCTATAATGCGCGTCAAAATCTGCTGACTCGCTGGTTTACCGCCGAGTACTCCGCCTGGTTCGACTTGATCCTGCCAGGGTTGCAACTGGCTGGCTTTTCGTTGCCCCTGGGAGGGACCTCCAACCATTTTCGCGTCGATCTCTTGCGCGCTCTGGGGGCCTGGGATGCCTATAATGTGACCGAGGATTGCGATCTGGGTCTACGGCTCCATCGCTATAAGCTGGAAACCGTGATTCTCAACTCTACGACGCTGGAAGAGGCCAATCCTCAGTTAAAAAACTGGCTTCGCCAGCGGTCGCGCTGGATCAAAGGCTATATGCAAACGTACCTGGTGCATATGCGCCATCCGCTCGCATATCTCAAGAAAGGGCACCTCAGCGAGTTTTTCTCGCTCCAGATTATTATCGGGAATGGCACAGGCGTGATGCTGCTCAATCCCCTGATGTGGCTCTTACTGGCTGTCTATGTGGTCTTCGGTCCCTCGGTGATCAATGTCTATCATATATTTTTCCCTGGACCTGTGCTCTACCTGAGCGCCTTCTGCCTGATCTTTGGCAATTTTTTTTATCTCTATCTCTATCTCCTGGCCTGTATGAAGCGCAGATATTATCATCTGCTCCCCTGGACACTTTTTATTCCTATTTACTGGCTTCTCATGAGCATTGCAGCGTTCTACGCCTTCTATGAATTGCTGGTCAAACCTCACTACTGGCAAAAGACGGTCCATGGACTGCACCTGAAGGGGAAATGGGCCGCGCGCAATCAGAAAAAGCGCGTCGTTTCGGCGGCATTTAGCGAAGAACCAACCATGCCAGTACCAGTTGTGCTGGGCCGGAACACGCGCGCAGGAAGTGTCTTGCCGATCACGCTTTCGCTAAAGGCTGTCGCGACCCAGATGATGCCTGCGATGTCAAAACAAGAAAAGCAGGCTCAACAGATTGCAGTACGTGCCCGTGTACGTGATCTCTGGTTACCGGGCACCATTTTCACGGCATGCATCATCAGTGTTGCAACCTGCTGGTATTTCCTGCAACACCAGGAGATTCTTCTGTATAACGATGCCTATTCGCATATGCGCATTGCACGCTCGGTCTTTGATAGCCTGACTCCTGGCCTGGCGCAACTGGGAGGGATCTGGTTGCCCCTGCCGCATGTGTTAATGCTGCCCTTTATCTGGAACGATTACCTCTGGCATTCGGGGCTGGCTGGCAGTATCGTTTCCATGATCTGTTATGTGATCAGCGCGGCCTTTCTCTTCCTGAGTGTCCGTAGAATTGTCAAACGCGGCAGCATCAGTTATCTGGGCACACTGCTGTTTCTGCTGAATCCAAATATTCTGTATTTGCAATCGACGCCACTCTCCGAGCTGGTCTGTATCGCAACCTTTACCATGACCGGCTATTTCTTCTTACTCTGGGCGCAGGAGGGCAGGCTGAAATACCTGGCGCTGACAGCGGCCAGTGTGTTTCTTGTGACACTGACGCGCTATGATGGGTGGGCCATTTTCGCAGCCTTGCTGGTGCTGATTCCGGTAATCAGTGGGTTAAAACATTACCGCTGGACACAGATCCGAGCCAATGTACTGCTGTTCGCTGTCCTGGGCGGCCTGGGGATTGTTTTATGGCTGATCTGGAACCAGTTGATCTTCGGTGATCCGCTCTTTTTCCAGCGCAGCGAATTTTCGTCAGAAGCCTCGCAACTGGGTCTGCTAAACGCGGGTACACTGTATACCTATCATAACTTTCTTCTGTCATTAAAAACATATACGCTGGACGCTATGGATACCTTTGGAGTAGTGCTTTTCGGGGTCGCGATCCTTGCCTTTCTGCTCTACTTTCTCCGCAGACGGATCACGCCGGAGATGCTGGCGATCCTGGCCTTTGCGGTACCATTCGGATTTTATGTAATTTCGCTGTATACTGGCCAGGCGGCGATCTGGATACCTGGAGCGGTGCCCGCGAACGCGACTACACAGCTCTACAACGTGCGCTATGGTTCAGAGATGGTGGCACCAGCAACGTTATTTATCACTATTCTGGTTGCACGAATCAGTACACCTGTACGCCTGCACTGGCGAGGGATCTGTCAATTTCTCTTTGTGCTGGCAATCCTTGCCCAGACCGCGATGACGATTTTCTCGACGGGGCTGGTCGATTTACAGGATGGTCAGTTTGGCCTCTCCTGTGCTCCTACACATACGATCAATGCGTACCTCGCGGCACATTACAATGGAGGCAAAATCCTGATGGATGTAAGCACTGGCGACTACAGTGAATCCGAAACTGGTTTGAACTTCGACGATGTTATCTACGACGGCTCAGGAGTATTGTGGACCATGGCTCTAGCCAATCCTGCTGGCAGCGTTGATTGGGTCATCGTAGATCGCAAACCACAGGACGATGAGGTTGGTAAGCACATCGATGTTGACAGCCCGGCCTTTCTGGACCAGTTTACGCTGGTCGCGCAGGAGTCGGATGGTATCTATCTCTATCATCGCAATGATGGAGCGCCACTCACGCCGATACATCCTGTTCCCTCCAGCATCTTGAGCAGCCATCTGGCCTGCCCTGTGGGTTCTCGTTAATTTCAGCGAAAGAGAATGGACGCCCGGATAGTGATAACTCATACTCACTCTACAAAGGCCGAAAACATGGCTCAGCCATGGTCAGGACAGATGGTACATGGGCGGGGTCAACCAGGCGCAGCAAGGTATAGCCAATCCCTGCCAGCCCCTGCATAAGACCAGGGGCAGCCATCCACCAGGCGCTGGCCTGAGACTCTTCTTGCCTCTGTTGTGCCTGCAGAACAGTCAGGAGTTGCTGAGCCAGCCGCTCCACATGTAGTGTATAAACGTCCGCA
>Ga0265338_10007375_pt1 | contig 13672 bp, 10 predicted proteins | sample 42126metaG_FD_193579 | JGI IMG/M metagenome (GOLD analysis project Ga0265338, IMG submission 193579) | Rhizosphere microbial communities from Carex aquatilis grown in University of Washington, Seatle, WA, United States - 4-21-26 metaG | ecosystem: Host-associated > Plants > Roots > Rhizosphere... | reverse complement strand
CAATTCGCGCGTGTAACTCGTTTCATCGAGAGTGAACAAAATGATCGTCAGGTCGGTGCGATTGCCGACGCGGTCGAGCAGCGGCTTCAGCGCACGGACATAATCGGTGCGCATCGGGATGTCGGCGCCCATATTCGGGCCGTACTTTGCGAACAATGCCGCATTGTGGTTGCGCCAGGCGCCGGGATGGATCTGCATCGTCATGCCGTCCTCGCACGACATTTTCGCCATCTCGGTCAGCATCGCGGCGCGGAACAATTCGGCATCGCCCGCCTCGCGCTTGCCGCGCAGCAGCCGGTCGAGCAGCGATTGCGCCTCCGCCGCGGAGAGATCGGCCGTCGCCGCCGTCGGGTGGCCGTGATCCGTCGCGGTCGCGCCGTGCGCGCGGAAGAAGGCGCGGCGCGTTGCATGCGCCTTGAGATAGCCGGACCAGGTCGCGGTGTTTTCCTTCGCCAGCGCGCCGAACGCTTCGACATTGGCGGCGAAGGCCGCATTGTCGGGATCGACCACGTCGTCCGGGCGATAGTTCGTGATGACCTTGCCGGGCCATTGCGTCTCGATGATCGCGTGGTCGGCCAGCGTATCGAGCGCGCCTTCGGTCGTGGCGATCTTCTCGATGTTGAACCGCTTGAACAGCGCGCGCGGCCGGAAGGCCGGCGTCGCCAGCGCGGCGTTGATCGTGTCGTAGTAGAGATCGGCGGTCTCGGCGCTCAGCCGCTGCTCGAAGCCGAACACGGTCGCGAAGACATGGTCGAGCCACAGCCGGGATGGCGTGCCGCGAAACACCGGGTAGTGCGCGGCGAACAATTTCCAGGCCGCGCGCCGGTCGGCCTTCGGGTTCTGCAGGCCCAGCGCTTCCAGCGTCACGCCCTGCGAATAAAGCATCCGCGTCACATAGTGGTCGGGCCATAGGAAAACGCTGGTCGCGTCCTCGAACGGCGCATCGGTCGCGAACCATTTGGGATCGGTATGGCCGTGCGGCGACAGGATGGGGAGCGTCTCGACGCGGGCGAACAGATCGCGCGCAACGGCGCGCGTCGCCGGATCGGGCGGAAAGAACCGGTCGGGATGAAGCTTCAACCTGGCCATCAGCGGATGACTCGGGCGCCCTTGCCCTTCATCACCGCCTCGACTTCCTTGGCGTTGACCATCGAGGTGTCGCCGGGTGTGGTCATCGCGAGCGCGCCATGCGCCGCGCCATATTCCACCGCCGCCTGCGGCCCCTTGCCTTCGAGGAAACCGTAAGCGAGGCCCGAGGCGAAACCGTCGCCGCCGCCGACGCGGTCGTAGATCTCCAGATTCTCGCGCATCATCGACTGATAGAATTCACCGCCGGCATAGAGGATCGCCGACCAGTCGTTGAACGTCGCGGTCTTGGCGTTGCGCAGCGTCGTCGCCGCGACCTTGAAGTTCGGATATTCCTTCACCGCCGTCGCGATCATCTTCTTGAAGTTCGCCGGATCGATGGCGGAGATGTGCTCATCCATGCCCTCGACCTCGAAGCCGAGGCAGGCGGTGAAATCCTCCTCATTACCGATCATCACATCGACATATTTCGCGATGTGGCGGTTGATCTTGCGCGCGCCCTCCTGTCCGCCCTGCGACTTCCACAGCGAGGCGCGATAGTTCAGGTCATAGGAGACCACGGTGCCGTGCTTTCGCGCCGCCTCCACCGCCTCGATCACGGCCTCCGACGTGTTCGGCGCCAGCGCAGCGAAGATGCCGCCGGTATGGAACCAGCGCACGCCTTCCTCGCCGAACAGCTTCTCCCAATTCACCTCGCCGGGCCTGATCTGCGAGGCAGCGGAATTGGCGCGGTCGGAGCAGCCCAGCGCGGCGCGGATGCCGAAGCCCTTCTCGGTGAAGTTCAGGCCGACGCGCGTGTTGCGGCCGATGCCGTCATGCTCGCGCCAGATGACATGGCTCATGTCCACGCCACCCTGCATGATGAAATCCTCGACCAGCCAACCCAGGTCGTTGACCGGCAGCGCCGTCACGACCGCGGCCCGCTTGCCCCAGCATTTGCGCATGGCGCGCGCGACATTGTATTCGCCGCCGCCCTCCCACACGGTGAACTGGCGGCTGTTGCGCACACGGCCGAAGCCCGGATCGAAGCGCAGCATCACCTCGCCGAAGGAGACGCAATCCCATTTGCAGTCCTTGGCAGGACGGAGGTTCAGAACGTCAGCCATCACTTGCTTCCACGAATCTCTTTGACCAGACGCACGGTGTCGCGGACCTTCTTCTCGATGCCGTCATAATCCTTGGCATCGAGCAGCTTCTTGGAGATGAGGTTCGAGCCGATGCCGGCCGCGACGATCCCGGCGCCGAACCATTCGCGCAACGACGCTTCCGTCGCCTCGACCCCGCCGGTCGGCATGATCTTGGTCCAGGGCATGGGGCCGAGCACCGCCTTGACGAAGGCCGGCCCGCCGACGCTCTCGCCGGGGAAGACCTTGACGATCTCGCAGCCGAGCTCCTGCGCCTCGCTGATCTCCGTCGCGCTGCCGCAGCCCGGGCTGTAGGGAATGCCGCGCCGGTTGCACAGCCGCGCCACCTCCGGATTGGTCATCGGTCCCACGACGAAATTCGCTCCATTGGCGATATAGATGCCGGCGGTCGGGGCATCGACCACCGAACCGACGCCCATGATAACGCTATCATCGGCCTTGGCGAAGTGCCGAGTCACCTCCAGGAAGACATGCGCCGCGAAGTCGCCCCGGTTGGTGAACTCGATGCATTTGGCCCCGCCATTGGCGCAGGCCTGGATGACCTTCGCGCAGACCTCGACGTCGGGGTGGTAGAAGACCGGGATCACCCCCTGGTCGATGATGGCGGCCAATGTCTTCAGCCTGTCCCTGGCCATGTTTTCGCTCCCAAATCCGCTAAGGCGGCGCACTCTGCCCCGGCGGAAACCGCTTGTCATTTTCTCTGATGGTAACCGGTGTCATTTTCGAGGGCAACCGGTCTCGGGCGATGCCGCGGCCTTTTATGACGAGTGGCGAAATTCAGTGCCCGATCAGCCAGGTCGCGGTCGCCTTCCAGAACGGCGCCACTGTGTAGAGATAGCCGACGATCAGCTGCACCGCCGCAATGGCCCCAACACCCCAGAGATAGGCCGGATAAAGCCGCCGGCGCGTGACCAGATCGTAGGCGCCCAGGCTCAGGATCAGCAGGTCGCTCGGCAGATAGGTGGACAGGAGGAACGGCCAGAACCCATCGCCCAGCGCGGCGCCGAGACTGGGTGACAGCCAGCGCGCAAAACCGGCATCGGAGATGTAGAGCGTCGACAGCAGCATCAGCCGCTTGTGGGCCGAGGAGGTGTTGCGCATGAGATAGGCCGCGGTCACCAAGCTTGCGAAGACCACGATGTCGGAGAGCTGGATGGCGAGAAAGGCGGGATCGCTGTCCTTCGTGCCGAACGCCGCGCGCTGCATCGCGATCGCGGTCGCCGGACCGATGATCACCATGAACAGCGCCAGCCCCATCATCGCCGCGCCGAGCCGGTAGTGCAGCTGTGGCCGCTTCGTGCGGATCAGCAGGACTTGCGTCGTCAGCAGCACCAGCCAGCCGACAAAGGCTACGGCATGGACGTGAACGATCCACGGATAGGCGGGCGCGTTCGACCGGATGTGATCCTGGATGTCGCCGCCGAACCCCATGACGATGCCGACCCAGATCGCCAGCACCAGGCCTAAGAAAAAATTGCGGTCCCATTTGTGATAGGGCGCGAACGGCGCGCCGCGCACCGGCGCGGTACCGAGAACGGTGTCGGTCATGGCGTGCATCCCCGTCGACGACGGATGCTTTTTACCGTGCCCCGCCGCCGCCGTCGATTACGCGACCGCCAATGATCAAAATGTTTCCCCCTAGCGCGTCGACAGACCACCGTCGATGACGAGTTCGCTGCCGGTGACATACCGGGACTCGTCGCTGGCGAGATAGAGCACGCCGGCCGCGATATCCTCCGGCAGGCCTTTCTTGCCGATCGGCACGGCCATCTCGGAAATCTGGTCGAGGTTGGGCGCGTTGGCGCCCGGCTGTCCGGCGCCGGGAACGATGCCCAACCAGATCGGCGTTTCGATGATGCCCGGATGGATGGAGTTCACGCGAACATTGTCGCGCGCCGCGCCGCACTCCATCGCCACCGCCTTGGAGAACAGCCGGACGCCGCCCTTGGTGGCGCAATAGCCGGCCAAGGTCGCAGAGCCTTTGAGACCCGCCAGCGACGAGATGTTGATGATCGAGCCGCCGCCGCTCGCGCGGATCAGCGGCAGCGAATGCTTCACGCCCAGGAACACGCCGTCGAGATTGATCGCGGTCTGCCGCCGCCAATCGGCCAGCGTCATCGTCAGCACCGAGCCGGCGATGGCAATGCCGGCATTGTTGACCAGGATATCGAGCCGGCCGAATTTCGCCTTCACGTCGGCGACGACGCTTTCCCAGGCCGCTTCGCTCGCGACGTCGTGATGCAGATAGATCGCCCGGCCGCCGTTCTTCTCGATCGCGGCGACGACGTCCCTGCCCTGATCGTCCTGGATATCGGTCACCGCGACCGCCGCGCCTTCCTTCGCGAGCAAGAGCGCGCTCGCGCGCCCGATCCCGCTCGCCCCGCCGGTGACGAGAGCGACTTTGCCTTTGACGCGATCCATTGGTTTTTGCCTTTCTGTCTCAAACTACTTTCGTCATGGCCGCCCTTGTGGCGGCCATGACGTTTAGGGTTAGGGTAACTTATCCAAGAACTTCACGACTGCTGTGTTGAACGCATCCGGATTGTCGATATTCGCGGCGTGGCCCGCATTCGGGATGACCGCCTTCTGCGCGCCGGGGATCTTCGCCGCCATGTAGTCGGAGGCGGCCAGGAACGGTGTGTCCTTCTCGCCGACGATCACGATGGCAGGCACCTTGATGCCGGGCAGCGACTCGATCACCCGCGCATTCTTCTGCGTGAGCATCCCGCGCGCGGCGCGCGCCAGCCCGCTCGCGTCGCGATGCCGGGCGGTGCGCCGCTCCGCGCTGCCGCCGCTCAGCAATCCCAGCCCATCGGTCTCATAGCGCTCGGCGGTCTTCAGCGCATTGCGGTTCCAGCCCTCGCGCGCGTCGTCTTTCTTATAGCCGGGGCCGGTATCGATGATCAGCAGCGCCTTCACGCGCTCGGGATGCGTCGCATGGAACGCGAGCGACATGTAGCCGCCGAGCGACAGCCCGCCGATGATCGCCTGCCTGGCGCCCACCGCATCGAGCAGCGCCGCCATGTCGGCGACGGTTTTATCCTCGCTGTACTCGCTTTGGTCGGACGGATAGTCGCTCCGCCCATGCCCGCGCATGTCCCACAGCACGAGTTTGTGATCCTTCGACAGCGCCGCGATCTGGCCGCGCCACATCTCGGCCGTGGCCGAATAGCCATGCGTCAGCAGGATGACCGGCCCTTCGCCGTGCGTCTCGTAGTATAGATTTACGCCGTCGCGGCTGAGTTCGGGCATGGCAGTCTCCCCTTCGGTCCGGCCTCTGACGGGCCGTTCGGGGATATTGGGAGCCTGTAACGAAACCGGCAAGCGCGGCGAATTCGCTTCACGGGGCTGCTATGGTGGGCGGCCAGACCAAGGTCTTGAGATGACGGACGCAACCGAGCCCGTGCCGCAGGGGAAGATTGGCGAGATCGGCGACGCCGCCGTCGATCGCGTCCGTGCCGCCCTGCGCCTTGCCCCCCGCGAGCCGGGCAAGCCGACCTATCTGTTCTATCGCCACACCGTGCCGGTGCGCCTGCTGCACTGGATCAACGCGATCTGCATGCTGGTCATGCTGATGACGGGCCTGCAAATCTTCAACGCCCATCCTGCGCTCTATTGGGGCAAGACCTCGGACTTCGACCATCCGATCCTGTCGATGACCGCCCAGGGCACCAGTGAGAAGTACTGGGGCGTGACGCAGATCGGCCCGTGGACCTTCAACACCGACGGGCTGTTCGGCGTCTCCGACACCGACGGCGTCAAGACGGTGCGCGGCTTTCCCGCCTGGGCGACGATCCCCAGCGCCTCGCCGAGCCTGGCGCTCGGCCGGCTCTGGCATTTCGCCTTCGCCTGGCTGCTCGTGATCAACGCGGCCGCCTACTTCGCCTATGCCTTCTGGAGCGGACATTTCCGAAAAGAGCTGCTGCCGACGAAGAAGGACTTCACCGGCCTGCCGCACGAGATCGTCACCCATGCCAAGCTGCAATTCCCCAAAGGCGAGGCGGCTAAGCATTACAACGGCCTTCAGCGGCTGAGTTATTTCTTCGTGCTGTGCATCCTTGGCCCGCTCATCGTGCTGACCGGGCTCACCATGTCGCCGACCATGGACAGCGCCTTCCCGTTCCTGCTCTGGGTGTTCGGCGGGCGGCAGAGCGCGCGCACGATCCACTTCATCGTCGCGTTCTCCTTCCTCGGCTTCTTCTTCGTCCATATCGCGGCGCTCATCGCCTCGGCGCCGATCAACGGCCTGCGCTCCATGATCACCGGCTATTTCGCGATCGAGAAGGACAAGGCCGATGTCTGAGCGCGCCACCCGCCGCGGCGTCCTCGCGCGCGGCGCGGCCGCCCTCGCCGCGCTGGCGCTGGCCGGCTGTACCGGCATCGCGGATTCGCCCTGGGCGGTGAACCTGCTCGGCGAAGTGGAGAAGCTGACGAAACGCGCCCAGCGTCTGTTCGCCGGCAGCCACGCCCTGGCGCCGGAATTCAGCAAGGCCGACATCGCGCCGGTCTTCCGCGCCAACGGCACGCTCAATCCCAACACCAACGACTACAACATCCATGTTTCGGAGGGCTTCAAGAACTGGATCATCCCCGTCGGCGGCCTGGTCGAGACGCCGCTGCGCCTCTCGCTTGCCGACATCCGCAAATTCCCGCCGCGGACCCAGATCACACGCCACGATTGCGTCGAGGGCTGGAGCTGCATCGGCGAGTGGAGGGGCGCGCCGCTGGCCGCCATCCTCGCGGCAGCCAAGCCGAAGCCGGAGGCGCGCTATGTCGTGTTCTATTGCGCCGACCCGATCGGGGAGGAGGATGTTGACGCCACCGGCGCCCCCATTCCCCGTCCGTTCTATTACGAGAGTCTGGACCTGCTGGAAGCCACCCATCCACAGACAATTCTGGCATATGAACTGAACGGTAATGTTCTGCCCGTCGAGCACGGCGCCCCGATCCGGGTGCGCGCGGAGCGCCAGCTGGGCTACAAAATGCCCAAATATGTGCAGCGCATTGATCTGGTCGCGAGTTATGACCGTATCGGCGGCGGCAAGGGCGGCTACTGGGAAGATCAGGGCTATCAGTGGTATGGCGGCATTTGAATAAAACTGCTGCGCCTTGACGGTTTGTCGCGGCCCCTTGCCGAGCAGGGGCACTAATCCCAATATTCTGAGTTATATTTGTAGCTAAGTCCGATTCTGCAACATGGGTATGGGGTATCATGCGCCTTCTTTCCACTCTCGCGGTTCTGTCGCTGGCAGCCGCCCTGTCGGGCTGTGCCTCGACCGATCCGAGCGGGCAGAACGATCCCTATGAGCAGACCAATCGCCAGATCTTCGACTTCGACCAGAAGCTCGATCACAATGTCGCGCGTCCGGTGGCGGTCGCGTACAACACGGTAGTGCCGTCCGTCGCGCGCGACGGCATCCACAACTTCCTCGCCAATCTGGATTCGCCGGTGATCTTCGCCAACGATCTGCTGCAGGGCGAGACCACGCGCGGCGGGCAGACGCTGGGCCGCGCCGTCGTCAATTCCACGATCGGCCTTGGCGGCCTGGTCGACGTCGCCGCCAAGATCGGCATGCCCGGCCATGAAGAGGATTTCGGCCAGACGCTGGCCGTGTGGGGCGCGAAGGAAGGTCCCTATCTCGTGCTGCCGCTCGCCGGTCCCAGCAATCCGCGCGATGTCGTCGGCATGGGCGGCGACGTGGCAATGGATCCCTTCACTTACATGAAGTGGAACAACTCGACCCTCTATTCGATGATCCGCGCCGGCGTCGGCATCATCGATCTGCGCGCCCGCAACGTCGACAATCTCGACCAGATCGAGCGGACATCGGTAGACCTCTACGCGACGACGCGCAGCCTCTACCGCCAGCACCGCAACGCCGAAATCCGCAACGGCGCGCCGGACACCGAGAACCTGCCGAACCTCTGACGGCGGCATCCGCAAATTCGCCTTGTTGTGCGCGCAGGATTCGCGAACCTCGGTTCGCGGCCGCCCATGCGGAAAATTCTATACGTCTCGCTCTTCGGCAGCCTGCTGGCGTGCAGCGCCTCCGCCAGGCCCAGCGACATGGCGTGGTTCTCCTGCACCGGCTCCGGCACCCGCATCGTTAACGGCGTCGAAACCGAGATGGCGCCCGAGATCCAGCGCGATCCGCCAGGTATCTATGCCGTGTCGCTCGCTGCGAAGACGCTCTGGTGGTACGACGACGACGCGCACGCGCTGCATGCCTTCGTCGAGACGGCCGTCAGAGGCGACGTGGTCGAGGGCCGTCAGCGCCTGGACCATCCGCCCTATTGGATCATGACCGGCGAAGTCACGATCGATCGCAAGTCGCTTGCCTTCACATCCCACGGTCTGGCGCTCTATCCCAATGGCGACCGGCAGGTCACGCGCGGGCGCGGCACATGCACCCGGATTTCTCCGAGGCCCCTGGACTGACTATTGTGCCGCGGCCGGCGGCGGATCGCCCATGAGGCGGGAATAGAACCGGTCCCACCCCGCCTTGCGCCGCCGCCGCCAGCCGTCGAGATACAGATACACCACCGGCGTCGTGTAGAGCGTCAGCACCTGGCTCACCACCAATCCGCCGACGATCGAGATGCCCAGCGGCTGGCGCAGCTCGGCACCGGTGCCATAGCCGAAGGCAAGCGGCATGGCGCCCAGGATCGCGGCGAAGCTCGTCATCATGATCGGGCGGAAGCGCAGCAGGCACGCCTTGTAGATGGCGTCGCGCGGGCTGAGATTTTCCTGACGCTCCGCCTGGAGCGCGAAATCGATCATCATGATCGCGTTCTTCTTCACGATGCCGATCAGGAGAATGACGCCGATCATCGCGATCAGGCTGAACTCGACATTGAAGATGAACAGCGCCAGCACCGCACCGACGCCGGCCGAGGGCAGCGTCGACAGGATCGTCAGCGGATGGACATAGCTCTCATAGAGAATGCCGAGCACGATATAGATCGTCACGATGGCTGCCAGGATCAGCATCGGCTGGTTGTTGACCGAATCGGTGAACGCCTTGGCGGTGCCGGCGAACATGCCCTGGATCGAGACCGGCACCTTGATCTGCGCCATCTTCTGCTGGATCGCGATCGTCGCCTGGCCCAGCGACACGCCCTTGGCGAGCTCGAACGAGAAGGTCGTGACGACGAACGGCCCCTGGTGATTGATGCCCAGCGGCGCGGAGGACGGGCCGAAGCTCGCCACCGCCGCCAGCGGAATCATCGTCTCCTGGCTCGTCGACACCGAGGAGCCGGTCGAGGCGCCGCCCCGCGCGCTGTTGACCAGCGCGTTCTGCTGCTGGTTGCGCACCAGATCGGCCGCGATCGCGCTTGCCGTCAGGCCCGTCGTTGTCGTCACGGCCGTGGTGTTGCTGGCGGAGGGAGCGATCACCGTGGTGCCGGCGACCGCGCCGGTCGCCTGCGTGCCGCTGATCGAGCCGCCCGACGTGCTGATATAGATGTCCTTCAGCGTCTCCGGGCTCTGCCAGAACTCCGGCGCGACCTCCATCACGACATGGTACTGGTTGAGGTCCTCATAGATCGTCGAAACCTGGCGCTGGCCGAACGCGTCATAGAGCGTGTTGTCGATCTGCGTGGTGTTGACGCCGAGCCTGGCGGCGGTGGCGCGGTCGATCTTGAGCGCGACTTCGAGGCCCTGGTCGCCGCGGTCGGAATTGACCTGGTCGAGCTCGTCCATGTCGTTGAAGGCGTCGGTGATCTTGGGCAGCCACTGGTTCAGCTCTTCGAGCGTGTCGGCCGTGATCGTGAACTGGTAGGAACCGCTCGACTGCCGCCCGCCGACGCGCACGTCGCGCCCGCCGGTCAGGAACAGCCTTGCGCCCGTCACCGCGGCGAATTTCGGCGTGATGCGATCCATCACCTGCTGCGTCGACAGCCCGCCGCGCTCGGCCAGCGGTTTTAGCTGGACGAACACGCTGCCCGTATTGGTGGCGCCGCCGCGCGGCCCGCCGCCGCCGCCACCGATCGTGCCGGTGACGGTCGAAACCGCCGGATCCTCGCTCACGATCTTCATGAACTGGGCGAATTTCTGCTTCATCAGCTGGAACGAGATCGACGGGCCGGCGCGGATCATGCCGAAGGCCTGGCCGGTGTCCTCGTCCGGGAAGAAGCCCTTGGGCACGTAGTAGTAGAGCGCGATATTCGCGAGGATCGTGATCAGCAGGATCAGCGCGATCCAGCCCGGGATGCGCAACGCAACGGCAAGCGTGCGCGCGTAGAAATCCTGCGCCGCGTTGAAGGCGCGCTCCGAAAGCCGCAGCAGCGGACCCTGCCGCCGGTCGCCGCGGTGCAGGTCCAGGATGGCGCAGAGCATCGGCGTCGTCGTCAGCGAGACGACCAGCGAAATGGAGATCGCGATGGTCAGCACCATGGCGAATTCGTTGAAATAGCGCCCCACGATGCCGCCCATCAGCAGGATCGGGATGAACACCGCGATGAGCGAAATGCTCATCGACAGCACGGTGAAGGCGACCTCGCGCGTGCCCTTGATGGTCGCTTCGAGGCGCGGCATGCCCTCTTCGATGTGGCGCGAGACGTTTTCGAGCACCACGATGGCGTCGTCCACCACGAAGCCGGTCGCGACCGTCAGCGCCATCAGCGACAGATTGTTGAGCGTGTAGCCGAGCAGGTACATCGCGCCGAACGTGCCGATCAGCGACAGCGGAACGGCGATGGAGGGGATGATCGCGGCGCGCCCGTCGCGCAGGAAGAAATAGACCACCAGCATCACGAGCAGGATCGAGACGATCATCGAGCGCTGCACGTCGCGCAGCGAATCGTGAATCGTGCCGGTCCGGTCGATCGCGATGTCCAGGTGGATCGAGGGCGGCAGCGCCGCCTGGAGCTGGGGCAGCACCGCTTTCACATTGTCGACGGTCTGGATGATGTTGGCGCCGGGCGTGCGGAACAGCATCACCAGGATCGCCGGCTTGTTGTCCGCCAGGCCGATATTGCGCACGTCCTCGACGCTGTCGCTCACCGTCGCGACGTCGGACAGGCGCACCGCCGCGCTGTTGCGGTAGGCGACGATCAGCGTCTTGTACTGGTCCGCCTTGGTCGCCGTGTCGTTGACATAGACCTGGTAGCGCTGCGAGTTGTCTTCAACCGCGCCCTTCGGCGCATTGGCATTGGCGGCGGACAGCGCGGCGCGCACATCCTCCAGCCCGATGCCGTATTTGAACAGCGCGCGCGGATTGAGCTCCACGCGCACCGCCGGCAGCGAGCCGCCGGCAAGCTGGACCTGGCCGACGCCGTCCACGGTCGAAAGCTTCTGCTGCAGGATGTTCGAGGCGGCGTCGTAGATCTGCCCGGGCGTCAGCGTGGGCGAGGTCAGCGACAGGATCAGGATCGGCTGGTCGGCCGGGTTGATCTTGCGATAGGTGGGGTTGGAGCGCAGCGAGGCCGGAAGGTCCGCTCGCGCCGCGTTGATCGCGGCCTGGACGTCGCGCGCCGCGCCGTCGATATCGCGCTTGGAATTGAATTGCAGGGTGATGCGCGCGCTGCCGACCGAACTGGTCGAGGTCATCTCGTCGACATCGGCGATGGTGCCCAGATGCCGCTCCAGCGGCGTCGTCACGCTCGTCGACACCGTTTCGGGGCTGGCGCCGGGTAGAGAGGCGCTGACCGAGATCGTCGGCAGGTCGACGCTGGGCAGCGGCTCCACCGGCAAGAGGAAATAGGCGACGCCCCCAGCCAGCGCCAGGCCGAAGGTCAACAGCGTGGTTGCGATCGGCCGGCGGATGAAGGTGTCGGAGAAGCTCATGCGGCGCGCCTCGCCCGCCAGGCGCGGAGCTGGCCGCCGAGGCGGTCGAAATAGATGTAGATCACCGGCGTGGTGAACAGCGTCAGGAGCTGGCTGACCAGAAGCCCGCCGACGATGGAGATGCCGAGCGGATGGCGCAGCTCCGATCCCGTGCCGATGCCGATCATCAGCGGCAGCGCGCCGAACAGCGCGGCGACCGTCGTCATCAGGATGGGACGGAAGCGCAGCAAGGCTGCCTGGTGGATCGCCTCGCGCGGCGTCTTGCCTTCGTTGCGCTCGGCCTCCAGCGCGAAATCGATCATCATGATCGCGTTCTTCTTCACGATGCCGATCAGAAGGATGATGCCGATGATCGAGACGATGCCCAGATCGTTGCCCGACACGATGAGCGCCAGGAGCGCGCCGACGCCGGCCGAAGGCAGCGTCGAAAGGATCGTGACCGGATGGATGAAGCTCTCATAGAGCACGCCGAGCACGATATAGACCGTGACGATCGCGGCCAGGATGAGCAGCAACTCGTTGGACAGCGCCGACTGGAAGGCCAATGCCGATCCCTGGAACACGGTGGAAATGCTGGCCGACAGGTTCGCATCGCCCTCCGCCGCCTGGACGGCATCGACCGCCGCGCCGAGCGAATAGCCGGGCGCCACGTCGAAGGAGATCGAGGCCGACGGGAACTGGCCCAGATGATCCACTTCGAGCGGCATCGGCTTGGATTCGACGCGCGCGAAGGCCGACAGCGGCACCTGGCCGCCGCCGGCCGACGGCAGATGGATGTCGCCGATCGAGCCCAGCGAGTTCTGCACCGCCGGATCGGATTCCAGGATCACGCGATACTGGTTGGACTGGGTGAAGATCGTCGAGATGATGCGCTGGCCGAAGGCATCGTAGAGCGCGTTGTCGATCGTCGCCGCCGTGATGCCGAAGCGCGCCGCCGTATCGCGGTCCACCATGACCGTCGCCGACAGCCCGCGGTCGAGGAAGCTGGTGGAGACGTTCTGCAGCTCCGGCCGCGCCGACAGGGCCTGAAGCAGCTTTGGCACCGCGGCGGTCAGCGTCGCCGAACTCGCGTCTTCCAGCACGAATTGGTACTGCGCGCGGCTGACGGTGGAATCGATCGTCAGGTCCTGCACCGGCTGAAGATAGAGCGAAATCCCCGCAACCTGCCGCGCGCGGTCGACGATGCCGGTGATGGCGTCGGTGACGGTGTCGGAGCGCTCGTCCTTGGGCACAAGGTTGATGAGGAAGCGGCCGCTGTTCAGCGTCGCATTGTTGCCGTCGACGCCGATGAAGGACGAGAGGCTGGCCACGTTCGGGTCTTCGAGGATCGCGGCGGCCAGCGCCTGCTGACGGCGCGACATCTCGTCGAACGACACCGTCGGCCCGGCCTCGGTGATGCCCTGGACCAGGCTGGTGTCCTGGGTCGGGAAGAAGCCCTTGGGGATGATGATATAGAGCACGATGGTCAGCGCCAGCGTGGCGACGGCGATCAGCAGCGTCAGCGGCTGGCGGTCCAGCACCCATTGCAGCATCCGGTCGTATTCCGCGATGACGCGGTTGAAGGCGTCCTCCGCCCGCGCCGCGATGGAGCCGCGCGCCGGTTCCTGGTGCCGCCGCAGCAGCTTGGCGCACAGCATCGGCACCAAAGTGAGCG
>Ga0265338_10007374_pt1 | contig 13672 bp, 13 predicted proteins | sample 42126metaG_FD_193579 | JGI IMG/M metagenome (GOLD analysis project Ga0265338, IMG submission 193579) | Rhizosphere microbial communities from Carex aquatilis grown in University of Washington, Seatle, WA, United States - 4-21-26 metaG | ecosystem: Host-associated > Plants > Roots > Rhizosphere... | reverse complement strand
ACAGCAACACGCCCAGAGAAAACAGGTCGGCGCGGCCGTCAATCGGCGCCCCGGTAAACTGCTCCGGCGGCATGAAGGCAGGCGTGCCCAGCAGTTGCCCAGTGGTGGTGATCTCGCCGCCCGCCAGCTTGGCCACGCCGAAGTCGGTGATCCGCGGCCGCTCCGATCCGTACACCTCTTTCGAGGTCATCAGGATATTGGCCGGCTTGATGTCGCGATGTACGATGCCGTTGCGGTGCGCGTAGCCCAGCGCTTCCGCAATTCCCTGGCCGATCTCGCAGACGCGTTCGAGGGTAAACCGCTCGCCCTGCTTGAGAGCATCGGCCAGCGTTCGGCCCTGCACCAGTTCCATCACCAGAAACGGCGTGCCGTCGTCTTCGCCCACGTCAAACACGGGGACAATGCCGGGATGCGCCAGCGCGCCCGCTGCTCGCGCCTCGCGGTAAAACCGCTCGCGAAACTCGTTGGTCTGGTCGCCGGCAAGCGCGCCCGAGAGGATGCACTTGAGCGCGACGGTACGGCCCACCGCGGGGTCCCGCGCCCGCAGCACGGCTCCCATCGCTCCCCGGCCCAGTTCTCCGATGATTTCGTAACGACCGATTGTTTTTTGTTCCATAGATTTATGCAGTGGCTTCAATCTAGCATGCCGTCATATCCGCAGCACAGTTGTTTTTGCTCCCCGCCAACCCCGGCTTCTCATCACTTGGTAACGGGCTTGCGGTAACGAACAGTCAGCAGGGTCACGTCGTCGGCAGCCTCCGCGCCCCGGCAGAACTCCGCCACCGCATCCAGGATCGCCGACTGTAACTCCGAGATGGGCTTCAGCCCGCCGCCCACCGCCGCCTGCTGCAGCCGCTCATATCCAAAGAGCTGCTTGTCCAGGTCCAGCGCCTCGGTCACTCCGTCGGTAAATAGAACCAGCGTGTCGCCCGGCTCAAGCTGGGCGTGCATCGACGTGAATTCCGCCTCGTCCACCAGCCCCACCGGGAACGATCCCTCGGTGTACAGGTCGCGAATCGTATCGCCGCGCAAGAGCAGCGGCGAGGGATGCCCGGCGTTGATGTAATCCAGCCCGCCCGCGCTGTCCACGAAGGCGAAAAACAGGGTGGCGTAGCGGCCAACCACCGCGTGCTCGCACAGGAAACGGTTGATGTGCCCCAGCACCTTGGCCGGTTCCACGCCCAACGTCATGCCAGAGAGGGCGCCCTGCAGCATGGTGGTCAGCAAGGCCGCGCCCAATCCTTTACCGGAAACGTCCGCAATCAGAAATGCGGTTCGGTCCTCGCTCATCGGGAAAACATCGAAGTAGTCCCCGCCCACCTCCTGGCAGGGATACTGGATTCCCGCTACTTCAAGGTGGGGAAAATCGCGCAGCCCCTGCGGCAGAAGCCCCTGCTGGATGTTGCGGCCGATCTCCAGTTCCTGCTCCATCCTCTGCCGCTCGCGCTCCCGTTCCACCAGCCGCGCGTTATCCAGAATGCTGGCCGCCTGCCCGCCCAGCGCATCCAGAATCTGCCGGTCAAGGTTGGAGAATGCCGCCGGCTTGCGCGAATCCAGATACACCGCGCCCAGAAGCTGGTTCTGCACCAGCATTTGCGACTCCTCAGTGCTGGCGTGCGCCACGGCATAGAGCGGAATCGCCACCACCGCGCGCAAACCCTGGATGACCACGCTCTCCGCGCTCTTCAGGTCCAGCCCCGCAAGGCTCATATCGTCGGTGATGATGGGGGCCCGCTGCTGAACGGCCTGACGCAGCGCCGTCTGGCTGGGATTGATGCTGGCTGCCTCCAGGTCGCTGCCTTTGCTGCCACGCGCCAAACGCACCTTCAACGCGCCGGTCGCATCCGGTTCCAGCAAAATTCCGCGGTCGGCGCGGGTGATTGAGATAGCATGATCGATCATGGTGCGAAGCACCGCATCGAGCGGCAGTGCCGAGTGCAGCAGCCCGGTGGCCTCAAGCAGCAGGTTCAGCTTGCTTAACCCGCTCGAGCCCAGCGTCGACGAGGCGTTCGACATGGTCCCCAGGCGCGTCAACATGCTTTCCACCGAGTGCCGCGCCAGCGACGAATGGAAGGTGATCTTGTATGAGTCTTCCAGGCCAAACTCAATAAGATCCCCGTCGTTCAGAATGGCTCGCTCCACGCGCTTGCCGTTGACAAAGATTCCCTGGCGGTGCCCGCGGTCCTCAATGCGATAGCAGTCCTCCATGGCGACAATCGCCGCGCAACTGCGCGAAATGCGGCGGTCCTCAAGCGTCAGATGATTGCCGGACTCGCGCCCGCGCCCCATCAGAAACGGCGACTCCGTCACCGGAACAAATTCGGCCGCGGCCCCGGGACTCACGACTTCAAGCACAACGTCGGAACTGTTGGGAGGACTATCCATGGGAGGGAACCCCTGCATCTTACCACGCCGCGGCCGCCCCGGATGAAGCGCAGCGGCCGCGCCAAACAGAGCGGCCTCCGCCGTGGCGGAGGCCGTCTTTTGTTGAACGGGACCGGCGGCTACTTCAGGGTGCCGTTGTCCAGGGTGATGCCACCGGGGCCTTTTTCCTTCTTCTGCTCGTTGGCCTTGCGCGTACCCAGCGCCTTGGTCATCCACTCCTTGGCCTGCGCCACATCGTCCTTGACCTGTTCCGGATCCTTGTAGTCGCAATCGGCCTTGCGGCGGTAGACCAGGTTCAGATACACCATGGCATCATCGTAGTTCGGCCGGTTGGCGATGGCCTGGTTCAGGTATTGCAGCCCTTCGGTAACCAGCTGCGTATTCTGGTCCGAGATTTGCTCAAGAACTTTCTTGGGCGCCTTCACGTTGCCTTCGCCGTCATCGTTCACACCCGCGGGAACCAGCGCCGCAAGCGCATGTTCGTGCGCCCTGGTCCAGTCAATCACGCCCACCGTGTAAGCCGCTTCCGGATCTTTCGGGTCGACCGCCAGCACCTTCTTCTGCCAGGCCTTGGCGTCGTCCAGTTTCTTCACGCTGAAGTAGATTCCGGCAATCTGCTTCATGCTGTTGACGTCATTCGGTTCCTTGGCCAGCACTTCCTGGAAGATGCCGATGGCCTGCTGCGCCATCTTCATGTTGTCCGGCGTATCCAGGCCCGGCACCACGTTCTGCGCCAGCGCCGTGGCCAGATAGCTCTTCGCCATGGGCAGACTGGGATCCAGTTCGGTGGCCCTCTGGAAATGCCCGATAGCCTCTTCGTAATGGGCTGATTTGTAGGCATCCACTCCCTTGTTCAACTGGTCGCGCGCCTCCAGACGGTTGCATCCGCTCATGGTCAGCACCATGGCGCCCGTGGCAACCGCGAGAGCAAGCAATCTTGCGGGTCGAATCATGTTTGTATCCTTCTCCTTCAGGCCGTGCCCATCTCTGAAACGCGCCTGGAATTTGTGCGCCTGGCCATCCACCCCCGGCCGGACTTTGTTTGTCAGCCGGATCCCGCGAGCGCAGCGGGAGTTACTCCAATTCAGGACGAAAAAGAATTGTACTCCTCTTGCCGTGTTCGCGTGCGACCGAGTTTTTCACCAGGAAGAGTCCCCATTCCCTCTGCCTGCAGTTTAAAGGCCGGACTTCGCGCCCGGTGTGATAATGCCCACGCGATCTGCTCCCGCGGCATGGCCAATGTCGATCGCCTCGACGACGTTGGTAAAGCTCACCTGGTCGTCGCCCTGGATGAACAGCACTCGCTCGGCGCGGTCGGCGTAGATTGCAGCCAGCCGCATGGGCAAGTCCTGCCGCGTTACCGGCTGCTGGTTGATCCGGAAGAGCGGCGCGCCCGGCTCCCCCTTCAGGATTTCCAGCACCACCGCGCCGGGATCAGCCGGCCGGCTTTGCGTCGCCGCTTTGGGAGCCAGCGCCGCTTCCCCACGCGGAACTGCCGGGACAATCACCATAAAGATGATCAGAAGCACCAGCAGTACGTCGATCATCGGAGTCACGTTGATCTCCGATTGCATCGGGTTCTTGCTCACTTCGCTCATCGTCATGACGCACCCCCGATCCCCTTGTGGAGAACCGTCCCCCGAGCGCCGATCCCCCTTACTGGCCCTGCATGATCTTCGGGGTCATGATGCCGATGTGATCCACGTTCGCCGCCTTGGCGATATCGATCACGTCTGCAATGGCCGCGAAGTTCACATCGTCGTCGCCCTTGACGAACATGACGCGTTCGGCGCGGTTGGCGTAGATCTCGGTCAGCTTGGTCAGAAGATCGCGATGCTGGTATTCGTTCTCGTTGATCTTGTAGGTGAGGTTCGTCGCACCCTTGCCCAGAACCTGGACCACAATGGTGCGGTCGTTCTGAATTTCCTTCTGCGGGTTCTTCGGCGGCTGCGGCACCAGGGCGTCAAGCCCCTTCGGCGTCACCGGTACGATGACCATGAAGATAATAAGCAGCACCAGCAGAATGTCGATCATCGGGGTGACGTTGATCTCACCCATCGCGCCGGCGCCGCTCCCCGTTGTCATTGCCATGGTTTCAAACTCCTGGATTCCAGATCCTGTAGTGGTTGAACATTGTCAACTGCGGCTCTATTCTCCGCCCGCTGACGGTGCTTCGCCCGCTTCCCGCTTCTGCGTCAGCAGTCCCACTTCGTCCACACCTGCGGTACGCACCGCGTCGATGGCATCTTCAACGGCCCGGAACTGGGCGCGTGCATCGGCTCGGACGTAGATTGTCTTGCCCGGCTTATCGGCCAGCTTGTCGGCCACCAGGTGGCCCAGTTCACTGACCGCTACGTGATCCTGCCCCAGAAACACGTCCCCGGAGCGGGTGACTGCCACCACGATCGCGTCTTCCTTGTCGGCGTCCGGCATGGATGTGGGATTGTCCACCTTGGCCATATCCACCTGCACCTTGTTCTGGAGCATCGGGGTAATGACCATGAAGATGATCAGCAACACCAGCATCACGTCCACCATCGGTGTCACGTTGATGTTGGAGTTTACCTTCTTGCCTTCGTCTCGAACTGCTACACCCATAATGGGGCTCCCTGCGGTTGAATTTTTTCTCCGGAGATCCTCCGGCCTTCGTTGCTCACCGCCGGGCTGGCGATCGAATCGCCGGACGGGAGAGTGTCTCCGCTCTCCCGCCCGGCAAAGTACTTCTCGCTCAGCCGGTCACCCTTACCGCTTGTGGCTCTGCTTGATGAAGTAGTCGATCAACTCGCTGGAGGAGTTGTCCATCTCCACGTCAAACGCCTCCACGCGGCCGGTAAAGTAGTTGAACGCCATAACCGCGGGGATGGCCACCAACAGGCCGAACGCCGTGGTCACCAACGCTTCGGAAATACCACCGGCCACCGCGCCGATGCCCGAGGTCTTCTGCGTCGCGATGGCGTCAAATGCGTGCAGGATGCCGACGACCGTGCCGAACAGGCCGACAAATGGCGCCGTGGAGCCGATGGTGGCCAGAACGCTCAGGCCCCTCTTCAGCTTCGCGTGCACAATCGCTTCGGCACGTTCCAGGGCGCGCTGCGAGCTCTCGATGGTCTCGTCGTTCGCCGCGCCGCCGGATACGCGGAATTCCTGCAGGCCAGCCGTCACCACTTCAGCCAGGTGCGACTTCTTGTTGCGGTCGGCGATCTTGATTGCCTCTTCCAGCTTGCTGTCCTTCAGCGCGCCGGCAACCTTGGGCGCAAACTCGCGCGATTGCTTGCGGGCAGCAGAGAAGTACAGGTAACGGTCGATCATCACGGCCAGCGACCAGATCGACTCGATGAAGAGAATGATGGCTACGGAGCGGGCCATCCATGCCATGTGGTTCCACAGCCCGATGGGGCTGAAGCTGACAGTCTGCCCTTCGTCCTGGAACATTGCCAGGCTGCTGACCGTGTGCGAAGCGTAATGTGCGAGCTGAGCGAGAATCACTTGAATCGTTCCTCCTAAGGAGTTTGCTTGTGGAATGCGGCTGACTTGCTAGCCCGAAAGCGGCAAGATCAGGAACAACGGCCGGTAGAACCGCCGGATCCGGGCTCATTCCCCGGCTTCCCATGGCCTGACGGCCTTGAAACAGACTTTGCTTGAGGAATGCTACTCGTTGCCGAGGGGCACTCAGGTCAAAAATTGAGGCCCTTCTACCTTGGATGGGTAAAAGGGCCGCGGCGTTCTCATCCCCCCAGGCTGAAGATCACGTTTACCGTGGTCTCCACCTCGACGGGCTCGTTGTTCAACAGGTACGGCCGGTAGCGCCATTGCCTCACAGCATCCATGGCGGCCTGCTGCAACATCGCCGGCCCGCTGTTTACTTTCAGGTTCTCGATTGAACCTGTCTTGGAAATCGTCGCCTCCAGCACCACGGTTCCCTGCACCCGCGCCGCCTTGGCGATTGGCGGATACACCGGCGTAACCTTCTGCAGCAGCATGCCTTGCGCCACGCCGCCTGAGATGTTCACCTTCTTGGGGACTGCTGCCTGAACCTTGGGCGCGTTGTTGCCCGCAAACAGGCCGCCCATCACGCCGTTCGCGCTGCCGCCCAGGCCTTCCATGCCCGCCACTCCAAAGCTCGACGGCGGCGCTTCCCGCTCCGCCACCTGCTTGATGTCCTTGGGGATCTTGGTCGGGGCCACCAGCTGGTTGTTCATCATCTCCGACTGCACGTGCACCACGTGCACCGGGGTCGGCGGTGGCGGCGGCGGTGGCGGTGGCGGTGGCGGCGGTGGCGCCGTCAGCGCTGTTGCCATCATCATCTTCGGTAGCGCCTCAGGATAAATCAGCGGAATCAGGATCAGCAGAATAAGGATCGACAGGTTGATTGCCCCTGTAACCAGCATCCAGTACTTGCTCTTGCTCTTGATCCTGTTGCCGGATTCAAATGTGGAATCTTCAAACATGGCCAGCCTCGAATTCGGGTGTCGTTTTCCTCTTATTTAGACACCGCAGAAACGTTTTATGTTCCCGCGCGCCTAAAGCCCCTTTACAAGCGTGCTCAACCTATACCAGAACCAACGCTTACGATGCAAAACTTGCTGCATTCCCGGTGCATTTCTCCCGCGCCGCTCAAGTGCGCGCCCGCTTGGCTACCGGCAGAACTGCTGCCTTGCCCTGGCGGGCCCGCCACTCCTGCCACGCCACCAGCATTGGCGCCGCAATCGCGATGGAAGAATACGTGCCAATCAGAATACCTACTACCAGCGCAAAGGAAAAGCCCCGCAGCACTTGACCGCCAAAAATGTAGAGGGAAAGCACTGTCAGAAAGGTCAGTCCTGACGTCAGAACCGTCCGGCTCAGCGTCTGGTTGATGCTCCGGTTCACCACGTCCGGCAGCGTCTCCCGCCGGCTCAGCCGCAGGTTCTCCCGGATGCGGTCGAAAACCACAATGGTGTCGTTCATTGAGTAGCCGATCAGCGTCAGGATCGCCGCCACCACCGTCAGGCTGATCTCCTGGCCGGTCAACGCAAATGCCCCAACCGTGATCAGCGTGTCATGGAAGCACGCCACCACCGCCGCCACGCCATAAATGAGCTGGAAGCGGAACCACAGGTACACCAGCATCCCGGCCAGCGAAAGCAGAGTGGCCTGGATCGCCTTCTCCTGCAACTGCCTGCCCACCGTCGGCCCTACAACCGATAGCTGCACATCCTTGCTCGGATCAAATGGATTGGAGCTGTAATTCTGCTGCAGCGCGCCGATGACCGCCTGCCGGTCGACGTCCAGGTTGGCCTCGTTCTGGCGCTCCGGAAGGCTGATCAGCGCCTGGTTCGTTTCGCCCTCTCCTCGGATGCTCTGGATCTTCTCATCGCGGTACCCGGCCGCGTCCATTGCCTTGCGGATGGCCGCGATATCAGGCGGGCTGCTGAACTGCACTGTGACCTCGGTGCCGCCCCGGAAATCCACCCCCAGCGGAATCGGGCTGCCGATGTGCGCCCAGTGCCATCCCATCGAGATCAAACCAGCCACGCTGAAAATAAGACTGAAGGACAGGAAATACCACTTCCACCCCAGCCAGTTCACATTTGGGCTACGAAAAAATTCCACTTGGTTCTCTACCCTTCCTCTTGTCCCGGAGACCTACCCGGCCTCCTTGATCCCTGATCCCTGCTCTTAAATCGATACCATCTCACCCGGCTTCATCTTGTTCAGGTGCGCGTCAAAGATCGTCCGCGACACAAACACCGCCGTAAACAGGTTGGCCAGCAAACCAAAGAACAGCGTGGTCGCAAACCCCTTTACCGGGCCGGTGCCGAACATGAACAGAATCGCCGCCGAAACCATCGTCGTCACGTGCGTGTCCACAATCGTGATCCAGGCATGCGCAAATCCCTGATCGACGGCCGCCGATGCCGCCTTGCCCGCCCGCATCTCTTCGCGGATCCTCTCAAAGATCAGTACATTCGAGTCCACGCCCATGCCGATGGTCAATATCACGCCGGCTATGCCGGGCAGGGTGAGCGTTGCCGTAACACCCATCGCTGAAGACCACCCCAGGAAGCCCAGCAGAATAATCAGGTTGAAGATCAGCGCCAGATCCGCGTTGATGCCCGCCCCGCGGTAGTAAATCAGCATGAACGCCAGCACCGCCAGCATGCCCACAATGGCCGCCGTCACGCCCTCATGAACCGAGTCGGCGCCCAGCGAAGCTCCCACCGCACGCTGCTCCAGGTAGGTCAGCGATGCCGGCAGCGATCCCGTGCGCAGCAGCTTGGAAAGCGCATCCACTTCGTCGCGCGTGAATCCGCCCTCGATCAGCCCCTGGTCGTGAATCGGTCCTTTGATGGTGGCCACTTCGCGCACCGTGCCGCCCATCACCACCGCCATCGGATTGCCCACGTTGGCCTTGGTGTAATCGTAGAACTTCACGCCCGCCTCGTTGGTCAGGGTGAAATTCACGGTAAGCTGGCCGGTATCGGGATTGTTGCCCGGATCGGCCGATCGGAACTGGCTGCCCGCCACCACCGCCAGCCGCTGCAGTACGTAATACTGGTCCGCGCCTTCCCGATTTCCAATCGTGCCGGAAAAGGGAAGAACCTCGTCCTCCGGCGGCACCGTGCCGCCCACGCTCTGCGCCGCTGCTTGTTCGTTCGGGTAAGGGCCGCCCACCACCGGGTGAATCTCCAGCCGCGCCGTCTCTGATATCAGGTTCTTCACCTGGTCAAGATTCGAAATACCCGGCAGCTCCACCAGAATCTGGTTCTGCCCGATGTACGGCGCAATCTCCGGCTCGCTCACGCCCAGCGCGTCCACCCGGTCGCGGATCGTCTCAATAGCCTGGTTCACCGTGCGCTGCTCCAGGTCGTGCCTCACCGTCGGCTTCATGGTCAGCGTGTAGGTGCCGTTCGCTTCCGGATTAATGTCGTAATCGTTGGAGAATTTGGTGTCGAATACCGTTCGCGCCGCCCCCGAGTTCGCCGGCGGAACTCCATCCACTTCCACTAGCCCCGGGTTCTTCGGATCGGGCTTGATCACGTGGCTATACGACACGTTGGCCTTCTTCAGATCCTGCTCCAGGCTCACCAGCGCGTTGTTGGTCTCGTCGTTGACCGCGTCCTGCACCTGCACCTGAAGGATCAGGTGCGCGCCGCCCTGCAAATCCAGTCCCAGGTGAATCCGCTTGGTCATCGCCTTCAACAGCGCCGAGCCGCCCAATCCGCTCGGTATGCCAAAAATGCCGTAAATGCAAACCAACAGCACGGCGACAATCAGCGCAAATCTGCCTTTGAGGTTCTTCTTCATTGTTTGAATACCCTGGTGCCACGTCCTCGTGATTTTGTAATCGAACCTTTCAACCCGGGTGCCCCGCGTCTCCAATGTGAGACTTGGGAAACCACGAAACTACACCAACACTTCTCCGGCCCAAAAAGTAAAAACGCCAGCCCCCACTTACTAGGCTGCCGTCTCCTGCGTCGTCACTGAAGCAATGGCGGTCTTCGACACTTCCATCTTGATCCCGTCCGGAGCCACCCTCATGATGATCACATCGTCCTTGATCGAAATGATGGTGCCGCGGATTCCACCTGCCGTCGTAATCTTGTCGCCGGGCTTGATCTGGCCCAGCATCTCCTGCCACTTCTTTTGCCGCTTCTGCTGCGGCCGGATCATCAGAAAATAGAGCACAGGGATCAAAAGCAGGACCGGGAGCATTCCCAGTACACCCGCACCCCCGGCAGGTGCCGCCGCCATCATTGCCATACTGATTGCCACACTCTTCCTTTGCCGCCCGGCGCCCGCCCAGCGGGATCGCTCAGGCTGAGGCGCTCACAGACCACGGGCCTGGAACCCCTCTACTGAATTTGTCTCCGGGAATGATCTTCATCCGCGAAGCGGACTTCAGACATGGCATCCGCGGGCCTGCCAATATGCGCTTGACTAAGCCTGCCTGCTGCCGGCGGTTCCTGTTCGACACGGCGCTCCCGGAACTCCGCCCCGGACAACACAGCGGCTTCCTGTCTTGCTTCCCGGACGGATCCCCTAAAGAGTGCCTCTCAAGATAAGATACGCCCAGCCGCTTGCATGTCAAGGTGCGGACCACTCCGAAATCAGCCCCATTCCTCACCGCCGCTCCCCCCAAACGGCTCTCCACTCCCCGCGAGCGATTCCCAGTTCCCAGTTCCCAGTTCTCAGCGATGCAACCGTTCCGCACCCCGCACCTGACTACTCCCCATTCCCTATTCCCTGCTCGCTACTCCTCGTCCCCACACTTCCGTTTCTTACAAAAGCTTTATGCCGGCCTTTCCGCTCTCTTACGCGCGCGCAATTCTCCTTGCCTTATCGCGCCAATGCACGTTCATGGGCGGCACTGCTTCGCCGCCGCTGCATGCGCCTCCTGGAGTTGCCGATGATCGAAACCTCTATCGCAGAAATCGCCTTCATCATCCCCTACGGCGCGGCTGTCCTCGCCATGCTCTGGATCCTGTGGAACCTCTCGAAACAAAGGAAGAACTGACCCACTCTCGTTTCTCTACTCCCCACTCCTTGGTTCCCTGACCCCTGACCCCTGACCCCTGACCCCTGACCCCTGCCTCTAAGGCTTCTCCGGCTCGTCGCCTGAATCCTCCACCAGCAGCGCCGATCCGGGCGTCAAATCAAAGCCCACCGCTTCCAGCCCTTCCGGATGAAACGTCACCCGCAGCGGCTCGCGTTGCCACACCGGCTCCGCGCACACCGCCCGGATCTTCGCGTCCGGATCAAGCGGCCCCAGCTTGCGCGATAACATCGGCTTGCGCGCGGCAACCTGCGTCACCACCGCGTGCAGGCTCTTGCCGCTCGCCGTCACCCCGCAATACGCCGCGTAGTCGCGGAACCAGCTCACGTGGCTCACTCCCGGGTCGTAGTCCGGCAGCTTCAGCGCCGTCTCATGCCCGGTCGCGCGATCCACCAGCAGCCACGGCCCCCGCTGCCACACCCAGCGTTCCTTCGCCGCTCCCGGCCCGCTTATCTTTTCCCCGGGCAGCTCGTCATTCAGCCGCAGCGCCCGCCGCACCACAAAGCTGCGATCAGTCACATCGTGCGCCTCGCCCGTAGTCCATTCCTTCACCGCGCCATCCACAATCAGCGCGCGAATCTTCAGCGTGCTCTCTGCTTCCTGCGCGCCCGCCGGGTCTCCGGCTTTCGAATACGGCACTTGCCGCGCCGCACCCAGCCCCACCACATGAACCTTCTTAGGCGCCGCACTCATCAAAAGCGGATTCAAACTCAAACACGCCGCAACAGCGGCAAACAACCCGGACACGCGCACAAATCTCATCATGGCCCGTTCTCTCTGACCTCGCGGGGACACACGAATTATCGAACGGGCTCGGTAAGGATCGGTGTGATGTCGCTCACAACCGGATCGATATCAAGAGCGATGGCCGTTTTCGATCACATCCATCGTTCACCGCAACGTGATCTTGTCCGCGATCTCTTTGGTGGTTTTCCGCGAGACACCCGCCAGTCCGGCAAAACGGGACCAGTCCGCCACAGCCCTTTTCATCTTCGCCAAAATCTCTGGCGCATTCTTTATCCCATGCTGTTTGCCCAATGCCTCAAGCTGCACTGTGCCGGGATTCCTTCCCTCGCCCATCACCAGCATGCTTTGTTCGCCGCCCGGGCCATAGGAAAAGACCAGGTCGTAGGCCGGCGCGAAACTCCACTCGTTCCTCGCGTTCAGAAGAAACGAAAAATTCTTCACGTGATCGTCGCGGTTATGAGCAAGCACATTGAAGCAGGCCAGCGTGTAGGCCTTTTCGGCATCCTGCATATTCCTGGTCAACGCCAGCGTCACGCGCAGAACCGTATCGTAGTCCAGGCTGGGACTGCGATGATCGGCATGGATCAGCCCTCCAAGACTGTGCATGTGGATCCGCACATCGCCGTCCCGATCGAAGCGCTTCGTGCCAAAATACCTGTTCCTCTTTGTACGGAAGAGATGGGTTTCAGGCATCTCCACGCCCGCATCCTTTGCCATCAGGCTATATGCGTATTCTTGAGCCCCCACATCCTGCGCGTCCTGCGAAGACGGAAACTTGATCATCCAGTGCGCGAAGCACGGTTGTAACTCCCGCTGGCCGTGAACAATCCTTTTCCTGTCGGCACTTACCTGCGCCACAATCTTCGGCCGGGCGCCCGAGGAGGAGCCATTCAGACGCAGCAGCTCTTCCAATACTTCTTCGTCTTCTCCGGCCAGCACCGCGGCCGATTCTTCAGCGAGTTTGTCCAGCGCCAGCGGAGCATCTTCGGTGTTTTGCCAACCCAGCTCCAGCTCGTAACTGAGAGCGCCCATCCCGTGCCGCCCCACATAGGCCAATCGGTCAAGCGGATTCAGTTGCCCGCGATGGATTCCATGCTTTTCCACCGTGCGGTCCAGTAATAGGCGGCCCCATCCGTCCGGCAGGCTGTCATTGAATACGCCGAACAGCCCATCGAAAATCGCGGTATCGGCAGTGAACACGCCAGGCTTGAGCGGAAGCTTGATCGGCGAAATCTCGATTCCTGAAGCAATAAATGAGGCGTCATATTCGAAAAGAACCCGCCGGTCCTTGAACGCAAGCCGGCCCACCTTGCGGCGCCCAGTCTCGTGGCCCAGGTTCCGCGGGTCCAGGTTCCGCGCATCCAGATAGACGGTCAGCAACTCTGTCGGGCTATACACCATGGCCGCGTCCTTTTTTGCCCGTCGCTCGGCGACGCAACGCCGGCTTGGCCAGCAGCGCGTCAAGCGTTTGAGCGGCCGCGATTGGCTGGCTTTCCGCGGCCAGGTTGTCGAAGTCGCCAAGACAATCCAGCACCAGGGCCAGATTCAAAAGCGAATCCAGCGCAATCAATCCTTCGCGCTCAAATCGCTTCAGCGAGCTCCAGGTCACGCCCGAGCGCGCAGCCAAATCTCTCTGCGTCAGGTTCATGGCAAGTCGCCGGGCCTTGAACCGCCCCGCGATTCCTGCCTGTACCTCTTGCACCGTCCTCAGATAAACAGACAATATATTACCTTTCTAAGTCAATAATACAACTTAATAGACAATATATTGACAATATTATTCTAACGCATCGGACATTTCCGGCTGCCCACTCTCCGAAATCTGGGTGCCCGTGTCCCTCGCCTTTGGGGACCCGGGTTGGAAACCAGGAGTCAGAAGCCAGATGTTAGGAACTAACAACTAGACCGGTTCCAAGATAGTTATACCCAGGAAGAGTAAATCGGGTTAGGCTTTAGTTGGCGAGCACTCCGCGATAGAAAAACCGATGCCCCATCCATTGTCGG
>Ga0265338_10007373_pt1 | contig 13676 bp, 17 predicted proteins | sample 42126metaG_FD_193579 | JGI IMG/M metagenome (GOLD analysis project Ga0265338, IMG submission 193579) | Rhizosphere microbial communities from Carex aquatilis grown in University of Washington, Seatle, WA, United States - 4-21-26 metaG | ecosystem: Host-associated > Plants > Roots > Rhizosphere... | reverse complement strand
CCCCTCCCCCGGGGTTACTCGAAAGACAATAGGCATGGAAAACTCTAAGATGCTTATAAATCAATAGCTTACAAATGCATAAATATACTTGACTAACCAACTCATTAGCGGTAAAGTTGGTACATGAAAGACCTCAAGACACTTACCGACGCCGTTCGATATTTCGCTGATGAGCAAGCCTGCATTGACGCAGTTTGCGCAATGCGCTGGCCTGATGGCAAGCCAGTTTGCCCGATGTGCGGATGCGAGCGCAATTACTGGCTGGCCAAACAGCGACGCTGGAAGTGCGCGAACGGCAAGTGCGGCAAGCAATACTCCGTCAAGGTTGGAACCATCTTTGAGGAATCGCCGATTGCGCTCGACAAGTGGCTCGTTGCGATCTGGCTCATTTCGAACTGCAAAAATGGCATCTCCAGTTACGAGCTTGCGCGTGATCTTGGCGTCACACAGAAATCGGCATGGTTCATGCTGCATCGCATCCGTTACGCGCTCCAGAACGCATCCTGGGCCAAATTAGGCGGTGCCAGTGGGCCGGTTGAAGTCGATAACCTTCATTGGTCCCGATCCCCGCAAGATGCACCGTGGGCGCAGACTTCGCTCGATTGAATTGAACGGCAGCCACGGCAAGGCCATTGTGATGGGGATGCTGGAGCGCAGTTCTCGTGAAGTTCGCGCGAAGGTTGTTCCAAACGTCAAGCGCGAAACCCTGCAAAACGAAATCCTCAATCAGATTGAAAAGAAATCGTCTGTCTATACCGATCTGGGTGTGGGATATGACAATCTGGCAGCTAAGGTTTACATTCACGAGACTGTGAATCACCTGAAAGAGTACGTTAGCGGGGAAGTCCACACACAGGGCTTAGAAAACTTCTGGAGTCTACTCAAGCGCGGTTTGCGTGGCACTTATGTTGCTGTCGAGCCGTTCCACCTTGAACGGTATGTGGACGAACAGGCTTTCAGGTTCAATAATCGTAAGGGAAAGAACGACCGGCAGAGATTCGAGAAAGCTCTATCGCAGATCGCAGGCAAGCGGCTGACTTATGCTGAACTCACCGGCAAGGTGGGAGAAACGGAAACCTTCTAAACTCGCGGCAAAGTGGATGAGGAGACAAGGCCGGGGGAAACGATAGGACGCGATCTTTCAAGCGTCTTGCCGTTCCCCTTACTCGTTTCTCTATCGGCTCTCTCTTCTGCTACACGCGCCCTGATCTTTTCGGCTGGCACCGAAACGACAGCGCGGAGCACGTTCTCGAAGTTCTGATGGGCTTGGGACTTCATGACTTTGATTCGCTGAAGCGCTCCTAGAATGGAGCGTAACGCCGATGTGCGTTCAAAGTCAATTAGCAGAGTATTCAATCGGCGATCTCTTTGACTTGATTTTTCCTGAAGACAGAAGAGTTAGCGGGTATATGTGTATGGTCTTTAATGCCTTTCTCGACGACAGCGGGCACAAGCAAAAGAAACTAATGGTTTCTGCCGGATTCTGCGCAAACAAAGAGAGTTGGGCTGATTTACGAGCTGATTGGAATCAAGTGAAAACAAAATACGGCCTCGATTACTTCAAGAGCAGCGAGTGTAATCACGTCGATGGGCAATTCAGAAAGTTACGTAAGGGTTCATATGCTCAGCCGGACGAGAGAGATGAAGCGCAGAAGATTCGCCAGGAGTTTCTGGAAGTAGTTGCGCGACATCGCGGAATTAAGGGGATGGGTATTGTCGTTGAGATGGAACCCTATCAGCGATTTGCGGAACTACCGGGTGCCTCGTCAGTATTGCCCAGTGATCCATACAAAGCGGCTCTCAGTAGCATTATGTTTGAATTTGTAAAACGGATCTCCAAAGTTGTCCCCAACACCATGATCGCTTTCGTCCACGATGACGATGACAAATTTGACGACCTTCGCGGGTGCTACAAAGAATTCAGGACAAAGAATCCAAAGACCGCTAAGAGAATGGGGGGGTTTCAGCCGATGGACGACAAGACAACTCCGGAATTACAACTTGCAGACCTTCTCGCTAATCACACTGCGTATATAGCGGGACAACAACCTAATCCAATAGACAACCTGCTGGAAATGAAACGCAATATACAGCTGCTTGGCGTATGGAACGAGGAATACATATCCGCAATATTGCGACACGGACTACGTAGACAAGGAAAACCCATTCCTCTTTCATTGGACTTAGAAAGCGAGTGAAACGCTATAATTGTGGCCATCGTGACAGACAGAGAGATGGCGCTGGAAATAGCGCGGCTTATCCTTCAGATGCAGATGAAGGAGATTGCCGTTGATGGTGTATTTGAACGCTACAGGGCGCCCGATGGGGAGCTTTCTCAGTTAGTTCTAGAAGGATACGGCCAACTTCTATTGGACCGAGCCTATCTCGATAGAATTGCCGAGCTAAAGACCGCATTTGACGCAGCCAAGCCCGGTGACGATCTGATCCAAATTCTTCACAAAGAGCTGTCTTTTGGGTCTCGCAAACATTAATAACAGCAGGCGATGTAGTCAACTGTCCTGTCACGGCGTCCTGCTTATCTTGAGGTTCCATATTTCCAAGGTAAGCACAGAATCGCCCGTAATCTGGTTAGCGTAGTATATTTATGCCCTTACAAAATATAACAACCCTGTTTTCTGTCACATTGATGCCCGAAAAAGGCCGTTTTTAGCCATTTTCGGGCTTTAAGCCGCGCGCAACTGCATTGCAAGCAAAAAGCCCCGGAACGCGCACAGCGCTCCGAGGCTTTTTTCAGTTTCCTGCTTGGGTCTAAACGCCGATAACGGCGCAGAGTTCCTTGACCGCCGCGGCACTCTTCTCCAGCGCCGCTTGCTCTTCAGGTGTGAGCTTGATCTCGATAATTTTTTCAAGGCCCATCGCGCCCAGCTTGCAGGGAACGCCGATGTAATAGCCATCGATGCCGTATTCGCCCTGGAGATAAGCGGCGCAGGGCAGAATCTTCTTCTTGTCTTTGAGAATCTCCTCAACCATTTCGACGGCTGCAGCCGAAGGCGCGTAGTAAGCGCTGCCGGTCTTGAGGTACTTCACAATCTCCGCGCCGCCGTCGCGCGTGCGCTGAATGAGCTGTTCGAGGCGATCAGGCGCGATCAGCTCGGTAATGGGAATGCCGGCCACGGTCGAATAGCGTGCAAGCGGCACCATCGTATCGCCGTGCCCGCCGAGCACAAATGCCGTCACGTTCTCGACGCTCACGCTCAACTCTTCGGCAATAAAGGTACGGAAGCGAGCCGAGTCAAGCACGCCGGCCATGCCGATAACGCGCTCGCGATTGAATCCAGCCTGGCGGAAGGCCGCCTGCGCCATGGCGTCAAGCGGGTTCGACACGATGATGAGAATGCACTCGGGAGACTGTGCCACCACCTTCGCCACTACATCTGACATGATTTTGAAGTTGGTATGCAACAGGTCGTCGCGGCTCATGCCCGGCTTGCGGGGAATGCCCGCGGTGATGACCACAATGTCAGAGTTGGCCGAGGCCGCGTAGTCGTTGGCGCCGGTAATGCTTACGTCGCGCTTTTCAATGGGCATGGCTTCGGCCAGGTCAAGCGCCTTACCCTGTGGCACGCCTTCAACAACGTCGATGAGCACAACATCTGCCAGTTCTTTGGCTGCGATCCAATGTGCAGCCGTCGCGCCTACGTTACCGGCGCCCACAATACTTACTTTCTTCCTCATTTGAGCCCTCTCTTGTTCGTGGATCGTGGTTCGTGGGTCGTGAATCGTGTGTAGCATTTGTCGCGATTCGAATCACGAACCACGATCCACGTGGCACGTCTCACATATTTGCAATCATTCTTGTCGCAAACTCGCTGGTGCCGACCTTGGTTGCGCCGCTTAGCTGGCGCTCAAAGTCGTACGTCACAAACTTCTGCTGGATGGTTTTTTCCATCGCCGTCTCGATCATCTTGGCTGCTTCTTTCCAGCCAATGAAATCAAGCAGCATTACGCCCGACAAAATCACAGAGCCGGGGTTGATTACGTCTTTGTCGGCGTATTTCGGCGCGGTGCCGTGCGTGGCCTCAAACACCGCGTAACCGTCGCCGATATTGGCTCCGGGCGCGATGCCCAGTCCGCCAACCTGCGCTGCTGCAGCGTCGGAAATATAGTCGCCGTTAAGGTTGGGCGTGGCCAGAATGCTGTAGTCCGACGGCCGAATAATGATCTGCTGGAAGATGGAGTCGGCGATGCGGTCGTTGATAAGGATCTTAGACTTCCACGCGCCGTTGCCGTGGCTCTTGCCGATGGTGTCGATGACCGACTTGATCTCGGCGTAGAGCGAATCGCGAAAGGCCTGGTTGCCAAACTCGAGGCCAGGCTCGATGAGCGCTGCGTTTTCTTCGACAGTGATTTTTGGATTCTTGTCGACGTTGCCCAGAATCCAGGACTCGCGCTCGGTAACCACCTGGTCGCGGAACTCTTCTACAGCGACCTCGTAGCCCCACTCGCGGAACGCGCCCTCAGTAAACTTCTGGATGTTGCCCTTGTGCACCAGCGTTACCGTTTTGCGTCCCGATTCAAGCGCATGGCGAATGGCCGCGCGCACCAGCCGTTTGGTGCCGAAGATGGAGATGGGCTTGATGCCCACGCCCGAATCAAGACGGATTTTCTTCTTGCCGCCCTTGAGCAGATCGTCGTTGATAAACGAGATGAGCCGTGCCGCATCTTCAGTGCCTTGCTTGAATTCGATGCCCGCGTACACATCTTCAGTGTTTTCGCGGAAGATGACGATGTCGACCTGCTCGGGATGCTTCACCGGACTGGGCACGCCCTGGTAATACTTCACCGGCCGCACGCAGGAGTAGAGGTCGAGGAGTTGGCGCAGGGCCACGTTCAACGACCGAATGCCGCCACCAATCGGCGTGGTGAGCGGTCCCTTGATTGATACCCGCAGATCGCGCGCCGCGGCGACCGAGTCGTCGGGCAGCCAGTTATTGAATTGGCGAAAGGACTTTTCGCCGGCGTAAATCTCGAACCAGCGGATGGCGCGCTTGCCGCCATAGGCCTTGTCTACGGCCGCATCGAAGACGCGCTGCGAGGCCTTCCAGATGTCCCGGCCGGTGCCGTCGCCTTCAATGTAAGGAATGATGGGGTTGTCTGGAACTGAGAACTGCGAATTCTCATACGTGATGGGCTGGCCGTTTTCAGGCAACGACAGACCGTTATAGGTGCTCTGCATTTTGCTGGGCTCTTCCTCCGCGGATGGTCAACCTAGAGGCTAACACCTTGGATTTTTGAGTGGCAATGTGCGGGCAGCGAGTCAGCAAGTCAGCGAGCCGGCCCTTCCTCGGCAGTAATCTGGCTGTTCGGCCCTACTTTGCGTCTTTAAAGTCGCCGGTGTTGAAGTTGGGAATGCCGAACTTTCCGCGCAGGTGCATAATATCGGCCGGGCTGATGTTGCCTGCAACTGTCACCAGCGTAAGGCTGCGGGGAGTTTCGGCCAGCACCACGCCGCCCTTCACGTTTGCGCCGTCGAGAACGATCCACACGTCGGTGACGTTGTCGTGGATGGGTCCGCCGCTGCCGGTGGTGCTAACCAGGTGTTTCCAGCCGCGCAGATGGTAGGCCTGGCGGATGGAGTCAACGGCCGCTTCGTCGGGAATCCCGGACTGGCCGAAACCGAGCATATGCACGCTAACGCCGTCGATTTTGGCGATGGTTTGCTTGGTCTGCGCATCGGAGTCAGAGAGCAGGCTCGATGCAGCCACCAGCATGTTGTGGTCAAAGGCGAAACTATTCTTGATGGCAGCCTGTGCGCTGAGCTGATTGAGCGCTGGAGGCACGTAATCCAGGTCGACGGGGCCCTGATAAGTTATCGAAGTGGGCGCCGGTGCACCTGAAGCGGGCGGAAGAGCGGGCGACTGCGCGAATGCAAAGCCGGAAAACAATGTGGCGGCGAGGACCGGGATGCCGGAGAGAGACAGGAAAATCCTCATGCATAGTTAAACGAAAACGGCGCGAGAAAGTTGCCCGGTGGCCTGCGAAAAAGAAGATTTCGGCGGGCTTTTTCGCCTCCAATACGGGTTGATTCCGCGCTTGTTTCCAGATCGTGGAGGGCACGCGCCGATGAACCTTGGATGAAATTGCGTCAAACTCTGTTCCTAGCGGCCCAGATGCGATAGACTCATGCGGGAACTATCAAAGAATCTATCATTTTTTGAACCCACGGAGGTTACATAGAAATTGGGAAAAAGCATGGTCCCGAAGAAGATTTTCTTCACCAAGGGCGTTGGCAGACACAAGGAGAGGCTGACCTCGTTTGAGCTGGCGCTTCGGGATGCCGGCATTGCCTCGCAGAACCTTGTGCGCGTGTCGTCTATCTTTCCGCCGCAGTGCAAGTTGATCCCTCGTAAAGAGGGGCTCAAGTATGTCAATCACGGTGAAGTGGTGTTTTCGGTGATCGCCGAGAACTCAACGCGCGAGCCGCACCGGCTCATCGTTTCGAGCATCGGCGTGGCAATCCCTGCCGACCGCAACGCCTACGGCTACTTGAGCGAGCACCACAGCTTTGGCGAGACCGAGGACCAGGCAGGCGAGTATGCCGAAGAGCTTGCCGCTGAGATGCTGGCTACTACGCTCGACGTGGATTTTGATCCCGATAAGAGCTGGGATGAAAAAAAGGAAATCTACCGCATCTCGAACAAAATTGTGCGCACCAGCAACGTTACGCAGTCAGCGGTCGGCGACAAGAACGGCAAGTGGACCACAACCATTGCAGCTGCGGTGTTGATCCTCGACGAGTAGTTGGCATTGAAGCAATCAGCCGGGGCCAACTTCGCCAGTCGAGGTTGGCCTCAGTCGTGAACGCTGAAGATTTCCGGGGCAAAACAAAGGATGGCAAACGTACGCAAATACGCTGTGGGACTGGTGCAGATGAGCATGGGTCCCGATCCCGGGGCGAACACTACTTCGGCGATCACGCACATTCGCGAGGCTGCGCGGCAGGGCGCCAATATTGTGTGCCTGCCTGAGCTGTTCAGGACGCAGTATTTCTGCCAGCGCGAAGAGTTGGCGCTCTTTGATTTGGCGGAGCCGATTCCAGGGCCGTCCACCAAGAAGTTGGGAGAAGTTGCGCGCGAGGCCGGAGTGGCGATTGTTGCGTCCCTCTTCGAGCGGCGGGCACCGGGGCTCTACCACAACACTGCGGTAACGCTGGGCGCGGATGGCGAGATTGCCAGCGTCTACCGCAAGATGCACATCCCCGACGATCCGCTGTATTACGAGAAGTATTACTTTGCTCCCGGCGATCTTGGCTTTCAGGCGGTCGACCTGCATGTGGGCCGCGTTGGTACGCTGGTGTGCTGGGACCAGTGGTATCCCGAGGGTGCGAGGTTGACGGCGCTGCAAGGGGCCGAGGTGCTGTTTTATCCCACCGCCATCGGCTGGCATCCGGCTGAGAAAGAAGAATTCGGTGTGGCGCAGTATGACGCGTGGCAGACCATTCAGCGCGCGCACGCGATCGCCAACGGCGTGTATGTTGCTGGAGTGAACCGCGTTGGAATCGAGCATGGAGACATCCTGGGCAATCGAGTTGAAGGGCCGGGGCTCCAGTTCTGGGGCGGCAGTTTTCTGGCCGATCCGTTTGGGCGAATCATTGCCAAAGCTTCGCATGAGCACGAAGAGATTCTGATTGGCGAAATCGATCTTGGACTCATCGAGGAGACGCGGCGCAATTGGCCGTTCCTGCGCGACCGGAGGATCGATGCTTACGCGCCCATTTCGCGGCGGTTTATTGATGCCACGCAGGCGGGCAGCCGGGACGGAGAGCCAAAGTAGCGATGCCCGAGCCAGAAAGCACGCCGCGCGAACTTGGCTACCGCATGCCCGCCGAGTGGGAGCCGCACGAGGCTACCTGGCTCGCGTGGCCGCATAATCCCGAGGACTGGCCGGGCAAGTTCGCTCCCGTTCCCTGGCTCTATGCCGAGATCGTCCGGCTGCTGGCGGCTCGCGAGCGCGTTCATCTGATCGTGGAGAACGCCGCCGCTGAGAAGCGGGTGCGTTCAATGCTCAAGCGCTCTGGTGCTGATCTCAACAAGGTTGACTTCCACCAGTGGCCCACCGACCGTGGATGGACGCGTGACTCGGGACCAATCTTCGTGAGCAACGCTGAGGGCCGGGTAGGCGTCACCAACTGGCAGTTCAATGGTTGGGCTAAGTATGATGATTGGCGGCTCGACGAACAGCTTCCCGGGCGCGTAGCGGAGGTGTTGGCGCTGCCCTCATGGCAGCCGGTGATCGCGCACCAGGACGGAACCGCACGCCGCATCGTGCTTGAGGGCGGATCGATTGATGTGAACGGCGCGGGGCTGATGCTTACTACTGAAGAGTGCTTGCTGAGCACAGTTCAGCAGCGCAACCCCGGCGTGAGCCGCGAGCAACTGGAACAAGTTTGTTCAAATTATCTCGGCTTCGACCAGGTCATCTGGATGAATCGCGGCATTGCCGGTGACGACACCCACGGCCACGTTGACGACATTACCCGCTTCGCAGGAGTAGATACGATCATTACCGCCGTCGAGCCGAATACCAAAGACGCGAATCACGAGCCGCTGGCTGAGAATCTTGCACGGCTGAAGGCGACGCGCACGCCTGCGGGCAAACAGTTCACTATTGTGGAACTGCCAATGCCGCGGCCGGTTGTGTTTCGCGGGCAAAGGCTGCCGGCCAGCTATGCAAATTTCTACATTGCCAACGGCGTGGTGCTGATGCCTACCTTTCATGACGCCAATGATCGCGTGGCGCTAAACATTCTTGCTGAGGCTTTTCTGGGGCGTGAAGTGATCGGCGTGCACAGCGTGGACCTGATCTGGGGCCTTGGCGCGCTGCACTGCATGACGCAGCAGCAGCCAAAAGCGGGTTGAGTGCCATTTGATTTCCTGACCGGAGGGAGCAGCAGCCTTCAGGCTGCTGAATATGCGCTCAGGTAGAGGTCGGCTTTTGCCGCGGGTCTTGTATCAGGGCACGACTTTAGTCGTGCCGAGAGAGCCAGAAACTAAGTGGGCTTCAGCCCCTGAGGGACGCAATTCCCCGCTCCAATGTCTTGAGCAGTAGAATCGCCGGGTACGCATACTTGCGCCAGAATGGGGCCCCAAATGGCAGTTTCAAGAAACAGATCATCGCGGCTTTACGCTTTGCTGGCGGCCGCTTTCTTCGTCAGTTGCTACGCGGCAAGCAGTTCTGCTCATGCGCAGGCGGCGGCGACAGGGCAGAACGCCGCCGTGCCCGCGCCAAAGAAGCCGGCGCACACGGGATTCAGCCAGCCCGATCCGATCGACTTTAACGACCATGATGGATACGTGTCGATCTTCGACGGGACCAGCTTGAAAGACTGGGACGGCGATCCGGCGGTGTGGCACGTTGAAAACGACGCCATCGTTGGCATTTCAACCAAAGAAAAGCCGGTGGAGAACAGCTACATCGCGTATCGCGGCTTCAAGGCAAAAGATTTTGATTTGAAGCTCGAGATTAAGGTGGAAGATGGCGGCGGCAGCGGCATTCAGTACCGCAGCCAGACGGGATTGCCGTGGAACCGGGCGACCAAGACTCCGCCGAATCTGAATTGGATGATGACCGGGCCTCAAGCGGATTACTGGTATCCCGTCGGCCCGTGGGCGGCCGATTGGACGGGGCAGTTCTACAGTGAAAATACGCCGCTGGGAATTCTGGCCCGGCGCGGGCAGGTGGTGGAGTCGGGCCCGCAGCAGGGGCCGCGGCTCATGGGCAACATTGCCGATCGCACGCCGCTGGGCGGATATGTGCGCGTGAACGACTGGAACCAATACACGGTGATGGCGCGCGGCGGCACCTTTATCCATATTTTGAATGGGCAGTTGATGGCGGTTTACATTGACGACGATCCAGCGTCGTCGAACAATCAGACGGGCTTTATCGGGATTGAGATTGAGAGCTCGCCATCGAAGGTTTCAGTGCGGAATGTATGGATCAAGAAGCTGGATTAACTGATCTCGATTGCATGCAGGCGGCGCTGGCTGAAGCACGCGCCGCGGCCGATGCAGGCGAAGTGCCCATCGGCGCAGTCGTGGTGCATGAAGGCGCAATGATTGCGCGCGGTCAGAATCGCGTGCTGCGCGACGTTGATCCTACGGCCCACGCTGAGATTGTAGCCATGCGCGCGGCGGCAAAGGCGCTGGGCAACTACCGGCTGAACGGCTGCACGCTCTACGTGACGCTCGAGCCTTGCGCCATGTGCGCCGGAGCGATGATTCATGCGCGGATTGACCGGCTGGTGTTTGCCGCGGCTGACCCCAAGGCTGGAGCATGCGGGTCAGTGTTGACTGTGGTGAATCATCCTCAACTTAATCACCAGATGCAGGTGGAGCAGGGAATTAGGGCGGATGAAGCGGCGGAACTGCTGCGCGGGTTCTTCCGGGAGCGGCGATGAGCTGCTACGACCTGGTCAATTTCTTGATGCGGGCGGCTTCGACTGGCCAGCCGGCCGTTAACTCAGCCCACGTTCCGTTGCGATAATCCGCAAAATCAAACCCCGGCGTCACGGTGCAGCCCAGCAGCGCCACCTTGCCGCCGTCGATAAGGCGTGTGCCCTGCCAGACTCCGGCGGGGACGACGAGCTGGACGTGCTGGCCAGCCTCCAAATCCGGTCCAAGCGTATAAACAGCGGAGCCGCCGTCAGGCACTAGCTGCAGCATTTCCACGGGGTCGCCGTAGTAGAAGTGAAAGACTTCGTCGGAGGCGAGCACGTGCATCTCAGAGAACGCGTCTTCTTCAAGAAGGTAGTAGATGGCGGTGCCGTAGGGCCGCACGCCGCGCAGCAAGGCCACGCTCACGTCAGAGGTGTAGGTGCGGCGGTACCAGCCGCCCTCTATGGGGTGGGGCTCGAGGCGGAGCAGTTTTTTGATCTCTTCTGCGGTCATGGTCACACATGATAGCAGCGAACAGCAGATAGAATAAGAGTATGACAGTACAGGTTTATACGGCGGCGTGGTGCCGGGACTGCCGGGCCGCCAAGCAGTTTCTTGATTCGCACGGGATTGTTTATACAGAGATTAACGTCGATGTCGATCCCGGGGCCTCAGACGAGGTTTTGCGGCACGTGGGCAAGCGGGCCATTCCACAACTGGTGATTGACGGGGAGTGGTTCCAACCGTACAAGCCGGGGCGCGGATTGCTGATTGATGAGTTGCGAAAGCGGTTGGGCATTGGGCAGCCAGTAGCCAGGAGCTAGATCTGATCGATCGTTATACGCGTGCGGCCATGGGCCGCATTTGGACGGAAGAGAACAAGTACCGCTGCTGGCTCAAGGTTGAGGCGGCGGCGAGCTCTGTGCTGGCCGAAGACGGTGTGATTCCCGTTGCGGCGGCCGCAGCCATTGCCGAAAAGGCGACGGTGAGCGCGGCGCGCGTGGCCGAGATCGAAGCCGAAGTAAAGCACGATGTGATCGCTTTTACCACGGCGGTTGCGGAGAGCCTGAAGGCGCAGGGGCTGGACGCCGAATCAAGGTGGCTCCACTACGGGCTTACTTCGAACGACATTGTGGATACGGCGCAGGCGCTGCAGGTGGTTGAGGCGTCTGGGCTGATACGTTCAGGGCTTGAAGCGCTGCTGGCAGTGTTGAAGCGCCGTTCAATCGAGTTCAAGCACACGCCCACGATCGGGCGCACGCACGGCATTCATGCGGAGCCGACCACGTTCGGGCTCAAGCTGCTGAACTGGTACGCGGAGATCGAGCGCAATATCAAGCGCTTTGACGCGGCGGCGGAAGACATGCGCGTGGGCAAGCTGTCGGGTGCTGTGGGCACGTTCGGCCACCTCAGCCCTTCGCATGAGGAAAAGATCTGCGCGCGGCTGGGGTTGAAGCCGGCGCCGGTGGCCACGCAGGTGATCCAGCGCGACCGGCACGCGGCGTATATTTCCACGCTGGCCATCATCGGCAGCACGCTCGACAAGATTGCGGTTGAGGTACGGCACCTGCAGCGGACCGAGGTGCGCGAGGCGCAGGAGTATTTTTCAGAGAAGCAAAAAGGCTCGTCGGCCATGCCGCACAAGAAGAATCCCATTACGCCGGAACAGATCAGCGGCCTTGCGCGGGTCCTTCGCGGCAATGCGCAGGCGGCGCTTGAAGACATTGCGCTGTGGCACGAGCGCGACATTTCGCACTCGTCGGTTGAGCGTGTGATTTTTCCTGATTCGACAATCCTGGTGGATTATCTGCTGGCCAAGACGACGGACCTGATCGACCGGCTACTGGTTTATCCCGAGCGGATGAAGAAGAACCTGGAGTCGACGGGCGGGTTGATTTTTTCTGGTCAGTTACTGCTCGATCTGGCCGAGGCCGGCATGATGCGCGAAGATGCATATCGCCTGGTTCAGTCGCATGCGATGCGGGCGTGGAAAGAAGACCTGAACTTCCGCGAAGAGGTTGGGCGCGATGCGGCGATCGCAGAACTGCTGCCGGCGGAGAAGCTCGACAAAACCTTCGACTACACGCGGCAGTTGGGCAATGTGGATGCGATTTTTGAGCGCGTGCTGGGAAAGTAGCTTGCCATGAGCCAGATCCCTGAAGAAGCCGCCGAGCGCATGCTGGGTTACATTCACAAAGTGGGTGGCATGTGCGCGGAGGGCAAGTATGCAGAGGCCGAGGAGTTTTTCAGGCCGCTGCTGGAGGAGTTTCCCCAGGCCTCTCTGGTGCACAGCTACATGTGCTGGATTCTGTCGGTCGCGGGCAAGCATCGCGAAGCCATAGAACACGGGCGGGTAGGTGTGAGGCTTCAGCCTGAGTCGGAGCTATCGTCGGTCATGCTGTTCAGGGCGCTATGGAGCGCGGGCGAGCAGGCCCTGGCCTTTGAAGAGATGAAGCGGCTTGAAAAATACGGCCGCTCTGAAGAATACGCGCTATTGATGGCTGAGTGGAAAGAGGCTGGCGTAAAGGGAATCGGGGACGATGCCGCGAACCAATAAGAACGTCGGGCCGAAAGGTGGCGTGCGACTTACGCTGGCCATGACAGGCGCGTCTGGCGCAGTGATGGCGCGTGAGGCGCTGCGCGCGCTTGAAGTCGACAGCCGCGTTGAGCGAGTGCATTTTGTGGCGAGCGAAAACTCGCTGCGTGTGCTGGCCGAGGAACTTAACCTGAAAGGCCGCAACAATCTTGTCGAGAGACTCCTGGAAGCCAAGCCCAAAAAGATAATCCAGCACTCCGATGCCGATGTGGGCGCGGCCATTGCCAGTGGCAGCCATCCGTCGCACGGAATGATCGTTCTGCCTTGCTCCATGGGCACGCTGGCGAAGATTGCATTGGGGCTGGCCGATTCATTGATTGCGCGCGCCGCCGATGTGACGTTGAAAGAGCGCCGGCCGCTGATTTTGTGCGTGCGCGAGACGCCATTCAATCGCATTCACCTGCGCAACATGACCCTTGCGGCTGAGGCTGGCGCGACGATCTTTCCGTGCATTCCGGCGTTCTACAACCGGCCTATCGATTCTGACGAGATGGCACGGCAGTTTGCCTATCGCGTGCTGGCGCACGTGGGGCTGGTGCAGCGGGACGCGTATGTGTGGAAGCCGGATGAAGGCAGGGACTAGGTGTCGTGTCTCAAGAGGTTGTTTACATCGAGATCAGATCTGGCCCTGCTGATGGGCGGTCTTTGATTGAGGCTAGCATGAGGCCTGTGCCAGTTGTACT
>Ga0265338_10007372_pt1 | contig 13677 bp, 10 predicted proteins | sample 42126metaG_FD_193579 | JGI IMG/M metagenome (GOLD analysis project Ga0265338, IMG submission 193579) | Rhizosphere microbial communities from Carex aquatilis grown in University of Washington, Seatle, WA, United States - 4-21-26 metaG | ecosystem: Host-associated > Plants > Roots > Rhizosphere... | reverse complement strand
AAGACCGGCACCTGGCGGCTCAAGACGACTCACGGCGCCGAGCCCGAGGCCCGCATGCGCCTCGTCCGAACCCTGGAGGAGCACGCGCGTAAGGCACGTGTGTCCGCCGACCCCGCGGCGCGCGCCGTGCTCGCGGAGGAGCGTGCACGGCTCGAGCGCGTGCTGCGCCTTCGGGCGGCGGCGCCGCGGATAAGGCAGGCGCTCGGCCGCGCGAAGCGACGCCTCTACCCGTACCAGAAGGAAGGCGTCAGCCGCTTCCTGGCCGAGGGGCGACTGGTGCTCGCCGACGACATGGGCCTCGGCAAGACCACGCAGGCGATCGTGGGCGCGAGCGCGCTCTTCGACGCCGGGGTAGTCGGCCGCGGGCTGCTCGTGGTGCCCGCCTCGCTCAAACCGCAATGGGAACGCGAGTGGCAAGCGGTATCCGCTGCGCCGCTGCGGATCGTGGAGGGCGGCGCGGACGATCGGCGCTCGCTCTACGAGTCGATGCGGAGGGGCTTTCTGGTCACCAACTACGAGCAGGTCGTGCGCGACGTCCATGCCATCACCGCCTGGGCGCCCGATCTGGTGGTGCTCGACGAGGCGCAACGGATCAAGAACTGGGCGACCAAGACCGCGCTCACCGTCAAGCGCCTCAAGCCCAACTTCCGGCTGGTTCTCTCAGGCACGCCGATGGAGAATCGGCTCGAGGAGCTGGCCTCCATCGTCGAGTGGGTCGACGACCGCGCGCTCGAGCCCAAGTGGCGGCTCGTGCCGTGGCACACCACCTACGCCGACGGAAGTCGGGAGGTGATCGGGGCACGAAACCTCGACCTGCTTCGCAAGCGCCTGGCGCCGGTTCTGCTCCGACGCGTTCGCAGCGAGGTGCTCGCCCAACTTCCGCCACGCCAGGACACGGTGATCCCGGTCGAATTGACCGCCGAGCAACGCGAAGCCCACGACGATCTCAGTCAACCGATCGCCAAGCTGGCGCGCATTGCGCAACGACGCCATCTCACCCAAGGCGAATTCTTGCGGCTGATGTCACTGCTGCTCACGCAGAGGGTGATCGCGAACGGCATGGCCCAGCTCAACTTTCCGTCGATCTGGCCGGTGATCCGCGATTGCGCCCCGGAGCCCAAGCTCGTCGAATCGCTCGCGGCCCCGAAGCTCGTCGAGTTTCGCGAGCTGATCTCGAACCTGGTGCTGACCCAGAAGCGCAAGGTGGTCGTATTCAGCCAGTTTCGACGCATGTTGGAGCTGGCCTCCTGGTCGGTGTCCGATCTGCTTTCGGCCGGGGGAGTGCGGAAGCTGTTCTTCACCGGTCAGGAAGGGGCGCGCCGCCGCACGCAAAACCTCGTCGACTTCCACGACGATCCCAAGGCTGCGATCCTGTTTCTCACCGACGCGGGCGGCGTAGGCCTCAATCTCCAGAAAGCGGCGAACGCCTGCATAAACCTAGAGCTGCCGTGGAACCCCGCCGTGCTCGAGCAACGGATCGGGCGAATCCACCGCCTTGGCCAGAGGCGACCGATCGACGTCTACAACCTGGTCAGCCGCGCGTGCATCGAAGAACGGATCGCCGGGCTGGTCGCCGGCAAGCGAGCGCTCTTCAAAGGGCTGTTCGACGGGACCACCGACCAGCTCCAGTTCGATCGCTCGGGCGCCCTCGGAGCCGTCCTCGAGCGGCTCGTGGGGGAGCCCGCGTCGCTGCCCGCGGGCGAGCGCTCCCCCCTCGAAGCCGAGGCCGAGGATCAGCCCGGCGTCGACGCCCCCGCTCCGGAGCCCGAAACGGGAGATGGGGTCGAGCCGGCGGTGGTAATCTCGGATGGCGACGAAGTCGCGGGAGCACCGGCGATCGCCAGCCCAGCGACGTCGGGCGCGCAGGAGGTGCCTTCATTCCCGGGCATCAGCGATGTCGGCCAGGAAGAAATCGGACGGATGCTCGGGGCGCTCACCGTCGAACGCGGCGCGGACGGCGGAGTCCGAATCGCAGCGCCTCCCCACGCAGCGCGGGCGCTCGTCTCACTGTTCGAAGGAATGGCGCGGCTCCTAGGCGCTGCCGCGGAACAGGTTCCCGTCCGTCCGCCCACCGAAAGCATCGTCCACCCGGTCGGGTGAGCCCTGTCGTCCGCGATGCCCCGCACCCGACGCAAGGCAACCAGCTCGACGCGCGAGCAGTCGACGCACGTTTGAAGCTCCCTCCTCGAATTTGCGCAGACCGTCGGTGCGGGCGCCTATTCCGGCTCGCAGTAGCCGTAGTTGCAGAGCGGTCGGTTCTGAGGGCAGTCGCTGCTCGACATGCACTTCGTGCATTCTTGCCTCAAGGGGTCGACACCGACCTGCGCTTCGAACGCACACCCGCACGCGACTGCCGGCGGATCGGCGTAGGTGAAGTCGCCGAGATCGGTGTCGCGTCTGACCTTCATCGCGCACGGGGGAACCCAGCCTGCGTTGATGGTTGCCCATCGACGCGCAGTCGTCATCCGTCGTGCACTGACCGCCGTGTTTACACGTGATCCCTGACAGCGCCGCCGCCGCGAGCAGCAGCGTCCCCCTGGCCCCCCCAATCCGATCCATTGGAATCCCTTCGCGCGTGCGCCCGGAAAATATTGCTGACGACGTTCCTTTTACCTCCCTGCGGCAATGGACTCCACCAAACCCGCTCCAGGTTGATGACAGGATTGGCGAGACCCGGAACGGAATACCGCCCGTTTTTTTCCGGCATGTTGCGTCCGTGTTTCTGATCGTCAATGGTGTCGGTTCGTGCGCCGCGAGCGACAATTCGCCGTAAAATGCAGGGATTGGCGAGCCGATCCGGAGCGGTTCGAGGCGGCGGCAAAGCATGGAAACGAGATTGGCGAACGGAACCAAGCGTGTCATCGATGGCATCGCCCGCGTCTACTACGACGGCTACTGGGTCAAGGCTTACGATGCACCCGCAGACACTCTGCAGGTGAAGCGACAGCTCATCGAGGCGCTCACGCGGCGCCTGTTCAATCATGTCGAGCACGGAATCAACGTTCCGGGCACTCGCCTCGATGCAGCACGTCGGGCGTTCGAGATCGAGGAGGACCCGCAGCGCAAGCGCGTCAAGAGCGCCATGCTGGCGGGCGCCCTCTTCAATCGGGTCACCGACATCTTCACCAAGCTGGTCGAGATGCAGGCCGTGGGGGTGAAGATAGACTCCGAGAACGCGCTGATGCGCCTGTGTGGCGAGCATCTCGAGGAGGCTCTCACCTTGGGAAAGCTGGTCTTGCACCGCAGCGGCGACGAAGGCATCGATGAGCTGTGGGGCGAGCCGTTCAAGGCCTTCGCCTTCCCCATCGAGGCCTTCTACCGCAGCCGGTACATCAAGATTGCGCAGACGATGCGCACGATTGACGAGGTCGCCGACCAACTGGTCGTGACCTTCGAGGCGATGCCGATGTTCTCGGGCATCGAATCCCTGGTGCGCGCCTTCGCGGCGGCCGCGCGGCTGAAATGCGAGACCTTGCGCACCGAAGGCGACATTTTCGAGATCTGGACGTCTTTCGTGGTCAGCGCCGAGCAACTGGTTCGCTTCGAACCGCGCCTTTCGGCTGAGGCGACCGTCGTGGAGCAACACTGGGCCGCCGACGGAATGGCGCTGGTGCGACAAGGCAGGGATCTCGTGACGCACATGGTGCGGGCGCGGGTGCCGATGCCCAAGAGCACGCGCGAGTTGGCCGAACGCCTCGGCTGGTACCGGAGCGCCGTCGGACCCGCGCCGCCGGCATCGGCGCAGGTCACGCGCCTTTCCGAACGGCGCGACGGGGACTCAATTGCGGGGGCGCTCGATCCAGAACGCGAGCGAGCGCACTGAACGACACGTGTCGTGCGCGGATTGGGGCGACTGTATAGCCGGTCGGTCCTGCCCTTCCCCTGGATCCGCCGTGAATCACGCAGATGCCCGAGGTAGTCGGTACGGGGCGCGTTCATGGGCGGCGGTTCAGCAGAACGCTGACGGTGCCGTCGCCCTGGTTCACCGTCACCACGTCGGGCCTGCCGTCGCGATCGAGGTCGGTGACCTCCACCGCCGATGGTCCGACGCCCACCGGAAGCGTGAGCGGGGCAGCCGCCAGCGAGCCGTCGTCCCTACCGAAGAGCACGCTCACGTTGCTGTCGCCGTTGTCCGTTACCACAAGGTCGAGGTGGCCGTCGCCGTCGAGATCGCCCATGACGACGGTCTTCGGGGCCGGGCCGGCCGGGTAAGCGACCGCCGCCGCGAAGGTGCCGTCACCGCTCCCGCGCAGCAGGCTCACGTCGTTGCTGCCGTTGTTGGCGACCAGCAGGTCAGCATGGCCGTCCTCGTCGAGATCGCCGATGGCGACCGACTCCGGTCGCAGACCCGCGGCATAGTCGATCGCGGGTGCGAACGCGCCGGAGGCGGTGACGTTGAGGAACACGCTGACGCTGCCGTCGACAACATAGGCGCCGGTGACGGCGCTGGTCCCGTTGTTCGCGACCACGATGTCGGGCCGGCCGTCGCCGTTCAGATCGCCGATGGTCACTCCGTGCGTTCCGATGCCGGCCTGGTAGACGACCGGGGACCGGAACCCGCCGGAACCATCGCCGAACAGGACGCTCATGGCGCCGCGCGTGGCGGCCGACTGGCCGTCCGTGGCGCCGAAATTCGCAACCGCGAGGTCGGCGTTGCCGTCGCCGTCGAGATCCCCGGCGGCGATCGAGTACGCGCCGGGTGAGCCCGTGGCATAACTGATAGCAGGCGCCGGGAACAGCGTTGGCGGCGCGCCGACCGCGCCGCCAACGCCGGTGGCCCCTCCGGTCCCGCCGATCAGGCTGCCCCCCGCGCCGCTGCCGCCGTGTCCGTCGCCCGTCCCACCACCACCGACCCCGTCCCCGCCACTGTCTTCGCGCTCCCCGATCGCGCCGCCGCTGCCCACGGCGGCGTCTTGCGGGCGACCGCCTGCCGATCCACAGCCGACCGCGAGCAGGCAACTCGTGGCGGCAACCACAGAGGCGGGCGATCCCGCAAAGAAGTAGCGTCGACCTGGAACCATGAATTTATCCTCCGCGCGGTGTTTTGGAAGCCAATCTGCAAGAACCCGCGCACCGCTCAGCCGCTCGCCGCCGTTCGAGCACTGCGCTACCGCCCGTCGTCCAGGCCGCTCGGTTCGCGAGGGTGAGTGAGAGCACGCCTTTGCGACGCGCCCCTCCACTGCGAGGCGTCCGCACCACACCATTCGACGTGAATTGCCGGCACGCCGGGGGGGTGCCCGGGAACTGAGAACGCGCATTGGCTGCTATTCGCGGCAACCGCATTGTCAGGTGTGGCTGCACCGTGTTGCGCCGCGCGATGAACGCAATCCGGACCGCTTGCGATCGGTTCCTTCCTTCCGCGAGCTGAGCGATACTCGCAAACCGTGAAGGCAGGGTGGCGCTCGTTGGTCGTGATGGCGTGTTGTTTCGGGCTCGGCTGTGGAGGCGGCGGTGGAAAGACGACCGGCACCTCCGACGCTGGCGGCTCGGGCGCGACTTACGGTGCCGCAGTATTGCGTCCGAATGTGCATGTCCTGACCGACGCCGAGAAGGCGGCCATCGACTTGATGACGCCGAGCCTTTGGACCGTGCGCGGAGCGATCGACGCCAAGCCGGGCGACATCCTGCTCGCGGATACCATCGCGGTGCGGGTCCAGTCGGTGTCGTCGGCGGGCGGGGAAACCACGGTCTCCGTGGCGGCCGCCGACGTCACGGACGTTTTCTCCCAAATCACCCTCGCGAGCGATCTGCGCCTCCAGGACGGAATCCTCACCGTGGGCTCTACCGATCCCGCGACCGATATGCCGGGCGCATTCCGGTCGGCGCTGTCGAACGCCGACGGAGGGACGCAGGACGGCATCCATCTCTCGGTGGCAGGGTCGGATTCGCTCACGATCGATCTCGCGCGCCCGCCGTTCAGCGGTAGCCTCACCTTCTCCGTCGGTGGGAGGTTGAGCTTCGACTACGACGGGGCGGACGCCGCGCGCGGGGGCGCCAGCGTTTCGGGAGGCCTGGGCGGCACCGCACGCGTTGACGCGGCCGCAACGGCCACGCTGGACGCCGAAGCACGTATCGGCACGCTGCGCATTCCGGTGCCGTTCACCATTGCGGACTCCGCGCTTCGATATCTCGGCATCCGCGTCGCATCGATCGAGATCCCCATCAGCTTCGGAGCCGAGGCGACGGCGAGCTATGGCATCGGCGTGCAGCTCTCGGCGCAAACCTCTGCGGACTTCTCAGCCACTTACGATGATGCGGCGGGATTCTCCACGACCGGGCCGAACTATTCCGGATCGATCACCCTCTCGGCGGAGCTACCAGGCACGGGCCCAGCCGCGGTCTATCAGGCCAGCCTCGAAGAAGGCGTCTTCGTCCGCGCCCGCCCGCAGCTCCTCATCCTGAATCAGGTGGCATCCGTGGGCGCGGACCTCAAGAGCGGCATCTACTCCGAAGCAATGGTCAGCGCGAACCTGCTACCTCCCTACTACTGCGTGGACGCGCAGGGCCACCTGAAGGGCGAGGCCTTCGCCTTCTTCAAGGCTGTCGGGATCTCTGAAAAGGACTCGCCTCCCCTCTCGAAGGACATCCCATTTGGGCCACGGTTCACGGCCGGGAACTGCGACGCCGACGCGGGTGCGGACGGTGGCGCCGACGATGGGAGCGCGAGCTCCGACGCAGACGCTTCCGACGACGAGAGCGCCGACGACGAGAGGCCCGACGATGGGGGCGCCGATGCCGACGCAGCGGACGCCGGAGATGCCGGGGACGCGCGCCCCACCTCCGACGGAGGCGGCCAGGGCGGCGACGGCGCCGCGCGCCTGCCCGCGCCTCCTCCGACTCACGCGTCGTGGATCGGCGACCCGCACCTGCGGACGTTCGATGGGGTGCGGTACGATTGTCAGCCAGCCGGCGAGGAGACGATGGTTGTCTCGAGCGCTGGCGACCTGGAAGTTCAAACTCGCACCGAGCCGTGGGGCGCCAAAGAGGTCTCGCTGGCGGTGGCGGTGGCCGCGCGGGTCGCGAGCGACAAGGTGGCGTTCTACCTGGATGGGACGGTCACTGTCGACGGTTTCGCGACCACGCTCGCGCCAGGCCCGACGCCGCTGCCCGGCGGCGGCGTGGTCTGGACGCTCTCTGATAGTTACGCGATCGTTTGGCCTGACAACAGCCAGCTCCGAGTGGCGTCCCACGGCTTCTTCTTTGGGGTGGACGTCTATGTCGCCACATCCCGAGCCGGTCAGGTCGCCGGGCTGCTCGGCAATGCCAATGGCGTGACCGAGGACGATCTCACGACGCGCGACGGGCTCACGACGCTGACGTCGCCCGCACCGTTCGCTGATTTCTACCACCTCTACGTCGAGAGCTGGCGGATCGCCAGCGATACGTCGTTGTTCGACTACGTCGCGGGAACCAGCACGGAAACCTTCACCGATCGCAATTTTCCGCATTTGCTGGCAAGGGTGCAGGACTTGGACAGCGCGACCGTGCAGAGCAATACAGCGACTTGCCAGATGAACGGCGTGACCAGCGACTGGGTGGACGCCTGCGTGCTCGACCTGGCCATGACCGACGGAGACATGCGCGTTGTCGAAGCTCTCGCGGTCGCGCCGCCGGTCACCGCGACCTTCGACGTCCAGCCGCCCTATGGAGGACCGCCGGCGATCACGGGCGTGTTCCCGCAAATCGTGGGGCCAGGAAACACGATCACGATATTGGGCAAGAACCTGGCGACCGTGTCTGGTGATACCAGCAACGTCACGGTGTCGCTGGTTGGCGTGGGAGAGGCCGGCCAGGTCACGATCGTCCTGCCCATCGTCTCGGGATCGTCCGGTGAGCTCACGGTGGCGACACCATCCAGCCTGTTCCAGCAGGTGTCGGGCGGAGCCACCGTCTTTGTGACGACGCCGGCGGGTTCGACGCTGGTCGGCTCACCCGTGACCATTGCGCAATCGAACGCGTTCGGTGGAAACGGCGACGGCGGCGACGGCCTGTTCGCAGCGGTGTACTCGCTGCAGCCCAATACGGCCGCGCTGCCGAACTTCGGTAGCGTCGATAGCCTCACCGATCCTTGCAACGATCCGTCGGTGATCGACGCACCGGGCGCCGGCACGGCCTGTCCGCTGACGACGTTCGACGTTTCGAACCTCGACGTTCCGAGCCAGACCTTTACGGCGGGATTCCCCGGTCTGCCGCAGCTCACGCAGTGGTTCGCAATTCGTTTCCGTGGCGTGCTCACGGTCGATACACCGGGCAACTATCGTTTCGAGACCCTCTCCGACGACGGCTCGAACGCCTATTTGATCGATCTTTCCGCGACCGGCGCCGACGGCGGAGCGACGTCGCTGACACAGATCGTGAGCAACGACGGCGCTCACGCCTTCGGCGGCAGCTTGGGTCCCACCGTCCCCTTGGCTGCAGGCCGTTACGAGATCGTCATCGATTACTTCCAGGGCCAGCCGACGATCCTGGGCATCGAGCTCCTCTGGCTCGTGCCGGGAACCACGACGCCGGCCATCGTCCCGGCCAGCAACCTGCAGGCGCTGGTGCCGACGCCGCCCGAGCTCGCCGGACCGAGTATCGAGAGCTTCGGGGTCGACCCGCAGTCGTTGAAGGTCGATCGCGTCTCGCACACGACGAGCCCGATCACGCCGGATGGGGTGATGGACGGGGTGTTCGATGCGCTCGTGAGAGGACCGGTGAGCGCCTTTGTCCTCGCGACGACGGACGCGACGGGCAAACCTTCGGGCGGCAGCTACTGGGACACGGTCCTGGGAGCGATCCCCGCGGGGATCCCTGGACTGTCCGGCGGCAATACGCCCTGGGTCATTGGTGTGCAAGAGGGCGGCGTGTTGCCGCTCATCAACAACGCCGACGGATCGATCCCCATCCTGGACGGCGGCCTGCACCAACTGACCCTGTACGCGACAACGGACGGATCCGTGGCCCCCGGCAGGAACTTTCGCCTGTTCGCGATCGTTCCCGGAGGAGGCATCATCGCCGGCCCAATCCTGACCTACGCGGCCCCGTGATGGGCCGGGGTGTGCAATCGGCTCAACGCCAACCGCCACTTCAATTGCCACGTTGTTGCCACAGTCCGAACCATTGGTCTGGCCGCGATCGCTGCGCTAGGGTTGCGGCATGAGCAAGACGATCGTCGTGTGCGGATACGGACCCGGGATCTCGACTGCCGTCGCGGAGCGGTTCGGCGCCGAAGGGTTCCAGGTCGCGCTCGTCGCCCGGCGCGCCGACAACCTCGCGGCCGGTGTAGCGGCGCTCGAGGCAAAGGGCGTGCGGGCGGCCGCCTTCCCGGCGAACCTCGCCGATCCGGATGCGGCGCGCGGCGTGATCGGCAAGGTCCACGAGACGCTCGGGCCCATCACGGTCCTGCAGTGGACGGCTTACGACGGCGGCGCGGGCGACATGCTCACCGCCGATGATGCGGCCGTGCGCGGCGTCCTCGACGTCGCCGTGACGAGCCTGCTCGCGGCGGTCAGGGCCGCGCTGCCCGACTTGCGCCAGGAGAAGGACGCCGCCGTCCTGGTGACGAACGGCGGCCTCGGCATGTTCGATCCGGCGATGGACGCGGCGGCCGCGGGTGGATCGATGGGCCTCGGCGTCGCCAACGCCGCGAAGCACAAGCTCGTCGGCGTGCTCGCGCAGAAGCTGAAACCCGAGAACGTCTTCGTGGGCGAGGTCATGGTGTTTGGCCTCGTCAAGGGCACCACGTTTGATCGGGGCACGGCGACGATCGACGCGCGCACGATCGCGGAGAAGTTCTGGGAACTTTATCACTCGCGCTCGGACGTCTACGCGCGCGTGCCCTGAGCGTCACGCACGGATCGCCAGAGCTCTCCCAGGCCCAAGTCGGCTACCCATCGCTCGATATACGCGATATCGAGGTCGCCGCCGCGCAGCTGCAGGATCCCCGCAACATCTCGCAGCTGGAGCTGGCTGCCCCCACCCTGCTGTGCCCATTCGAGCTTCGAGATCAGCGTATCTTCTGGAGACGCGACGAAGACCTGCGCGCCCAGCAGATCGCCTTGGACGCGTCGGCGCATCTCCTCGACGGAGAACGGCCTCGCCTTTCGCATGATGAGGTCGGCCTTCCATGCCGTCGCCAGGTCGATGATGTTGAACTGTCCACGCCGACGAAGCGCATCGAAGGCCGCATCGGCATCGGCGTAGTAATCCTCCGGCGGAAGATCGGAGAGAAAGCGCCGGAGCGATTCGGGCTGCGGATCGATCACCAGATCGAGATCCTGGCTACTGCGAGGAACACCATGGAACGAGCTGGCGAATGAACCCACCACCATGTTGGGTACTCCGGCAGCAGCCAGCTTAGCGGTGAGGCGAGCGAGGAATGCACCCGCGCCTTCATCATTCATGGAGCGAGCAAGGGGAGCGCCGGCCACGCTCGGTGAAAAAGCTCGTCGCCCAGCAGGATGCGGCGAAGCGCGCTCTCGACATCTTCGTTACTGTACTCGGGGTGGCGCGCGCGAATTCCTGCGCGCGTGAGCTCCCTCGTGTCAGCCGACAGGTTCGCGGCCACACGCGCGCGACCCGCGGGACCAAGCCGGCGGTAGGCTCGCAGCTGAGCCTCGTGGCTGTCGGGCGACGTATCTCGCGGGCGCACGCCGAGGAATATACCCCGGCGCCCGGGCCGACTGACCTAGTTGTCAGGCCGGTTGCCACTTGCCTCCATCACGTGCAGAAGGTGACGATCACCTCCAGCGTTGACTGTAAAGGTGTCGGCGGATTCACGAGACACAGCTTGATCCCGCCGGGGTCGTCGCCGGCGATGGTCATCACCCGCTTGCAGACGTCGATGCACGCCTGCGGCGCGCAACCGGGGGCGGTGCTGTCGGCGCAGGTGGGGGTCCCGGCGGCCTCACAGGCCGCCACCATCGCCACCAGGGTGTCGTCCGGCGCGTCGATCTCGTAACGGCGTGATGTCTCGTCGCAACACCCGCCGCCGACGCCGCCCGCGCACAGCAGCAGGAGCAGCCGCATCAAGCCGCGCCCGGCCCTCACCAGAACGCCTGCATCGGCGCCCCTTGCAAACCGCTTCATCACAGGCACCCCACCCTCCACTGAACGTGAACCTCGCTGTAACCATCGACCCCCGGGTGCAGCTCGCAGTGGACGATCGGTTCCGACGAGAACGACGGTCCTTTCAGCTTCTCGCACAAGGGCAGGCAGTCCATCCGCGTCGGGTCAGCGCAGGCGTCGAGGAGGGCCTGCGTCTGCGCATCGGGAGCGCGCAGCAGATACACCCGATCTTCAGGCTCGCAGGGGCTGCCACAGCCCGACGGCAACGCCAGCGACGCCAGACCCAGCGCCGCCATCAACGGGGTCCGAAAACGCGTCGCGATTCTCTTGATTGACGACATTCAGGGTGACCGTCTCACCGGGCGACCATCGCTTCCTCGGCGCCGTTCAGCGCGCTCAGGGAGAACGACAAACCCAACCGGAAGTTCCCCGACCGGCGCACGTCGATCGCGCCGGAAACCGGTAAGTCGAAGATCAACCTGGGAGACGGCTCCCTGGGAACACTTCTCATGAACTTCTCATGAGGGCTTCATCCTCGCCGGCCGCGGCGGTGGCATGAATCTCCCACCGGCGGCAATCGCCGGAAAGGAGGCTCCGATGTCAAAGACGATCCTGCACGTTCGCACCACGACCCGCACCTCGCCGGGCGCCATCCTCGCAGGCGCCACCGGTCCGGCACAAGCCATCTCGGCCGTCCCGGGGCTCATCTGGAAGGTCTGGATCCTCGACGAGGCCGCGTCCGAGCTCGGCGGCGTGTACCTGTTCGCCTCGCGTGCCCAGGCGCAGGCGTACGTCGACGGTCCGATCCTCGAGCACCTGCGCCACGACCCGCGCGTGGTGCGGGTCGAGCACCGGATCTGGGACACGCACGCGCTCTCGGCGACAACCCGCGCGCCCGAGGCCGTCCCCGACGTCGACATGGCGAAGGAGGTGGCGTGATGGACCCGGCGCGCATCGAGGCGTTCGCGGCGCAGGTCGTGGGCGACCTGGCGGCGGCGATGGGCTCGGCGATGACCAGCCTCGGCGGCAAGCTCGGCTTTTACCAGACGCTCGCCGCGGCGCCGCGAACGCCCGAGGAGCTGGCGGCGGCGACCGGCACCGAGCCACGACTCGTCCGCGAATGGCTCGCGTCGCAGCGCGCTGCCGGCTACGTCGGGTTCGAGTCCACGTCCGGTCGGTTCGTGCTGCCGCCCGAGCACGCGTTCGTGCTCGCGCAGCCCGACAGCCCCGCGTTCCTGACCCCGGCGTTCGACGTGACGTCGGCGATCTGGCGCGCCGAGGAGCGGCTCGTCGAGTCGTTCCGCACCGGCTCGGGCATCGGCTGGCACGAACACGACTGTCGGCTGTTCTCCGGCACGGAGGCGTTCTACCGCAACGGCTACCGCGCGAACTTGGTGTCGCACTGGATCCCGGCGCTCGGCGACCGGGCGGCCGCGCTCGCGGCCGGCGGGCGGGTCGCGGACGTCGGCTGCGGCCACGGGGCGTCGACGATCCTCCTCGCGCAAGCGTTCCCGGCGAGCCGGCTCGTCGGCCTCGATGCCCACGCGGCGTCGATCGCGACCGCACGCGAGCGCGCCGCCGCGGCTGGCGTCGACGATCGGGTCCAGTTCGAGGTCGCTCCCGCCGCGGCGCTCGTCGAGGTCGCCGGCGGGGCGCTCGACCTGGTCTGCTTCATGGACGCGTTCCACGATCTCGGCGACCCGGTCGCCGCCGCGCGGACGGCGCGCGCCGCGCTCGCGGACGACGGCGCCGTGCTCCTCGTCGAGCCGTTCGCGCATGACGCCCCCGAGGCGAACGTCGGCCCGGTGGCGCGGATGTACTACGCCGCGTCGACGGCGCTGTGCACGCAGAATGCGCTTCAGCAGGGTGGCCGCGACGGGCTCGGGGCCCAGGCCGGCTTCGCGGCCCTGGCTTCGCGCCTCCACGCCGGCGGGTTCGAGCGCGTCCGCGTCGCCGCCCAGACGCCGTTCAACCTGGTCATCGAGGCCCGCCCGTAACCCGGAAGCGATATCCCACGCCGCGCACCGTCGCGAGCGCGGCCGCGTGCCGGCCGAGCTTGCGGCGCAGCGATCGGACCACCGCCTCGACGACGTTGCTGGTCGAGGCGTCGGGCGGGTGCTTCCACACCGACTCCAGGAGCTCGTGGCGTGTCACCGCCTCGCCCGGGCGGCGGCGCAGGTAGCCGAGGACGCCGAGCTCGAGCGGCGTCAGCGCGATCCGCTCGCCGTCGACCACGGCCTCGTGGGCCGCCTCGTCGAGGAGCGCCTCATCGACGAGTGACTCGCCGGCGGGCGCGTCGGTCCCGGCGCCGACCTCCTGGGCGACCAGCCGCGCCAGCCATCCGTCGACGGAGCCCGTGCCCATGTCGAGGACGAGGCTCCAGAACGCCTGGCCCGAGAAGCGGATCGGCTCCGCGTCGAGCAGGCGGAAGCCGAGCCGGCGCATCGCGGGCTCGTGAACGGCGCGCGCCCGCACGCACGCGTAGACCCAGCGGAGCGCCGGCCGGAGCTCGAGGTAGCTGCGCTTGATGTCCAGCCAGGCGGCCGCCTGCGCCGCCGACGGCTGCTCGTCGACGTCGCGGTCGATCAATCGCCGCACCCAGAGCGCACGCGCCCGATCGTCGGCGGC
>Ga0265338_10007371_pt1 | contig 13677 bp, 9 predicted proteins | sample 42126metaG_FD_193579 | JGI IMG/M metagenome (GOLD analysis project Ga0265338, IMG submission 193579) | Rhizosphere microbial communities from Carex aquatilis grown in University of Washington, Seatle, WA, United States - 4-21-26 metaG | ecosystem: Host-associated > Plants > Roots > Rhizosphere >... | reverse complement strand
TGACGGCAACGGATGCGGGATAGTCTATAAGCTCTCGCACACCAGCCGTGGGTGGAAGGAAACCATACTATACGTCTTCACCGGCGGGGCTGACGGTGCATATCCCGGAAACGGAACCCTGGCTCGTGATGCGGCAGGCAACCTCTACGGAACTACGCTTTACGGCGGCAACGAAGATTGGCCCAACGGAAATGGGGTTGTTTACAAGCTGACGCACTCGTCCAGCGGATGGAAAGAGCACGTCCTGTACGCTTTCGGCACGAACTCTCAGACCGACGGCGGAAGCCCATATGGAGGAGTCATTCTGGATGATGCGGGCAATGTTTACGGAAGTACATACTATGGCGGCAGCTCGGGCCTCGGCACTGTTTTCAAAATAGAGCCCAACGGCTCAGAGACCATCCTTTACAACTTTCAAGGTGGTACTACCGACGGAGCCGGTCCCTTGAGCGGGCTGGTTCGGGACGAAGTTGGCAATCTCTACGGCACTACCGCCTACGGCGGCGACTTAACTTGCAGTTCCCCCATAGGCTGCGGAACCGTGTTTAAGGTCGATGCCAATGGCACCGAGACCCTGCTGCACATCTTTACTGGGTATCCGCTTGACGGCTCTGCCCCTGGACTCTTGGTACGAGACAAGGCGGGAAATCTGTACGGGACGGCCTGGGGCGGTGGCAATAGCTCTAAGTGCCTGGACAGCAACAACCAGCCCTCCGGGTGCGGCGTGATATTTGAGGTGAACACAAAGAGCAAAGAAATCGTCCTGCATAACTTCTCATCTGGAGACGGGGTTGGACCGTCAGGACTCATCCTGTATGGAGGAAGCTTCTACGGGGCCGCTTCGGGTTTTGGAAACGGTCTTGTGTTCAAGTTCACGAAGTGACCTGGGTCATGTGGAAGTCTGACTGCGACAGCGCCTAGTGGATGGCGGACAAGCTTGTCCGCCGTCGGGGCGGAGGCTAAACAGTTCTTTGCCCAACGCCCCGATCTGGAGACCCTTCGCCCAGCTTCAATCTCAAGGTGTCCGAGCAGCGGGCCGACCACGGTCTCAGGCTCTGAACTCTAAGGCTTACGGGGGATAACTGTCGAAATCAGATGAGATGAGAAGGCCGGTCTTCGGACGGGATGCGAGTCATGTGACCTCGGAAGTTTCCGAGTAGACGACGATTTCGTTTTCACTTCCGTCCACGCTCTCCTGCGGTCGGTCGCTCTGCGTTCAGCAAGGAGCTGTGGTCTAATTTCGGCAGCCAATGCTGGCGTGGGTGGGCCGTTTTTGGCATCTCAACGAACTCGGGGGAAAGCGTGTCACGAGAGGAAAAAGTCGCGATTGTCGAGGCGTATCTGAGAGGGTTGGCGGGCAAGGATATATCCAAAGTACCCTTCGCCGCGAATATTACCTTTGAGGGGCCACGCGTAGGAAAGCTGATCGGGCGGAACGCTGTGGTCGGATTCTTGACGAGTATTTTGCCAGCCGTCAAAGGCGTCCAGATCAAGCAGCATATTGTCGAGGGAGATTTTGTCGCAACAGTCTTTGAAATGGAGACAATCTTTGGCGTGGATCAGGTCTGCGACCGCGTGCATGTCTGCGACGGCGAACTGAAAGAAATCCATTCGTTTTACTATCCGCAGCCCAATCAAACCCCAGGGGTTCCTTGAAGCGGATTTACGGCCCAGTAGAATTAGTTGTTTTAATCAGGCCATGACACTCAAGTGCCCGGTCGCGAAAAAGATGAGTGCAATGATTCCATAACAATGTCGGCGATTTTTCGCTAACCAGCCCTCCTTCCACTACACTCTTTGAACACAGGGGGGAGTTCGCGAATGCCAATCGTTGATGCGGTGCAGGCGTGCTTCGCGAAGTATGCGGACTTCAATGGACGGGCGACACGCAGCGAATACTGGTGGTTCTGCTTAGCGGTTCTGCTCGGGAGTGCGGTTACGTTGACCATCGCCGGAAGGCTCTATGTGTTGTTCTCCCTTGTAACCCTGCTGCCGATGATCGCCGTGGGAGCGAGGCGGCTCCATGACACGAATCGAAGTGGCTGGTGGCAACTTCTAGCAACTGGTTCCTTTCGGGGTCATTCTCGTCGTTATCTTCTTGATACAACCGAGCACGCCCACGCTAATCCCAGCGGCACCGGCTGCAAGTTCGCAACTCTGAGATTGCCGGTACCAACTCGCCCAGCCCCCGCTGGAGGACGATCTTCTAACTTTCCTGCGAATCATCTCTTTCTCATGAACCACAACCACTTCGCTCCTGATAAGACTTGCTAGGCGCCATTCCCCCGGGTATACTCCCGCGAAGTTCGTACCGGCCCCTAAGACATCCTGTTAGGAGAGCCTCCGTGAAAAACACTGTTTGCTCGCTCGCTGCAGCGATCATCGCAACAATCTCAGCTCCTGCCCACACGAGCATCCACATGACGGATGCCAGCGCCACCAATTGCATCGAGACGCCGCGGCTCGTGCTCTGACCGCTGAACGATCTGCGGACTTCGAGGACATGCAAACAATCTCCCATCTTCAAGGAACCGAGGCGTCATCATGGAAGTCACTGCGCTCGACGAATCAGGCAAAAAAGTAGATTGGTTCTTCATTTACAAAGTCCCTCAACTCTCGGCGGGTGCCACTACCGACAAGACGACAGGATACGAGTACGTCTACTACGACTCATCCATCGACCAACTGCCGACGGTGAGCAAGCGCAACATCCTGAAATCGCCCTACGTATTGAACAGTAAGAAAGGGGCGCTCAACAAAACGCTCGATTCGGTCTTTACCAAGAAGAACTCGACCACGGGCTGGATTCTTTATAACGACGAGAAGCCCGGAGATGTGCCCGGCAAGGACAACGGCGCTCTCGGTCACACCAAGGGTGTGTTGGCCTTTGATGCCGGGACCAAGACCGGTTATTGGCTCTTGCATTCATGGCCGAAATTCGCGGAGCCGAAGGCTAAGGCCGACCCCACACCCAAGTACGGGCAGACATACCTGTGCCTGTCACTTACGTTAGATACCCTGGAGCAAATTGCAGCGCTGATGTTTGATCACCAACAGCCCCAGACGTATCTCAATCGCGTCGACTGTCTTAAGGACGAGACAAGCCCGCTTTACAAGCTCGCGCAGACCGTCAATGCGAATGCGCCCGGAGATTCCAGGACTCTTGATCTTAAAACTGCAGGAGGCATGCCGTTCAAGGTGATCGCTAAGAACCGCAATTGGAATCAGGACTTCTGGAACGGCTTGGTGGGGCCCGCCCTGGAAGACGATATGGACGTCGATACCTGGATACGCGGCCCAGTACCCCCAGTCGCCGATACCGATGGTATCCACAAGACCTTCGACATCAAGTACATCAACTTGGGCCCCTTGGGTATTCACATGGCCTGGCCCGAGACTCACGATCACGCGAAGTGGGGAATCACCATGCACACGGACTGGATATGCGTCGGCGACATCAATCGCATGATCTCGCAGCGCAAGCGCGGTGGCGGAACCATCGCCTTCCAAAATCAGGTCCTGTGGCAGGGACTGTCAAAAACAGACCTTCTGTTGGCGCCCCCGGGCATGACGCGCGACCAGGCTCGCGGACTCATCCACACGACCCACTACGATCCGCATGATCAAGTCGGTTCTTTTCCGGCGCCCAAAATTCATACCATGGCCCATCTGCCACCGCGCGTTGGCGCGCCTTTCCGCGGCAGACCCATGCCGCTTGATCCGGAACCAGGTGCACCTCGCGGGCGATCGAGAAAACTGCGGAAAGCTGGAGACAGAAAAACCAGGAAAACTAGGAAAACTTAAGACAGACCAGACTAGGACACCTGGGGACGACAAACTGGGGACAAACTGGGGACAGACGGGAATGGGACTGACCCCATTCGTCAAGACGATTCTGCCGAGTGGAGACTGGGACTCGAACGATAAACGATAACTGGTCGGGGCGCGCGGATTTGAACCGCGGACCCCCTGCGCCCAAGGCAGGTGCGCTACCAGGCTGCGCTACGCCCCGACATCTTCGATTATAAACGACACGCCGCGCCCCTCTGCGCTGCCGCGCCCGGTGCCCGGCGCTCCCCTCTCAGCGCGCACTGTATAATTTTGTATCGGGTATGCAGAAGCCGCGTTATGCGTTGGTGGCGTATGTGAGGGGGGCTGCGGGAGAGTTCGTCGAGAACCTCCGGCGTGAGCTTCATCCCGACCTGCCTCACCTTGCCGCTCACCTGACGATTCTCCCTCCGCGCCCTTTGCAAGGAACCGAGAACACTGCGCTGCAGGCGCTGGAGCGGATCTGCAGCCATGAAGATCCCTTCGAGGTGAATCTCGGCGGCATGGAGACATTCATTCCCGTAACCCCCACGGTTTACATCCGCGTCGACGGCGCCGTCCGCATGTGCGAATTGCACCGCAAGTTGAACACCGAAGCCCTCGAGTTCAAGGAAGAATGGCCTTACATCCCCCACCTCACGATCGTGAAAATGAGCAGCGAAAAGCCCGCCCAGCAAGCCTTTGAGATCGCCCGCGAACGCTGGACGCAGTACGGTGGGAGCCGGCGCATCTTGCTGGAAAGGCTGACTTTCGTTCGTGAGGACGCGCAGAATTGTTGGGTCGATCTGGCTCCCGTCCCACTCGGCAGAACTCTGGTTTCGCGGTAGACACTTCGGTACTCGTCGTTTCGTTACTCCCTCAGTTACTCCCGCCCCGCGTACATGGCCCTAGGTACATTTCACTCCCGTGCGTTGTAAAGCCCCTGTTGCGGCTGTAGATAAAGAGTAGGGGAAGTATCCGGATTTCCCGCCAGACGCCAATTTTGACGCGGGTTTCCGGGCGGAACAGGGGAGAATGCGCATGCAGATCGGAGTCTACGGTTCGGGCTACCTCGGGACAGTGATTTCGGCTTGCCTCGCGGATTTTGGAACTCCGGTTTCCTGCTGCCATCCTGACCGCTCGCGCATGGTCGAAATGGCGCAGGGCAATATCCCCTTCTTCGAAAAGAATCTCAAAGAAATTATCCGTCGCAATGTGCGGGCAGGACGCCTGGCTTATTCCACCGACATCGAATCCTTCGCTCGCAAGACACAAGTCATTTTCCTCGCAGAGGACAAAGCGGAAGCCCTGGCCGACGTGGCCATGCGCATTGCCCGGCTCGCCTCCAAGCCTCCGATTCTCACCATCGTGACTCCGGCTCCGGTCGGCACCGCCAACACTCTCGAAAAGGCCATCAAAGATGCCGGCCTGCAAGCCACGATCGTCTCCCAGCCCATGTTCTTCACCGATGGCTGCGCCGTCGAAGATTTCAACTGGCCCGACCGCCTGATTCTGGGAGCGACCTCGACCGAAGCAGTGCAGGTCCTGAAGCAGATTTTTCATCCGCTGGTCATGCGCGGAGTTCCCGTGATCGTCACCAACCAGTCCACCGCGGAACTGGTGCGCGAAGCGGCCACTGCTTTCGTCGCCACGAAGATTTCTTTCATCAACGAGGTCGCCGCGCTCTGTGAGCGCGTGAACGCCGACGCCGTCAACCTCGCGCTGGCGCTGGGTCTAGACAAAAAGATCGCTCCGCGTTGCCTGCAGCCCGGCGCGGGCATGGGTGGCGTATTCGCCGAGTCCGACATGGACTCCCTGGCAGAGCTGGCGCAGTCGCATGGCGTATCGCTGAAAGTCCTGAGCGCCGCCCGCGACGTTAACCACATGCTCGCCGACCGCCTTGTCGAAAAGATTGCCCAGGTCCTGAACTCGGTCGAGAACAAAGACGTGGGCATCCTCGGCCTCGCCTTCAAGCCCAATACGAATTCAGTGGCGGGATCCTCGTCGATCCGGTTGGCTGAGACGCTGGTTTCGAAGGGCGCACGCGTCCGCGCCTACGATCCGGTGGCGAACGCCGAAGCCAAGATCCGCCTGAACGGATCGGTGCGTTATTGCGACTCCGCCTACGCTGCGGCCGAAGGTTCCGACGCCCTCGTCGTGGGAACGGGCTGGCCCGAGTTCCGCGCTCTGGATTTCGAGCGCATCAAGCATCTTCTGAAGAAGCCGGTCATCGTCGACACGAAAAATGTGTTGGATTCCACCCGCCTGCGCGCCATGGGATTCGAATACGTAGGCGTAGGCCGCGGCTAGCCCAGGCACCGGCGTCGCGAACCGGGCAGCATCTCCGCGATAGGTGCGGTACGGTCTCTTCCCGTCGTTTCTCAATCTTTTTTATCTTTTCTATCTTCTCGTCCATCTTCTTCTATCTTCTTCTATTTCTATTCGCGTCTCCTGTTTGAAGTGATGGCCTTTCGTGGTGATTCATAGCTGGGGAGCGATCACTCCCACCACGGGCGCCAGCCCTGGGTCATCCAGGGTGACCTACCTGCAAAGCGCCCGCCCAAGATGTCCCGCATCGTCACTCCCGAAGGTGCGTACACGGGTCCGCGAGGTGTCTAGAACTGCGCGGCTGAACATCCGGCCTGCAGTTGCGACCTTAGAGGAAATAGATTTCTCAGTCACGGTCGTGCGTCACATTCGGAAGATTTTCTCTGTGGAAAAAATCCCGGAGCCCGGAGATTGCGCCACCTGAAGGTCGACCTTCGAGGGACGGAGGATGCCTCTTCGGGACACTCTCCTGCAAAGCTCGTGCTGTGGATTACGTTATAATGACCATGGACGGTGGGAATAGCTCAACTGGCAGAGCACCGGACTGTGGCTCCGACGGTTGCGGGTTCGATTCCCGTTTCCCACCCCAAACTTTTCGATCGCCCGGTCGCGCTGGCCCTGTAGCTCAATTGGCCCCGTAGCTCAATTGGATAGAGCATCAGTCTTCGGAACTGAGGGTTGGGGGTTCGAGCCCCTCCGGGGCCGCCATTCGAGTTCGCTGACTCTCCCGAAATCCGCTGTGGCGCGGAAATTCCGCCTGGGATAGAATCCGAGTTCGCATTTCCCAATCCATGAAGCGCATCTTCCATTTCCGCGCGTCATCCTCGCAGCTAGGTCCGCTCGAAGAGCGCCTGCTCGAAGCGCTGTGGGCGCGTGGCACTGCGACCGTCCGCGAGTTGGTGGACGATTCGTGTCACGATCTGGCCTACACGACCGTGATGACCACGCTCGATCGCCTCTTCAAGAAGAGCCTGCTCTCGCGCGAAGCGGAGGGCAGAGCCTTTCGCTACGCCCCGCGCTTCAGCCGCGAGGAGTTGCATCGCGAGGTAGCCGGCGAGGCCTTCCGGCAATTGCTGGATGCGAGCCCTGCCGCATCCTTGCCCCTTTCTTATCTGGTTGAAATCCTTACGGAGCGCGACGCTCAGCTGCTCGATGACCTGCGCCAACTGGTCGAGACCAAGCGCCGCGAGCTGCGCGAATCCCGTGGCCCCGCGGCGAAGACCAAGGATAAGGTGTAAATGTTCGCGGCACGCGGCATCGCAATCTCGCTCTCCGTATTCTTTCTCGTTTATTGCGCGTTGTCCCTCGCCGTATCGTGCTCGTGGCGGAGAGTGTGGCTCTATTGCCAGAGATATTCCGTCCGCAGGGTCGCAGACTGGCTGTTCGCTTTGCGCATGTTTCCCCTGCTAACTGCTGCCATCATCACCGCCGCCTTCACCGTACCTTCTTTCCTGCTGCTTGAGCCGCGGTCCATCGATGAACCGATCGGCGAAGTTCCCCTGGCGCTTGGTCTATGCGGCGCCGCTCTCGGGATTGTTGGCGTGCTGAATGCAGTCCTTGCCTTCCGCAAAGCTTCGCGGACAATTTCAGCCTGGACTCGCGAAGCCTATCCGATCGAGACCACCGCGCCGGTTCCGGTGCTCCGGATTTCGCGGACTCTTCCCGCCATGACGGCCGCGGGAATCATTCACCCCAAGGTCTTGCTGTCTACCGCCGCAGAATTCGTGCTGACCCCCAATGAATTGCATACCGCACTGAACCATGAACTGGAGCACGTGCGTCGCTACGACAATCTCAAGAAATTGCTGTTGCGCCTGGTGGCATTCCCTGGAATGGCTGGTCTGGAAACGGCGTGGCTCGAAGCCACCGAGATGGCGGCCGACGATGCCGCGGTTTCAAGTGCTGGCGAAGCGCTTGATCTGGCGGCTGCCCTCATCAAACTCTCGCGCCTCGGACCAGTCGCGGCTCCAGTGGACTTGACCGCAGCCCTCGTACACAGCCCCGCCTCTGCGATGAACGCCCGCGTGGAGCGCCTCGTCGCGTGGAGCGACGAGCGCCGCGTGCCGCTGCAGAAACGTTCTCACTGGTACGGAGTGGGCGCCGCATTGGCGACAGTCGCAGTATTCGCCGTGACCTACAGCCAACTGCTTGTGCGCCTGCACACCGCCACCGAGTGGCTGGTGCGATAGATCGCGTTCCCTGCCGCCTAAATCAGAAGAACTCCCGAAGTCTCGCTTCTCCTCTACGCCAGTCTCCGGAGTATTCCATCTCCTGCTTTCCCACAGGCAAGGCTAGTCGGCTGGCAATGGACGGGATGTCGCATCGGCGTTCTCCAGGCCCAGGGCCCATTTGATGGCCTCAGTGATCATCTGCTGAAACTCCGGCTTATCCCAGTTCTCGACCACGTGGCCCAGCGTGGTGTAGTAGACGCGTCCTTTGCCGTACATCCTCGCCCAGGCCACGGCGAAGTCGCGGTCGGTGCGATGGACGTTCTTGTTCTTCATATCGAGCTTGCTCACATCCAGCCGCATCAGCACCCGTACTTTGTCTCGCGAGTAATTCCGCATCTGATAAATTTCGTCGCGGAGCACAAACGAGCGCGGGAATTGCCCCATGCCCGGAAAGCTTGGATCTTCCACAAGGATGGGCGCATCAAAGGTCAACCACGGGTGCTCGTCATAGAAGCCGCCAAGCATGTCGCCATATTCCGGCCAGTCAGCAAAAGTGATGGCAGCGCTGTGCACTCCAATAAATCCTTTGCCATCGTCGTGAATGAACGAGATGAAGTCGGCTTTTTGCTGGGCGTCCATTTCGAGGCCGCCTCCAGTGAAGAACAGCACGGCGTCGAAGTCATTGAGCGTCTTTGCGTTGTACTCCAGCTTCTTCTTGGTGAGAGCCTCGGTGTCGGTGCGCAACGTTGCGCTCCACATGCCAGTTTCCTCTCCGAGACGCTCGATCGTGGCCATCGCGTGGGAAACCGCTTCGTGCCGATACCCTTTTTCTTCTCCGATCACTAAGAGATGTTTTTTCGGGGGTGTGGCGGAAGACTGAGCCCCGCACAGGCTACAGACGGCTGCGCTCCACACTAACAGCAAGACTTGGGTCATCCTGTGCATGGGATCTTGTCCGAAATATGAAGACAGCGTGGGCCAGAACCATGATCCTGCGGAAACCTGAGCGTGCCTCCGCAAGAAGGCGGTCGCACGCCAGCGGTCTTACCCCACGCCAGCGCGAATCTTACGGGTTATTAAATCGGCGAGTCAACGACACCGCGTCCCTCGAGCTGCCTAGAAACTCACCCTGACGCCCAACTGCGCGGCGAACGGAATCCCCACCGTAGTCCCGGGGCCGAAGAAGTCCCCCAGCCCACCTGCCGGTACGAGCAACTGCTTGAGGCTGGTGATCGGCGTGTAGCTGGTGCACGCCGGCGGATCGGTGCAGATGGCCGTTGCGTTGCTCAAGTCGTTAACCGGGTTGGGCAGCGCGGAGATATCCGTCACGTAGTTCGCGCCCGGGTTGTTGCGGTTGAACAGGTTAAACAATTCCGCGAAAGGCGTAATCGACCAGCGATCGCCGAACTTGATCGGCCGGCTCACGCGCAGATCGATCTGGATATACGGAGTTCCGCGCACTCCATCCATCGTCGTTTTAGCCCCGTTCACTACCGCTCTGTCCCCAACTGGGGTCGTCAATGTAAACGGACGCGCACCTTCTGCTTGCGTAAGAGTAGAAATCTCAAAACCGCCGGGAGCGTGCAGCGTTCCAGCCAGCACGAAGCGATGTTTGACATCTTCCCCAGACGGTCCGTAGTCGCCAGGTGCAAAGGCATTGAACGGGTCGCACACTCCGTTGACGTAATCAAACAGCTCGCCCAACACGCATCCCCAGGTCTTTGCGCTCGAGAACGTGTAATGCGCAATCAGGTTCAACCGATGCGAGACGTTCCCCTGCAATACGAACGCCAGCGAATCGAAGCTGGAACGATTGTCGGACCGGAACACGCTGACGTCAGGGTAGTCGTAACGCCGGTAGCCATGATTGCCCTGTTCGTGCGTGTAGTCGGCGCTCACGATCCAGTTTGAATTGATCGCATGCTGTACTCCGGCGCTGGCATGCAGCGCGTACGGAGTTTTGTAGTTGGGATCGATGAGTGAACTCGGACCGGTTCCCGACCCATTCACGGCCTGAAATGCCTCTGCCCAACCGCCCTGCGCCAGATCATTGAAGAACAAGCCGAATCCAGCGCGCACCACGGTCTTACCGCTATTTCCCGGAGAGTAAGTAATTCCCAGTCGGGGAGCGAACTGCTTGCGGTCGTCGTGGGGCACACCATTGACCAGCGATCCTGCCAGGGCCAACGCGGGATTGTCCAGCTGACTGCGTCCTGAAGCGAGGAAGAGTCCGTAGGTCGTCTGATAGCGCACGCCATAGTTGAACGTGAAGTGCGACGTCACCCGCCACGAATCCTGCGCGTAGAGCGCCAATCGCTGCACATTCTGCGAGAAGCTGCCGTCGCTCGCGTCCGTAACCTCCGCCCCGGCGGCATAGTCGATGGCGAACTGCCCGGGATTCGTCACGTAGAAACTCGGATCCTCGGGGAATACGTAGAGCGTTTCCGCATTGCCGGGAAACGTGCCGCCCAGCACCGGCTCGTGAATGAAGTTCACACCGAACTTGAACGAATGGTCTCCCGTGGCGTGGCTGACGTCATACCGAAACTGATACTTCTCCTGGTTGCGCACGCTGGGAAACGCGGTGATCGCCGAATTGAACTGGTTGTCGCCATAGGTCTCAAAGCCCGAGATCGTCTGTGAAGTCGCGCTGAAGGGAAACTGCAAGGCAAAACCCAGATTCGAATTCCGCGTCTGCGTCAGGTGCAGCCCGCTTGCGTTGAACACAAACGTTCCCAGCCAGGTCGGACTGAACTCGTACGAGTTGCTGATCACCATATTCATGTAGTTGTTGTGAGTCAGCAGCCCCGTCGACGGCAACGTTCCTTGTTGCACCAGATTATTGTGCGTGGTGTAGTTGTCGGTCGAGCCCCGCCAGAACCACTGCGACTTCTCCGATTGCGCCCAGTCCAATCGCAGTGAACCCAGATAGTCGCGGAACGGGATCGGCGTATTTTTGGGGGCGTCGATCGAGGTCACGCCAGGAATCAGTCCGTCTGACGCGAGAGTCGAGAGTGCGTTGAACTCCCCTTGATTCGCCGGACTATACGCAATACTGGCGTTTTCGTGAACGAACTCAAAGGACGAGAACGTCCAGATCTTGTCCTTCTTGACTGGCCCGCCGAGCGTGAACACATAGTTCTGCCGGGAAAATGGCTGCTTCGGATCGGGCGCCGGATTCTCGATCGGATAGCGCGCATTCAGGTCCGCCGCGCGATCGTAGAAAGCACCGTCGCCATGCCAGTCGTTCGTGCCGCGCCGGGTCGTGATCACCACCGAAGCTGCAGTCGTCCCGCCTGTGTCCGCGTCTTCATTCGCGGTACGCATGGCGAACTCCTGAATCACTTCGGGAGAGAAATTCTGCAGAAACCCTCCGATGAAGTCGTCCGAGTTGTCGCCGCCATCCACCGATAGTTCGTTGTTCAGCCCGGAACTTCCACCGGTGGCGACCGCTGTGATGCGCGCTTTCGTCGGGTCCGACGGTTCGACCGGCTCGGTGCCGGGCGCCAGGTATGCGATGTTCGCGAAGCTCCGTTCGGCGAGCGGCAAGGTCGCCAAATCCTGGCGGCTGATGACCCCCTGATGCACCACGCTGACCAGATCGATCGGCTGCGTCGTGATGGAGGAACTCTGACTCTGCACGTTGACTTTTTCCGGCGCAGTCGCTGGCTTCAGCGTAACCGTGACTTCGCGAACCGAACTCACAGCGATGGTTACGTTCGACTGTGCAGGTGCGAACCCGGTCGCGCTTACTGTAATTCGATAGTTGCCCGGAAGCAGATCATCGAGGCGAAACTCTCCCCGGTCTTCGCTGGTGGCCTCTCTCCGCAGTGCCGAGTCCACCGCCTGGAGCACGACCCTGGCGGATGCGACCCGCGCGCCCGACGCGTCTTGCACCGTGCCGCGTAGAGATCCCCGTGGGGTCTGGGCCTGTACTGCGAACGCGAGAATGGCAATTGCAAAGGCGAGAGCGGAAATTCTATTGAGCAAGGGTCCTCACAGAAAATGACAATGACGCAGATGGGAACTGGTAGGAAGCGAGAGTAGCTTGACGACACAAACTACTACCAGCCATCGTAGCCTGGGGGTAGTGGGCGTCGCGTAGTGGGGCGCGCAGGCGGCAAAGGTCAGACCACTTCTAGTCAGACCACCCTAGTCAGACCAGCGTTGCGGTGTCCGGTCCCAGCGATGCTTCTTCAACTCCGCCAGCAGATTCTTGTCGAGAGGTCCCGCGTCGCTGGTGGCAATGTTCTGGCGAACATGATCTGGTTTGCGCATGCCGGCGATCGTCGTGCTCACCGCGGGATGCGACAGGATGAAGCGCAGCGCCATCTCCGGCAGCGTCATTCCTGCGGGCACGACTTCTTTAAGTTTGTCTACGCGCTTGATCGTCTTGGCTAAATTCTCCGGACCAAAATATCCCGACCGCCAATCGCTCTTGGGAAACCGCGTCTCGAGCGTCATCTTGCCGCCCAGGCTGCCTTCATCCAGCGGCACGCGTGCAATGACGCCGATGTTGAGTTCCTGGCAAACCGGGAACAGCTCGTCCTCCGGCGCCTGGTCGAAGACGTTGTAAATCACCTGCACCGCATCCACCAGCCCTGTACGCAAAGCCTTGATGCCGTTTTCCGGCTGCCAACGGTTGATGCTGAGCCCGAAGAAGCGAATCCACTGATCGTGCTTCAGCTTCTCCACGGTCGAGCGAAACTCGGCCTCGTTCGTCCAACTGTCGTCCCAAACGTGAAACTGCAGCACATCAATGGTGTCCACACGCAGTTGCTTGCGGATCTTGTCGGCATATTTGAAAACATGTTCCGCTGAGAAAACATCGCGGTACTTGTATTCGGGCAGCGCCGGCCACTTGTCGTTCGCGGGAGGGATCTTCGAGGCCGCATAAATCCGCTTCCCCGAATTTCGCGTCATGATCTCGCCCAGCAGTCCGTCGCTCTTGCCTTCCCCGTATGCCCACGCTGTGTCGAAGAAGTTGCAGCCCTGATCGATAGCCAGTTGCATGGCGGCCAGCGATTCCTGATCGTCCGATCCGCTCCATCCGCTCATTCCCCACAACCCATGGGCGATGTCACTGACTTCGAAACCGGTGCGTCCGAATTTGCGATATTTCATAAGAGCATCCTTGGCGAAGGAATATATCCGTTCCGGAACAGAGGGAAAGGAGCAGACTCACAAGAATATATCGAACCGCAGGTTCCCGCCCAATCAACGCTTGGATTCTCACCGCTTGGATTGGGCAGTGCTGTGCTGTAGTCAGCTCCCGACTAGCCTTGTCATCCTGAACGGAGCCGTTCTTCCGGCGAAGTGAAGGATCTCCCGCTGAACCGCAGTGGCGCGCCAGCCGCGCGTCGCGTGGATG
>Ga0265338_10007370_pt1 | contig 13677 bp, 5 predicted proteins | sample 42126metaG_FD_193579 | JGI IMG/M metagenome (GOLD analysis project Ga0265338, IMG submission 193579) | Rhizosphere microbial communities from Carex aquatilis grown in University of Washington, Seatle, WA, United States - 4-21-26 metaG | ecosystem: Host-associated > Plants > Roots > Rhizosphere >... | reverse complement strand
TGCCCCAACGCCAGATGGAGACCCGGGGAATTCGGGCAGTTGGCAAGCCCGTCGACGAGGGCGCGTTCCGATGCCTGCTGCTCGCCCTGTTCCAAAAGCAGATCGCTCAATTGGGCCCAGCCGTCGGCAAAGCTCGGCGCCAAGACAGTGCAACGCTCGAAGTAGCGGCGAGCATTGGCATAGTCACGCAGTTGCAGGTAAAAGCCTGCCATCTGAAATTGAAACTCCAACTTGTTGGGGGCGATTTCGAGTGCTCTTTCCAGTATATGAATGGCCGCGTGCGTGTCGCCGACGTGATTGGCCGTTCCGGCTGCCGCAGAAATCCGGTATGTGTCGTAGCAATCATCGACTAGTTCGTCGACCCATGGATCCGGCACGTCATAAAAGGCCCCGGACGCCTTATAACGCGCCCGAATGGCTTCGGCACGAGTCGCCTCGCCGAGGTGTTCATAGACCGTGGGCAGGAGATCATAGCCAATGCCGTAGTTCGATTTCTGCACAACCACCTCCAGCCGCTCGCGCGCTGAATCCCATCGGCCTGCGTCGATATCGAGCCTGGCTAGGCCAAGGAGCGCATAGGGATTCTGGGGCTCGCGTTCGAGCGCCTTGGAATAGACCTTGGCCGCCTCGGCGTTCTGGTTTGTCTTTAGCAGCGCATCGGCCAAACGGAGACGTATCTGCACGTGATCAGGTGCAAGTATCGCGGCCCGACGCCATAGAGGCAGCGCATCGTCCAACTGTCCATACCCAGCAACGATGGTGGCTAGCCGGTGCCACCAACGAGGATCGGCCGAATCCACCTGCAGCAATCCTTGATAACACTGGCTCGCTTCCGCAAAGAATCCGTTTGCGTGATAAAGCCGGCTCAGCTCACCCAGGGCCTCGATCCGGTCAGGCCCAGACTGCGCACGCCGCTCGCACGCCTCCACTCGCCGAGTCATCTCGGCCGGCAGCGCGCTCAGGTCTGGACGATGGGGAATGCTCGCCACCACAATTGCGTCTCGCTCGCCAGCCCGCCACCAGAGGTAACCGGCCGCGGTCAGTCCGCCCAACGCCACCACCGCAATTATCCAAATTGCGCGTCGTCGGATCATGGAGGGATCGGACGGCGCCAGATTGAGATACGAGCCATCCGCACGTAGGGTGGATAAACGTAGAACCCGCCGGTAATGAGCGCCGGCCTGCCATTGCCGTCGAGATCGGCGGTATCGAGAGTGATCAAATCCTTAGGTGTGTAGGCCAAGATGTGGGGCGTGAAGTTCATGTGGCCGTCGTTGCGGAACCACACTAACGATGCGACCTTGGGGTTGCTCTTGTCCCAGTCGGCATAGGCGCTGACGGCCACGATGTCCATATTGCCATCGCCGTCCAAATCCACCCCGACTGGACTGTAGGCGCCAGGCAGGTCGCCAACGCGGTGATACTTGAAGTTGCCGCCACCTAGATTCTCAAACCATTGCACACCATGCCACGGGCGCGGGCCCGGCACGACTGCGGGCCCAAATCCATCGCCATTCGTATAGAGAATGTCCAGGCGCCCGTCACGATTGAGGTCGCACAGGCTGATTCCGCTGCTGCCGTAGTCCTCGTTGGTAGAACCCCAAAGGAGCTTGGTGGTGAAGTTCCCCTTCCCATCGTTCTGAAACAGATAGATTTCCTCCCACTGCTGCGAGACGACAGCGGCGATGTCGAGCGCACCCCGGCCACACAGGTCGGCCACGCAGACGTTGATCGTGCCCGAGAGACCGAGCAGATGGTGGCTCTTGAACTGCCAGTTGCCCATGTTCTCCATCCACTGGATTTCGCCTTGATCGTAGCCAAACTGTCCCACGGCGAGGTCCATCTTCCCATCGCCGTTTAAATCTGCCGCGCGTACATCGGTCACCCGCGCAATATGCTCGGCAATGACGTGTTTCGTGAAGTGCTGGTGACCGTCATTCTCAAAGATGATAATGGAGCCGATATTGTCATTGTTGGGGAAAACGACACCCATACACGAGACGATGAGGTCAAGGTGGCCGGAGCCGGTCATATCCGCCGCCTCGACATGGACAATTCCAGGGAGGTCGGAGGCAATAACGTGCTCCTCGAATTTGCCCGGCGCAGTCTGGCGTAGCCACAGCAGGCGGTTGTCTTTCGCCTCGCACGCAAGAATGTCCATGAGCCCGTCGCCATCCAGATCGACCGCTCGCACATGTGCTATCCACGGGTGGTCCGCGATCGGATTGCCGACATCCTGGCGTTGCAGAAACGACAGATCCTCGATCGGCGCCGGTCGGACCGGCACCATTCTCGGCATTTGAATCAGACGTCGGCAGCCGGTCAGATCGATGCTGCCGAGCGCAAGTGAAGCCGCCAGGACCTTAAGAAACCGGCGGCGGTCGACGTCATCCGACCACGACGTTCGATTCAGTCGGCCATGGACGTCTGGGGAAGTGAGTGCTCGAAAGGACTTGTACATTATTTGGAGGGGGTACCTGGGGAAAAGTTAGCGCCAAGAGCAAACCCAGCTCGAGAAATGCCTGGTGACGTTGCTGCTCTGACGATCGCGGGGGTGTCTGCGCAAGAGCGTCGAGCTAGCCCTTGGTCGGAATTTCGTCAAGACTGACTAGGTTCGTATAGTCGGAAGGTCCACGGTGCTGAAGCGGCGTGCTGCTATTGTATCGATCTGGACTGGGTGCGCTTCACTGCGCTGCCCGGGTAAGCAGGCGGTCAAAATCCGTGACCGATTTTGCATCGCCGGCTTTCCGGGCCACAACCAACGCGCGCTCGACCAGTTGTCTAACTGGTATTCCGGGGCCATGCTCGACCAAGGCATGCATGAAACACCCGGCTTCTTGCAACTGACCCTTATCGAGCGCCTTCTGAGCCAAATCGGTCAACGCATCGGCGTTGCCCGGACGGAGCTCCAGTGCGCGGCCCAGGTTTGCTACGGCTTCGTCTTTTTGCCCCAGCGCGAGGAGGCAAAGCCCCAAGCTCCACTGCGCCTCAGAATAGTCAGGGTTGAGCCGCACTGCCTCATGATAAGCCGTAGCGGCATCCTTGCGGCGATCTGTCGCCTCTAGGAAATCACCAAGATCGTAATGCAGCACTGGCGAGGAGGGCAGACTGGCGATGCCGCGCTGCAAAACATCGATGGCTCTTGAAATATGGCCCTGCTTGCGCAGCACCCGCGCAAGGGTGGAATAGAGCGCCGCATTTGAACCCTCCTTCGCTAACCCGGATTCAAGTGTGGTAACTGCGTCATCAAGCCGGTCGAGCCGAAGATAGACGCTGCCCAACGCGTCATAGGCTAGTCCGTCGTTGGGCGCCGTACGCACAGCCTTTTCGTAGAAAGGCAGCGTCCCTTCAAGGCGCCGAGCTTGCAGGCTTGCATCGCCCGATTTGTCGAGGCGATATGCGTCGAAGCTCCACGCGTACACCTTGTAGAGCCAAGGATCGTCTGCCTCGTGCAACTCACCGGTGTCACCGCTTAGTCGCCGCTGCTCGTCCGACCGTGCGGCATCGCCTAGGCTGGCATAGATTTCGGAAAGCAGATTGTGAGCGGAAGGGAAATTCGGGTTGTCACGGGCGATTGCCTCCAGGTACTTGAGAGCGCCGGTCCTGTCTCCGCGCTGCAGCGCGATGCGTGCCAAGCCGAGCCGGCCATTTGGATCGTTCGGCACGAGTGTGAGACGCCACTCGTATTGAACGCGGGCCTCGTCGGCGAGGCCCAGTTTCAAGAGCAAATCAGCGAGTCTGATTCGAGTGGTCGGATATTGAGGCTCCAGCTGCAATGTTTTTTCCAAAAAAGTCTTCTCCCCATCCATCTCGCCAAGTTTTTCGCAGGCGTCGGCAAGCAGATAAGCCCACTGAGCATTCTTTGGCTCCAAAAACTGCAAGCCACGTTCGGCCTGCTCGGCTTCGCGATAGTAGCCGTTTGCGTGGTAAAGATAAGCAAGCTCGCTCAGGGCCGCGAACGGCTGTTCCCGACGGCCTGCAGCGGCCGTCGCGGCCCGCACGCGTGACGCGTACTCACGCGGCCACGACGCTAGTTCCGGAACGGGGGGCACCGAAGCGCTGACGATGGACGCTCGCTGGTTCTCTCGCCATAGATACCAGCCGTAACATATGCAAGCGGCCAGGCATGCACCGATCGCTCCAAGGGAGGCAATATGAATTTTTCGCACAGATGAATCACCGGACATCTCGGAAGCACACCCGAATGAGAGCCGCAAGGCACGTATCCAGAGTCGCCGCTAAAGACGGTCCGTTTTGGCTTTCATGTCAACCTGCGTCCCCGCGGATCACGATCTAGGCGCGGAGAGGATCAGCGTCGATGACTGCGGTGGACCGTCATACCGCGTCGTGATCCTAGACGGCCATCGCACTCGAATCTGCTTCAGTGGGTTAGAATCCAGATAGCCGAAAAAACACGCTGCACTCGATTGGCTGTAGTAGCCGGAGCCAGCACAAACCTCGCTTATTTCGGTTGAACCATCGGCAAGCTCCGCAGTGACGAGTGCCCCCACAGCCGTTGGGTTTCCTGGTGGACCGCGCAACCAGATACGCAAGGAATGCCGTTCTGGTACGCCCTTGTTGTGGTACGCCAGCGTAGCGATGTTGTTCCGCGTAATCAGGAATCCGGGCCAGCCATCCTCATCGAGACTGAGCACCGCTAGAGCTTTGCCATCGCCGGGCACGACCAGATTGCTTTCAGCAAGCGGCACCGGCGTAAAATGTCCGTGGCCGTCGCCTCGCAACAACTGGCTGAGTCCGCCATCGAAGCGTCCTATTGCCGGAATGGGAGCGTAGGAGTTCTGCACCGCGTAAATATCGGCTTTCCCGTCGCCGTCGAAGTCCCCAGCTACCAATCCCTGGATTGGCGCGATCTGCGCCAGCCGTGGCAAAGGTTCGAACCGATAAGTTCCGTCTGGTTGGCTTAGAAAAACACCGCTGCGGAGCTCCGTTGCGGCGAACCGCTTTGCAGCAGCCAATTGTTTGTCACCCAAAATCTCATTCAAGGTGGCGTGGGCGTAATCATCGTTTCTGGGGAAACGCCTCAGGATCGAAGGGATGGCCGCGCCGAGATCCCTGCGCGTACGCCACGGATACAGTCGATCGCCTTCATAATAGGCCTCAATCAACTGCGGATTACTACCACTTTCGAAGTTGCCGTAATAGAGCAAGGCAGGATGAGTGGGGTCGGCGCGGTACTGAGTATTGAGGCCAACATTCCCAACCACGTAGTCCATCCTCCCGTCGCAATTGAAGTCCGCTGCGGCGATCGAGGTCCACCATCCGGTGCCAGCGGATGCAAATCCGGCCCTTTCCGTCAAGTCCTCGAATCCTTTGCCTTTGTTGTTGTGGAAATATTTCACATTTCCCCACTCGAGCGTTAACAGCAGATCCGGCCAGCCATCCCCGTCCACGTCGGTCCAAAGGGCCGAAGTTACCATGCCGACGTCGCGCAACGCTGGGGCTAGGGTGTCGGTCACATCCTCAAACCTGCCGCCGCGGTTGGCCAGTAGAGCACTCCTTGGCGCCAGCGGATAATGTCCGGGTAGGACACGCCCGCCAAGGAATAGGCCGAGCCGGCCGTCGCGATTGAAGTCGGACGCAGCCACGGCGCCCACACTAATCGGAAGGGAAGGTAACGCTCCGTCTGGCGCCTGCCGAAATCCACCGTGGCCATCATTTAGGTACAGACGCGGCTGATACTGGGGAGCGTCCGCCGCCAGGGCGTCGCCACCTTTGGTCACAAGCAAGTCTTCCCTTCCGTCGCCCGCCGCATCAAACAGAAGAACCGGTCCATCGTCAGTATCGGTGTCGATCGCGAATGCTGATTCGTCACCAGCCACAAACTGTCCGGGGGCCGTGTTGCGCAGGATACGCAAAGGATCCAACGTCGTGCCACCAACGACCACGTCATCTTGCCCGTTGCCGTATATGTTCCCGACGGCGATGCCGGGACCGCGGCGGTTCAAGCGTAAAGGGATCAGGCGCTGCTGCTGGGTTTCAACTGTCGATTTCTCGCGAGCCATTAACGCCAGGGCCGCCGCTTGACTCACCTCTTCAAACTGAGTTGCAGCCTGTTTTCTCGGTTCTGTCGATTGTGGCACGGGTGGGGAGGGCTCCGTCACGGTGAAGCGGCGGTCGACGGGGAGATTCACAAACGTCTGCACGTGTCCGCTCGGCCACGTCACGGTCATTCGTCTGATAGTCGTGTCAGGTCCGAGCCCGAAATGCACCATGGGTTCACTACTCGACATGTACCCCCTTGCCAACCACAGCTGGCGCACCTGTGAACCAAGCGCGCTTTCGATTTTAACGGTTGCGCCAATGCCATAGCGATTCGATACGGTTCCACGCAATTCGACGATCACCCGGTGACCGGTGTTGTTGTCGTTACGCAGGATGGTAACGCCACCCAGGTAATTAGAGTAGACAACGTCGAGATTGCCGTCGCCGCCGAGATCGCCGAAGGCCGCTCCAAAACTGACGCCCTTTTGGTTCAGACCCCAGGCCGCGCTGACGTCTTCGAAACGTAGGTTCCCTAGGTTGCGAAAAGCAAGATGGGATTGGGCTAATACCGGGCTATCGTGCATAATCCGCACGTATCCCATGGGGCTCCCAGCCGCCAAGGCTCGTCCGAGGAGGTCGGTGTTGGTTTGTTCCCGATTCATGCCGTTAGTCACGAAAAGGTCGAGACGGCCATCATTATCGAGATCTTCAAAGCGCGGCGACCATGTCCAGTCGGTGGCTGCGAGACCGGCAAGCTCCGCGGCCTCTAAACAGCGGCCCGTATTCGTATTAATGAAGAGTGCGTTGTGCTGGTATTGTGGTGCCTCAATAGAGTTAGACGGAGGATCCTTACGAAGGCTGCGAGTGTCGGCCATGCCGCGTTGATCCGTCTCATGGGTAGTAGCAGCCATGTCAGCGACGAACAAGCCGATCAACCCGTCATTGTTAACATCGCCCAAATCTGAGCCCATTGATGAAAACGGCATGTGCGGCACCACCTGATCAATTACGTTTGTGAAGGTGCCGTCTCGATTGTTATGGTAAAGTTGGTCGGGAGCACTGAAGTCATTTCCGACATAGAGATCGGGCCAGCCATCGTTGTCGTAATCCCACCAAATGGCGGAATGGCTCTGGGTCTCACCACTTATACCAGCGTGATCGATCACATTGGTGAACGTACCATCGTGATTATTGTGAAACAGATAGCCACGCTGGCCATGGGGATGTTTCGCGGGGTCGAGCAAGTTCGTAGCAATATAAACATCAAGCCAGCCGTCGCGATCATAGTCGCAAAAGGACGCCTGAACTGAGGCGTCCACAACGTCGAGCCCGTAAGCATGGGCCATCTCCTTGAACGTCCCGTCTCCCTGGTTAATGTAGAGGAGATTCGGAGCATTAAAGCGGCAGACATAGATGTCCAAGCGTCCGCTGTTATTGATGTCAACGAAGGTTGCGCCTCCCGTCCACGCATCGAGTGTCCTGCTGCCACCGATCCCTGCCTTTTCAGTGACGTCTTCGAACTTATAGCCGCCCAGGTTTCGGAAGAGCCGGCAACCCCCAGTCTTACTGACAACAAATACATCGGGCCTGCCGTCGCCGTCGTAGTCGCCGATAGCGATGCCGGTACCCATTGATCCAAACGCAAACTGCGGATAGAATTCACCCCACATCCTTGGATCGTCATAGCCATTCTCGGTGACTACTCCTGTTTGTGCGGAGGAAAGCTCTGTGAACATCGTCGTTCCGGGCGGACCGGAGCGAGAAGTTAGGGGTTGCTCGACAATCCCGCCTGTCATTTCGCCCGCCCATATAGTCGCGCACCAAAACAGTGCGCCATTTAGCAATATCTGGCGTCCGATATAGGACACGTAGGAAAGGCGTTTTGCAGAAAGCTGGTCGTATCCGATGGCGGACATTGGATGGAAGCAATCCGACTGGCCGTCGATTGAGTGTCAAGAAGCCGTTCCTGTGCGAGTGCCTCACGACTTTCGCTCGCTGGGCTCCTCTGCGTCTGAGGACAGGTCCGGTGGTCGGCGCCGCTCAGCCCTGGACTAAGCGTAGGCGAAATTGGCGACTAAGCGGACAGGATCGCGTCGTACGCTCTTCGATTTGCCGGGCATGGTTCCCATTCTCGCGATGGTTTCCGAGGCGAGAACGCAGGCGTTATTGGGGCCGGCGGTGGCTCTATTCGCGACGATAGCGGCCCGGCGTCGTCCCGTACGCTGCGCGAAAAAGCCGGTGGAGCTGGGCGGGGTTTTCGAAGCCGCAGTCGAGGGCAATCTCCGTGACCGACTGCGAGGTCATGCGCAAGGTATGACTTGCTTTGCGCAGGCGCGCCTCATTGACGATTTGCGAGGGTGTCTTGCCAAGGCGACTCCGGCAGATGCGGCTGACATGCTCGTGACAACGTCCGGCCACCGCAACGAAACCGGACACGCCTCGCGAGAAGATCTCCTGCTCCTGCACCTGGAGCAAGGCGCTATGCAGCCATTCGGGCACATCGGCAGATTGGGACGCGTAGACCGTGCGCCGGAGCGCACGATTCCAGATGCCGAGTACCATCCGGTCGATGTGCAAGAGACTGTGCGGGCTCGCTGCAAGCTCACGCGCCTCCTCGTTCAGCTCCTCTAATTCGGCACGGGCAAGCACCCAATGCATCGGGCCTCCATCCTTCGGATACAATTGGAGAGATTCCTCAGGATAGGCTTGGCACATACGTGCGTATGCATCCGGTGACAGCGAAAGATTGGTAAAAGCGAAGACACCGCGTCCGCGCCAGGGCAGGAGCTGGTGCGCATCGCTAGCGCGCAGCAAGAAAACTGTTCCAGCCTCAAGACGTTCCCGGGCGCCGTTTAGGTGGTGTTCGCATTCGCCTCGAGTGATCCAGAATATCTCCTGGTAGTCATGCGTATGGTAGCCTGGCAGCCGATTGCGCGCCCACTCCACTGTGATGAGGTGGAAGTGTGGACCTTGCATTGTGCGTTCGGAAAAACGCAAGAGTCGCGGTTGGGACATGCTGGGAAACGGTTCGTTTATCAAATTACGCAATAAAAAGATCAATCCATAACTGGAAAGGTTTTGATCATGCAACTAAACTGAACGCCTCTTAGCTTTCACGCCCCACCCCCGCCTCCATGTTAAAAGAAGTCTGAGACGTTTCAAACATGGGATCCCGGACAATTTCCAAGTCAACCAAACAGACCTACATGAACACGAATCGTCTATCGCCGAATATTATGGCAGCCATAGTTTGTTCCGCTGCCGTCTTATCACTCGCGGTCGCACCGAGATCGTTCGGGCAGTCCGCTCCTGCGCCTCAGCCAACCGCTCCGTCATCGACTGAGACTACTGCGCCTCAAGCCGCAACCCCCTCGGTCGCCCAACTGACAGAAGAAGAACCGCTCGTCATGAATCCCTTCATGGTCGATACGTCGCAGGATAAGGGAACGTATCAAGCGACGTCGACTCTCGCAGGGACCCGGATCAATACCGACCTGAAGGACATCCCTTCATCATTGAGCGTGGTTACCGCCCAGTTTCTGCAAGACACCGGGGCAACCAACAACCAATCCCTGCTCATTTACACGACCAATACGGAAGTCTCCGGCGTGAAAGGCAACTACGGCGCCGTAGGGGGCATTTACATTGCCGGAGCAGGGCAGCCCCAGAACGTGAATCCCGACACAAACAACCGCGTTCGCGGGCTCGACTCCGCCGACATGACCCGCGACTACTTCGCGACGGATATTCCGTGGGACTCGTTTGACGTGGGCCGTATCGACATGCAGCGTGGTCCGAATTCCATCCTGTTCGGCATCGGGAGCCCAGCCGGCATCATCAATGCCAATGTCAACGAGGCGACCTTCCAGGATACCTATAAGCTGGAGGATCGTTATGGCAGCTTCGGCAGTGTTCGAAATTCGCTGGACTTCAACCAGGTCATTCTGCCGGATGAACTGTCGATCCGGGTCGCGGCGCTGGATGACGACACCAAGTACCAACAGAAGCCCGCATTCGACCATGATCGCCGCCTCTTCGGTGCCTTGCGCTATGATCCGAAGTTCTTAAATAATTCCAAGGTCAAGACGACCCTGCATGCCAATTTTGAGCATGGCGATGTGACGGCCAACCGCCCCAACGAGACGCCGCCGAATGATCAGATCACGCCGTTTTTCGGCGGCCTTAAAGAGACGACTTATGACCCGTACTTCGCTTGGACTTCGGGAATCGTTCCCTCACTCACAGGAGGGACTAAGACGTTAGACGGTCAGACGACGAACTTCTGGCTTGCACAGGGAATGCCGGGCCTAGGGAATAGGGGCGGGCCGGTGATCGCCTACAACGGAAATGCTGGGGCTCCCATCTCCGCCGTGTCAGGCAACACACCCGGAGGAGGTGGAACTGCAACCTATTATGGCATCGGTCCCACGGGTGCATCCGACAGTGGGATCAATGGCTACTCATTTGCGCCGTACTTTGGCATCACAGGACTCAGCGGCTACTCCAACCTTGTCAACGTGTACTTTCCTAACAACCTGTCAACGCGCGGAGCCGCTGCAGGGTTCTACAAGGACAAGTCTTTAACCGACCCATCGATCTTCAATTTCTACGATAATCTTCTGCAGGGCCCAAACCAGGGTCAATTGCAGGGTTGGGACGCCTTCAACATCGCTCTCGACCAATCATTCATGGACAACCGGTTTGGTTACGAGGTGGCCTATGACCATCAGAACTACCATGATGCGCAGCACGGCACATTCGGCAACTTCATCTCTGTCGACATGCTGGCAAACACCTATCAGGCCCCATGGCCGTACAGCACGAGTGTAACCAGCTACAATGGCACCGGCACTCCCGGCACCAACCCGAACGCCGGTCGTGCGTTTACCGGCGGCGATGGAACTGGCAGCAGCGATCAGACCACCCGCGAGGACATCAGAATTACAGCATTTGCTGAGCTTCGCGCCACCGACTTCCTGAAGAAGTCATGGCTGACCGACGTTCTGGGCAAGCATGTCTTCACAGGCATATACTCGAAGGACGTCTATGACAAAGAGCAGCGGTACTGGAATCTGAATGCCGTGGATATGACCTACCCGGACGCAAACGGCCAAGGGCCCGATGAAGGGGGCAGCAACGCCCTGTCCGCGGGCGTCCGGAACGTTGACATGATCAGTTATCTCAGTGGGGCTCTTTTTGGCGCCTCGTCGGCCCACGGCCTGAACCTACAGCCGGTAGGTGCTACACTCTCGCCTTCAGGGCCTGTAAACGTCCAGTACTTTGATTCGCACTGGAAGTATTCGCTCAATTCGTCAGATCCCAACTATGTGAATCCTGCGGCTCCGTGGAACAATCCTGCGACGTTGGGTAGTGCCACCAATCCAATCGCTTCGACCCAGTCGGAGAATCCTGCCAACTACGTCGGATGGACGAATGGAACTTTCAATATTTTGAGTGCCGACAACCCGGGGGACCTCAATTCACTCTACACGAACGCGAACAAGCTGCACCAAACTCTCGAGTCAAAAGGGCTGACGTGGCAGGGCTATCTGTGGGACGACACCCTTGCTGGCACCTTCGGATGGCGCCGCGACACCCAGAGACAGCAGTACGGCAATGCCACGATTAGTCCGACCACGGGCACGGCGGACATGAATTTCGGCCTGGATCCCCAGGACCCGGCCGACATAACGAGCGGCGACAGCAAGAGCTGGGGTTTCGTATTGCATGAGCCCAAGTTCCTTCGCAACAAGCTCCCGTGGGGAACGAACATCAATCTCACCTATGACATCGGAAATAACACACGCGTCGAGACCCGTTACGGTTTTGACGGGAATCCTCTGCCGAACGCCACGGGTAAAACCAAAGACGTTGGCATTGTGATCAACACGCTCAACGACAGGCTGGCGCTGAAAGTCGTATGGTACAAGACGACTGTGGATAATGCCAACATGTCCAGCAATCCCGCAGCCTCCGTGTTCGGGGCGAATAGCTATTACTTATTTGACCTGGAAAACTGGGGCGTAGCCGGCGCATTAACCGACCTCGCCGGCATCGCGGGCCAAGCTCCCGCCCAGCAGTTCTACTGGGACTGGGCTTCTGTAGATCATGGCACGCCAGCCAGTGATCCGAGCTCGGCTGCGTTCCAGAATGATCCTTCGACCGTAAAGGAAAAGGCGGCGGCTCTATCGTTCCTGTCCCAGCTGCAGCCACAGAGTTGGTGGAACGCGTATGGTTTTCCCATCAACGTGGCCAATGCAAAAGCTGGGAACTGGAACACCGCAATTCCCAACTGGAACCCCGGCGCTTGGATCTGGGGCGTCCCCAACGACAGTGGACAAGTCCATGGAGCGTATCCAACCGGCAGCATCGACGACCAATCCAAGGGCGTCGAAATCGAACTCACAGGCCAAGTGACAAAGAATTGGAATATTTCCGCGAACGCATCCAAACAGACCGCGGAGCAAACTTCAATTGGGCCTGCCTTAGCCAACTTCATCAATGCGCAGTATGCGATGTACCAATCGCCAGCCGGCGACCTCCGGCTATGGGCGGCCGGTGATATGACCCTGCGCCAATACTACCTGGCAAATATTTATTCGACGTTCCAGTTCCTGGAGGGAAGCAATGGCACATATGTTCCGGAAATGTCACCATGGCGTTGTAACATCGTGACAAACTATGCGTTCGATCACAGCTTCCTTAAGGGGGCCAACGTTGGCCTCGGCTACCGTTGGCAGCAGGGACAGATTCTTGGCTACCGTCTTCTTCCTGACTATTCCAACCTGGACGTCAACAAGCCCATTTGGGGTTCAAGTCAGGATTATGTCGATCTGTGGGCTGGCTACGAATTCAAGCTGACAAACAAGCTCCGCTGGCGCATCCAGCTCAACGTGCAGAACGTCGGTCAGAAGGCGCATCTGGAGCCGGTCAGCGTCGAACCTGACGGCTCACCGGCCCTTCAACGCATCATGGAGGGTCAGACCTGGTTCGTCACAAATACGCTCTCGTTCTGACCGATTGGCTGATGTTGTTCGGCGGTCGACGCCGCCGAATAACGACTCCGGCCTAAAAGCTCGGAGAAACAGCGCCACCACCAACTTCCCATGTGGCAACTTGATGGTTCGCATACAAGGATGAGTACGATAGTTGGGGCGCAGAGGGGCGGGACACCTCTCTGCGCTCTCACCGCGATTGGGAGCCTGCGATCAGATGGTCCTGGATCGCTTGCCGCCATAGGCGACGATAACGCACACGCTTGAGATGATGGTTTTGCGATGCCTGCCCAAAGCCACCCTCGACAAGAGTCATTCGTCGTCGCCTATCGCGTTTCGCGGCTAGACTCGCCCCCTGCTCCCACTCGTGCAGGAGCAATTCGTGCCCCTCGGGACGAACGATCAGCCGAGTGTGTGACGGATGCGCGGATTCAGATTTTTATCCGAGAGCACGATCTGAAGAACAACGAAGGCCTTCACGCGTATTTCAACCGCCGCGTCTCAGAAATCCTGCATCGCCATGGCAAGAGAATCGTCGGTTGGGACGCGATTTTGCATCCTGACCTGCCGGCAGACAGCATAGTCCAAGCGAGCGACCCGGGGGGGGCTCGCCAAGGTCGCTGCGAACGGCCATTCTGTCATACTTTCTCACGGCTACTATATCGTCCTCAACTACACA
>Ga0265338_10007369_pt1 | contig 13678 bp, 8 predicted proteins | sample 42126metaG_FD_193579 | JGI IMG/M metagenome (GOLD analysis project Ga0265338, IMG submission 193579) | Rhizosphere microbial communities from Carex aquatilis grown in University of Washington, Seatle, WA, United States - 4-21-26 metaG | ecosystem: Host-associated > Plants > Roots > Rhizosphere >... | reverse complement strand
AAGTCCGAGTTGGAGTCCATCTCAATCAACGGGGACTTCGGGAAGAAGGGGTTGGAATTGGAGGGGATCGGGACCAAGGTCATGGTGGGCGCGGACTTCCTTTTCTGCCTCCTGGTGTCGCTCCTGGTTTTCAACTACGCGGTTTTCCTGTTCCCCTATTGCCTCCGATGTTCCCGTTACAAGGTGGGTTCCGCCAAACGGGGGATCTTCCTGGCCTCGGAACCGGCCAACCTGAAAGCCGTTGAGGAATCGGTCCAGGCCAAGACCCGGAGCGGGGGCTACGAGGGATTCCTGGCGTTCCTCCCGGAGTTGGACGCCGCCCAAGCGCCCCTAGTGGAGGCGGAGAAAACCGGACCCAAGCCCAAGGTCTCAGCCTTCAAGTTCGACAGCGGCGCCAGCTACCCTCGGTTCATGCTGGAGGTGCGGGAGCGCCATTGCCCCGACTGTCACGAGGCCACCCTCTGGGGCAAGATCATGACGAAGAACCACAAGAACCAATGGACCGGCACGGCCAAGGGCGTTTTCAAGGTCGAATCCCAACCCTACCAGTCCGGCCAGGGCTTGGAATCCCAACGACCGCCTCTTTCCATGAAATCCTGATCCCTTTCGGCCTAGCCCCCGGCCCGTCCAAGTCGTAAAATTGGCTCTCCATATGAAAACAACACCTACCCACTCCCCCCAAACCCCCAAGCCCCTCAAGATCCTCGTGTTATCCGCCAAGGGATGGGGCACGGGCAGCGCGCTCCGGGCTTACTATGTTGCAGAGGCCCTGAAGAAACGCGGCCATCGGGTCACTTTCCCCAAGCCGCTCCCCACCTGGCCCCTCTGGCTCGACATGGCCCTCTCGACCTTCTATTACGCCGTCATGGCCCTGGCCGAGCCCTTCGACGCGGTCTGGTGCGTGAAGCCCTACCCCACCCTCGTCCCGGCTTGCCTGATCCAACGGGTCCTCGGCGCGAAGATCATCTTCGACGTGGACGACCTCGATTGGGCCTACAGCCATGGCGCCTTCCGCGCCTTCCACCGAATGCTCCAAATCCCCTGGCCCAAACTATTGGGGAAGTTCACCACCTACCACAACCGCGCCCTGCGCTCACCGCTGGTCCAGGACTTCGGCCTGGGGGAGGGGGAACTCGTCCAGGTGATCCAGGCGGTGGACCCCGCGGTCTTCCATCCCAAACCGAAGGGGGACATCCTTCCCCCGGCCGCCCAAAACCTCTGGGCCGATCCCAAATCAAAGCCGCGCCTCGTGGTCACGGCCCACCTCAACGTGGCTTGCGACCTTTCGCCGGTCCTGGAAGGCATGGTACGGGTCAGCAAAAGACTTCCGGGCGCGCGCCTCCTGGTGGCGGGCGGAGGCCCGGACCAGGAAAAATTTGAAGCCGAAGCCGAAAAACTGGGCCTGGGGGCCCGGGTGGCCTTCACCGGGGCCCTGACGCCCCGCCAAGTGGCCGCCTGCTTGCGTGCCGCGGACCTGGCCCTGGTATATTATTCCGAGGGCCCGGCAAACCGCCTCCGGGCTTCACTGAAACTGCGGGAAGCCTTGGCTTGCGGGACCCAGGTGGTGGCCACGAAAGTCGGGGAAGCCGAATCCCTGGGCAAGCACCTGTTCCTTTCAGCTCCGAACCCGACGGCCTTCGCCCAGGCCCTGGTCGTAGCGTCCAAAAGTCGGCCCAAGGCCAGGCCGAAAAGCCCGACCTGGGACAAGGCCGCCCAAGCCCTGGAGGAAAAACTTCGCCCATGCTGAAACGACTCCAACCCCTCTCCTTCCTCATCGGCTTCATCCTTTTGGCCGCGCTCCTTTGGCGGTTGAACCTCTCGGATACCTGGGCTGTCCTCCGGAACTCCGCGCCCCTTTGGCTCACCCTGGCCCTGTTAGGAATCCTCCCCGAGATCCTGTTCAAGGGTTGGCGGCTGAAATCCCTCGCGAAGCGTTTGGGATCCAAGCTTTCCTTCTGGGACGGCATCCGGATCTACCTGGCGGGACAGCCCTTGGCCGCCCTCACGCCGGCCAAGTTGGGCGATGTGGTCCGGGTCGGGGCCCTGAGCCGCCAAGGGAAGCTGGACCTGGCCCCGGCCCTTGCCGTCCACGTGGCCGATAAGGTGTACGACCTTGCCGCCTTGTCGCTCTGGGCCGCTGCCGGCCTCCTCTCGCTCCTTTTCGCGGACAGGCACCGAGGAGCGGCCCTCGCGGCCCTCGTCGGCATCCTTCTGGGCGCAGTCCTGGTCACGCTCCTCACCAACCGTGAATGGGTCCGTCGGGTGGCCAAGCCCCTGGTCCTCGCCCTGGCGCCGGAGAAACTGGCGCAGAATCTCCACCACCATGGCCGGCAGTTTTACGACGCCTTCCCCGCCCTCTTGGCCCCCAGCGCCCTTTCCCTGGCCATCGCCCAATCCCTGGGTGCCTGGGCCGCCAGCGTGGCGCGGGCCTGCTTTTGCGCCCAAGCGCTCCACCTGGCCATACCCACCGCCGACCTCGTCCTGCTCCTGCCCGCGGTCATCATGGTAGAATTCCTCCCCGTTTCCATCATGGGCTTCGGCACGAGGGAGGCCGCCTTGTTCCTGATCTTCACCACCCCCGCGGTTTCCCGCGAGGCGCTCCTGTCCTTTTCGCTGTTGACCGTAGCGGTGGGGCCCGTCCTGACGGCCCTACTGGGGGTCCCCGCGGCCGGTTCCCTGGCCGCCCGAAAGGCCGACGCGTGAAGCCCCGCTACACGGTCGTAATCGCCTGCGCCGAGGCTTCGCCCACCCTACCGTCCCTCTTGTCGCTCACCCGCCTCCCCGTGGACGAGCGTCCCGTCCAGGTGATCCTGGCCGAGGGGCGCAACCCGTCCCGCCAACGCAACCTGGGGGTGGAAACCGCGAAGGCCCCCCTGGTCTATTTCTTAGACGACGATTCCGACGTTCCCCCCGGCACCCCCAAACACCTGGCGTCCCATTTCGAGGATGAGCGAACGGCGGCGTCCGGAGGGCCGAACCTGGCTTCCCCCGACGCCACCCCCTTCGAGCGCACCGTGAGCGCGGTGCTGGCCTCCTACCTGGGGTCCTTCAGCGTCCGGACCCGCTATTCCTCCCGGGGTTCCGTCAAGGAAGCCACCGAAAAGGACCTGATCCTCTGCAACATGATGGTGAGCCGGAAGACCTTCCTGGCCGAGAAGGGTTTCCGTGAGGACCTCTTCCCGAACGAGGAGAACGAGTTCCTCAACCGGCTCCTACACCAGGGCCGCCAATTGATGTATGACCCCCGGGCCCATATCTACCGGCCCCGGCGGAAGGATTGGGCCGCCTGGTCCTACCAAGCCTTCCGTTACGGACGGGGCCGCGCCCGGCAAATGAAGATCTATCCCTGCCTCTCGGACCTGATCCACCTGGCCCCCGGATTTTTCCTGCTTTACCTTTTGTCCCTGCCGGTCCTGGCCCATAGGCTGGTCCAACAATCCGCCCATCCCCTCCTCCACGTCGCCCTTCTCATTCCGCTCCTAACGTTCGTCCTGTTGGATTTGGCGACGGGTCTTTCAGCCGCTTCTTGGCATCGTCGGCTGAATGATCTCTGGAAGGTTCCCGCCCTGATCCTGGCACGCCACTTGGCCTATGGGTTGGGTCTCTGGGTTGGTTTTTTCACGCCCCTCCCCCCCGACCATTCCGGCCCCGTGAAGCTTTACGAGGCCCAACTGAATCCCCGGGGCGCCGTCCTGCGCGCGATGAAACTTCCTGTCGGCCGGCGCCCGTGATATCCAAACCCTCCCGCTCCTCCTGGGTTTCGACGGGGTGGATCCTGGCGGTGGGTCTCGTGGCCTTCTTTCCCATCCTGTTCCTGGGCCGTTCTTATGACGCCAACGACCTTATCCAGGAATTCGCGCCCATGCGGATCTTCCTGAAGGATTCCCTCGCCCATGGGATCCTCCCACTTTGGAACCCCACCTTGTTCTGCGGCCAGCCCTTCTTCGCCGACCTACAGAACCAATTGCTTTACCCGTTCTTCTGGCTGACCGTTCCCTTCTCCGTGGGGTTCGGCATGAGCCTGTTCACAGCCCTCCATTGGGTCTTGGCGGCCCTCGGGATGCGTCTATGGCTCCGGACCCTGGGGATCTCGGAGGCCGCCTCCCTGATGGGGGCCCTGATTTACGCCCTTTCGGGGGATTTTTGGTGGGAGATCATCCACCCCCCGATCCTCGTGGCTTTCGCCTGGTTCCCTTTTTGGTTGGCCGCCCTGGAAGCCCTCGTCCGGAAACCCTCGGCCCGTCGCGGCTGGCTGGCCGGGACCGCCTTCGCCCTCCTGTTCCTGGGGGGGAGTTTCCAGATCTCCTTGACGGCGTTTTACGCAGGAATCACCTACGCTTCGGCTCGTCTTTGGGCGTCGGACGACCCGGAGCCCCGGCCGAACCGCCGCAAGGTGATCCTCGGGGTCCTTGGGATCGCCTTGGGATCCGCCGTGGTTTTGATGCAAGTATGGCCCACCCAGGAATTTTCCAAACTCAGCGTCAGGGACAACGCCCCCGGAGAGAGTTACGAAAATTTCAACGCTTTATGGTCCCTCCAGCCCAACACGATCACGCAATTCCTCTTCCCACGGGTGGGCTTGCCCCCCGGCAAGTCCCTGGAACAGGCCATCCAAGAGATCACACCCGATTACGGGAACGACTTCTTGGCCAACTTCGGATACCTAGGTGTCTGGGTCCCTTTCCTGTTCTTCTGGGCGTTCCGGGAAAGGCAAAAAAAACTGGCCTGGTCGCTGGGTGCCTTGGGAGGCCTCGGACTCCTCACCGCATTCGGTAAATATTTCTTCCTCCACAAGTGGGTCTGTACCCTGGTCCCCGGTTTCAACCTGTTGCGGGCGCCGTTCCGATATATCGTCCTTTACACCCTAGCCGGATCGGCCCTCGCGGCCCTGGGGATCCAAGCCTTGTCTAGGCCTTGGGGATCCGTGGGTGAAACCCGGGGCCGGCGGACCGCGGTTTGGTCCTACGCGGGGCTGTTGATCTTGGTGGGGTTGGCGAACCCGGTCGCCTGTTGGCGTGAAATCCTCGCCCTCCTCCTGGGGGCAGCCGGCCTCACCCTCCTCGGCAAAACCAAAACCGTCCAAGCGGGCAAAGGTTTCCTCGCCTTCGGTCTTTGCGCCCCCCTGGTGCTGAGCGGTTGGGCTGATTTCGCCAGCCACCCGTCCTCCAACCTCGACCTGAAGGCCGCGGCGACCTGGGCGGCTTCCCTTCCCCAGGATGAGCCGGGACAACGCCAATGGCTGGATCCCAGCCTGAATATTAAGTACGACATGGAGGGAACGACCTACGCGTTGAATTCGCCCATCAACTTAGCCTGCGCGCTCGGCCTCAAGGTCCCGTCCGGCTATAACCCATTGAAGCTCAAAGGGTATTCCGAGGTGGAAAGCCTTCCTTTTCCCGCCTTGTCGGCCCTGACCGCGCTGAAGCGGATGGTCTTTCCCCGGCGGCTTCAGCAGGACATTCCCGGGTACCAACCCGTCGAGCAGAACGGCCTGGTGGTCTACCAGTCCCAGTCGCCCCGACCCCAGGTCTATGCCCCCCAACGATGGATCCTGGAGGAGAATCCCGACCAGCGCCTCGCACGGATGAAATCGCAGGGTTTCAATCCATACCAGGAGTCCATCCTTTCGGCCCCTTCCCCTTCGGGCGTCACGCTTCAATCCCTCGCGAAACCCATCACCTTGGGCTACCAGCTCACGGACGAGAACCCCAACCACCAATCTTGGTCGGTGCAGGCACCCTTGGACGCGGTGGTCGTCTTCACCGAGGCCGGTTATCCCGACTGGAAAGCCACCTTGGACGGCCAGGGCGTCCCCATCCTGGAGGCCAACGAGGCGTTCCGCGCGGTTTTCGTCCCGGCGGGAAGCCACCGAATCTCATTCGACTTCATTCCCCCTTGGAAAGCCTGGTTGTTCCCTGGCCTCTCGGTTTGGGCGTGTCTCTCCCTGGCCTTATTCCTATTTTCCGGGCGGAAGCCCACCGAGGCATGAGGCATCCCGACCCCAATTCGGGCTCGGGGCCCGATCGGATGGCTCTCCTTTATTGGGTCTTGCCGCTCTTCGCCTTCGCCCCCGCGCTCTTGAGGGGCAGGGTTTTCTTCACGAACGACCTGCTCGGCCAATTCGGCCCCTGGTGGGATTTTTTTCGCCGGTCCCTCGCCTCGGGCGATTTCCCCCTTTGGAACCCCTGGACCTTCGGGGGACAGCCCTTCGCGGCGGATCCCCAATCCATGGCGTTTTACCCATTCCTCTACCCGTTCCTTCTTTTCCCGGTTGGGTGGGGTCTCACCCTCTTCTTGGGGTTTCACCTGGGCCTGGCCGCCTGGGGAATGGACCGTTGGTTGAGGGCCTTGGGTTTGAAAGCTCCCGCCCGGGTCCTGGGCGCCTGCCTTTACGCCCTTTCGGGGTTCTTTTGGGTCGAATTGATCCACCCCCCTGTTTTGGCGGCAGCGGCCTGTTTCCCTTGGTTCCTGGCGTGGATCGAACGCTCGTCCCGCGATCCATCGTCCCGGAACGGCCTTCGAACGGGCCTGGCGTACTCCCTCCTGTTTTTAGCCGGAAGTTTCCAGGTTGCCCTGGCTTCGTTTTACACCGGGGCGCTTTACGCCCTCTTCCGTTTCGCGGGAAAACGCCAGGGCGGCTTGCCGCCCCTTCGTTTTTGGACGGCCCTCACCTGGGGGTTTTTGCCCCTCGGGTTCCTCGCCCTGCCCGCGGGCGAACTGGCCCGGCACTGTACCCGGCTGAGGGAATGGGCCCCCTACACCGCGTTCAACGCCCGGGGTTCCCTCAACCCGTCCGATTGGATCCAGGCCCTCCGACCCACCCATGGACTTCCGGCCGGATCCGATTTGGGGACGGTCCTCCAGAACCTCGATGGTCGAGGCGAGAATCCATTCCAGGGGGTGACCTCCTACCTGGGGCCTGGGGCCCTGGGCCTGGCCCTGGTCGGCTTAGGGGAGGGCGGCCTGGGGATCGGCCTGGGAATCTTGGCGCTGGGAGCCCTGGCCCTGGGATTCGGCCGGTACCTCCCCTTGCACCAGGCCCTTTGCCGCGTCCTGCCTGGGTTCGCATGGCTACAAGTCCCCTCCCGCTTTACCTTCTTGTTCACCCTTGCCGTTTCGACCCTGGCGGCGCTGGGACTGGGGCGTTTGGGGGCCAAGACCCAGCCCTTTTTCCGGAATCGTCCCCAGGCCAAGAGGGGCGCCGGGGCGCTCCTGGCCTTGATGTTGGTAGGGCCCTTGTTGGGGTTGGGTTGGGATTTTTATTCCACGGGGCCCGCTGACAACTTCAACTACAAGGCCAATGCGGCTTTGTTGGAGCGAGTCCAACCGGACCCGCCGCCCGCCCGCAATTTTTTGACGGGTCACCTCCCCTTTCGGGTTCGGTATGGCCGGGAGGAATTTCGGGGGGATTTTCCGGTGGACGCGGCGTTCTCCCTGGGGATCCGGTCCGCCACCGGCTATAACCCCCTGACCCTGGAGTCCTATCGAAGGCTCCAGGACCTGCCCCTAGACGATTTCTGCCGGGACCTTGGGGCGAACCTCCTGTTCTCCGACCGGGACCTTGGCAAGAAGCCCGGCTTCCGGCTGGTGAGTCACGGACCCCTCTGGCGCTATCAGTTGGATCCGCCCGCTTCCGCCCTCCGGACCCTCCGGATCAACCCCGAGGGGTTCGACAGCGATCAACCCCGGCGGATGTTCCTTCCGGATCCCGGCGCCCTGAAGACCTTCGACTTCCAGGGTGGCGGGAACAACCTTCAGGACTACCGGATCGAGATGCTTCGGCCGGCTTGGGTCGCCTTTCCCGACATCAATTACCCGGGTTGGCGGGTCCGGGTGGACGGGATCCCCCGGATCCTGCTGACCAGCGACGAGGGCACAAGGGCCGTGGCGGTGGACAGCGGGCCCCACCAAGTCCTGTTCGACTTCAAGCCAGCCTGGTGGCCCTGGATCCCAGGATTGTTTGTCATTTGGCTCATGGTTTCCCTGATCGTTTTTCGAAGAAACGCCCGGCTTTCATAAGGGTTGCGTCCCTGGACAGCCTTCCCCCCCTTTGCCATAATCAAAGCCGCCATGAATGAATACGAAAAGCTCCTTCAAAAGATCCTCGCGCCCTTCGACCTTTCCCAACCGGGCCAAATCGACCGCGCCTACGAGACCTGCGTCGACTATGCCCGCCGAAACCTTTTGAACGACCCCAACTGCAACGATTTCCTCCTGCTGGCTTCCCAAAAGCTCGAAACCATTCCGGTCCACTTGGACACCATAGGCCTCACCACCCCCATGTCCCCCGAGTCCCGTCTCGACCTATACGTTTCCGACGAGAACGAGGTGGTCCTGTCCGGCAACCGGGAGGGTCTCAGCTATCTCATCGACCTGCTCAACAAACTCAAGGATGAGGAGCCCTCCGAGCATTTCCACCTGGACCCGGGGGAAGCGCCCCTCACCCGGCGGAGTTGGCCCTTCATCGTCTATCGCGAGGAGCACCCTTGGTTCGACGAACAGGACACCCACCCGATCGAGGCCCTCGGCCTTCCGGACAGGTCCACGCTGGATCCTGGCCAAGTAGTGGCCATCCAGTTCCTCGATTTCCCCCCGGCCCACCTCAAGTTGGCCTCCCAAAAGCTCTATAAGATCGGGGTTTCCGTCGGGCCCAACGTTTCCGAGTCTCCCCACCGGATCCCCTCCAAGGCCTGGGAAAAGCACTATGAGGGCGGCGCCGAGGGGCGGTACCACGAGTTCGCCCTCGTCAACGACGCCCAGGTCCCGGTCAAGGTCCGGCTCCATTTGGATGATCCCGGGGTGCAGTTCTTCCAACGTTCCGACTTGGCGAACCTCCTTTAAACCTCCCCAACCTAAGGGCGCTCACCCACCCCGGTACGGCCAATCATTCCCGGCCTTTGGGACCCTGACGCGTTTCGAAGGCCCCCAGGCCGTTTGATCGATTGGTTTGGGCCCGAGGGAACGGCCCGCTATGAGAAAGACCTATTGGAGGTCTACAAATCCTCCTCATATAATGGCTCCCCACCCCTTCCGGAAGGATGCCCATGCTCACCCGAAACCAATTCGTCCGGTCCCACGGCCTCGGCAATGATTACCTGGTCATGGACCCCCGGGTCCTCTCGTTCGGGCTGACCCCCGAAACCGCCCGCCGCATATGCGACCGCCATACGGGCGTGGGTTCCGACGGCCTCCTGGCCTACCACCCCCCCGCTCCCGGAAGTACCGCCGAGGCCCGCCTCCAGATCTGGAACCCCGACGGCAGCGAGGCCGAGAAGAGCGGCAACGGCCTCCGGATTTTCTGCAAGTTCCTCTTCGAGCACGAGTACACCGAAAAGGCCCTGTTCCCGATCGACACGTTGGGGGGGCGGGTCCAAGCCCAGCTCCACCTCGTGGTGGGCAAGGCCGCCGCGGTGACGGTAGAGATGGGCGAAGCCACCTTCGACGCGGCCAAGATCCCCGTCTCCGGGTTCCAAGGGGAGATGGTGTTGAAGCCGCTGGAAGTCTCCGACGGGGTGGAAAATAAGACCATGCAGGTAACCTGCGTGAGCGTAGGCAACCCACACTGCGTGGTGTTCCTGGACAAGCTCGACGACCTCGACATCCAACGCTGGGGCCCTGCCCTGGAGAACCACCCGGCTTTCCCCAACCGTTCCAACGTCCAATTCGCCCGGGTGGACAACCCCCGGGAGGTCTCAATCCGGATTTGGGAGCGTGGAGCCGGTTATACCCTGGCCTCGGGTTCCTCGTCCTGCGCCGTGGCGGCGGCCTGCGTCAAGACCGGAAAAACCGGCGGGGACTTGACGGTCCATATGCCGGGCGGCGACCTCAGCCTGAAAGTGGATCCCGCATTCCGCCTCACGATGAAGGGCCCCGTGGAGGAAGTTTGCGTCGGACAGTTTTCCGGCGAAACCCTCGCGGCCTTGGAAAAAGCCGCGCCCCGGCCCGTTTGAGTTCGCCCCCTCCTCCGGCAGAATCCCGATGGCGTTCGGACGCCTGGGCAGCTGTTTTTCTCACCCTCACTTGGCTGTTCGTATTCCCGCAATTGTTGGATCCAACGCGGCGGGTGTTCGTCGGCCTGGACCTTGGGGTCATCTTCCATCCGGTGCTCCACTGGGCCGCCGGGCGTTTCCAATCGGGGCGGCTTCCGCTGGTCACCGACCTCGCCCTGAACGGCGCGCCTTTCGCCGCCATGACGCCCCTGGGTTGGATCTCACCCATCCCAGCGCTTCTCTTGGCCTATGTCCCCTACCCTTTGGCTCTCAACCTATTGTCTGCCCTTCCCCTCTGGCTGATCCTCCTGGGCGCTTACGCCTCGGGCCGTTCCCTGCGGATGAGCCCCGGCGCCTCGATCCTGCTGTCCTTCCTCTGGGCTTATAACGGGACGCAAATGGTGCACCTGGACCACATTCCCCTGACTTGGGCCAACGCGTTTTTCCCCTGGGCTTTTTGGGCTTGGAACCGGCGGGAAGAGCCCGGAACGACCCCTTGGCTGTGGCTCGCCTCGGCCCTCTGGGGCCTGTCGATCCTGACGGGGCACTTCCAGTTGATCTTGATCCAAGGGGTCTTTTTCTTGGGTTGGGCCTGCCTTTCGGGGCCTGATCGGCTGAAACCCCTCCGGGATTTCAGCCTTCTTTGCCTGGGCGCCCTGGATTTATCCTCGCCCAGGTGGCTTCATACCTTGGAATGCCTCCTCTTCGACCCGGCCTGGCGGCCCGCCTGGGGTGAAGTGGACCGGTTCTTCCACTCCTGGTGGCCCACCAACGCCGTCACCCTCTTCTTTCCCTGGTTCTTCGGAAAATTCCAATACGACGGGGTCAACGACTTCTGGGGTCGGTACCATTTCAATGAAACCCAGGCTTCCCTTTCCATCGCGGGCCTCTTTTTCATGCTCCTTTTCTTCCGAAAGCCCCAACCCCGCCGGACGACCCTGGGAATTCTCGCGGCCATCGGGATCGCGATGGCCCTCGGCGAATGGTCCCCCCTGTACCGACTGAGCCAACACTTACCGGTCTTTTCGATGTTCCGGGATCCCGCGCGTTGGTGGCACCTGACCGCCTGGGCAGGGGGCTTGGCCGCCGCCATGGCTTGGGACTCCTACTTCGAAGGGCCCCCGGGAGACCGCGCCCCCCAACGTTGGGCCTGGGGCTTGGCGAGCGTGCCGTTTTTCATCCTGGCCCTCGGAAAAGCTGGTTTGTCCCTCCTCCAGGGGGTCGGGCAATCCAGGGTTCGAGCGGCCGCGGATTTCCTCCACCGCCTATCCCCGGGGACGGCACCCGATGCCGCCCGGCTTGCGGCACGTTTTCCGGACAAGTTAGCCCTGGCCGCCCGTTCCCTGGATCCCACCCGGTGGGAAGTTTGGGTTCCCCTGGCATTGTCCGTCGCATTGGCGCTGGTCGTGGGGTTCCGCCGTTCGATTCCCCGTCCGGTCCAAAAGGCATGCATTCTCACCCTGGTCTTGCTGGACCTGATGATTTTCCGGATGCCCTACGGAAATTCCAGGGTCCCCCTGGACTCCTTCGCTCCTCCCGCCTTTAACCCACCCAAACACCGCCTCTTGTCCTGGACCCCCCTGAACGCGGGTCCCTATGACCCGGCCACACGAAGCTCCCTCGCCTTTCCCAACACCCAAATGCTATGGGGCTTTGCCGGCTTCAATCAGCACCTAGGGCGATCGGTGCCCCGATACGAGGACATCGACCAAGCGCTCGGTTGGTTTTCCTGGGTTTACAAGGACCGGGATCCCTTGGGTTGGACCAAGCGCCCCGATCTGTTGCGGATTTTGGGTATCGATCGGGTGGTGTCGGACGCTCCCCTCGAAGTGGGCCCTCCGTTCCGGAGAGATCCCCGGAGCCCTGTGGCTTCCTGGACATTGGACCCCGTGGCTCCCAGGGCCCTTTGGGTTGGAAAAACCATCTTCCTTCCCTGGCCCGACGTCCTGGACAAGTTGGAAGGTTCCGGGCTGGATCCCCTGAAGGAAGCTTGGTTGGATCAACCGCCCGAAATAAGCATGACAGGCAGCCTCGGTTCGGCCCAGGTGGAATCCTGGGAGGAAACCCGCCTTTCCATTAGGACGCGGGGAAACGGCCCAGGGCTTCTGGTCGTCCAAAAAACGTTCCTACCGGGATGGAAGGCGAGGTTGGATCACATCGCCCGACCGACCCTCCGATGCGACGGCGTCCTGATCGGAATCCAGGTCCCGGAAGGCGTCCACCAGGTGGACCTTCGGTTCGATCCAACCGGCCTCCGGCTGGGTTTTTTCATCGCGTTTGTCTTCCTCGCCCTGGGGGCCTTTGGGGCATACACGCGATCCAGGTCGGTACCTTGAAATCCCCTCGTCCGCCGCGCCAACGGCGCGAAACCGCCCCATCCCTCAGTTGGGGATGGATTGCCGGACCAGCGGCGCTCGTGGCCCTGTTATTCCTTTTCTTTCCCCAGGCTCGCCATCCCCTCTCCCAAATCCAGGTCACGGGGGATTCCCTTTCGTACTTTTACCCCATCTATCACCTGGCCGGCGACAACCTTCTTCAAGGCCGGCTCACCCTGATCACGGACCTGGCCTATCACGGCGCTCCCTTGGCCGCGCTCTTCCCGGGCGGGCTTTTATCGCCCCTGGTCCTGGGGATCTTGGGCCTTTTCCCGGGGGTGTTGGCGTACAACCTTCTGTGCCTCCTGCCCTTCCTCCTGGGGCCCTTCGGGGCCCTCGGACTGGGACGTCGGATGGGATGGGCATGGAGCGCCTGCGTCCTATTGTCCCTTTTGTGGTTTTACAACGGCACTTCCCTGGGACGGGTCGATGGCCTGAACATGCAGTGGGCCAATGCGCTGTTGCCCTGGACGCTCCTGGCGATCTTAAAAAGTTGGGAACCGGATGGTACCTCCTGGGCCCTGGCCGCGGCCCTTCCACTCGGGCTCGCGGTATGGGTGGGCCATCCCCAATTCGCCCTGTTCCAAGCCGTCTTCCTGATTTTTTGGTGCTTGGGATTTCCCCACCCCGCCCCACTCAGGACACGCCTGGGCCGGGGATCCCTGACGGGACTCGGGGCGCTGGTCTTCTCCTCGCCCGCCTGGCTCCATACCCTGGAAGTGATCCTGGTCGACGGGCCGTTGCCCCGCTGGGGCGACCTCGACCGTTATTACCACTCCTGGACCCCTCTTAATCCCATCACCCTGGTCTTCCCCTGGTTCTTCGGAAAGGACCAATTGGACGGCCTTGGGGTGGATTATTGGTGGCAATACCATTTCGGCGAGATGCAGGTGGATTTCGCTTTGGTGGGCCTTTTCTTCATCCTGATCTTTTTGGCGAAGCCGAACCCACACCGACGTTGGGTCGGATCGACGGCCGCCTTCGGCGTGGCCATGGCCCTCGGGAAGTTCTCGCCCCTTTACCGCTTCCTGAGCAGGTGGGCGCCTTTCGCCTGGTTCCGGGACCCGGCCCGCTGGTGGTTCCCGGCTTGTTGGGCCCTCGCCTTCGGGGCCGCTTGGGCCTGGAATGATTGGCGTCGTGATCCGTCGGTCGTTCGGATTTCGGGCAGGCGGATCCTCGCGGCGCTGGCCCTCGGGATGGCCCTTTGGGTCGGGGCCGGGAATCTTCTTCTTCGTTACGGGCTCAGATACATGAATTCGGCCGCGGGGTTCCTGATCCGCCGATTTTTGCTCGGGGACAACCTGCACCCACATC
>Ga0265338_10007368_pt1 | contig 13682 bp, 6 predicted proteins | sample 42126metaG_FD_193579 | JGI IMG/M metagenome (GOLD analysis project Ga0265338, IMG submission 193579) | Rhizosphere microbial communities from Carex aquatilis grown in University of Washington, Seatle, WA, United States - 4-21-26 metaG | ecosystem: Host-associated > Plants > Roots > Rhizosphere >... | reverse complement strand
AGTCGGCCAGTCCCGTCACGACCCGCTGTCCCTGGGTGGCGTCGTCGACCACCTGCTGCAGGGTGCGGACGCGGCACAGCGGCAGATCGGCGTCAAGCTGCGCCACCTCGCGACGCAGCACCCCGGCGAGTTGAGCGGCCGGGTGCGGCGAGCGCACGACGAGAAATGCGCCCTCACCCCAGGCGCGGTCCGGCGTCCAATAGATCTCGGGCCGGGGCGGCATTTCGGGGCCCCACTGGCGCACGTTCTCCACCACACCCACGACCCGGGCGGTGAACCAGGGCTTCGGATTGTTGCCGCGAATGATCATGCCGAGCGGATCCTTGCCCGGCCAGCAGGTGTCGGCCAGCGCTTGGTTCACGACCACGCCGATGCTGTCCCCCTTGGCATCGCCGGGTTCGAGGGTGCGTCCGCGCAGCAGGCCGATGCCGACCGCCGCGAAATAGCCCGGGGTGATGCTGGACACCTCGGCCAGCGTCCGGTCGGCCGTGGGGTCGAAGACCTGGTCGTTGACCAGGATATTGGTGTTGCTGCCGCCCTCGAGGGGCAGCTTGGTCGTGGTCCCGGCCGCGTTGACGCCCGGCAGCGCGGCGGCGCGCTCGGCCAGCTGCTCGCAGAAGCGGGCGCGTTGGTCCTTGTCGCCGTAGCGTCCGCCCCGCAGATCCAGGCCGGCCGAGATGACGTATTCTGTCGCCAGCTTGCCGTTGGCCGCGAGCAGCCGGGTATAGCTGGCGGAGAACAGGGCGGCGCCGTTGGCGAGGATGAAGGCGAGGGCGATCTGGGCGATGATCAGTCCGCGCAGGATGCGGTGACGCGCCCGCGAACCGGCCGCGCCGCGGCCTTCCGTGCGCAGCAGGTCGGTGACCGAGATCCGCATGGCCGCGAAAGCCGGAGGCAGACCGGCGAGCACGGCGGTGAGAAAAGTCAGGCCCAGCGAAAATGTCAGCACCGCACCGTCGAGCGCCATCGCCGCCCGGCGGGCGTCGCTGACGGGCGCGATGGTCTGGAGGACGCGGACTCCGAATAGGGCGACGGCCAGTCCCGCGACCGCGCCCGCCAGCGCCAGCAGCAGGCTTTCGGTGAGGACGAGGCGGATCAGGTGGCTCCGGCTGGCCCCGAGGGCGATGCGTACGCCGAATTCCCCCTGTCGGCGGGCGTTGCGCGCCAGCAGCATGCTGGCGACGTTGGCGCAGGCCAGGAGGAGCACGAGGCCGACCGCGCCAAAAAGCATCCACACCCGCGAGCCCACGTCGCGCGTCATCTCCTCGTGCAGCAAGCGCACGAGGAAATGCTTCTTGCTGTTGGAATCCGGGTAGGCGGCCGTCAGCCGCCGGCCGATGGCCTTGATCTCGGCGTCGGCGGCGGCCACCGACACGCCGTCGCGCAGGCGGGCGACACCGCAGATCCAGTGGCTGCCGCGGTCGCCGTCGCCCCGTTTGATCTGGAGCGGCAGCCAGACCTGGCACGTGTCCGTGCGCATCCAGGGTGCCGCGAATTCGAAGCGTGCCGGCATGATGCCGACCACGGTGACGTCGCCGCCGTTGAGCCGGATGGTCCGCCCGACCAACCCGGGGTCGCCGGCGAACGTCTGCTGCCAGAGCCCATAGCTGATGATGGCCACGGGCGGCGCGCCCTTGTCACAATCTTCGGGCGTCAGGAATCGACCGCGCACGGGCGGCAGGCCGAAGGTGCGCAGGACCTCCGGGGTGCAGATCACGCCGGGGACGGACTGGGCGTTCTCCCCGCCGAGGTTGGCCCGCCGGGGCGAGTACACGCCGAACTCGGTGAAGGCGGTGGCCTGCTCGTGGAGGTCGAGGTAGTCGGGTGAGGACAGCGGCCAGTAGTCGCCGGACCAGACCATGACGAGCCGATCGGCGCGGGGATAGGCGAACGGCGAGATGACCAGCGCACGCAGGGCGCTGAACATGGCCGTCGACGCCCCGATTCCAACCGCGAGGGTGACAACGGCAACGACGACAAAGCCGCGCGCCTTGGCCAGGCTGCGCAGGGCGAGGTGCAGGTCCGAAAGCATGGGTGGATCGGCGGGGTTCGGGGCTGGGTGCACGCCGCCGCCGACAGGCGGGCAGGCTCGTCGGCGAGGCGGTCCATCCCAATAACCCCGGCGAAGCGGGTCGGGTTACATGAAAACTTTCCGTGGGACCCCCGGCAACGGCGGATTTGACTCACCCTACCGCTCCGACAACGCTTTCCGTCCCGCGTCCGACCGAAGGCGGGGCCAAGTCCCCCCGTCCCTGCCCGCTCGGCCACCGGCGTGAATCGATCCTGTTCCCGACCATTGCCATGTCATCTTCTCCCGCATTCCTGTCCCCGTCTGCCCCGGCGCCGGTCCGACGTTGCGCCGTGATTCTCCTCTGCGGTGCCCTGGTCCTCGCGTCCGGATGGCTGCGGGCCGAGACGGCGAAGCCGGACGCCCGATGGCAGCATATCAAGACGGCCCTTTTCTTCACGAGCGACAGCGTGGACGAACTGCTGGCCACGCCCGAGGCGCGCCGCGCGACCCTCGCGTACTTCGCGCCGCTGCGGCTCTCGAAGGTCTACCTCGAGGACGCCCGCGGCGATCCGGGAGCGGTCGCCTACCTCCGTGAGATCGCCGCGGCCTTGAAGGCCGAGGGGCTCGAGGTTTCCGGCGCCGTGGTTCCCGCCTTTCACGGTCCGCTCTGCTACAACGATCCGAAGGACATGGCGCTGCTCGAGGGCCGGGTGCGCGTCCTGGCCCAGGTGTTCGACGAGATCATCGTGGACGACTGGCTCTTCACGACCTGCACCTGCGCGAAATGCGTCGCCGGCCGCGGAAGCGAATCCTGGGCAGACTACCGGAGCCGGCTCGTGGCCGAGCAGTCGAAGCGGCACCTCATCGACGCCGCGAAGGCCGTGCGACCCGGAGTGAGCGTCATCATCAAGTATCCCAACTGGTACGAGGGCCACCGGCAGCACGGCTACGACGTGGCCCGGCAGACGCCCCAGTTCGACGGCGTCAGCGTCGGGATCGAGACGCGTCAGCGGGCGACCCACGACCAGCACATCCCGATCTATTCGGGCTATGTGTTCCAACGCTGGATCGGCGGCGACGCCGGAACGAAATGGCGCAGCGCCTGGCTTGACAACTACGAGATGGAGGGCGACGACAACGACTACGCCGCGCAGGTGTGGCAGGCCGTGCTGGCCCGGGCGCCCGAGATCATTTTCTGGTGCGCCGGCACGCTCCATCCGCCGGCGCCGTCCGCGTCCAACTACCCCGCCGTCGCCCGGCTGATGCCGGACTTCGACCGGCTGACGGGCCTGCTCGACGGCCCAGCGCGGGGCATCGCCATCCACCTGCCGCTTGGGTCCGTGGGCGAATACAACATCTTCGGCTACCTCGGCATGATCGGACTGCCGATGGCCCCATCCACGGCCTTTCCCGCCGACACCCGGACGGCCATCTTCACGCAGCATTCGCTCCGCGACCCGAAGCTCGCGGCGGAACTCCTGGAGCGGGTCCGCGCCGGCAAGGAGGTCTTCCTGACCTGGCCCCTGCTGCAAGACATGCGGGACGGCGAGCTGGGGCGCGTGCTGAACGTCATCGGCGCGGGCGGCATCGTGGCGACCTCAACCTTCCGCGTCCGCGAATACCTCTGGCACAATGTGACCGTCGACGCGGCGCGCGCCTTCGCCTTTCCGAAGATCCAGCTTTCGACGTGGCCGTACGTGCGCGAGGTGGCGCTCGTGCGCGAGGATGCGGATTTCGGCGTCCTCCTGCGCGCGCCGTACCTGGACGGTCAGGTTGATGTCCTCAACCTGCCTGACAACAACTACGACCTGCTGCGGCTACCGGAGGCGGTGCTCAACGCCATCCGCCGTTGCTTCTACGAGGAGCTGGGCGTGCGCCTCGTCGGCCCGGGCGGCGTCGCCCTCTATCCGTTCGGCGAGCGGCAGTACGTCCTCTACAACATGAATGACAGCTCCGCGAAAGTGGGGCTGCGTTTCCCGGCCGGGGCGTCGGCGCGCACGTGGAAGGAGCGCATGCACGGACTCAGCCTGGCCGTCACCGACGTTGCGCCGGTCAAGGACCGGCTGGGCCGCGAGACCCTGGTGCCCGGCGAGACCGAGGTCGCGCTCACGCTCCCGCCGTTCGAGCTCGCGGTGGTCGAGGGTCGATAGCCGATAGCCTATAGCCAATCGCCGATGGGCTCGCCGAACCGGAGTCGGCGCGTCACCCTTCACGGGCCGCGCGGCGCGACCGTGGACGGATCACGCCCCTTGCCGGCGCGGAATCCATTTCCAGTAGGTGTACTTGAGTCCGCGCTGCTGCCGGCCGGTCGCCTCCGTGATCCGGACCTCAATCGCGCAGCAGCGGGAGGCCACACGCAGCGGAATCTCCGGCGCGTCGGGCTGGATGCAGCGGTTGAAGATGTTCAGCGCCCGGCGGCGCCCCTCTGCGTCCTCGATCAGGCGCGCGCGCCCGTAGCAGACCACACTGTCGTTGTCGACGTGGCAGGAAGCCCCTTGGGGGTGTCGGAAGATCCGGCCGGCCTGCCGCGCGATGGTGAAACAGACCCTCGGATTGGCCTTCAGGTAATCCAGTCTTTTTCCGGTCAGCTTGCCGTGAAACAGGACTTTGCCCTCAGCGTAGCCGTAGTTCAGCGGCACGACGTAGGGCTAGCCGTCGCGGGAAAGGCCCAAGAACCCCAGCGTTTCCCCGCGGAGCAGCGTTTCGATCTTCCGGCGGGATCGCACGAATGTACGGTTTGGCATTTGGCCCTCCTTGACCGGGTCGGGCAGCTGGTGTCAGTCCGGTTTCGATCTACGATTGGGTATTCTCGATGGCTTGGCCATGTCGGCGTCAAGGTAATTACGGCCGAACGGCGCCCGGGAGTCCGCGAGTAGCGCTTAGCCGTAGGCCGAAAGCCATACGCTGATGGCGGCCAGTCGGGGTTTCGGGGTGGCCTGGAGCATGAGCCCGTTGGCTTTTGGCCAAGCGACTCACTCCGCCCGCAGCGCGATCACCGGGTCGACCTTCGCCGCCCGTCGCGCCGGCAGCCAGCTGGCAAGGAGCGCGACAAGCAGCAGCAGCGTCGTGACCGCCAAATATGCCATGGGATCAGCCGGGCTGACCTCGAAAAGGAGTTTGCGCAGGTAGCGCGTGAGGAAGACGGCTCCCGCGAGACCCGCGACCAAGCCCAGCGCCGCCTTCAGCAGACCCTGACCGAGGATCAACCTGATGACCTGGCCGCGGGTGGCGCCGATGGCACCGCGGATGCCGATCTCCCGCGTGCGTTGCGAGACGTCGTAGTTGAGCACGCCGTAAAGGCCGACGGCCGCGAGGACCAGCGCCAGCCCGGCCATCGCCGCCAGCAGCAGCATCAGCGCCCGTCGGTTGCCGAGCATGTAGTCTAGGCCGGACGCGAGTGAGCCCACGGAATAGAGCGGCAGCGCCGGATCAATCGCGCGCACGCGCGCACGCATCTCGTTCACCAGATCGGACTCGAGCCGCGGCGAGCGGACCAGGAAAGTGAAGGACAGACTTGGCTGCTGGTTGAAGGGAAGGTAGACGAACGGCCAGCCATCCCGGCCCTCGAGACCCGCAAGATTGGCGCGGGCGACCACGCCGATGATCCGGATCCACGGCCGGCCTTCCGGCGGCGGGGTGGCGCCGAGTGCCAATTCCTGACCCACGACTTCGCGCCCGGCAAAGTAGCGCGCCGCGAACGCCTCGTCGACGATGGCCACGGGATTCTTCCGGAGCTCGTCGTCGTCCCGAAAGATCCGTCCGTCGCGCAGGCGTAGGCCCATCGTGGCAAAATAGCCCGGAGAGACACTGTTGAGATAGACGAGGGCCTGCGCATCGCCCGCCGGGTCGTTCCCGCGAATGAGGAAAGGGGCGGTCCGAAATGACGGGGCCACGCCGACCTCCGAGGTCAGGCTGGCCATCTCCACGCCGGGGATCTCCTTCATCGCCGCAAGGATCCGTTGCTGAATGGCCACGTTGTCCGCGGGATTCCCGTACCTCGTGAGCGGCAGGGTGACCCGGCCTTGCACGATGCTCGCCGCGTCGAAGCCTGGATCTACCGCCATCACCCGCGCGAAACTGTGAATCAACAGTCCGGCGCCGACCAGCAGCACCAGCGCGACCGCCACCTGGCCGACCACCAGCGCGCTGAGTGCGTGGCGGCCGCCGCGGCCCGCCGATGCCTTCGGGGTTTCGCCCAGTTTCAACCCCGACCGCCAGAGGAACGCGAAGGGCACGGCGCCCATCGCCAGAATGATCACCCCGACGACGGCGGCTACAATCCCGAGCACGGGCAGGCTCAACGCCACCGGGGGCACGTGCCGGACGACCGTCGGCAGGTAATGGTTCATGAACTGCAGCATGCCCAGCGCGAGACCGATCCCGCTCGCGCCGGCCAGGCAGACCAGCAGAAAACTCTCGACCAGCATCTGCCGGAGCAGGGTGGTGCGGCCCGCGCCGAGCGCGTGGCGAATGGCCAGCTCGGGGCGCTTGGCGTTCGCCCGCGCGAGCAACAGGGTCGCGACGTTTACGCAGCCGATCAACAGCACCAGGGCCGCGCCGCCTTGCAGCAGCAGCAGCGGCGCCCGGATCGGCGCGGCGAGTTCCTGGCGCGCGTCGTCGACCGCGATGCGATATCCGCCCCGGTCCAGAAAGGCGCGCAGCGGCGGCCCCGCCGTCGCGTCGTAGAAGGTTTTTTCGAGGACGGCCAGCTGGGCGCGGCCCGCTTCCAGCGTCACGCCCGGTTTCAGGCGTCCGACGAGCCGCACGTTCCCGGCGTAGCGCGCGAGCGGGTTGGTGTCCTCCGGGCGGATCGAAATGGGTCGGAAGAACTCCAGGTCCGTGAAGAGCTCCTCGAAGCATGCGGGCGCGACGCCGATGATGATGTAGGCCTGGTCGTCCAACCGCAGCTCCCGTCCGATCACCCCCGGGTCGGCGGCGTAGCGTTTTTGCCACGCCGCGCTGGAGAGCACCACGACGCGATCCCTCCCGGACTTCTGTTCTTCCGGGACAAAGAAGCGGCCCAGTACCGGCTGCAGGCCCAGGACCGAGAAGAAATCCGCGCTCACGGACATGCCGGCACTGCGGACCGAGGCGTCCTCCCGCCCCAGGGTGGCGCTGGTGGCGCTAAAGTAGCCGAAACCGGCGAAGCGGTCGGCGTGCGCCTTGAAATCCAGATACTGCGCCACGCTCGACGGCCGCTTGGCCCCCCCGGTCCTTTCCGCGACATTGGCGATCGAGGTCAGCCGTTCGGGTTCATGGAAGGGCAGCGGCCGGTAAACCAGCGCATAAAGCACCGACAGGATCGCGGTGTTCGGTCCCACGCAGAGCGCCAGCGTGATCATCACCGCCAGGCTGAACCCGGGCGCGCGCCGCAAGGCCCGGGCCGCAAAACGCAAGTCGCGCCCGGCGTTCTCCAGCCCGGGCAGACCGCGCTCGTCGCGGCACTGCTCCTGCACCTGCGCCACGCCGCCGAACTGGCGCCGGGCGGCATAATGCGCCTCGTCGGGATCCATGCCGGCGGCGCGGTTGGCCGCCTCCTGCAACTCGAGATGTGCGCGCAGCTCCGCGGCCATGTCCGTTTCAAAGCGTCGGCGGCGGCAGAAAATGCGGAGTCGGTGGAGCAGCTTCATCGTTGGCGTATCTTCCCTTTCACCCTCACCTTCACTCGGCCCGGAGCGCCTCCACCGGGTTCACCTTTGTCGCGCGGCGCGCCGGCAGCCAGCAGGCCAGCAGCGCGATCGCCACCACCAGCGCCACGACACCGGCAAACACGGGCGCGTCGGTGGGGCTGACACCGTAGAGCAGGCTCGCCAGGACCCGGGTGAGCGCGGCGGAGGCAAGCAGGCCGCACCCGAGCCCGATCATGACCAGCCGGAGGCTGTCGCGCGTCACCAGGCGGATGATCTCGCCGACGCCGGCGCCCAGCGCCATGCGGATGCCGATCTCGCGCGTGCGGCGGGTCACCGAGAACGAGACGAGGCCGAAGATGCCCAGGCCGGCGAGCAGCAGAGCGATGGCGCCCTGTGCGCCGGCCACTGTCGCCCCCATGCGCAGCGGCATCAGGGCGAGCGAGCTGCGGTCGATCTGCTGCTCCATGGTGCGTACGTTGGAGAGGGGAAGGTCGGGGTCCATCTGTCGCACGGTCTGCTCGATCGCGGCCACCAGCGGCGCGACCTCGCCGTCCAGCCGGACGAAGAGCGTGGTGCCGCCGCGGTAATTCTGCGCCAGCGCCTCGAAAATCAGCGGCCGCGCCTTGTCCGTAATCGCCCAGTACCGGGCGTCGCCGATCACGCCGACCACCTCGAGCCGGTCCCCTTGGACCAAAAGGTATTTGCCGACCGGGCTTTCGCCCGGCCAGAAGTGCTCCGCCACCACGCGGTTGACGATGGCCACGCGGGGCGCGCCAAACTCGTCGCGAGGGGAGAAGGCGCGGCCCGCGCTGATGCGGAATCCCGCCGTTTCGAAGAAGGTCTGCCCGACGATGAGGCAGGGGACGAAGTGAAAACGCGCGTCCGCGGCGACGGGCCGGCCCTCCGCGCTGATGCCGCCCTGCATCCCGCCGCCCGCGTCGAACGGCACGTGCTCGGCCAGACTCGCGGCGCGAACTCCCGGCAGGGCGCGGGCTTTCTCGAGCAGCCGGGCGTGGAAACGCCGGCCCTGATCGGGACTGTAGCGCTGGAGGTCGAGATCAAACGAGGCGAGCAGCAGGTGGCCCGGCTGAAACCCCAGGGGAATGCGCGAAAGCCGCTGCAGACTGCGGAGGGCGAGTCCGGCACAGATCAACACGGCGCACGACATGGCGACCTGGCCGATGATGAGCATGCTGCGCCACCGGGTCCGCTTCCGGGCCCCCGCCGGCGTGCCCTCCTTCAAGACCGGGAGCACGGCCAGGCGGGTCGCCTTCAGGGCCGGCAGCAGGCCGGTCAGAACGCCGGTGGCCAGCGACAGGCCGAACGTGAAGGCGAACAGCCGCCAATCCAGGACGGTGTCGGCGGGCGGCGCCATGTTCGCCGGGGTGGGCAGGATGGCGGCCAGATACGGATTCAGCCAGAAGACGGCGCCCGTCCCCACCGCGCCCGCCCCGAGGGCGAGAACCGCGCTTTCCGCCAGGAGTTGCCGCAGGAGGCGTCCGCGCGAGGCGCCGAGGGCGCCGCGGATCGCCAGCTCACGTTCCCGGGCGGCGGCGCGGGCGCGGAACAGGTTGGCCACGTTAGCGGCCGCCACCCCCAGCACCAGCAGCGCAAGCGTCATCAGCGCGGCGACGATGAGGGGGGTGTAACCCGCGACGAACGGCGAGGGGCGGCTGAGGCGCTCCCGCATCACGACCGGCTTCACCTGTGGCGCGAAATGCTGCGGGTCTTCCTTCACTAGGCGCGCCATCGCCACCTCAATCGCTGCCCGGGCCTGTCCCAGGTTGGTGCCCCCCCGGAGCCGTCCCATCAGGAAATACGCGGTGTTGCCGCGGTTCAGGAATCTCTGCCCCAGCGCCGGTGACAACTGCGGCAGCATCGTGGCGGGCACGAATCCGCTCAACGCCGTGCCCCAGGCCGCGCCGACAAAGCCGGGCGGCGTGATGCCCACAACGGTGAACGGCACGCCGTTGAGCTTGATCTGTTGCCCGACGATCTGCGGGTCGCCGGCAAAGCGGCTGCGCCACGTGTCGTGCGTCAGCACGATGATGGGATCGGCTCCCGGCTGGACGCCCTCGCCCGGCAGAAACAGGCGGCCGCGATTCGGCTGCACGCCCAGCACAGCAAAGTAGTTGTCGCTGACCGCGTGCACCCAGGTGTGCTCGGTGAGTTCCCCCGTCCGGCTGAGGTGGACGGCCTCCTCCTTGTACCCCATCAAGTCGGAAAAAGCCCGGGCCATGTCCGGATCGCCGCCGGGGCCGGATTCGAGGCAGCGTCGGAAATCACCCAGGTCGGGGTAGGAAAAGGGAAACGGAAATTCGAAAAGCGGGGTCCGCTGGGCGATCACCACCAGGCGGTCCGGATCCTGCGCCGCCAGGGGCCGCAGGAAAAAATCATTCGCGAAGATGAAAATGACCGCGTTGACCGTGATTCCCAGCGCCAGCGTGAGGAGCGCGATTGCCGTGAATCCGGGGCTGCGGGCGAGGCCGCGCCCGGCGAACCGGAAATCCTTCGCCAGCTGCTCCAGCCACACCCAGCCGCGCGCGTCGCGGCAGTTCTCCTGCACCTGGGCCACGCCGCCGAACTGTCGCTGGGCGGCGTAATGCGCCTCGTCGGGATCCATGCCCGCGGCGCGGTTGGCCGCCTCCTGCATCTCGAGATGGGCGCGCAATTCCGCGGCCATGTCGGCCTCGAGGCGGCTACGGCGAAACAGCGCGCCGACACGGGCTAGGGAACGGAGGGGTTTCATTCTGGGGGCAGGGCAGGAACGGATCGTTGGGCCTCCCATCGACGCGGCGGGCCCAGCGGTCCCGCCCTACACAGGCTCGCACTTTGTTGTCCAGCACCAGGTTGATGGCCGTCGTCAGCTTCGCCCAATTGGCCGTCTCCGCGCCGAGCTGCTTTCGGCCGGCGGCCGTGAGCGCATAGTATTTCGCTTTGCGGTTGTTGTCCGAGACGCCCCATTCCGACTGGATCCAGCCCTGGCCCTCCAGGCGGTAGAGGGCGGGGTAGAGCGAGCCCTGCTCGACCTGCAGCACGTCGGCCGACAGCTGCCGGATGCGGACCGAGATGCCAAAGCCGTGCATCGGCTCGAGCTGGAGAGACTTCAGGATGAGCATGTCGAGCGTACCTTGCAGCAGGTCGGTTTTGTCCTTGGTCATTTCGTTCTCCTAGATTGTCTACAGGGAACAGCGTCTCCTGTAGAACGTCAAGAGGAGACCCGGATACGCAGACAGGGAGTAAGGGCTCTTATCAGGGCGCGAAGTTTCCTTCTGGGTCCGGCGCCGTTCGCAGAAACGGGGGCGGCACGCCGGCGGGGCTCGGATTCCGGGTTGCCCCATTTTGGCGGGGTCATACACTCAAGGTACCATGCGTACGTCCAAGCTTACGCTCCGACGCGTACTCCAGGTGGGCGTCATCCTGCTGGCGCTCTACACCCTCGTCGGGTTCTTCGTGCTGCCGCCCATCGCGAGGTCGCAGATCCAGCACCGGGCATCGGCGATGCTCGGGCGCCGGGTCACGGTCGATAAGGTCCGCCTCAATCCCTTCGCCCTCTCCGTCACGCTGGACAAGTTCGACGTGCGCGAAGCCGACGGCGTCGCCTCGTTCCTCGGCTGGGACCGCCTGTATGTCCGCGTCGGCCTGCTCTCCTCCCTGTTCGGCGGCAACTGGACGTTCCCGGCGATCCGCCTCGACCACCCCCGAGTGCGGGGCGTGGTCAACCGCGATGGCTCGCTGAACGTCTCGGATATTCTGACCCGGCTCGGCTTCGCGGTGGTCGCGCCCGCGGCGGCCGCCCCGCCCGCGCCCGCACCGTCCCGCCCGCTGCGCATCGTCACGCTCGCCGTGACCGGCGCGACCGCCGATCTTACCGACAACTCGCGGTCCTCACCGTTCCACACGACGATCGGCCCCCAAGTCTTCAACTTGACCGATTTTCGGACCGCGGGCGGGCGCGAGGCGCCTTATCATTTCGCCGCCACGACCGAGTCCGGCGAGCAGCTGGCCTGGCAGGGCTGGATCGAAGCCGCGCCGTTCCGCTCGGCCGGCGAGGTGAGCCTGCAGAACATCATCCTGAAGAAATACGCGCCCTACTATGCCGGCCTGCTGCGCGGGAGCCTGACTGACGGCAAACTGGACGTGCGCACCCGGTACGAGCTGAGTCTCGACGCGGGCCACCGGATCCTCCAGGCGACCGACGGCACCCTGCAGGTGCGGGGCCTGCGCCTCGTGGAGACGGGCGGCCAGCCCGTCGCCGAAATGGCCTCGTTCGATGTCAATGGATTCAGCGCCGATGCCCTGGCGCGCCGCGCCGCGGCGGGCACCGTGACCTTGACCGGGGGCCATTTGACGATCCGGCGCGAAAAGGACGGGACGATCAACCTCCTCCAGCTTCTGCTCCCGGCCCCGACTCCGGCATCCGCCCCGCCGCCCGCGTCCGGGGCCCCGGCCGGTGGACCGCCGGCGCTGCCGGATCTCACCATCGGCGAGATCGAGCTGAAAGATTTCGGTCTGGACATCGCCGATCTCACAACGCCGCGGCCGGCCGAGCTCAGGGTGAGCGGCGGGCATTTCTCCCTGAAGGGATTCACGCTGGCGCCGGGGGCGGCGATGCCCCTGACGCTCTCCTTCGGCTGGGCGCCGCTAGGCACGGTCGTCGTGAACGGCACGATCGGGCTCCGGCCCGCGCCGATCGCCTATCTCAAGGCGGAGGTCGCCGAGTTCGCCCTCGCTCCGCTCAGTCCCTATCTGGAGCAATCGGTCAATGCGCGGATGGTGGGCGGAGCCCTGACCACCACCGGCCGCATTCAACTGGCGCCCGGCGAACCGCTGCCGGCGGTGACCCTGACCGGCGACGCGCGCGTCGATAAACTCCAGCTCGTCGACGGCACCCGGAACGAGGAGCTCGCCGGCTTTGAGCGTCTCGCACTCGGAGGGATCGAAGCCGCCACCGCCCCGCGACTGACGCTGACGCTGGGAAGCGTGGCGGTGGAGGCGCCGTATGCGCGGATCGTCCGGCAGCAGGACGCGACGATCAATCTGACCGGCCTGGTCCGTGCAACCGGAGGCACTGCGCCGCCGGCGATTCCCGCGGCCGGGGCGACCCCGCCAGCCGCACCCGCCGCCGCGCCGGCGATTGTGGTGAACACGGTGACGATCAGCGGCGGCAACTTCAGTTTTGTGGACCACGCGCTCGAACCCAGTGTCCGGCTGACCCTCAGCCAGGTGGCCGGAACCGTCACGGGTCTTTCGTCCAGCAATCCCGCCCGGGCCGCTGTCGAAATGCAGGGAGTGGTGAACGAGGTCGGCCGGATGAAGGTCACGGGCAAACTGGATCCGCTCGGACCGCACAAGGCGGTCGACCTCGTCACCTCCGTCCAGGGCGTCGATCTGCTGCCCTTCAGCCCCTACAGCGGCAAGTTCGCCGGCTACGAGATCGCCCGGGGCAAGGTGGTGCTGGACGTGAAGCTGCGGCTGCTCGATGACCAGCTTGATTCCGGCAACGTGGTGACGCTCGAGCAGTTCACGTTCGGCGCGCCGACCAACAGCCCGGACGCGACCCACCTGCCGGTGCGCCTCGGCGTGGCGCTGCTCAAGGATCTCAACGGCCAGATCGTCATCGATCTGCCGGTCGCCGGGAACATCACCGACCCCAATTTCCGGGTCGGCAAGGTCGTGGTGCGGGTAATCGTCAATCTCCTGACCAAGGCGGCCGTGTCGCCCTTTTCGCTGTTGGGAGCGATGTTCGGGGGCGGCGGCGAGGAGCTGTCCTGGCAGGAATTCACGCCGGGAACGGCGGCGCTGCAGCCGGGCGAGGAGGCCAAGCTCGCCACCCTGATCAAGGCGCTGAGCAACCGGCCGGGGCTCAGCCTCGACCTCGAGGGGAATTTTGATCCCGCCGCCGACACGGTGGCACTGAAGCACCAGAAGTTCGCGGAGTCCGTGCGCCGGCGGATCTGGGAGGCGCGCCGGGTGGCCGACCCCGCGTTGCCCCCGCCCGGCCAGGTCGTGATTTCCCCGGAGGATCACGCCGCGATGGT
>Ga0265338_10007366_pt1 | contig 13691 bp, 12 predicted proteins | sample 42126metaG_FD_193579 | JGI IMG/M metagenome (GOLD analysis project Ga0265338, IMG submission 193579) | Rhizosphere microbial communities from Carex aquatilis grown in University of Washington, Seatle, WA, United States - 4-21-26 metaG | ecosystem: Host-associated > Plants > Roots > Rhizosphere... | reverse complement strand
AAAATTGAAGATGCGGTTAAGAATAAGGGCAAACTCGTAGGCGGCATCGCCCAAATGCGCCAGCCATTTGGCGCAGCTCATCACCGCGTCGAACTGATCGCCATGCATGACAAGCAACCGCCTGCCGTCCGCAGTTTCATGCACCACCTGGTTGGTCACGAAAACGCCGCCGAAATGCAACCCACAATAAGGCCGTGCGGCTTCGTCATGATTGCCGGGAACGAAGAACACCTGTGCGCCTTTCCTCGCGCGCCGCAAAACTTTCTGCACCACGTCGTTATGCGCCTGCGGCCAGTACCAACGCTTCCTCAATTGCCAACCGTCGACAATGTCGCCGACGAGATAGAGAAAGTCGGATTCGGTGTGCTTGAGGAAATCGAGCAGCGCTTCAGCCTGGCAGCCGCGGGTGCCGAGGTGAATATCGGAAATCCAGATCGAGCGAAAATGCAGGGCGTCGCCCGGACGATCATCCTGGCTATGAGTGTCCGGCGGCAGCTGCCATGGCAGCGGACGATTGTCGTCGGGCATAAGCGTGATCCACGGCAAGAGCGAATCAACAGCGCCCGTATAGGGCGCTTGTGGTTGAAAATAGATTAAAGTCCGGCGACTGTCATGCCTTCGACGAGAAGAGTCGGGGCGTCGACGCCGTAGCGAAATTCAAGGTCGGCGGCGACCGTCAGGCGCAAGAAAATGTCCTTCAAGTTCCCGGCAATCGTCATTTCATTAACCGGGAAGGTGATCATTCCGTTTTCGATCCAAAAGCCTGCTGCCGCGCGGCTGTAATCGCCGGTCACATTGTTAACCCCCATGCCCATCAGCTCGGTGACATAGAAGCCCTGCCTGATGCCGCGTATAAGTTCGGCCGGGCTTTGCTTTCCGGGCTCAAGATAAAGATTGCTCGGCGAAGGCGAGGGCAGGCTGCCCGGCGCGCGGCTGGCATGTGCGGTGCTTTGCATCTTAAGTTGCCGCGCTGAACGCAGATCGAGCAGCCAGGTCGTGAGCACGCCGTTCTCCACGATCTTGCGCTTCTGGGGCAAAAGTCCTTCGCCGTCGAAAGGCCGCGCGCGCAAGCCGCGGGTGCGGTGCGGGTCGTCGATGATCGTGACGGTGTCCGGAAAAATCTTCTGACCGAGCTTATCCTTGAGAAAACTCGTGCCGCGCGCAACGCTGGCGCCCGAAATCGCGCCTGCCAGATGGCCCAGCATGCTGCCGGAGATGCGCGGATCGAACACTACCGGCACATGCGCCGTCGGCATCTTGCGGGCATTGAGCCTTTTGACCGCTCGCTCGCCGGCGCTACGACCGATTGTGGCGGCATCGGGCATGTCGTGGACGAAAACCCGCGTGGCATATTCGTGATCGCGCTCCATGCCGGTCCCGGTTCCCGCCAGCACGGCGGCACTCAGCGAATAATGTGTGCGCCGGTAATGCCCGGCAAAGCCATTACTGGCTACAAGCATGATTTCGGCGGCGCTGGCATTTGCATCCGCACCTTCGGAGTTGGTAACGCCCTTGATGCTGCGCGCCGCATCCTCAGCCACCCGCGCTGCCTCGGTCAGCCTTGCGGCGTCAAGAATTCCGTCATCGGCGATTTCGATTGCAGGCCAGCTTTTGGCGACCAATTCAGCGGGCGCCAGGCCGCAAAATTCATCTTCAGGCGCGGCCATGGCCATGGCGATGGCGCGCGTCACGAGCTCGTCGAGTGCGGCTGGGCGCTTGTCGGTGGTGGAAGCGATCGCCTGTTTCTTGCCGATCAGAACGCGCAAGCCGAGATCGACGGATTCTGCGCGCTCTAACGACTCTATCGTGCCAAGGCGGTAGGAAACCGAAAGCGACGCAGAATCCGCGAGCATCGCGTCGGCCGCATCCGCGCCTGCAATGCGCGCTTTTTTGACGAGATCGGCGAGCGCGGAAGCCGCGTCGCTGGTGGGTTGATTGCTCATCACTAAATAACCGGCTTTGTGCGCCAGTTTTTGAGCCAATGCTCGAATTCGGCGGTCGGCATTGGTTTGCCCATTAAGAAGCCTTGGGCGTAATCACAGTTCTTTTCGGCAAGCAGGCGCCAGATTTGTGCGTTCTCTACGCCCTCGGCCACCACTTTGAGGCCAAGATTATGAGCGAGGTCAATAGTAGAATTGACGATCACGGCGCTGTCCTTGTTGGTGGCCATATCCAATACAAAACTCTTGTCGATCTTCATCTGGCTGAACGGCATGCGCTGAAGCTCGCGCAATGAGGAATGGCCGGTGCCGAAATCGTCGATCGCTACGCCGATATTGCGAATGCGCATGCGCAGCAACACGTCCATGGTGCGGGTCACGTCGCGCATCGCTTCGGTTTCGGTCACTTCGAGGATCAGCCGTTCCGCCGGCACGCCGTTTTTCGTGCATAAATCGGCAATTCGGTCGGGCAGCGAAAGATCGAGCAGGGCCGAAGCCGTCACATTCATCGACAGGGTAAAATCTTCTCCGGCCTTATGCCAGCGCGCCGCTTGCCGCACGGAAGTGTCGACCACGAGATCGGTCAAGGCCTGCATCAGCCCGTCGTTGACGACCTGCTCGAGAAAGGAATCTGGCAGCAAAGTGCCGCGGTTGGGGTGTGCCCATCGGGCGAGCGCCTCGACACCCTTGACGCGCCGTGTCGCCATTTCGATCACCGGCTGATAATGCAGCTCGAACTGGCCGGCGGTGATGGCCTGGGCGATGTCTTGTCGCGCTGTGTCTACCACGCCCGCGCCCGCCATCTGGGCGAATAGTGTGCGCAATGCGCCGATATCGAGCGGTTTTTCGAGTGCGGCGACGACGTTCAAGCCGTGTGCGCTGCCGAGGCGGCGCGCCCCGTTTAAGACGCGTGCGTCGCTGCCGCTGATCAGGCAAAGCCGCGCGCCTTTGACGTGTTCGGCGAGCAGGCGCAGGAGCTCGACGCCGTCCGTGCCTGGCATCATCAGGTCCAGCATGATGACGTCTGGTTTTGCCGAGGCGGCGAGGGCGGTTGCGACCTGATCCGGATTACTGATAGTGGCGACTTCGAATTTATAGCCGGCCGCGACTTCGGCGATGGTTTCGCAGATATCTTCCTCGTCGTCGATAATCAACATGCGCATGATTGTATTCCCTGGACGGCTAGACTGAAGACGAGGCCGAGGACGCTTCACTTGTTCCCATACTGCGCCTGCCCGCGTTTTGCTTCAACAAGGCGGCTATGGCGTGGCGCACATCGTCGAGGCGGTATGGCTTTTCGATCACCGGCACCGGATTTTCACTTAGAAAAGCCTGTACATGCGTGGATAAGGTGTCGCCGGTGACATAAATGATGCGGTCGAGATAGGACGGCATTTCACGCGAAAGCGCCTCATGCAAGCCAGGGCCGTCCAGGACCGGCATGCGCAAATCGCTGACAATCACGTCATAGGAGGATTTGCGCAGCTTCTCGAGCGCGATCTGGCCGTTGGCGGCGATGTCGATTTGCTTCACTTCACTATCCATCAGATCGGCCAGTGTTTGCGCCAACTCGACCTCGTCGTCAACCAACAGCAGCCTAATATCGGACGGCAGCTTCAGCTCCGCGGCTTGCGGCGCATCGGCTTTTTGAGTTTTAAGCGCGGTCGGCAGCTCGACGATGAAGGTCGCGCCGCCGCCGCTGGTATCGTCGAGATGCAGACGTCCGCCGTGCGAGGCGACGATGTTGAGGCACAGCGAAAGTCCGACGCCCGTGCCACCGCGATTGCCCTTAGTCGTGAAAAACGGCTCGAAGACGCGCGAGCGGATTTCAGCTGGTACGCCGGGGCCGCTGTCTGAGACGCCGATATAGACGCCATCCGCGTCGTGCCAACTGCGCACCGTAATACGGCGCTTACCCTTCCAGTCTTGCATCGCCTGGGCGGCGTTGAGGATCAGGTTGGTGATGACCTGCGTCAGCTGGTCGGCATCGCCGTCGATATTGGGCAGGTTGGGTTCGAGCGCGAGCTCGATCTCGATATTCTCGGTGCGGATCTGAAAGCCGAGCAAATCGAGCGACGCCTGCACTAGAGCGTTGAGTCCGAGCGGCTTGCGTTCTGGCTCCTTGCGACGGGCGAGAGCCAGGAAGCTTTTAACGATGCGGGAGCAACGATCCGCAGCCTTGAAGATTTTCTCAGCGCGGCCCGCGACCTTGGGGTCCTGCGCGCCTTCGATCAAGAGCGTCGATTGGCCGAGCGCCACGGATAAAGGATTGTTGAGCTCGTGCGCGACGCCGGCCAGCAAGCCGCCCAACGCCGCCATCTTCTCGCTCTGCTGCAGCGCTTCCTGCTGCCGCGCGATCTGCGCTTCGGCATGCTTGCGTTCGGAAAGGTCGTAGAGGCCCACCGCCATCGCGCCTTCGTTCTGGTAGCTCGTGCGGCGTGCCGAAAGCGCGACATCAATGGCGCTGCCGTCGGCGCGATGCAGCACGACTTCCTTGAGGTTGACATCATGTCCTACAGCGATCGCTTGCATCAATTCCCCGCGCGCTGCCGCATCCGGCAAGAAGCGTTCGAACATCTCGTGCATCATCTCATTGGCCGGCATGCCGAGCATCGGTTCGGCGCCGGGGCTGGCGTAGAGCACCGTGCCGCCCTGAAGGCCGATGATCATAAGCGGCACCGGGTTGGCCTCGGTGATGCTGCGGAAACGCGCCTCACTGGTGCGCAGCGCGACTTCGCTCTGTTTGCGGGAAGTCACATCGCCGATGGAGCCGACCAGGCGGACGATCTTGCCGTTTGCCGGATCACGCGTCGCATAGGCCTTGGAGTGCAGCCAGCGGCGGCTGTCGCCTTCGCTGGCGATGCGGTACTCGATGTTGATGATGTTGACCCCGGTCGTACGCCGAAAGCGCCGCAGCGCCTCGCGCACCACACGGCGGTCGGCCGGAACGATCAATCGCATCCATGCCTTGAGCCCAGTAGGGGAGTTATCGAGCCGCACACCGATGATCTTCTTGAACTGGTCGGAGAAAAACGCTTCACCGGTTTCTATGTTCCAGTCGAACAGGCCTTCGTGCGCGCCCTTGGTGGCAAGCGCAAAACGCTCGTTGCTGAGTTCGAGTGCTTTTTCCTTCTCTTCCTGCCGCGCCGCGAACTGACTGGCGATTACGATCGCAAACATGATGGCGGCGAGCGAGAAAGCGATGTGGGCGAGATTGTCGCCGGTCGCGGCATCGGTGATGAAGCCGAGATCATAAAGTGGCCCGGCCAAGCCGCCGCCGAGGAAGAACAGGAAGGCGACAATGTGCGTGAAGCTGCCGCTTACGCCACGGCGCAGGCAGAAGACCCCGGCCAGAAGAGCAACGGCGATCGCGAGCGTACCCAGCGCGGGCAGCGCGAAATGTACAAGCTGAGGGTCGAACGTCGAAAGCAACAGCACCGCCACCAGCAAGGCCGCGATGATATAGAATGGAATGCGAAAGAAAGGCGCATGAGCTTCGAGTTCGAGAAAGTAGTAGGTGAAGAAAATTCCGAAGATGTAGGAAAAGATCATGCTGTAATTCTGCAGCATGCCGCGCATTGCCGTGCTGTGCATGCCGATCTGGAGCATCAGCAAATCGTTGGTGCTGGCGATGTTGAGGCTAAGGCAGAACAGGAGGAGCAAGAGAAATACCTGCCCGCGGTCACGCATCACGATCCAGATGAAGAAAAGATAGAGTGATGCCGTCAGCATCACGCCCATGAACAGCCCGAAAGTGACGTTGGCGATCTTTTCCTCGGCGCTGATACCGGCGGCGGAAGGAAGTGGTGCGAAGCCGGAATAATCGGGTGCGGCTGCGAAGGCGGGCAGGGCAACGCAGACCAGCAACAGGAGTGCGGGCAAAAACAGGCTTCGCCAAAGCGTTTTGGCCGCTTTTGTGTTTGCGAGGGCGAAGAGATCGGTGCTGTTCAAGGCGATGGCCTGTGATGTCGGCGCACTTTTGCCCGCCATAAAGGCGAGATCGGAACAAGGCTAGTTAAAGGTTTTTAACTAATAGTTGATTTTAAAGGCAACCGGCTAAATTATGAGCCATAAATGCATGAGAATCGGCTGAAAGCCGACTCAGGGCATGTCGGGGAGGAATATGGCCAAGTCCGAAGCACGCGTCACCGACAGCGAGGCATTGGCATTCCACAGCCAAGGCCGCCCCGGAAAGCTGCAGATCACGCCAACCAAGCCGCTCGTCACGCAACGCGATCTTTCGCTCGCCTATTCGCCGGGCGTGGCAGCACCTTGCCTTGCGATCCGCGACAATCCCGATTCCGCATATGACTATACCGCGCGCGGCAACATGGTCGCGGTGATCTCCAACGGCACGGCCGTGCTCGGTCTCGGCGATCTCGGCGCGCTTGCCTCCAAACCCGTCATGGAAGGCAAGGCGGTGCTGTTCAAGCGCTTCGCCGATGTCGACGGCATCGATCTTGAGATCGACACCTCCGACATCGACGAATTTGTCAATTGCGTGCGCTTTCTCGGCCCCTCCTTCGGCGGCATCAATCTCGAAGACATCAAAGCACCCGACTGCTTCATCATCGAGCAGCGGCTGCGCGAGGTTATGGACATTCCCGTGTTCCACGACGATCAGCACGGCACCGCGATCATCGCCTCCGCCGGCCTGATCAATGCGCTTGATCTCACCGGCCGCACGGCGAAGAAGCTCAAGATGGTGGTGAACGGCGCCGGCGCTTCCGCCATTGCCTGCGTTGAGCTCTTTAAGGCGCTCGGCGTTCCTCACGACAGCGTCGTCATGTGCGACACCAAGGGCGTGATCTACAGGGGCCGCACCGAAGGTATGAATCAATGGAAATCGGCGCATGCGGTGGAAACCAAGCTGCGTACGCTGGAGGAAGCACTCAAGGGTGCCGATATTTTCGTAGGATTATCGGCTAAGGGCGCCGTGACGCCCGCGATGATCAAGGGTATGGCGAAGAATCCGATCATCTTTGCGATGGCCAATCCCGATCCTGAGATCACGCCGGAGGAAGCGCACAGCGTACGCCCAGATGCGATCGTTGCTACCGGACGCTCTGATTATCCCAATCAGGTCAACAACGTGCTTGGCTTCCCTTATATTTTTCGTGGCGCGCTGGATGTGCGTGCCTCCACGATCAACGATGAGATGAAGCTGGCCGCGGCTCACGCCCTTGCCGAGCTTGCGCGCAAGGATGTGCCGGACGAGGTCAGCGCTGCCTATGGCGGTCTCCATCTGCAATACGGGCCAGAATACATCATTCCGGTGCCTTTCGATCCGCGGCTGATCGTGGAAATTCCGGCGGCGGTTGCGGAAGCCGCGATGAGAACGGGCGTCGCACGCAAACCCATCATGGACCTTGATGCCTACCGCCATTCTCTGCGCGCTCGGCTCGATCCGACAGCGGGCAGCCTCGATCTTATTTTCGAGGCGGTGCGCAACAATCCACGCCGCGTCGCCTTCGCCGAAGGCGAAGAGGAGCGCATGATCCGCGCCGCACTGCAATTCAAGGCGGCGGGTTACGGTACGCCGGTTCTGATTGCGCGCGAGGAAATCGTGCGCGAGAAGATGAAGGCAATGAATCTGCCCGACGAAGGCGGCATCGAAATTCATAACGCCCGGCTCTCGAGCAATAACGAGAAGTACAAGGATTATCTCTATCGGCGCCTGCACCGCAAAGGCTTCATGGCGCGCGATTGCCAGCGTTTGATCAATCAGGACCGCAATGTTTTTGCGGCCACTATGGTGGCGACAGGAGACGCCCATGCGATGGTGACGGGTCTAACCCGCAGCTTTATCGTCAATTACGAGGATATTCGCCGCGTGATCGATGCGCGGTCGCATTCGGGCGCATTCGGACTTTCCATTGCCATTGCCCAGGATCGCACCGTATTCCTCGCCGACACGGCCGTGCATATCGAACCCTCACCCGAGCGGCTTGCCGAAATCGCGATCCATGCGGCAGCCTGGGCGCAGCGCATGGGCCACGAGCCGCGCGTGGCGCTGCTTTCCTTCGCCAGCTTCGGCCAGCGGCACCGCGACGATATCGAGCATACGCGTGCAGCGATCGGGTTGCTCGATGCCAAAGGTGTGAAGTTCGAGTATGACGGCGAAATGGCCGCTGACGTCGCACTCGATTACCATCTGATGAAGCAGCTTTATCCTTTCTGCCGCCTGACGGGACCTGCCAATGTGCTGGTGATGCCAAACTTGTCAGCTGCTAACATAGCAGCCAAGCTTTTGCAGAATATCGGCGGCGTGACCCTGCTCGGCCCGATCATGACCGGCCTTGAAAAGCCGGCACAGATCCTTCGCATGGGCGCGACCGTCTCGGATATTGTCACTATGGCGGTGCTTGCGGCCTATCAGGCGGGGAAGGATAAAGGTTGAAAATTCCGGTCGGCATTCTCCGCAATTACGACGACAACTGGACCCCAAAGTATTTTTATATCCTGGCGGTTTGTCTGGCCGTGGCTTTGATTACGACCAATATCATCGCCTTTAAATTCATCGAGTTGGGTGGAATCAAGTTCGGGGCCGGAACCCTGATGTTTCCGGTTTGCCTGATCATCGGCGATTTGATGACCGAGGTGTATGGTTTTCGCAGAAGCCGGACGGTTATTCTGCTGAGCTTGGCTTGCTTCTTCGCCTACACTGTTATCACGCAAATCGCCATCCTGCTGCCGCCCGCGCCCGAGTGGAAAGATCAGGAAGCTTTCAGCGCCGTATTCAGCCGTTCACCGCGTCTTTTTATGGGAGGCGCGCTGGCGTATCTCGCTGGCGAGTTGTCGAATTCCTACGTCATGTCGAAAGTAAAAATCATCAACGACGGGAAATATTTCTGGTGGCGCGCGATGCTTTCGGCCGTCATCGCCGAGCTTGTCAACACTACGGTTTATATGGGCGTGGCGTGGGCTGGCACCATGGAAGTCGGCTTTTTGCTCAAGGTTATTTTGAACGGCACGTTGCTTAAGGTTTTGGTTCAAACGCTAGTACTGCCAATAACGACCATTCTGGCGGTTAAGTTCAAGATGTTGGAAGGCGTGGATCATTTCGACGGCAAGAAAGCCTGATTTGTCTTGCCCTAGTGCAGCGCCACCTTATAAGCCGCCTCGGTCTTCGCCTTGACCTCGTCCGCCGTCACGCCGGGTGCGAGGGCGGTGAGCGTGAGGCCATCAGGGCGGAACTCGAATTCGCCGAGATCGGTGATGATCTTGTTGACGACCTTGGATCCCGTCAGCGGCAGCGTACATTGCTTGACGAGCTTGGCCTCGTTCTTGACGTTATGTTCCATCAGCACGATCACGCGCTTGACGCCGGCAACAAGATCCATGGCACCTCCCATGCCCTTGACCATCTTGCCCGGTACCATCCAGTTGGCGATGTCGCCCTGCTCCGAAACCTGCATGGCTCCTAGAATGGCGAGATCGATATGTCCGCCGCGGATCATGGCGAAGGATTGAGCGCTGTCGAAATAGCTGGTGTAGGCGAGCTCTGTCACTGTCTGCTTGCCGGCGTTGATGAGATCGGGATCAACCTCGCTCTCAAGCGGGAAGGGGCCGATGCCGAGCATGCCATTCTCGCTCTGCAGCACGACGCGCATGTTTTTTGGAATGTAATTGGCGACCAAAGTCGGAATGCCGATGCCGAGATTGATGTAAAAGCCTTCCTGCAGCTCACTCGCGGCGCGTTCGGCCATCTGTTCACGGGTCCAGGGCATGATCAGCTTTTCCTCGTGGTGCGCTGCTCGATGCGTTTTTCGAAATGCGTACCCTTGAACAGGCGTTGCACGAAAATGCCTTGCGTGTGGATGCTGTCGGTGCCGAGCGCGCCGATGGGGACGATTTCCTCGACCTCGGCGACCGTTATTTTTCCTGACATGGCGCAGAGCGGATTGAAATTGCGTGCGGTCTTACGATAGACGAGATTGCCCTCCGCATCGCCTTTCTGTGCCTTAACGATGGCGAGATCGCAGACGATGCCGCGCTCAAGGATATATGTCTGCCCATCGAATTCGCGCGTTTCCTTGCCTTCCGCCACCACGGTGCCGACGCCGGTTTTGGTGTAGAAGCCGGCGATGCCTGCACCACCTGCGCGCATGCGCTCGGCCAGCGTGCCCTGCGGATTGAATTCCACTTCCAGTTTGCCGGAGAGATAAAGTTCAGCGAACAATTTATTCTCGCCGACATAGGACGAGATCATCTTTTTGATCTGACCTTTTTCCATCAATTTGCCGAGGCCAAAGCCGTCGACACCGGCATTGTTGCTGACGATGGTCAGGCTCGCGACGCCGGATTGCTTGATCGCCTCGATGCAATGTTCGGGAATGCCGCACAGACCGAAGCCGCCGGCGGCAATCGTCATGTTGTCGCGCAACAGGCCCGTAAGGGCCGCGGCGGCATTGTCGTAGAGCTTGCCCATGGGCGTATGTCCGCTTGATTCTCGCGCCAGCTTCGGCAAGTGCTACGAGAAGGTCAAGCCCTATGGCGCGGCGAGAATACTCGCCTTTTGTCGTAACCCGGCCTTGAAGATTTCTGTTTTCTGGGGATCGGCCAGCGAAGGATCGATCTGCCGACTGCCTTCCCGCATCAATTGATCGCAGCGCGCGGCCGTTTCGGTGTCGGCAGCGCCCAGTTGGTTGGCGAAGGTGAAGGGTGCGAGATGGGCGCAGTTGCTGATCGTGTCGCTGTTGGGATCGGTGGTGCATGCCTTCGCTGTCACCGAACCGTCAGGCTTCACCAGCTCAAGCAGAAAATCCGGTGTACCGCGCGGATCGTTGGCAGTAGCGATGATCATGTCGTCGATGTGCTGAACCCGCGAATAGCTGCCTCTCCCAGGATTGAGGACAGAAATCTCGCGATAACCGGGATCGAGGAACAGGCCCTGCGGCGTCACCATGTAGCCGCAACGCAGTACCGATTGCGTACCGTCGGGCCCGACGGCACTTGCCTGAACAAAGCTCGGATATTGATCGAAACTTTGCGGGCCTTGTGTTTGCGCGGCGACGGGAAGGGCCGATAAAAGAACGAGGCCGGGAAGAAGAAAGCGCATTCTCATGGTCGCCTCCGCATGACGGGAAAGGCAATCCTATTTGCTGCCGATTTGCTTGGCAAGCAGGTGTAGTACCTCGGTGACGCCCGTCCGCGCCACCGCGGATATCGCGTAAACCGGCTTTTTGCTGAACTTCTTGAGCGCCGTAACCTTCTTCTTGATCTCGGCGGCATCGAGCGCGTCGCATTTGTTGAGTGCGACGATCTCCGGCTTCTTCGTGATCCCGCCGCCATAGGCCTTCAATTCCCCGCGCACGGTTTTGTAGCATTGCACCACGTCTTCTTCGGTGCCGTCGATAAGATGCAGGATCACGCGGCAGCGCTCGATATGGCCAAGGAAACGGTCGCCGAGGCCGTGACCTTCATGCGCACCCTCAATCAGGCCGGGAATGTCGGCCAGCACGAAACTGCTGCCGTCCTGCCGGGTGCCGACCTGTACCACGCCGAGATTGGGCGAAAGCGTGGTGAAGGGATAATCGGCGATCTTGGGTTTCGCCGCGCTGCAGGCGGCGAGAAAAGTGGATTTGCCAGCGTTGGGCAGGCCGACAAGCCCGGCATCGGCGATCAGCTTAAGGCGCAGCCAGATGGTGCGTTCTTCGCCGGGATAGCCGGGGGTGAATTTGCGCGGGGAGCGGTTAGTCGAGGATTTGTAATGGGCGTTGCCCATGCCGCCCGCGCCACCCTTGAGGAAAACCGCGCGCATGCCCTTTTCGTTGAGATCGAGCAGCACGGTTTCCTTGTCCTCGGCAAGCACCTGTGTGCCGACCGGCACTTTCAGTACCAGATCGGCGCCGTCAGCGCCGGAGCGATCGCGCCCCGCACCGCCGCGGCCGTTGCCGGCTTCGCGATGCTGCTGGAAGCGGTAGTCGATCAGGGTGTTGAGATTAGTCGCGGCCTCGAAAATTACATCACCGCCCTTGCCCCCCTGACCGCCATCGGGCCCGCCAAACGGCACGAATTTTTCGCGCCGAAAGCTGACCGAGCCCGGGCCGCCCTTGCCGCTCTTGACGTAGATTTTAGCCTGATCGAGGAATTTCATGGCGACGTCTTCATGCGTCGCGGGAATAACAACGCGTTACTTCGCCGCTTTTGCGGTTTCGATCGAAACGTAAGTCCGGCCGCCCGAGGTTTCGCGGAATTTCACGGTGCCGGGAACAGTAGCGAACAGGGTGTGATCTTTGCCCATGCCGACATTGGTGCCGGGATGATATTTGGTGCCGCGTTGGCGCACGATAATGGCGCCGCCCTGGGCCTTCTGGTCGCCGTAGAGCTTGACGCCGAGACGGCGTCCGGCGCTGTCGCGCCCGTTGCGGGAAGAACCGCCTGCTTTCTTGTGTGCCATCTTAGGCTCCCTTGATCCCGGTGATCTTCAGCACCGTATATTCCTGACGGTGATTATTCTTGCGGCGGTAATTCTGCCGACGCTTCTTCTTGAAGACGATCAGCTTGCCGGTACGCATTTGCGACACGACCTCGGCCGCGACCTTGGCGCCAGCGACGTTCGGTGAACCGAGCGTGACGTTGCCGCCATCGCACAGCATCAGCACGTCTGCGAGCTCGATGGTCTTGCCGGCTTCTGCGGCAAGCTTTTCAACCTGGATAACATCGCCTTGGGCAACCTTATATTGCTTGCCGCCGGTCTTAACGACTGCGAACATCTGACACCGATCCTGCAATTTTGTCTGCGTTAACCAAGCGCATAAGACGCGCTGGGAGCGGGGTTTTTGCCGAATTTAGGCCGTAATGTCAACGAAACAATTGCGTTCCGGCTTATTCGCGCTATGGTTCGGTCCATACTAAGCCATTAAAAGTAAGGCAAGTTTCCAAGGATTATCATGCTTGTTTCAAAACCAGTGACAGAATGGCTTTATTTTAGCGCCGGCCCAGATAGCGCCGCCGCGAAAGCCTTGGACAAAGCCGAAACCGAGCTGGCCGCTCTTGCTGCGGCAGTTAATAGCCTTCGTGCGCGCTATGAGCTGATCGCCTTTTCGCGCGGTCCGCAATATGACCGGCTGGATGAAATCGGTATTTCGGCCACATCCGATCCCGGTGAAGGTTGGGTCAAGGTGCAGGAAGGCGTCTATCGCGCTGACCCGCACAATGCGTTTTATACTGCCCAAAAAGAATTACTCGCGCGCTATAATAAAGTGCTCAATCCCTCCGGCCGCGGCCCTTTTTACGATCCCGACAATCCCGTCTATATCGTCGGCAAGGGAACAGGCGAAAGCGATCCTCAATTGGGCATCTTGTCATATCGAGAGCGCATATCCGTTTCCCGCGGACTGGGCCGCGGAAGCGATACTCTGCCAAGAAGGGAAGTGACCCATCTTACAGAAGCGCGGCGCTGGAAAAGCACATGGTTGTTTAAAGTTCCCGTCAATCCCGATGATGGATGTTATTTCCATCCACCCGGCGCGCGCGAACTGAGCGAGCAGGAATTGGGCGGTACCGGGGCTTACAGCAGGTTTGCAGCGAATTTTGAAAAACAGCCGCTCTTCGAAGCGCCACCCTCGCGCGTCTTCGGCAAGATCGGGCTTTATTACAACGGCAATCCGGAACGTTACGAGCTCGCTTAGTCTTCGCTGCCGCGCAAAGGTTCCGGGGTGCGCGCCTTGAGCCATAGAACGCCGAGTAGATCGTAAAGTCCCTTGAGCTCGCGGCCGGCGAAATCCGATTTCGAGACGCCGACTT
>Ga0265338_10007364_pt1 | contig 13692 bp, 4 predicted proteins | sample 42126metaG_FD_193579 | JGI IMG/M metagenome (GOLD analysis project Ga0265338, IMG submission 193579) | Rhizosphere microbial communities from Carex aquatilis grown in University of Washington, Seatle, WA, United States - 4-21-26 metaG | ecosystem: Host-associated > Plants > Roots > Rhizosphere >... | reverse complement strand
CTGCCAATTGGAGCTCAACTGACCTGGAGCTCCCCATCGGGGCTAATTACATGCCGGCCCCTGGACGGGCTGCCTTGGTCCTTCGCCAATCATGATTATTAATTCGCTGGCTCCACGATCACACACACACACACATCGGGGAGTTCATTTACCGATTGCCAAAGGCAAACACCAGCAAATGACAACCAAGAATCTTGGCGCCGTGATACTGCAAACCGCGCTGTGTTGTCCGAGACCGGCGCTCAAGGCCATGCTGCGCACGGTGATCCTCCACGCTCCTCGGGAGCTGCTGCAGCGCATATGCGATGTCGCGGTAGCCCACAAGGCTGTGCCAGACGACAGGGGTGGGAGTCGATGGGAATCGCCCCCTGCGTTTGTGCTCCAGGCGGTATTGGATCACCTGGACTTGCCGTCGTACCACGAACTGACCCAGGTCGGTCCTGTCTGTTCATTTGTCGGCCGGTCGGCGACGATCGCACACGAGCGTTATGTCGTGCAGGTCAGCAGGCGCTGGCGGCTCTTTGTGCGCGAGGAACCCGGCATACCGCGCGCCTTTGTCAGGACCAATGGGGACTGTGTGCGGTTGCTGCGGTACTTCAGTTTAGAGTCCGCCCGGTCACTCACGTGCCAGTCGTTTTCTAGTCGGGGTTGCCTTCGCGTCGATCATTGTCGCGCCATCTTGGCACGGACACCGTCGCTGACTAAGCTCGGGCTCGTTGGCGTCTCTTTGGACGCGATTGCCCCGCAGCTAGCGGCGCTCAAGCACCTCGAAACCCTTGGCGCCTCTTTCACGCATTTCACTGACGGCGCGTGTCGCGCTGTCAGCCAGCTGTCGCGGCTGACGGATCTTCATTTGGTTCTCGAAGACGACGGCGCAATGAGCGCTGTCGCCGACTTTCCTCCATCATTGACGAGGCTGACGCTTTATCGCAGCGATCTTCTCCCGGTGAACGCCGAGAGGATCTCGGCTCTGTCGCAGTTAACCCATCTCACCGTTGACTCGGTCGATTCGTTGGACTTCCTTCGCGGTTCCCTTCAGCAGACTCTCACACACCTCGCAGTCGCATGCGTACGGTTGCCATCGTGCACGGTGCCCGATTTGCCCAAGTTGGTCGTCGCAGATATGCGAGGTCGTGCGAGCAGGTTGGAGTGCGTTTCGATGATCCGATGTGCGCCGCACCTCGAGAAGCTCCATATTTGGAGGTGCGATCGTCCAGAGCTGGAGGCACTCGCAACATGCCGGCGACTGCGCTGCTTGGAGATTGACGGGCGGTTAGACACTGCGAATCTGCACCTGCTGACACATCTCGCCCCGTTGACTGTGCTGACACTACACGACATGGACGAAATGGTGCTTCCCATGGTCGCCTGCTGTCAGCCATCGCTGCACGAGTTGTCGATCAGGGTGCGCGGTCGCGTCTCGCGCAAGAGTCTACAGTGCCTACGGCCTCTTGCGCAGTTGCGTTTTCTCCGTGTCGAGGCGAGCGTCTCGGTGGCGAGTTCCCTCCGTCCATCGGTGGCGTTTAGTTGGATCACAAGCGAAAGTTTGCCCCTGCTGCGCGAACTAGATATCTCGGTGACGGGCCCGATGTTCACGGCCGAGGCGATGGCCAGCATCGCCACCCACGTTCCGCGGGTATCGTGGAACAAGATTCGTGTGCGCGGGTCAGCATCTCGTGCGCGGCGCACCGTGTGATTTTGTTGGCCGGCTGTAAACGAAAAGGTTTTGTCCCTACCGCGCGCCGAACCCCGCAGAACGTGGGCAAAGGTTCTGCGGGGCAAAGGGAGGCCTTCTCATCAGAACGTGGGCAGGCAACCGAGGCAGTACTACTGCTAGTATCCGTCTCGTGCCTAACGGAGAATCCCGCGAGTGCGTTGGGAAGTATTTTGCGGACGATGGGGAAAGGGAGAGCTGCGAAGCGTCATGCATGCGGGTCCCCTTCTTATTCGTCTGTTCCCCGTGATTGCGCGATCACTCCCATCCTGCAGCAGTGATTGTGAAATGAACCAACGTCGGCCGCGGATGGCGTCAGCTGTGCATCCGCCTGCAACATGAACAGAGTGGATATGGGGTGATGAACATATATGTGTCTATAACAACGTGCTACACCACAGAGATGACTGACCTTCTGCTCGCTACCGTTGCACGCTGGCTGGACAACAGGCATGCGGCTGCGCGCGGCCATAGCGCCAAGACGTGCTGGACGGGTAGCTCTTTTGCGTATATCCGGCTTCCAGAACAAAACCGTGGAAGCGGGCATAGTCCTCCCAGATATCCGTCCGAGTGCCAGGACTGTAGGACCAGAGCTCGAGAGGGCCGCTGGAGCTCGGGTCCGTGGGGTCTGGGTGCGCCTCCTGCCAGTCGAATCGATCGAACGCACTAGCGATTGTGTTGAACGAGTTGCGGTACGTTCCCTCGGACCAACCATACTCGTCCTCGGTCTTGGACTCGGGGGGAAAGAGGTACTCGCTGACGAACTTGCCGAGCCGGCGAAACTCGCCGACCGCCTCGCCGTCGATCGGATAGAGCGCCTTGACCAGGGCCAGCATGCGGGCCAGCGGGACCTCCTGCTCCGTCTTGGCATCGGGGCAGCGCAGCGAGGAGGGTGACGCTCAGCAAGGAAACCCAGGATCTCTTGATAGGCCTTGCGCTCATCCGCGGCCTGGCAGCGCACAAGGCGCAGCTGCTCGTCGGCGTCGACCCAGGGCGTCAGGAGCTGCTGTCCATGGCTACTCTCGGGGGCTCCGTCTCTGAGGTGACGGGCGAGCGCCGAGCCGAGCACAAGCTGCGCTACACCAGGCTGCAACGACGAAACGAGACGGGCACCGCCCACCACACGCAGCGTCGGCTGCAGCTCGACGCCTCGTTGTGGACGAACGACGGGCAGGTCGACGAGCGGCTGAGGCGACGCGTGCGCAGGGCGCAAGAGGCTCTGTCCGGGACCTGCGGGCGCGCGAGTGAGCTGGCGCGGTTCGGCGAGTACCTCGAGGCCAAGTGGCTGTGTCTCGAGCTGTGCGGCGCGCACCTGTCGCGCAAGCTCGAGTACCGCGCGCTGCGCTACAAGGCGTGGGCTGGACGCCGCCGGAGCGAGAACCGGCTGGTCCGGTCGATCCGCGCCGAGTTTGGCCGCAGCGCCGTCCTGGCCATCGGCGACTGGTCCAAGGCTTACCGGACGTCTGGTTTCAGAGGCCTGGCGCCGACTCCGGGCGTCGGCCTGAGGCGTCGCCTGGCGCGCGACTTCCTGGTGGTCGGCACTCCGGAAGCCTTCACCAGCCAGCGTTGCTCCGAGTGCGGCAGCGAGATTCGGCCCGTTGCGGAACGGCGCCGGGTCCCTACGTCGAAGAAACGCAAGGCAGCCGCGGCAGCCGCGGCGGCCGCCGGTCGTCAGGAGAAAGAGGACGAGGAGTCAAAGGTCGACGTCCGCGGATTGCGCCAGTGCGTCAGCACTCAGTGCGGGATCCGCTGGAACCGCGACCTCAACTCGGCCTGCTGCATCGTCCGCAACGCTGTGGAGCTGGCGCGCTCAGGGCGTCTGGTGTACGGTCGCGACTGTGCGCCCACGCGCCCGACGTGCGTTGCTCCGATCAGGAGACCGCGAGCACCGGTGACTGGGAGCGGAACTGCGGCAGTTCCGGTTTCCGGTTTGGAGTTTCCGGGCTCGGGTTGCGGGTCGACGAACACCCCGGGAGGAGCTGGACCCGTTCCTTCACCCTGCTGTGTGACCATTTGAATGGTCCTCACAGTACTCGCCAATGATCAAGGCAACCGCACGACTCCGTCGATGGTGAGTAGCCGCGCGCGAGGGCCACACCCGATCTATCGTTCACGGGGTATCGGCAAGACATCGTTGCGATGCCACCATCGATGTGTTTAATACAGTACCGTATAGTACCCCTAAAAAGGGACAAGAGAGTGCGCGCCAACTGCGCTCGTCCGCGATGATATCCTCTTCCCTCAGGAGGTTCGTCTGCGCGATTTCAGATCGGATGCTCTTCGTTTCCGTCCGAATCTTGATCTCGCGCGTGTTTCTGAGTCGCTGATGTCCTTCTGAAATGCCGGCGCGTCGAGGGGAGCTACGGTACGAACCCGGATCCCTGAGAGGAGGTGTGAAACGCCCGTATTGTTTTGTACGGTATGTCCTTTATGTTGGGTGTGTACCTTTAATATAAGGGGTACAGTACATGTGTGCGGCAAAACACAAACAAGAGAAAAGCCGTTCCTTTTACCGAAAGCCGCGCGATCGTCGGGTTTTGTCGGTGCTGCGGGCGTCTGGACACGTCGAGTCTTCCCGGCGCGCGTGTACAAGCGCCTCGGACCCCTGCAGCAGCAACGTACGGGTCGCGGCGAACCCGGCTCACCGTTCACGGACCCCTCACGAGGACCGCCTGGACTTTCTCTCCTGTTACGGTCTGCGACGAACTACCCGGAAGCTTCCTCTTGGCTTTCGGCGTTCGCATGGTGGGCCGAAGCTGTACTAGTATGATCTTGAAGCAGATCATGAGGCTCCCGGTGACACATCAGCTGACCTTCTTGAACGGCAGGTCTCGGTAAGTCCCAACTGTGGCGGGCTATGATTTCGTCAATTTTCGCGAAGTCCTCCTCGGTTGCGACCTCATTGGCGATTGCAACTATGTCGTACTCTACGCCGGATCGACGGTTGACGCTGCTGCGCCGGCCTCGGCGCTCGCTGTGTGGGTCAGCAGGATCTCGGCCGGCGCAACCGAAGGGTGCTCTGCGCCCCGCACGCGATCATGCGGGAGTGACATGATTCCGGGGTACGAGATCACCGCCGTCCGTGAATGGCGCTGCAATCGAACCGAGATTTCTGGCGCAAAGTAACACTCCACGTACACGTGTTAGATTCCACAGTCTTTTCAGGATTCAGAGCGGAGGACGTAGCCACGATGGCGGCGACTGCTACGCTTCCCCGTGGTTCGCCGCAGACCGGAGAACAACTACTCCTGCGTGCATCACCGGACAGTGTCGCTGTTCTTCGGTGCCTGCGCGGAATGAGTCACCGCGTTGACCTGCGTCTGAGGTTGCTCCTGCTGCACTTGTCTGCTACACCTCGTTTGGACAAGGAGGCCCTCGGACTTTGACGTCGGCAGCGGGGCATTCTGCGTGACGTTAGCGACGCATGGTTTCGATCCATGGTCCTTATGCCCGTTCACGTCGCTCCTTGCGACGGACCATCTGCACCTCTGAGACGTGGTGGTCGTTGCTGTATTTCACTCCGAGGTTCGGCGTCGTGATGCGCTAAGGAAGGCTAGCATATCGAGGTCTGTGAGCAGTGCTCGCCCAGCTCCGTGCGCGCGAAACTGGGAGCAACAGTCGTCGTGCTCCATCCATCCTCCCCGGACACGTTGCGGAGATTCGGGTTCAGAAAACTGCAGCACTTTAGTCATGCCGTCGACCTAGACCTGCAGGCGTTGCTACGGTCTTTCCAGCCCAGGCGCTACAAGCTGAGGTCCGACAGCAGGCGACGGCAACAAGAGGAGGAGCGGGAGGAGGAGGATCCGCCCGCGGCAGAGGAGGAAGATCCGCCTCTGTGCTACGAGGCACAAGGCAAGACGTCCTGGGAGGAGAGCGGATGTTGTGATCTGGTCTACAAGGCGGTGACTCAGGTCCACGCCGAGACGAAAGTGCCGCTGGAGATCGGCGACCTGACCGAGTTCCGCGACGGAGAGGGAGAACCGCAAAAGTACCGGTTCGTCGTCGGTCCACGTCGTGCTCCACTGGAGGCAGACACAGCGCCTGCGGTGTCGCGTGCGCACGCGCCACTGCGACTGACGGCGCGACTTGCGCTCCACGGAAGTCTCGTCGGCCATGCACTCGGGCTGCAGCAGCTCCATCTCCGAGCAGGCGACGATGTTGCTGAGAACCGGCGATCGACAAAATCAGCTGGGACAGCCGATGTGAACCGGTAACAACATATCCTGCCAGACTCGATGTCGGCCAGCGGGTCTTTCTTGGTCGTCGCGCTGCGCTTGCGCACGGGCGCCTCGCCCTTGGAATCCGGATCCCACAGGGCCCGTCTTCCAGCGACGTCGAGCTTGCATTCGCCCGCGTCGCTATCTCCGCCACGCAGTGGTCGCACCAAGTAGCGCTGGAAAAAGACACCCGCAACGGTGCCGTCGGTCGTGAAGGAGAAGTTGAACTTCTTGACGCAAGGGGCGGCAATCCGGACAGTCTCGTCTGGTTTGCCCTTCAGCGCCCTTTTTTGTCGTGTTCACCGGAGCCACAGGGGTCGCCGTCTGACGCGGGCTTGCCTCGCCACGGCGCCAGATGTGGCAGGGCAAAAGGCCAGCGAGTCGACCGACGCAGCGAGGGGTCGGTACCCGACGTTCAGCGGTGCCAGCGGCTCGAGCAGCTCGACGCTCTCTTCCCACTCGTCGCGCAACCTCTCAAAGTGGCTTGTCGGTTCGAATCGCCGCCTCTTGTTGCTGGTCGCCGCTTGGGCCTCCTCCCCGGCGCGCGGGCGTTTGCGAGTCTTCTTGCTGCCGCCGCCGCCGGCCTCTGTGTCTGTCCTCGCGCGTTTTGTCCTGGCCGGGCCCTCGGTCTCTTCGGTGGTCCGCGATCGCTTTGCCGGGCGGGTCGAGGGCGCGGGCTCACCGCTGTAGGCGCTTCGGCCGACCGTGACGGGCGTCGCGATGCCTGCCGCGTTCCGCCGGCGCTGCGGCGGTGTCGCGGCCCCGGGCAGCAGGTACGCGGTGCACTCGGCCGGGAGGAGGGCGCGCAGCTCGTGCGCAGTCAGCCCCTGCGACACGTACAGGGAGGCACCCCTCTGCTGCCGCGGCGCGGCCGAGGCCAGGGGCCGGCGGTCGGGCAGGAGCTCGACGGTGTTGGTCCCGATCCGGGGCTCGGTCCCCACGATGATGTTGCTGAGGACGTCGTTGAGGTTGTCCTTCATGCCGGAGAAGGCGGCGGTCCTGAGCCAGTCGACGCTCTTCTCAAAGGCCATCTTCTTGAGGAACCCCAGCCTAGGGTCCTTGTTGAAGCCGTGCCGCGTGAACGGGACCAGCCGCCCGGTCCGGGCCATGGCCATCGCCATCAGGTGGACCGCGCGGTGGTCGACGTAGGAGCCGTTGGACTGGAAGACGCGCTCCGTCTCGGCGAGGACGGCGGCCGTAGCGGCGGCGATGCCGAAGCACTCCTCGACGTCCATGACGCTGTCGGTCGTGCTGCGCGTCGTGTCGACCCCGGGGACCGCCAGGACCTCGCGGAGGCTGCCGCCGACGACGTAGATGACCGGCTCCTGCGTCCGCCTCGCCGCGCCCGTGACCGGGTCGACGACGATCCTGTTCTCGACGCACCCCGTGGCGCTCGTCGTGCCCTTGATCCCCTGCACCAGCGCGTCGAGCGCGCCCTCGAGCAGCAGCGCCGTCGTCTCGAAGTCGGTGAGGTCGTGGCTCCGGGTACTCGCCGGAGCGGTGGTCTGCCCGGCGGCGGCCGCGGCCGCCTCGTCGGCGAGTTCCGTCAGGCGCTTGCGGCCCAGGGCCCGCTCGCGCTTGCGCTTGGTGTACTCGTCCGACGACGTGCGCAGGCGCAGGCGGATGACCCACTGAGAGCGGAAGGACGGCGTCCACGCCCACACGTGGGCGAGGCCCCCTTTGCCCGGTAGGCTGGCCTTGAGCGCCCACACGACGTCGTCGACCGCGCGGCCGCTCCTGAGCAGCCTGTCGCGGTCCAGGACGATGCGCACGACCAGGGGCGACAGGGAGCGGGCGACGGCGGGCAGGTCCGGCGCGACCCGCGAGTGGTGCCACCGCGGCAGCCACTCCTCGTCCTCGGCCGGCACGCGGGACACGTCCGGCTCGAGCCCGATGCGCAGAGACCGCACGACGTCGCGGACGCGCACCGCGAGGAACTGCTGGCACAGCGTCCGCACGCCCGAGAGGCACTGGAACGCCGGCAGCAGGCAGACGCGCGTCACGCGCGACTCGGGCCTCCTGGACGTCTCGATGATGGCCACCAGCCGCGGGATCCCGAGGGACATGTTGGCGAGCCCGACGCCGGCGTGGTGGAAGGTCTGGAGCGTCATCTGCATCGCCGGCTCGCCGATCATCTGGCCGGCCGTCACCCCGACCATCTCGCCCGGGCTGGCGAGGGCGCCGTGGAAACGGCGGTCCAGCTCGCGGAGGAGCCAGGAGAACTGGAGCCAGGTGACGTCGGCCGACGGCTGGCCGGTCACGAGCCTCCGGGCGCACAGGAACACCCGCCAGCACGCCACGTAGCCCGACGGGAACGTCCCGAAGCGGTACGTCGCGAGCTGCTCGGCGAGGGCCACCTCGAGAACGCGCACGACGGCGCACGCGTCGTTCAGCGGCGTGTCCCACAGCCGCCGCTCGCGCTCCACGCGGTCGGCCTCGTCGTCTGGTGCAGCAGCATCCCCCAACTGCTGCTGCAGCGGCGGCAGCGCGGCGGCCGCGGCGGCCAGGAGCTCCCCGAGCAGCTTTACAGCCTTGGAGCTGGCCGACGGCGGCGCACGCTTGGCGGCGTCCGGGCCGAGGTTCTTGGCGCGGCTGAGCAGCACCTCAAAGTCCACCGGCGACAGCACGTCCGGGAGGAGGTTGGCCGGGTCGGCCCTCAGGCGTCGCTCGCGCATGACGCCGCGGTCGCGCAGGAGCCTGGACAGCTCCCCCTCGGCCGTCGAGCCGACCTGCGCGTCCGAGCCCGGCAGAGAGAGGCCGCACTGCAGGTGCTCGGGCACCCCGCGCAGGTCGAGCTCGAGCCGCACGTCGTCGTCGCCGTTCCACAGCATCGGGTGACGGATCTTGACGAGCTTCGAGGCCGCGAAGCCGTCCTCGCCGTAGGCGAACGAGACGATGCCCAGGTGGTCGCAGACCAGGAGGTTGTAGAGGACCAGCAGGTTCTCGAGCGCCTTGATGAGCCTCCTCTGGATGTAACCGATCGGCGCCGTCTTGTTGACCGTGTCGACCAGTCCCTCGCGGCCGCCGGCCGCGTGGTAGAAGGCCGACGTGGGCGACAGGCCCTCGATGAGACCGCGCAGCACGAACGCGAGGGCGACGGGCCCGGCGTCGCCGGGGGCAAAGTGCGGCAGCGGCCGCGTGCCGTAGGCCAGCTCGACTCGCTTGGCCTGGATCTTGATCTGGCCCATCATCACGCGCGGTCCCACGATGTTCGTGTTGTTGCCCTTGACGCCGGCACGGACCATCTCGGCGGCGTTGTTCCGGGCGCGGCCGGCGCCGGCGGAGGCGGCGCTGTCGCGCAGCACGAGGGCGCCGCAGTGCTGGACCACGGCCGAGAGCACCCGGCACGTGAAGTCCTCGTCGTCGCGGTCGGCGACGGTGCCGCCGCTGCCGCCCGACGCGAGGTGCTCGCGCCTCCTGAGGCCGCCGACGGACCTGCGCACGACCTTGCGGATCTCGTCGCGGTGGCTCAGGGTGTCGCAGTCGCCGGCTCCCATGCCGAACCCCAGCTCGTAGAGCCACCGCGTGTAGAGTCGCGTGGCGCGCGACAGGAAGACGCGCACCGAGTCGGCGCCGCACTCCTGCGCCAGCTTCTGCACGTAGCCGCCGCGCCCGACGCCGACCACGGACTTGGTCAGCCGGCCCACGAGCAGCTCTCCCTCGGCCGAGATGACCACGGCCTCGTCCGCCATGACCCTCTCGGCCTCTTCGGCCGCCCACGGCCTCTCGCCCCTCCCGACGCGCACGGTCGAGTGGGCGAGCCCGCGGGTGGCGACGGCGCCAAAGAGCTGCTTGCCGGTGAAGAGCTCGACCCACCGGCCGGTGTCTGGGTCGCGCGCCCGCACGGCGGGCTCCGTCGCGCAGGCGTAGGCCGCCAGGTCCCGGCCGGCCTCGTCCGCCTCGGCGGCGTCGGGGCGGTCGCCGCCGGCCTGGTACACGGCCTGGTAGAACGTCGCCCGGTCCATGAAGACGCCGCGGCGCGACGACTGGTCGGACCCGATGAGCGAGTCCTGGACGAGGGCCTCGCACGCCTTGCCCTGGTTGTCCATCACGAGGTCGCTGCACTGCATGAGGCACACGGCCTCGGCCCGCGCCTCGGGGCTCTGCGGCACGTGCAGGTTCATCTCGTCGCCGTCGAAGTCCGCGTTGTAGGGCGTCGTGGTGCTCAGGTGGATGCCCATGGCGAGCTGCTTCCACACGCGGATGCGGTGGGACATCAGCGACTGCTTGTGGAGCGACGGCTGGCGGTTGGCCAGGACGACGTCACCGTCGACGAGGTGCCGGTACACGAGGTCGCCGTCGTTGAGGCGGACGGTGCGCCTGTCCTGGATGTGCGCCAGGTCGACGGTGCCGCCGTGCCTGCGGGCGACCACGGTGGCGCCCGGGTGCGCAAAGGGGCCCCTCAGCACCATCCGCTCGAGCATGGCGCGGTTCAGCGGGTTGACGCGCTCCGGGTACGTCACGCGGATCGCGATGAACTCGGGCACGGCGATCTCGTCAAAGTCGAGGTCCGGGGACGGGACGATCACCGTCCGCCCGCAGTAGTTGACGCGCCTCGAGGCGAGCCGATCCCGCATCGTCCCGCGCTTGCCAACCATGCGGATCGTCATCGACCGGATGACGACCTTGACGTAGCGGCTCGGCGCCGCGCCGCTCTTCCCGGGCCTGTCCTTGTCGATGTAGGCGTCCAGGAGCCGCTGGGCCTTGTCCCACACGACGGTCTGGCGCGCCAGCGCGTCGCTCACCTCGTCCTGCCGCGACTCGTCGTTCGAGATCGTGCGCTGGAGCGACTTCATCTCCCTCGCGCACTTGAACAGCGCCTGGATGTGCTTGTCGAGCGGGTTCTTGGTCTGGCCTGGCGTCTTCTTCTTGGCCGCGGTGCCGCCGCTCCCGCCCCCTTTGCCCTTGCCCGCCCCGCCGCTGCCGTGTGGGCCCGAGGAGGGCGTCCCGTTGGAACGCACCGAGGCCGGCGGCACGGGGAAGACGGTCATCATGCAGTTGGCGAGGTCCATCTCCTCCGGGTCAACGCCGAGCATGAAGTACGAGTCCTTGTGGATGCCCTTGAGGATCTCGTGCGTCTTCTCCATGTCCCACGGAATCGCCGGACCGTGCTTGAGTTTTTTGCCGGGGGCAGAGGCCGCCTCGACCAGTGCCATGACTGCCGCGCCGGTGGCGGCGGCGGCTTCGAGAGGGGCCGCTTCGGCGGCCGAGCCGACCGAGGCCCTGTCGTCGTCCTCCTCCGCTCGTCCTCCTCCTCTTCCCCGCCGAGGCTGCGGCCTTCCCTTTGCCTGTCGCCTCCGCGCGCCTCCTCCGCCAGCCTCGTCCGCGCTCTCGTGGTCGGCGTCCGCGCCGCCGTCGTGCTCCTCCTGCTCCTCCTGCTCGGGCTGGTCTTCGTCCTCGAACTCCAGGTGTCCGGACCGACCGCCGCTGCCGCCCTCGTCGTCATCCTCGTCGACATCGTCGAGCATCGCGACATTCTCGTCGGCGAGCTTGTTGCTGTGGCGGTCTTCCTCCTCCTCGTCCTCGTCGTCGCCGTCGTCCTCAATGGCTGTCGAGTCCGACTCTCGCTCCTCGTCACCGGCTTCGTCGTCGTCGTCGTCGCCGCCGCCCGTGCCCGGCCGAAGTCGCCGCGACCGACGGCGCGTGGACGCGCCGACCGCCGACCGCGTTTCCTCGCCGTCGCTCTCTCGCCCACTCTCCTCGTCATCGGTCGTGTGGCCACCCTGGCCCTCGTCGCTGTCGGAGCTGCTGTTGCTCGTGCTCGACGCGGCCCGAGGAGAGCGGCCCGGCGGCTTCGCCCGGGGCTCGCGCTTGGCCGCAGGCGAGCGGTGCGCCTCGACTTCGGGGGCCGCCTCGGCCTTTGTCTTGCGCTTGGTCTTGGCCCTGTCCGCCGGTTCCTTCTTCTTGGGTCGCCGCTTGCTCTCGAGCCTCTCGTACATGAGGATGTGGGAACCGTTGCGCCCGACGACGCGCTGGATCGCACCGCACCCGTACTCGGGCCGGAGGGCGTTGTCGATCGAGAAGCTCGAGGCGGCGTGCGCCGACAGGATCGGCGCCGTGACGCCGCGCGCGATGTCCGAAGCCGCCTTGGCGTCGCGGGGAGGCCGAGCCTCGGCCACGATGCCCCGCCGTCCCCGGCACTCGCGGATCGACTTGCACACGTAGGCGTTGGACGCGAGGCGGTCCGCCGGGTCCGCGATGCCTGCGATCAGGGCGTACTGCGGGTCCACCTCTGGGAGCAGCAGCTGCTTGCAGTTCCAGCAGACGCACGTCACCGCCTGCGGCACCTTCTTGTGCATCAGCGGGTGCAGCAGAGGCTTGCCCAGCGTGAAGTGTGCCGGGTGACCGGGACAGTCCTGGCCGTACCGGCCGCCACAGGTCCTGCAGCGCACGAAGCGGTTCGTAGGCCCGAGGGCGCAGTCGTTTATCGTGCCCTTTTCGCCCTCCCACGCGTGGATCCCGTCGCTGGTGATCTCGCAGACGCTCTGCGCGATGATCTCCTCGGGCGACTGGAGGTACGCCGCGACGGAGGCCAGGGCGGCCTTGGGCGCCTTGGAGGGACAGAACCCCGGGAGCGAGTAGCCGCGGCTCGCCGCTCTGCCCCGCCTCCCGGCGTCGCCGCGCGCCGACATCTCGTCGTCAGTGTCGCGGAGCCGGTCGAGCCGCAGCCTTGACTGTTCTTCGATCTCGCGCTGCCGCTGTTTCAGCTGCAGCAGCTGCAGGTCGTGGAAGACTTCCTTCCGGCCACCAGCGCCCGCGGAATCCGACAGCATTTCTCCCGCCGTGCTGTTACTCGCGGAGTTCGATACTGCTGCGCGACTTTGTTTTTGGATGGCCGCCCGCCCCCCGCGATGTCCGTCCCTGAATAGCAAACGGCATCGGGCTGTCCGGAACGGTCGCTCGCGCAACCCCTGTCCGCGCTCGGGTTCTGTGGGCTCTCGGCCAGTACGACGAGGCCATCCGAGAGTTGATCGACGCTGACTGCCGTCCCTCGTCTTCCTTCCGCACCGACCTCGTCGAGTTTGGGTGGCACAAATCTGCCCTCCGGATGGCGGGCGAGACGGTGGCAACGATTTATCGGCACTGCGAGATCTGCATCAAAGCCCTCGCGCACACCGTGGACGCTGCCGCAGGGGCGGACGTGCTCCTCCTGGTGCTGCGATACATCAGCTTGCACGAGTCCTCTCTGCACGGCCCGCCGGGCACCCCGGACGGACCAGACGGACCTCCGGGCGGCCTGACCCGGCTTTTCGAACTCCCCGGCAGCCGGCCAACTGAGCCCGCCGCGGCAGGGAATATGAAATTAAAACCCCGCTCTTGTGAGCAACAGGTGTCACTGTCACGTGCGGCAGTAGCGCCGAGCTCCAAGGAGATCGAGGAGCAAAGTCGCGCCCCGGTGGGCCCACCAGTGTTGTCGCACCTGCTCGCAGCCGCCTGTCGGCAGACCGCTGGTCACTGCTCAGGCAGGGTGCAACTGCATGTGTGGCAACATCTCCAGAGACAGGCGTCCACGGTCCCTTTCGGGTCGAGTCGAGCGAGCTCGCTTGGTATTGTTGGTTCCGTCACGATTCCCCGCTCCGATGGGCGGGGGCGGGGGGTGGTGGGCCTGCAAACGGTGAAGCAACTCGTTCCGCCCTGTTTGGGGGAGCGTGGGTAAAACGGCGCGGGCGGCCGCGGGCCGATGGGACTCCGTGCAGCGCTGGTTTTTTCCCGTCTTCCTGTACGGACAATGAGGGAAAAACAACACAGCGGGGAATAGAC
>Ga0265338_10007363_pt1 | contig 13694 bp, 15 predicted proteins | sample 42126metaG_FD_193579 | JGI IMG/M metagenome (GOLD analysis project Ga0265338, IMG submission 193579) | Rhizosphere microbial communities from Carex aquatilis grown in University of Washington, Seatle, WA, United States - 4-21-26 metaG | ecosystem: Host-associated > Plants > Roots > Rhizosphere... | reverse complement strand
GCGGGACGGTCTCGACCGGCTCCTGCGGCGGCTGAAGATCCGGCAGCAGCGCGAGCGCGGCGAGCGGCGCCTTGAACGGCGCGATCACCTCGATCCCGGCGACGCGGCCCTGTGCTTCCGCGATCAGCTCCTGCGCCACCTCGAAGCCGACGTGTGCGGCGTCGGCGCCCGCGGCGCGGAACCGCTCGCGCACCGGCTCCGGGACGACCATCCCCGGGACCTCGTTGTGCAGCCGCAGCGCGAGCGGATAGCTCGTCACGTAGAAGACGCCGAGCAGCACCGGGACCGGCCACGAGCCGAGCCTCCGCTCGAATTCGTCGAGATATGCGAGGTCGAACAGCGACTGCGTGATCGCGAACTGCGCGCCGGCCTCGACCTTCTGCTCGAAGCGGCGCAGCTCCTCGTCCAGGTCGTCGGCTGTCGGGTTGACGGCGACGCCGTAGAAGAACGACGTCGGCGCGTCCAGCGCCTTGCCGGTGAACGACTCGCCCTGGTTCAGCTTCTGCAGCAGCCGGCAGAGGCCGATCGAGTCGACCTCGTAGACGCCGTGCGCGCCGGGGTAGTCGCCGACGTCGGGCGGGTCTCCGGTGATGGCGAGCACGTTGCGCAGCCCGGCCGCGTGCGCGCCGAGCAGGATCGACTCGAGGCCCATGACCGAGCTGTCGCGCGGCGTCAGGTGCGGGATCGTCTCGATGCCGACGTCGCGCTCGATCGCGGCCGACGCCATCATCGGGTTCATCCGCGCGCGCGCCGTGTAGTTGTCGGTGACGTCGAGGAACTCGACCTTGCCGGAATCGCGCAGCGAGCGGCAGAGATCGAGGAGGCCGTCCACCGAGCCGCCCTTCGGCGGATTGATTTCGACCGTCGCGGCGAACCGGCCCTCGCGCAACGCGGCCGCGAAACGGCTCTCCTCCTGCTGCGCCGCGCCGCGCGGGCCGCGTGACGGCTCACGCGTGAAGATCGGCTGCGCGACGGGCCGCTCCTCCTTCAGCGCCTCGCGGATGGCGGCGACCTGCACCGGCGTCGTGCCGCAGCAGCCGCCGACGATCCGCGCGCCGAGGTCGCGCGCCTGCGCCGCGAAGTCGCCGAAGTACTCGTCGTCGGCGTGCGGATAGACGATGCGGTTGCCCCAGCGGCTGGCGAGGCCGAGATTCGGCAGCGCGGCGAGCGGCAGCGCGCCGCCCATCCCGGCGAGCGCCGTCAGCGCGGCCTGCGGCCCGGCGCCGTGGTTCGCGCCGCACGCGGCAACGCCGAGCTCGCGCAGCCGCGCGGCTGCCTCGGCTGCGGTGACGCCGCCCGGCGTCTCGCCGTCGGCGTCGAATGTCATCAGCGCGACGACCGGAAGGCTCGAGACGCTCCGCACCGCTTCGATCGCAGTCGTCAGGTCGTCGAGCTCGTAGAACGTCTCGACCATGAACAGGTCGACGCCGCGTGCGTGGAGCGCCTCCGCCTGCTCGGCGTAGACGGCCGCGCGGTCGACGACGATCGCGCCCTCGCCGAGCGGGCCGATCGAGCCGGCGATCAGGACGTCCGCGCCGGAGACCTCCCGCGCCTCGCGGGCCAGCTTCACGGCCTCGCTATTGATCCGCGCGGCGTCGTCGTCGAGGTAGTGCGCCGCGAGCTTCGCCCGGTTGGCGCCGAACGTGTTGGTCTCGATCAGCTCCGCGCCGGCCTGGATGTAGCCGACGTGCACCGACACGACGATCTCCGGTGCGACAAGGTTCGCCTCCTCGGGAACGCGCAGGCCGCGCGGCGCAGCGCTCGCGATCAGCGCCCCCATGCCGCCGTCGGCCACGATCGGAGGCCCCGACGAGAGGCGCTCGAGGAACCGGCTCATCGCAATCCAGTCTACGGGTCCGAAGAGCGAAAACGAGGCCGCCGCCGGCCTCGTTTTCGTGATCTCCTTGCGGAGATTCCGCCTACCGGAGTGGCCCCCGCCGCATCGGGGCCCCTCAACGGCTTGCACGTTCACTATCGATCCGCCGGGTCGATTGATCCAATCCCTCGAAGTCGGTTGACGGCGCTGCTTCACCGGTAAAGCCCGGCGGCGACGGCGCCGATAACCCCACTGACTCTCGTCGGGGACTGACGGCAATCACTCTGCGGCAGGGGTCTCGAGCGGCGCCGAAAGGCGCCGCTTCTGTTCGGGCGCGATCGGGACTACGCTCCGACCGTGAAGCGGTTCACCGTGGCGGTCGTGATCGTCGTGTCGGCGTCGGTCGCCGCCCTTGTGGGCGCGCCCGCCCGGGGCGGCACGAGTACGGAGGTGCTTCGCATCTATGACCCGACGGGCCAGGTGAAGACCGAGCTGACCATCTCCGACATCGTCCGCTCGTCCGCGCTGGCCGATCGCAGCATCGGAGGAGTGCCCGCGCTTGTTTTCGCGCTGACGAAGTCGGGCCAGGGCAAGCTCCACGTACTCACCCGTGGTCTGGCGCGGCGCGGAGCACGGCTGCACCGGAATCAGGTCTTCGCCATCGCGATCGGCGGGCACGTGTACTCGACACCGTTCATCGACTACAAAGTCGAGCCCGACGGGATTCCCGCCGGCGGCTCCGGCATGGAGATGAACGTCTCCAGCTTCGCGCTCGCCAAGAAGCTCGCGTTCGAGCTCCGCGGCTGATGCGGAGGTTCAGGGGTGGAGCGTGCGGCCCTCCATCCCGCCTGCAACGGTGACGAGCTCGCCGGTGACGTGGCCGGACAGCTCGTCCGACGCGAGCACGACGACGGCTCGAGCGATGTCGTCGGCGACGGCGACCTTCTGCAGCGCCATCGTCCGGGTCACCCGGGCGACGTCGGCCGGCTCGAGCTTCCCGCGCGTCATCTCCGAAACCGTCCAGCCGGGAGCGACCGCGTTTACCCGCGCCGATGGCGCGATCCGGACGATCTCGTTCTTCAGGCTGAGCAGCAACCCCACCTGGATCGCGGACTTCGCGGCCGCGTAGTCGGCGTGGCCGCCCTCGCCGAACCTGCCCGCGGTCGAGCCGACGAGGACGAGGCTGCCGTGGCCGTTGCGCTCCACCTCGCGGAGAAACGCGCGGGCGGTGAGGAACGTGGCGGTCAGGTTCGCACGCAGCGTCGACTCCCACCGCTCCAGCGAGAGCTCCCACACCGGCTCATCGTCCGTCGGCCACACGCCCGCCACCGCGGCGCAGACGTCGACCTGCCCGAGCGCATCGCGCGTCTCGGCGAAGAGCCGGTCGACCTGCGCCTCGTCCGTCAGGTCGGCGCCGACGACGGGCAGGCCCCCGAGCTCCGCGGCGACCGCCTCGGCCCGCTCGCGGCCGCGGTGGTAGTGGACCGCGACGCGCGCCCCCTCGGCCGCGAACGCGCGGACGCACGCCGAGCCGATCCCACCGGAGCCGCCGGTGACGAGAACGCACTTTCCGGCGAGCCCGGTGTCCACGCGTGGAGGATAATCTCCGAACCGTGCGCGTCCACGTGATCAGCGACATGGAGGGCGTCGCCGGCATCGTCAAATGGGGACAGACGACGGGCGGCGACACGAAGCTCTACCAGGAGGGTCGCGTCCTCTACACCGAGGAGATCAACGCCGCCGTGCGCGGCGCGAAGGCCGGCGGCGCGACCGAGATCGTCGTCATGGACTGCCACGGCGCGGGCGGCGACTACACGTTCAACTCGCTCGTCCCGGATCTGCTCGACCCGGACTGCGAGTACGTCGTCCAGGACGAGTGGACGGAGTACACGGAGTTCCTCGAGCAGGGGTGCGACGCGGCGCTGTTCGTCGGGATGCACGCGATGGCCGGAAGCGGCGACGGCGTCCTCTCGCACACGGTCTCCGGCCAGGCGTGGCAGAACCTCCGCTTCAACGGGGTGCTCGTCGGCGAGACCGGGATCAACGCCGCGCTGTGCGGCCACTGGGGCTGCCCCGTGCTGCTCGTCACCGGCGACCGCGCGGTGTGCGAGGAGGCGCGTGCGCTGCTCGGCGAGCGGCTGACGACGGTGGAGGTGAAGGTCGGGCTCGGCCGCTTCAGCGCGCGGCAGCAGACGCCGCAGCGCGCACGGCAGCTGATCGAGGCAGGCGCGAAGCAGGCGCTCGCGGATCTCTCGGCGGTCAAGCCGTACGACCCCGGCAGGCCGTGCGAGATCGAGATCGAGTTCACGTCGCCGGACAGGCTCAGGGAGTACGTGAACCGGCGAGGCGTGGAGGTGAAGGGCCCGCGCACGCTCATCGGCCGCGGCGACGACTGGTGGAGCGCCTGGTCGGGGTTCTTCTTCTGACGGATGCCGGGCCGCGTCGTCCGCATCTCGATCGCGCCGGTGAAGTCGCTCGGGCTCGTCCATCCGGACGAGGTCGACGTCAGGCTCGCCGGCGTCGCCGGCAACCGGCGCTTCTGGCTCCTCGACGAGGACGGACGGCTGTTCAACAACAAGCGCAACGGGCCGATGGTGCAGATCCGGCCGGAGTGGGACGAGACGACGCGGCGGCTCGCGCTGGCGTTTCCGGACGGCCGCGTCGTCGACGGGACGGTCGAGCTCGGCGAACCCGTCGCGCCGGAGATGTACGGCGACCCGATCCCGTCGCGTCGCGTCGCCGGGCCGTGGCAGGACGCTGTCTCCGACTTCGCCGGGCGGCCGCTGACGCTGCTCTGGGCCGACGAGTGCGTGCCCGACCGCAGCCGGCGCGGCGGAACGGTCAGCCTCGTCTCACGCGGGTCGCTCGAGCGGCTGCGGGAGGAGGCGGGCGCCGATGCGCCGGTCGACGGCCGCCGCTTCCGAATGCTGTTCGAGATCGACGGCGTGGCCGCACATGAGGAGGACGACTGGCTCGACCGCGACGTGCAGGTGGGCGACGCGGTGCTCCGGTTCAACGGCGACGTCGGCCGCTGCGTCGTCACGTCGCACGATCCCGACAGCGGCGTCACGGATCTGGACACGCTCGGCGTGCTCGCGCGCTACCGCCGCGAGGGGCGGGACGAGCCGCTCCCGTTCGGCGTCTACGGCTCCGTCGTGTCGCCCGGCCGCGTCCGGGTCGGCGACGTGGTCGGCCCGCCATAGCACGCGCGCTATGCTGAGAGGCGATGGCAGCGTCCGCGCGTCCTGAGCCCAAGCGCTCGCTCGAGCGGCTCCACGAGCGCATCGTCGCCGGCGACCGCGGCTGGTTCTTCGCACGGATCGCCGACAAGGTCGCGGAGCGGCGCGCCCAGATGGGCATGTCGCAGCGCGAGCTGGCGGTGCTCTGCGGGACGACGCAGTCGGCGATCGCCCGCCTCGAGCGCGGCGGCCGCCCGCCGCGGATCGACACCCTGCTCCGCATCGCCGAGGCGCTCGACTGCGAGCTCCTCGTCGAGCTCGTGCCGCACGAGAAGTAGCGACCATGATCGTCGTCGCGACGCTGGGCGACTCGATCACGGCCGGGTCGCCGCTCTGGGATCCCGATCCCGTCGAGCGCGCGAAGATCGGGGGCGTAGCGGACGAGCGCAGCCAGTGGCAGTGGTGGGCGGCGCGGCGGGACGAGCGGCTCGAGTTCCGCAACCACGGCGTGTGCCTTGAGCGCACGGAGCAGATCGCGGCGCGCCTCGACGCCGCGGCGCTGGGCGCCGACGTGCTCGTCGTCCAGGGCGGGATCAACGACGTCGTCCACAACGGGTCGATCGAGACCGCTGCGCGGAACCTCGAGAGCATGGTGCAGCGCGGCCGGTCGCTCGGACTCGCCGTCGCGGTCGCGGACGTGCTGCCGTGGAACAACGGCGACCGTCGCGCCGCCGCCGACATCGAGTCGCTGAACCTGCTCGTCGCCGCGCTCGCGGAACGGCTCGGCGTGCCGCTCCTCCCGTTCCACGACACGCTCGTCGATCCCGACCGCCCGACGCGGATGCCGGACGAGTGGACCGACGACGGCAACCACCCGTCTGTCGAGGGACACCGCCGGCTCGGCGAGCTCGCGTTCGGGCTGGCCTAGACGGTCAGCTCCAGGCCGTCGTACGCGCGCTCGATGCCGTCGTCGAGCGGCAGCTCGTCGGGCCGGTGGATGACGAGCAGCCGCCCCGCGCCGGACTCACGGAAAGCCGCGACCGCTTCGCGCGCGGTCAGGTGGCCGCGGTCGCCGTCCTCGGCGGTGCTCGGCTGCTCGGGCTCGGCGAGGGTCGCCTCGCAGAGGAACAGGTCGGCCCCGCTCGCGAGCGCCGCGAGCGCCGGGCTCGGTGCCGTGTCGCCCGAGTACGCGAGCGTCCGCGTGCCGTCGGACACGCGCAGTCCGAAGGTGGCGACATCGAAGTGGTGGAGGCGCACCGGCGTGATCTCGAGCCCTCCCGCCGTGAACGGCGTGGCGTCCTCGTACTCGCGGATCCGGAAGACCTCCTCGATCATCGATTCGAACGCGAGAGGCTCGCCGAACGAGCGGAGCGTCTCGAGGCCGCCGGGCGGCAGCCACAGCTCGGGCGGCGGGGTCCCTTGCCCGGCGCCGAACATCGCGCCGAACGTCCACGGCACGAGGTCGCCCCAGTGGTCGAGGTGGAAATGCGTGATCGCCACCGCGTCGACGCGCGGCCAGCCCTCGCGTTCGCGCAACCGGGCGAGCACTCCCGGCCCGCAGTCGAGCAGCACCCGGCCCTCGCCCTCGACGAGGTAGCCGGACTGCGCGCCGCCGGGATTCGGCCAGGCGGGGGAGCAGCCGACGACGGTGAGCCTCACGCCCGTATCCTCGCGCAAACGTCCGATGGGCTGTCGCAGGGCCGTGTATAACTGCGCCGTGGCCAAGGCATCCGTCGAGACGCTCCAGAACGTCCCGCTGTTCGCGGGGCTCGACAAGAAGGAGCTGGAGAACATCGCCGGCTCGATGCGCGAGCGGCGCTTCGGCGCGGGCGACACCGTGACGCAGGAGGGCGCGGGCGGAGCGGGCTTCTTCGTCGTCGAGGAAGGCACCGCCGACGTCACCGTCGAGGGGCAGCCGCGCGGCTCGATCGGGCCCGGCGACTACTTCGGCGAGATCGCGCTGCTCACCGAGTCGGCCCGGACGGCGACGATCGTCGCCACGACGGACATGCTCTGCTACGGCATGACTCCGTGGGAATTCCGCCCGCTCGTCGAGAGCAACTCGACGGTCGCGTGGAAGCTGCTCACGGCGATGGCCGAGAAGCTGCGCTAGGCCTACGCCGTCCGCCGGCGCGTTCGGTACGCGCGCGTCTTCGTGCGGTTGCCGCAGACCGCCATCTGGCACCAGCGGGCCGACCGGTTGCGCGAGCGGTCGTAGAAGAGCCAGCCGCAGACGTCCCGGTCGCAGGCCTTGAGCCGCGACCAGCTTCCGTCGGCCATGGCGGTGTGGACGATCCCGACGAGCTCGGCGAGGGCGCCGCGAACGCCGGGGGCGTCCGGGGCGAGAACGGCGCGCGGTCCGTCGAAGCGGACGAACAGGCGACCGTCGGCGGCGGCCCGTTCCAGGATTGCCAGCTGCTCGCGGTCGACGTCGTGTCCGTTGTTCGCGAGCGCGAGCGAGCGGAGCGCCTCGCGAACCTCGACCGCGCGGCGCAGATCGTCGGCGCCGACGGCCGTGCCCGGACCGATCAGCCCCAGTTCGACGAGCAGCCGCTCGAGCCGGGACGGCTCGCTCAGCACCTCGCGCCCGTGCTCGTGGTCGACGGTGTTGACGAACCGCTGCACGAGCTTCAGCCGGCCGGGCGCCGGCTCCCGCTCGGCCATGTACAGGATCTCGTCGACCGGCTCCACAGCGTGCGACACTAGCAACCGCGCTATAGCGGTGTCTCCCGCCTAGACGCCCGGCACCTCGGGATGAAAGCCGGGGATGTGGTCTTCGCGCCGGCGCGCGACGCGCGGGATGGTGATCTCCAGGACGCCGTCGACGAGGCGCGCGGCGACCCGGGACAGATCGACCTTCGGCGGCACGTCGACGCGGACGACGAGCTCGTCCTCTGTCTCGCATAGGTGCACCGATGCAAGCTCCGGCAGCATCGCGGTCATCTCCCTCTCCTTCTCTTCGTTGCGTTCCACTGTCGCTGCTACAGGGCCGCAATCCATCGGGGCGGAGACGTATCGGGCTAGGTGGTCTCGCGGAAGACGCCGGGGACGAAGCGGTCGTCCGTGAGCCACAGGCCGACGACGGCCAGGCCGGCTCCCGCGAGGGCGATGACGACGCCGCCGGGGCCGAGCACCGTCAGCGCGAAGAAGTGGCGCATCCCCGGCGTCGCGAGGACGAGTGCGTAGGCGGCGATCATCACCGCGACGAGCGTTCCGATTGCCGTCGCCCGCCTGCGGCTCGTCGCCTCGAGGGCGAGGATCAGGTAGAGGCCGACGAGGACGAGCACCGTGGTCGCGATCGTCCGGGCCTCGGGGAGGGGCAGCCGGCCGACGTTGCGGGCGAAGACGAAGCTCGCGAGCACGCCGAGCCCTGCGGCCGTCCCGGCCGGCACGGCGAAGCGCCCGACGTCGAAGAGGAACCGCTCCGAGCGGTACCGGCCCTCGCTCGGCGCGAGCGCGAGGAAGACGGCCGGGATCCCGATCGTCAGCGCGGCGGCGAGTGTCAGGTGGCGCGGCAGCAGCGGGTACGGCTGCGGCGTCAGGCCGATCGAGAGGATGAGGAACGTCGCGAACGCCGACTTCGAGACGAACAGCTTCGCGACGCGCTGGAGGTTCCGCAGCACCTTCCGGCCTTCCGCGACGAGCGCCGGCACGCTCGCGAAGTCGCCGCGGACCAGCACCAGGTCGGCGACGCTTCGCGCCATCTGCGAGCCGCTGCCCTGGGCGATGGCGAGCCGTGCCGCCTTCAGCGCAGGCACGTCGTTGACGCCGTCGCCGATCATCGCGACGTACCGGCCCTCCGCGGTGAGCGCCTCGACGACCCGCTTCTTGTCCTGCGGCGAGATCCGCCCGATCACCGAGTGCTCCGCCAGCAGCCGCCGCAGCGACGCCGCGTCGGCCGGCAGGCGGCTTCCGTCCAGCGGCGGCCCGTCCATCAGGACGCCCGCGTCGGCCGCGACGGCCGCGACGGTCGACGGACGGTCGCCGGAGATGACGATCATGCGCACGCCCTGCTCCTGCAGGAACTCGACCGTCTCGCGCGCATCCGCGCGCAGCTGCTCTGCGATCACCGCGAGACCGAGCAGAACGAGCCCGTGCGGCTCCGCGTCCGGATCCGGGAGGCCGGAGGCGGTGCCGAGGGCGACGACGCGCCTTCCCGCGTGCGCCTCGTGGTCGGCGGTCGCCTCGAGCTCGCCGAGCGGGAACAGCTCCGGCGCGCCGAGCACGTACGTCGTGTCGCCGAGCTGGAGTGCGCTCCAGCGGCGCCGCGACGCGAACGGAACCTGCTTGCGCGGCTCCTCCGGCTCGGCGTCGACGTGGTCGGAAATCGCCGCGACAGTCGGGTTGCGCACCGCCGTGCTCGCCGCATAGCGCGCGAACGCGTGCGCGAGCTCGCCCTCGTCGACTCCGTGCGCGGCGACGAGCAGCTCGACGCGCAGCCGCGCATCCGTGAGCGTCCCCGTCTTGTCGAGGCAGACGGTGTCGACGGCCGCGAGAGACTCGATCGCGTTGAGCTGCTGCGCGAGCGCCCCCCGGCGGGCCATCCGCACGGCGGCGACGGCGAACGTGACGCTCGTGAGCAGGATCAGCCCCTCCGGCACGAGCGTGACGACGGCGGCGACGGTCGTCTGCACGGCGACGTGGATCGGGGTATGACGGCGCCACAGCGTCCAGACGAGCGCGACGCCGAGCGCGACGAGCACGCCGACGAGCACGAACAGGAGTCGGTTGATCGACAGCTCGAGCGGCGAGCGCGGATGCCGGAACTCGCGGGCCTCCCCGGCGAGTCGCGCCGCGTAGCTCTTGTCGCCCACCGCCGTGACGACGTAGGCGCCGGCGCCCTCGGCCGCGAACGATCCCGACCGAACCTCCTCGCCGACGGCGCGCGGCACCGCCTCGGACTCGCCGGTGAGGATCGACTCGTCGAAGGCGAGGCCGTCGCTCCGCCGAAGCTGCCCGTCGCCGACCACCTGGTCGCCGGGCTCGAGCAGCACGACGTCGCCCTCGACCACCGAGGCGACGCGCACCTGCCGCGGCTTCCCGTCGCGGAGGACGGTCGCCGTCGGCGCGACGAGCGCGGCCAGCCGGTCGAGTGTCCACTTCGCCCGCACCTCCTGCGCGATGCCGATCGCCGAGTTGGCGACGAGGATGGCGAGGAACAGCGCGTCCTGCGGCTCTCCGAACGCAAGGGTGACGACTCCGAAGACGAGCAGGATCAGGTTGAAGACCGTGAAGACGTTGGCGATGACGATGCTGCTGTACGAGCGGCTCGCCTGCTGCGGCACGGCCGGCCGCGCGGCAAGCCTGCGCTCCGCATCGAGCTGCGTGAGCCCAGCCGGCGCCGCCGTCGTCGTCACGCCGTCAGTTTCGCACCGGACGGCCTTCCGGCCGGCGCCGCCGCGCTACGAGATGCGTCGGGCGCCGTCGAAGCGGGCGCCGTACCAGCCGCTCATCGTCGAAATGCTGACGACGGTGCCGGTGTGCGGGGCGTGGATGAAGCTGCCGTGGCCGATGTAGATCCCGACGTGCCCCTCGCCGTCGAAGAAGACGAGGTCGCCCGGCTTCATCTGCCAGCGGCCGACCCGCCTGCCGCGCCAGTAGTCGGCGAAGCTCGAGTGCTGGAGCGAGACGCCGAAATGGGCGTAGACGTAGCGCACGAAGCCGGAGCAGTCGAAGCCGGTCCGGGGCGAGCTGCCGCCGTACCGGTACGGGACGCCGAGGAGCCTCCGCGCATAGGAGGCGGCCCGGATCCCGACCGACAGGGTGCGGTGCACCGTCTTCGGCTTCGTCGGGAACCTCGACGGGAACACGACCGGCAGCGGCGCCGGATCGGTGCTCACCGGCGCAGGCCCCGGTGTCGGGTCCAGCGGCGCCTCGTCGGCGCGACCGGGCAACGGGAGGACGAGCGCGACCCCCACCGCCAGGGTGATAGACAGCAACATGAGGAAGAACCGCAGGTTCTGCATAAGAAAAGTGGGCCCCCTTCGGCAAGGGCGCAGCCGCGCGCAAGGAGGCGGCCGCTCTGTCGTTGGGCGGGCCCCATCGAAGCAGCGGCAGCGGCGAGTGGCCTCCCCCAAAGGGGGGATCTCTTACATCTTTCCGAACATTTTCGGGCTCTAACCCGTAAGAACCTGCCGAAATCGATCACGACCGCCGCTTGGACCCGAGATGAGCGTGAAACTCGACTTGCGGTCGTCCTTAGGCTCATCTAGGATCCGAGAATGGAATCCGAGCTCTACTCCGCGCTGCTCGTCGAGCGCCCGCCGCAGCCGGTCGCCAGGCCGTTCACGCCCGAGGGAGCCGTCTCGACGGCCGACCTCGCCGAGTGCACGTGCCCCGACTTCTGCGAGCGGGACCACGACAACGACTAGGTCGTCGCTCAGCTAGGAGAGCCGGTCGCCGCCGACCGGGTCGAACAGGTGCGCCTCCTCCGGCTTCGGCCGGAGCGTCACCCGCGCGCCGCGCTCGGGCGCCGTCTTCGTCTCGGCGCGCGCGACGAGCTTCATGCGCTCCCCGCCGATGTCCGCCACGCAGAAGAGATAGGCGTCGGCCCCGATCTCCTCGACCACCTGGACCTCCGCCGTGATCCCATCGGGCGCGAGCTCGAGCGACTCGGGGCGGACGCCGAGCACGATCTCGTTCCAGCCTCCGGCGCCGGCGGCCGCGCGCACGGACTCCGACAGGGGCACGTCGACGCCGCCGAGCGAGACGGAGCCGTTCGGGCCGAGCGGAACGGGGAGGAGGTTCATCGACGGCGATCCGATGAAGCCGGCCACGAAGCTGTTCGCCGGCTTCTCGTACAGCACCCGCGGCGCGTCGCACTGCTGGAGCCGTCCGTCCCGGAGCACGGCGACGCGATTCCCGAGCGTCATCGCCTCGGCCTGGTCGTGGGTGACGTACACCGTCGTGACGCCGAGCCTGTCCTGGAGCGCCGCGATGTCGGCGCGCATCTGCACCCGGAGCTTCGCGTCGAGGTTCGAGAGCGGCTCGTCCATCAGGTAGACGCTCGGCTGGCGCACGATTGCCCGGCCCATGGCGACACGCTGACGCTGGCCGCCGGAGAGCTGGCCCGGCTTCCGCTCGAGGTACTCGGTGAGCCCGAGCAGCTCGGCGACCTCGCGCACCTGCCGGTCGCGCTCGGCGCGCGGCACGCGTGCCATCTTCAGCGGGAAGGCGATGTTGGCCGCGACGGTGAGGTACGGGTAGAGCGCGTAGTTCTGGAAGACCATCGCCACGTCGCGCCGCTTCGGCGCGAGGTCGGTCACGTCGCGGTCGCCGATGTAGATGGCGCCGGCATCGACCTCCTCGAGACCGGCGAGCATGCGCAACGCCGTCGTCTTCCCGGACCCGGACGGGCCGACGAGCACCATGAACTCGCCGTCCTCGACATGGAGGTCGAGCCCGTTCACGGCGGGGGCGTCGGTGCCGGGGTAGATGCGGCTCGCCTGTGCGAAGCGGACGTCAGCCACCGCTCGCGCTCACCTTCTCGGGCGCGGCAAGCGCGCGCCGGAGGCGTTCATGCGCCGTCGCGGGAGCGCCGAGCTCGTCGAGCCCGAGCAGCGCGGCGCCGAGAACCGGCGGCGCCTCGGCGACCCGGAGCGCGGCATTCGGCGCGACCTCGCGCAGTTCCACCTCCACCGCGTTGACGAGCCCGGCGTCGCCGGACTGGAAGAGGCCGCCGCCGAGAACGACGTCGACGCCGTCGTGCGCGAGGCCGAGCCGGTCGATCGCGACGCGGGCGAGCGCGACCACCTCGGTCGCCTGCCGGTCGCGGATCGAGGCGGCGACGGGATCGTCCGCTGCCTCGGCGAGCACGGCGGGTGCCAGCTCGACGAGACGGGTCTCGGCGATCCGGCCGAAGTGGATCGCCTCGGCCAGCTCGCTCGGCGAGCCGAGCCCGAAGTGCGCGGGCACCGTGCGCTCGAGCGTCGTGTGCGGGCCGCGTCCGTCCTCGCTGCGCGCCGCGGCCGACACGGCCGCGAGGCCGAGATCCTGCCCGCCGCCCCAGTCGCCGGTGATCCGCCCGAGCGCGGGGAAGCGCGTGTGCCGCCCGTCGGGAGCGACGCCGACGCAGTTGATGCCGGCGCCGCAGACGATGGCCACGCCCCAGCCGCGGTCGGTCCCGGCACGGAGGACGGCGAAGGTGTCGTTGTCGACCGTCGAATGGATCGCCCAGCCCTTGTTCGCGGCGTGCTCGACCGCGAGCTTCACCTCACTGGGAAAGTCGACGCCTGCGAGCAGCAGCTGCGCCACGGCGACCGGCGCCTCGACGTGCGCCTCGTCCGCGGCGCGCGCGAACAGCCCGTCGAGGACGTCGAAGGAGCGCTCGATCCCGAGGTGGTGTGGGGAGCTGCCGTCGCCGCGGACGAAAGCCAGCAGCTCGCCGTCTTCGTGGACGAGTGCGAGCTCGGTCTTCGAGTTGCCGCCGTCGACGGCGAGGACGATCCGCCCGGTCATGCAACCGCCTCCGGAAGCAGCAGCCGCTCGAGCAGGCCGTCCACGAGCTCGACCTGCCCGATCAGCGGATGCGCGAGCAGCGCCTTGCGCGCGACCGCCGGATCGCGTGTCACCGCGGCCTCCGCCGCGAGCCGCTCGTACGCGGCGACGTGCTGCACGAGACCGAGCAGCTCGGGAGCGAGCGGCGCCTGAGGCAGCGCCTCCGCGCCGTTCGCGGTCACGCGTGCGGGAACCTCGACGAC
>Ga0265338_10007362_pt1 | contig 13695 bp, 11 predicted proteins | sample 42126metaG_FD_193579 | JGI IMG/M metagenome (GOLD analysis project Ga0265338, IMG submission 193579) | Rhizosphere microbial communities from Carex aquatilis grown in University of Washington, Seatle, WA, United States - 4-21-26 metaG | ecosystem: Host-associated > Plants > Roots > Rhizosphere... | reverse complement strand
TTTCAGGATGGGCAGGACTTCGTTCTTTACTACGCGCAGGAATTCATCTTTCTTTTCCATTTTGGGAACGAACTCAAGGATACGTGCAAACATGGGGAGTCTCCTTTTCGTTCTTGATTGTGGATTGGTCCCGCGAGACCAGAGAGGTCGCGATGTCTTTGGGGATCGAGCGCAGCCTAGCCGAAAACCGTTTTCCCCGCAGTGACGGATGGGCCAAGTCGGTGTGACGAGGTTTCGAGGCAGGCAGAGGGTGGGAAGTGGAGAAAAAGGGAGGGAATCTGGCGCGCCCGGAGAGATTCGAACTCCCGACCTACAGCTCCGGAGGCTGCCGCTCTATCCAGCTGAGCTACGGGCGCGCGCCAACTCTTTGAGTTTACAACCTTCCTCTGTGCTCATCAAACAGCAGCCCACTGGCCCGCGCTACCGTCAGCCCTGTGCCGGTAGGGGTTCGGGCCACAACCACGTGATTGCCAGTCCCACCACGATTCCGATCGACACTTCGATAAAACGGTGGAGCGCCACGATCCATGGTGCAGCCGTGTGGGAAATCAGGACCACGATCGCCAGCGTGATGCCGGCGAAGCGATAGGAGTTTTGCAGGCGGAATGCCGCGCATAAAATTCCCAAGACAAACAAGCCGCCCGCGAACACCCACCAGGCAGGGGGAAAGTAGCCCGCAAGCACGCCTCCGGCAATCGCGCCGAGCAGGGTTCCGATGAAGCGCTCCTCGGAGATCTGCAACGTCGCGCCCAGCGTGGACTGCATGATGACGAGCGTCATGATCGCCGCCCAGTATGCCTCGGGCAGGCCCGACAGGCGCGCGATCAGGAACGACAGAGTCGCTGCAATGGATGTTCGCGCTACACTGACGATCGCCGGCCATCCCAGCCGGAAGGGTGTGATCATCGCAACCGCTCCTCAAGCAGGGTTGGCTTCATTACAGGTTCAGCTTGCGCAGCGCGGATTGCAGAATGTCTGCCGACTTTCGAAGCTTGTCCTGCTCTTCCGAATTCAGCTCAAGACGGAGGACACTGCGGATCCCCGAAGAGTTTACGATCGCCGGCACGCTGAGACAGACATCACGGATACCGTAATAATCCTCAATGAGAGATGAAACAGAGAAGATCGTGTTCTGATCGCGCAGCAAGGCTGCCGTAATCTGGACGAGTCCCGCCGCCACCCCATAGTAAGTTGCGCCCTTGCGTTCGATAATGCGGTAGGCTGCGTCGCGGGTTTGCTCATAGATATTTTGCCGGTCGGCGCTGCTGAGTTCCACTCCCTGCACGCGGCAAAAATCATCCAGCTTCATGCCTGCAATATTCGCCAGCGACCAGACGGGAACTTCGCTATCACCGTGTTCGCCGATGATGAAAGCGTGTACGCTGCGCGCGTCTACCTGAAAATGCTGGCTCAGCAGGTACCGAAAACGCGCGGTGTCGAGAATCGTGCCGGAGCCGATGACGCGCCCCGTCGGGAGCCCTGAAATCTTGAGTGCAGCATAGGTCAGCGCATCGACCGGGTTGGTTGCAATCAGAAGGATACCGTTGGGATTACTCTGGACGATCTGCGGGATGATTTGCTTCCAGATCTCGCCATTGCGCAAGACCATGTCAAGCCGGCTCTCGCCAGGCCGTTGACCCACTCCCGCGCAGATGACAGTGACGGCCGCACCCGCACAATCGGAATAATGTCCTGCCCAGATGCGTGTCGAGTGCGTGAAAGGGACCGCATGATTCAAGTCCATGGCCTCGCCCTCGGCGCGGGCGTGGTTCGCATCAATCAGCACAATTTCGGAAGTCAGCCCATGCTGAAGCAGGGAATAGGCGTACGTTGCGCCGACATGGCCAACGCCTACGATTGCGATCCGAGTTGGATGAGGTTCTCCGTCAACCGACATGCTGTTCCAATAACTTTGAAAGTTTCTGAAGGTTATCGTGAGACGCTGCGCCTCGCAACCGGCCACAGCTTTTTAGCAGTCATCGACCGCCCAGAAGTGTTCTTGCTGGTATCCGAGCCGCAGCAAACGATTCCGCGGGTCGTGACGTTTTCCGCAACGGGGGCAGGGGATGAAGCTGCGCAGGTGCATGCCTTGGCGATCGTAATTCTCAGCGACAGCAAAACTAAGGCCGCAACTGCAGGGGATCAGGAACATGCGGAAGTCGTTCTTCTGCTGTTCCCGCTCCTTGGCCACAGCCTTTTTCATCAGCTTTCTTCGACGCCTGCCAGTTGATGCTTCTTGCGCCGGTTCGATTGCAAAACCTTCTTCCGCAAGCGCAATGATTTCGGAGTGATCTCGACAAACTCGTCATCGGCGATAAATTCGATGGCCTGTTCAAGGTTCAACTGGCGGAAGGGCACCAGTCGGATGGCCTCATCAGCCGTCGACGCCCGCATGTTGGTTAGTTTCTTTTCGCGTACCGCATTCACGTCAAGGTCGGTATCTTTCGCATTCTCCCCGACGATCATGCCTTCGTAAAGCTCGACGCCAGGCCCGACGAACAGCTCCCCGCGTTCTTGCAGACCCCACAACGCGTAAGCCGTGGAAACACCGGCACGGTCGGCGATGAGCGCTCCCGTCAGGCGATGGGGAATCTCACCTTGCCACTCGGTGTAGCCGTCGAAGAGCGCATTCATCACAATGGTGCCGCGCGTGTCCGTGAGCAACTGGCTGCGCAGGCCAATCAAACCACGGCTCGGCACGCGGAATTCGATGCGGACGCGCCCATAACCGTGATTGTGCATGTTGGTCACTTCGCCTTTGCGCGATCCCAGTTGCTCCATTACCACGCCGACGAAATTTTCCGGTACGTCCACCGTAAGGTGCTCCACCGGTTCCATGAGCTTGCCATCGATGCGCTTCGTCACGATTTCAGGCTTGCCTACCATGAGCTCAAAGCCTTCGCGGCGCATCATCTCGATCAGAATGGAGAGTTGCAACTCCCCGCGTCCCAGCACCTTGAACGAATCGGTCGTGCCCGTACTCTCGACCCGCAGCGAAACGTTGGTCAGTAACTCTTTGTCCAGTCGCTCCCGCAGGTTTCGTGACGTCACATAAGCCCCGTCCTTACCCGCAAAGGGAGAAGTGTTGACCGTAAACAGCATCGCAATCGTCGGTTCGTCGATGGCAATATGCGGCAGTGGCGCCGGATTCTCAACGTCGGTGATCGTCTCGCCGATCGTGATCCCTTCCACGCCCGCAACCGCGATGATGTCGCCCAATTGCGTCTCAGTAATGTCCGTCCGCTTCAGGCCCGAGAATGAAAACAGCTTGGTGATCTTGGTCTTGTGGAAGGTACCGTCCAACTTGGCGATGGAGACATCTTCGCCGGTGTACATTGTGCCGTTGAAGACGCGCGCCACGGCCAGCCGTCCCAGGTAGTCGCTGTAGTCGAGATTCGCCACCAGAATTTGCAGTGGGCCCGTCGGATCGCCCTTCGGCAAGGGAATGGTCTTCACGATTGCATCGAACAGCGGACGCAGATCCTCGCCCCCGCCCTTGATGTCGGTCGAAGCCGTTCCAATCTTGGCATTGGTATAGAGCACCGGAAACTCGAGTTGCTCTTCTTTTGCATCCAGATCAATAAAGAGGTCGTAGATCTCGTTGAGCACTTCCTGGGGCCGCGCATCGGCGCGGTCGATTTTGTTGATGACGACGATCGGCGGCAGATGTGCTTCAAGCGCCTTGCTCAACACGTACCGCGTCTGCGGCAGGGGGCCTTCGCTGGCATCTACCAGCAGCATGACGCCGTCCACCATCTTGAGCGCGCGTTCCACCTCGCCGCCAAAGTCGCTGTGGCCAGGGGTGTCGACAATGTTGATCTTTACATCGTGATAAAAGATGGCGGTGTTCTTCGCCAGGATCGTGATGCCGCGCTCGCGCTCCAGTTCGTTCGAATCCATGACGCGCTCAACATGGTGCTCGTTCGAGCGGAACGTGCCGCTCTGTTGCAGCATGGCGTCAACCAGCGTGGTCTTGCCGTGGTCAACGTGCGCGATGATGGCTATGTTGCGAATACCTGAACTCAAAAGGAATCCTTCCTGATTCGGTGTCTTCTACTACTTTACTATGCTCAGGGTGAAATCGACGCCGCGCCCCGGCCCCTCCTTGGCTCCTCCACTCGCGTCCTTATACAATCAAAATGCGAGGAAAATGATCAGAATGAGCACATTTAGCAAGCGCAATCTAAAGGGGATACTCTTACTAATGGCAACTTTAATCACGAATAGCGCCATAACCCAGGCCGCGGATGCAAAATTCGGGCCCAGCAATCCTTTTTATGCACCCAGTACCTTGCCGTTTCAAGCTCCGCCCTTCGACAAAATAAAGGACAGCGATTACCAGCCCGCAATCGACGCCGGCATGGTGCAGCAACTCGAAGAAGTTCGCGCCATTGCGGACAACCCGGCGCCGCCCACATTTGACAACACGATCGTTGCCCTGGAGAAAACGGGCCAACTGTTCACCCGTGTGATGCTCGTCTTCAACGGCGTCACCGGCGCCAACTTGAGCGATGAATTGCAGAAAGTGCAGGACTACGAGGCGCCTCGCCTGGCCGCCCACCAGGATGCCATCTTTCTCGATGCCAAACTCTTCCAGCGTGTGGCCGCGATCTATAAGCAGCGTTCTTCTCTGAACCTTGATCCCGAGTCGCTCCGCCTTGTCGAATACGACTACCAGCAGTTCCAGCATGCCGGCGCGAATCTCTCCGAGGCCGACAAGACCGAACTGAAGAAGCTGAACGAAGAAGAGTCGACCCTCTCGAACGCCTTCGTCACCAAACTACTCGCCGCTACCAAAGCGGCCGCCTTCGTCACGAAAGACAAAGAAGCCCTTGCCGGCATGAGCGCCGGTCGACTGGAAGGCGCAGTCCAGGCCGCGAAAGACCGAAAAGAGGACGGCTACGTGGTCCCTCTCCAGAACACGACTCAGCAGCCGGATCTCGGCGTCCTTAGCAACCGCACGACGCGCCAGACCATCTTCGAAAACTCCTGGAATCGCGCGGAGCGCGGTGGCGCCAACGATACCCGTGACACGATTGCCCGCCTCGCGCAATTGCGCGCGCAAAAGGCTAAGCTCCTCGGCTTCCCGAACTATGCCGCCTGGAAGCTCGAGGACCAGATGGCCAAAACTCCGGAAGCAGCCCTGAAGTTCATGGATGCCCTTGTGCCCGGAGCGACCTCGAAAGCCGTCGCCGAAGCGAAAGAAATCCAGTCCGTGATTGACGCCCAAAAAGGTGGCTTCCAGTTGCAGCCCTGGGACTGGGATTTCTATGCGGAACAGGTTCGCAAAGCGAAGTACGATCTCGATGAAAAGCAGATCAAGCCCTACTTCGAGCTGGACAATGTTCTCCAGAATGGCGTCTTCTACGCTGCCAACCAGCTCTATGGCATCACCTTCAAAGAGCGCAAAGATATCCCGGTCTACCAGCCGGATGTCCGCGTTTTCGAAGTGTTCGATGTGGACGGCAAGTCCATGGCGCTGTGGTACTGCGATTATTTCAAGCGCGACAACAAGAACGGCGGCGCCTGGATGGATAGCTTTGTGAACCAGTCCAAGCTGATGGGCACCAAGCCCGTCGTCTTCAACGTCGCCAACCTCAGCAAGCCTGCTCCCGGACAGCCCGCGCTCATCAGCTTCCGCGATGTCACCACCATGTTCCACGAGTTCGGCCATGCACTACACGGCATGTTTGCTGATGCGCAATACCCGACGCTGTCGGGAACGAATGTGGCTCGCGACTTCGTGGAATTCCCGTCGCAGTTCAATGAACACTGGGCCAGCTATCCCTCTGTGTTTGATCACTACGCGAAGGACTACAAAACGGGTGCCCCGATGCCCGCGGAACTGGCTGCCAAGATAAAGAAAGCGTCCCGTTTCAATGGAGGCTACGCGCTTACCGAAGTTGTTGCGGCCGCTGAGCTCGACATGCAGTGGCACACGCTTCCCACCAGCGCTCCTCTCGAGAAGCCCGATACCTTCGAGCAGGAAGCGCTAAAGAAGACGAATCTCTCCCTTAGTTCGGTACCGCCCCGTTACCGCTCCAGCTACTTTTCGCACATTTGGGGTGGAGGCTACTCGGCGGGCTATTACGCCTACCTGTGGGCGGAGATGCTCGACCATGCGGCTTACCAGTGGTTCGAGGATCATGGCGGCCTGACCCGTGCCAATGGAGATCGCTTTCGTCAGATGATCCTGTCGCGCGGCAACACGCAGGACCTCGACAAGATGTATTCCACCTGGCTGGGCGCCGAACCGACCATCACGCCTATGTTGAAGTACCGTGGGTTGCTGCCCGACGAAGGATCAAAATAAGTATGTCCATTGTATTGATCACTGGAACCAGCAGGGGAATTGGCCTGGAATCGGCACTCGCTTTTGCCCGCGCTGGGCACACAGTCCACGCCACTATGCGTAACCCGCCGCAGTCTCCGCAACTCGCGGAGACCGCGAAGCGGGAAAAACTGCCCATCACAGTCTCAACCATGGACGTGGACTCGGATCAGTCGGTGACCCAGGCCATTGCCGAAATTTACAAAGCAGGCCCGATCGATGTGCTGGTGAATAACGCTGGCGTGGAAAAGGTCGGCTCCGTGGAAGAATTGCCGTTGGCCGACTTCCGCGCGGTGATGGAGACCAACTACTTCGGCGTCATCCGCTGTATTCAGGCCGTAACCCCGCACATGCGAAAACGCCGCAGTGGATGCGTCATCAACGTAAGCTCCGTCGCTGGACGCATTACCAGCGCTCCACTGAGTCCCTACACCGCTTCGAAGTGGGCGCTCGAGGCTTTGACCGAAGCGCTAGCCGGAGAACTGAAGACCTTTAACGTCCGAGTGAACCTCCTGGAGCCTGGCATCATCGATACCGCAATGGCTCGCCGCATTGGAGATTCGGCTCCTGAATCACCCTACCGCCAACAGTTCCGTTTCGCCGCGATGTTCGCCGCCTCGCTGCAACATCCCACCCCACCTTCCTTGGTCGCGAACAAGATTCTCGAAGTCGCTGAAAGCGGAACATGGCAACTTCGCCACCCGGTCGGACCCGATGCCGCTCCCTTCCTCCAATGGCGCGCCAAAATGACGGACGAACAGTGGGTCGATCTCAACGCCAGCGACGACGAAACCTGGTACCGCAGCCTGGAGCGCGATTTCGGCCTCGATACCCGGCCCAAGAAAGCGAGCTGAAGTGCTTCGGCGTGGGAAACGGAAAGCCACACACGAGTAGAGGTGCAGTTATGAACCAACGCAATCCAGAACATCACCCCGGCCCCTGGCGCGTGATGAAGGTCGACTCCGAGTTTGCTGGCCTTCTTCTTGCCGGCGCCTTCCTTGTGATGGGAGCTGTCGGTCTGGACATCGGTAAATTCTTCGTCATGGGAGCCGTCGGCTCGGCCTCATCGTGGCCTTCATCCTGCGCTTGTCGCACAGAGACCGTTAGCGCAACTGCTCTGCGCCTCTCTTCTTGCCCCGAGCTCCTATGATTCGCCCCCAACCCACCGCTTGCGCTCTTTCATAACCTTGCTATAATTCCGCAACGTTTTTGAAGGCCGCATTCTGTCCGGCCATTCGCATACACCGAACACCTTCGACGGCTCTCGGATGCAGGACTCTAGGAGGCAATCATGAAGACAATCTGCAAGCAAGCTCCCGCCGCCGCGATTCTAGCGGTGCTGTTTGTGCTGGCACTCACAACCTCACCCCATGCGAAAGCGGCCAGCCAGAACGACGCCATCGTCGATAAGTTCGTTGCTGCCTGGAACTCGCACAGCCCTGACAAAATGCTCCCTGTCTTCACCGACGATGTCGTCTATGAGGACGTTGCCTTCGGAGAAGTCAGCCACGGTCAAGCCGAGCTGCGGAAGTTCGCTGTCGAGGAATTTGAAGGCGTACCCGATCTCGAACTCAAACTCGTACGCGCGTCCATCAACAACGGCCATGGCACCATCGAATGGACCTTCACTGGCACCGACAAAGGTGTCTACAAAACCGGCAAGAAGTTTACTGTCCGGGGAGTCAGCGTGGTTGACGTTCGCGACGGCAAGATTTCCCGCAGCCTCGATTTCTATGACGCGTCCACGATCATGCGCCAGGTTGGAGTTCTGCCCGCGCAGTAATCGCTCCAGACTTGCCTTCTGCAAAGGACCCTTATGACACCGGAAAGGACCACCGCGGAACGGGATTCAGCCCAGCTCGAAGCCCTCGGCTACGATTCGAAGTTCGATCGCTCCATGAGTTTGTGGGCGAACTTCTCCCTCGGCTTCACCTACCTCTCGCCTGTGGTCGGCGTTTACACCGTATTCGCATTCGCCATCGTGACGGGCGGCCCCGCCATGTTCTGGAGCTACTTGTTCGTCGGCTTAGGACAACTGCTCGTCGCCCTCGTCTTTGGCGAGATCGTTTCCCAGTTCCCAATCTCGGGCGGCCTCTATCCATGGGCGCGCCGCCTGGTAGGGAAGCGCTGGGCATGGATGGCGGGATGGGTCTACTTGTGGGCTTTGTTCACGACGATCGCTGCTGTTGCCGTTGGTGGGGCGCCTTATGTGGCACAACTGCTGGGCATCACGGTAGGCCAGGCGGGAGAAGTCGCCATTGCCGTCGCCATGATCGTGGGAACAACCGCTTTGAACGTCAGTGGTACCAAACTTCTTGCGCGGGTCGCCATGTTCGGATTCATTTGTGAACTGCTGGGCGCAATCGTTGTCGGAGGCTATCTCTTGATCGCAGCCCGCCACCAGAGCTTCGGAGTTCTTTTCCAGAGCTTTGGGCTGGGCACCAACGGACACTACCTGCCCGCATTCCTCGCCTCAAGCGTCGCCGCCATGTTCTGCTACTACGGGTTCGAAGCCTGTGGAGATGTTGCCGAAGAAACACCTGACGCCAGCCGCGCCATCCCGAAGGCGATGCGCATGACCATCTACATTGGTGGTTTCGCCGCCATGCTGGTGTGCATGGCTCTGGTGCTGGCTGTGCCCAATTTGAGCGCGGTGCTGGCGGGTCAAGATCCTGATCCGGTGACGACCACGCTTCGTGCCGCCGTCGGGCCAATCGGCCTGCGCGCTGTCATCGCCGTCGTCATGGTTTCATTCTTCTCCTGCCTCATCAGCCTCGAGGCAGCCACGAGCCGCCTGCTCTTCAGCTATGCACGCGATCGCATGATCTTTGGCAGCTCTCAACTCAACACCTTGTCCGAACACACGCGCATTCCGTTCAACGCCCTGCTGGTGGCGGGAATCGTGCCCGCCCTGATCGCGATCGCCGGATTGTTTCTCGAAGAGATGATCCGCACCATCATCGTGTTCGGCTCGGCCGGAATCTACGTTGCTTTTCAGATGATTGTTCTCGGAGCACTGATGGCGCGGGCCAAGGGTTGGAAGCCAAGCGGCGCGTTCCGTCTGGGAGTGTGGGCGTGGCCCGTCAATTTAGCGGCGCTCGCTTATGGCGTTCTGGCCATCATCAACATGGTGTGGCCGCGCGCGCCGCAGGATCCCTGGTATCGCAATTACGGAATGATTGTGGGCACCGTGGGCGTGCTGGGTGTCGGTCTGTTGTATGCCTTGCTGTTCCGGCCCTACGATCACATCGACGCGCCGGAGGGTGATGCGCACCTCGCGCATCTGGATCGCCCGCTACCGGCCGAGAGTCTCGACTAAGAGGAGGATGCGGGGCAAGAGATCTCTTGCCCCGTGAGATTATTTTTTCCCCGAGGCCGTTTTCATCCCGGCCCCCGCGTCTTTCCAAGTCGGGGACTCGTACACGATCTTGCCGCCGACCATCGTGAATAAGACTTCGGTCTTCCCGATTTCCGATGGCTCGATCTTGAACAAGTCCTGGTCCACCAGGATCAGGTCGGCTAGTTTGCCTGTCTCGAGTGATCCTTCACTTTTTTCGCGATGCCCAGCGAACGCCGCGCCCAACGTGTAAGCGTGAATCGTGTCCTCCAGACTCATCCGCTGTTTGGGAATGAAGCCGCCCGCCGGCTCGCCATCTTTGGTTTGACGCGTGAGCGCGGTCTGCACGCCTTCCCAGGGATTCAGAGTGACGACCGGCCAGTCACTGCCAAACGCAATCGCGCCGTTGGCCTGCTCGATGCTTCGCCACACCCACGCCCGCGAGGCCCGGTCCGGCCCGATGTTTCGCGCCCAGATCGTCAGCGTGTCGTCGTCTGGATACGAGTGAAGCGGCTGCATGCTGGCAATCACGCCCAACTTGCCGAAGCGTGGGATATCAGCAGCATCGATCGTTTCAATATGCTCGATGCGATGCCGCAGGTCGTGCGTGTTGTTGACCGCTGCCGCGTTCTGATACGCGTCCAGCGCCAGACGGATGGCGCGATCCCCGATGGCATGGGTAAAAATCTGCAAACCGCGAAGGTCAAGCTCCGCGATCGTTGTCTTGTATTTGTCCGGATCCCAGAATAGTTTCCCACTCAGGCTCGGATCATCCGTGTAAGGTGCGAGCATGGCCGCCGTGTGCGCTTCGACCACGCCGTCAAGCATGGTCTTTACCACGCCACCTTCGATCCAGTCATCGTTGTATTTTTTCCGCGCTGCCTCAATCTGAGTGATCGCCTCGGGCGTCAGTCCCGGAGGGTCGAGAAAGTACGCGACATAAAAGCGGACGGTCATCTCACCGTTCTTGAGCAGTTCGTTGTAGAGGTCGAGATACTCGAAGTCCTGCCCCGCACTGTGAACGCGCGTCAGGCCAGCCTTGTTCGCGGCACGCATGCCATTGCGCAGCGCCTGCACGCGTTCGGCGCGTGTCGGCTTCGGCGCCTTGGAGGAGACCAGGTCACCTGCCGACTCCTTCAGCGCGCCCGTTGGATCGCCGTTGGCGTCGCGCACGATCTGCCCATTGGGTGGATCCGGGGTGTTGCGATCGATCCCTGCCATCGCCAGCGCCTTGCTGTTCGCCCACGCGCTGTGGCCATCAAACGCGTCCAGATACACCGGGCGATCGGAAACCACCTCATCGAGCATCTTCTTGTCGGGAACCGCGGATGGCCCAAACACCGGATAGGTCCAGCCCATTCCCAGAATCCAAGGTTCCTTTGGGTGTGAGTCCGCGTAGGCTTTCACCCGTTTCTGGATTTCAGCAACGCTGCCCGAACCGTTCAGATCCACCTGCGCGAGCCCCAGCGACCCCTGCATGAAATGAATGTGGCAGTCGGCAAATCCCGGTAGAAGAAGGCGCCCGCCACCATCGATTGTTTTCGTTACGGGTCCGCGCAACGCTTCGACTTCTCTACGCTCGCCCACCGCCACGATCCTGTCTCCCCGGATGGCAATCGCCTCCGCCCATTTCTGTTGGGGATTGACGGTGTAAATGCGGGCGTTAGTGATGATCACGTCCGCTGGTTGCGGGATCGCCGCGTCGGCGGCGAACAGAACCGGAGTCAAGGAAAGAAGGGAAAGAATCAGGGCAAGGCAGCAGCGTGATTGAAAAAGGCGCATAGTCTCCAGTCGGAACGGAACTCGCATCAGAATGTCGGCGGCGTGTTGATCCACAGCAACCAAGTCTCGCTGGGTCCGGGATTCTTCCAGTGGTGCGGCGTGGCACTCTCAAAATAAAAGCTGTCGCCGCGTTTCAGGTGGTACTCCTCATCGGCCAGCGAGATCTTCAGCTCGCCGCGCAGCACAAACAGGAATTCTTCTCCTTCGTGCGTGTACGACTCGCCGCTGCCCGACTGCGGCTTGACACGGAAAAGATGCGGCTCCATCACCGTGTTTCCCCACGCCAGCAATTCCATGCGGACGCCGGGCCCAGCCTCGAGCACTTTCCGCCGGGCGGGACGCACCAGCGGCGTGTTGGTTTCCGTGGGATCGAAAAATTCCAGAATGTTGGTTTTGTAGTAGCGAGCCAGCCGGCGCAGCGTTCCCACCGAAGCACTCATCTGCGAACGCTCGAGCGCGCTCAGAAAGCCGACGGAAATTCCAGCCGCGGCCGCGACTTCGGCAAGACTGACTCCGCGCTTGGTACGCAGCTGCCGCAGTCGAGGTCCAATGCCGGCTGTGGGGTTGCTGGCAGCGGGCTTGATGGCGCCCTCGCGCTTCAGCATCTGCACGATTGCCGGAGCATTCAGGCCGCGCACCTTGCGCAGGTAGCGCGCTTTCTTCAACAGCCGGACATCGTCATTTGTATAAAGACGGTAGCGGCTCTCGCTGCGTTGCGGTCGGGTCAGCCCGAGACTCTCCCACCCGCGAATGGCAGAGGGCGAAATCCCCACCTGTCGCGCCACATCGCCGATTTTCAGGTATACCTGTCCGTCGCTCGACATTGAGTCTAAATGTGCCTGCTGGTCGTGCAGCGGGGACCGCACTTTTCCGCTTGACAGAGAGCAGCGGAATCTCTAACCTTGCGCGATTATAGCAAGGTTGGCTTCCTGTACAAGATTGAAAATTCGGATCTGAAAACTCCCCTAAGGATCTGGAGGACCCGTCCATGTCGTCGTCAAACCCTTCCCGGTTGACCCGTTGGCTCATAGTCGTGAGCCTGTGTCTCGTCTGTTCCACACTGCTACTTGGCCAAGGGACCGGAGGCCGAATTCTCGGCCGGGTCGCCGATTCCAGCGGTGCCGTGTTGGCAGGGGTGAGAGTCACTTTGACCAATGAAGCCACGGGCGTGAGTTCCGAGGCCGCTACCAACGATAGCGGCGACTACGGCTTTCCACAGGTTGTAGTTGGTGTATATACGCTGTCCTTTGACTTGAAGGGATTCAAAACTAGTGTGCGCAAGTCGATTCAAGTTGAGTTGAACCAGGTTCTTACGCTCAACTCCACCCTGCAAGTCGGCGAGACGAAGGAAGTAGTGGAAGTAACTTCGGAAGCGCCTTTGGTCGATACCACAAGTACCCAACTCGGCGCGGTCATGAATTCGCAGCAGGTTTCTAACTTGCCACTAAACTCACGTGATACGTATCAACTCCTGCAACTACAACCGGGAGTGATGTCGACCGTGGGCTCCAGCAACTCGCTTGTGTACGGCAGCGACAGCCCCGGTGCCGTATCGGTGAACGGAGGCCGTGGCCGGTCAAACAATTTCAGCGTCAATGGCGGCGACGCCAATGATCTGTTTGCCAACCTCCCGACGGTGCAACCGTCTCCGGACAGCATTCAGGAGTTCCGTGTCCTCACCAACACCTTCGATGCCGAGTATGGACGCAACTCCGGATCGGTCGTCAACGTTGTCACCAAGTCCGGCACTAACGATCTGCACGGGAGCCTGTACGAGTTCTTCCGCAACAAGGTGCTGAATTCCAATAACTATTGCCTCACTGCTGCGGACGGCCTCCCTTGCTCAAAGCCTCAGTCCAATCAAAACCAGTTCGGTGGTACCTTCGGGGGACCGATCGTAAAGAACCGTACGTTCTTCTTCGCAAGCTATGAAGGACGGCGTGTTCGCCAAGGCATTCTCTCGCCATCCGTAACGGTGCCAACTTCCCAGGAACGACCCTCGCCCACAAACACGGTGAACGGCATAATTGTAGGGGACTATTCGCAGGGAGGTGCAGCCGGACCCTTTACCGGAACCCTGGCGAACTCTTCGATTCTCACGAGCCGCTCTAACTGCCAGGCAGATACGACTGCGATCGGGGGCAACGGCGCGGCGATTGCAGATGGAGCCAACTATTCCGATATTTTCCCAACCGAGCAGATTCCGCTTTCATGCATGGACCCCACCGCCGTGGATCTGCTCCAG
>Ga0265338_10007361_pt1 | contig 13695 bp, 10 predicted proteins | sample 42126metaG_FD_193579 | JGI IMG/M metagenome (GOLD analysis project Ga0265338, IMG submission 193579) | Rhizosphere microbial communities from Carex aquatilis grown in University of Washington, Seatle, WA, United States - 4-21-26 metaG | ecosystem: Host-associated > Plants > Roots > Rhizosphere... | reverse complement strand
CGGGAACGAGCTGAGCGTCGTCCTGCCGGCGATGTCAGTGGTCGTGCTCGAGCTCTAGGGTCTCGCGCCCAGCGGCCCGCGCCGGGGTCTGGGCCCCGGCCGCGGCTGCTGCCGCACCGACGCCCCTTCCACCCACGTCGCCCCGATCAGCGTCGCCCTCGGGAATTCCTGGACTCCGGCCTCATTGTGGTGGATCTGGCTCACCACCATGTCGACCGCCGCCTCGCCGGTCACCAGGTTGTGCTGGTTCATTCCGGCGATGTCGGGCCGCGACGCACGCCACTCGAGCTGGATCACACCGATGTCGTCCGGAATCCGGCGGCCCGCGGCCTTGAGCCAGCCGATGACGCTGTTGTACAGCGTGAAGACGACGTCCGGCCTGTGCCGGTCGAGCCACGCGCGGAAGGCGTCCGCCCTGCCGGGCCCGTTCACGTCGCCAAAGACCGGAATCTGCTGTGACCTCGGCAGCTGGCGCTGCCCCGTCAGGTAGCCCGCCGAGAACCTGCGCTCCACAAGCGCATCGATCACGTCGTCCAGCACGAGGCCGGGGCGCTGGTAGCCGAGCGCCAGGGCGCGCTCGAAGGCGATGAGCGCGAGATTGTAGTGGTCCACGCAGCAGTAGGAGAGCGCCGGGTCGCGCGTGCGCACGCCGGTGACGACGCAGGGCAGCCTCTCCCACACGGGCTGCAGGCGCGCGGGCAGGTGGTTCGTGTCCATGAGGCCGACCAGCACGACGCCCTTGATCCCGCGGGTGCCGAGGATGCGGAGCCACCGTTCGGCCGTGAGGTCCGGGTCGTGCATCCAGAACCGGTCAAAATCGTACCCAAGGCTCGCCGCCCTGCCCTCGCAGCCCTCGACGTAGATGGGGATCGTCGGGTGATTCTTGAAGGCATGGCGGTCGAGGTTGGCGTTCACCAGGGCAAGCGTCGCCTGCAGGCGGCTCGTTCGCGCCGATCGAAGCTGCGCCATGAGCTGCGAGACGACGGCGTTCGGCCGGTAGCCGAGGCGGTCGGCGGCGGCCTTGATGCGCTCCCTCGTCGCGGGCGGGATCTGCGGGCTCGCCCTGAGCGCGAGCGAGATCGTGTTCTTCGAATAGCCGAGTTCCCGCGCGATATCGTTGAGAGTGGGGCGTGGCATTGCCGATCGGGCCTTGAGCACAGGTTCCGCAGTTTTACCTAACGGTCAAGTGCATGGAGGATCGCGTCGGCAGAGCCGCCCTGTAGGAGAGAGGCCGCCGCTTGGGCAACCGGCCGGGTCGCCTCATGCGGACTCCAGCCCCACCCAATGACGACGCCAGGCCATCTCGCGCGCCTTGTCCCGATCGCCCTAATGACGGCCGTCGGGGCCCGGGCGCAAGCCGCCCCGGCACCCGCCGCGTCGTTCCCCGTATCGATACGTGTCGACGCCGCCCGCCCCCTGGGGGAGATGGCGCCCATCTGGCGATTCTTCGGGGCCGACGAGCCAAACTACGCCACGATGAAGGACGGCCGCAGCCTGCTCGCCGAGCTCGGCGAGCTGCGGCCGGGGGCCGTGTATTTCCGGGCGCACAACCTGCTCTGCACCGGGGACGGCACGCCCGCCTTCAAGTGGGGCAGCACGAATGCCTACACCGAGGATCCCTCCGGAAAGCCCGTCTACGACTGGACCATCCTGGACCGGATCTTCGACACCTACCGCGCGCGCGGGGTGCGGCCCTACGCCGAGATCGGGTTCATGCCACAGGCCCTTTCCACAACGCCCCTGCCCTACCAGCACAAATGGAGACCGGGCCTCAAGTATGATGTGATCGGAACCGGCTGGTCCTATCCCCCGGCGGACTACGCCAAATGGGCCGACCTGGTCTACCAGTGGACGCGGCACTGCGTGGAGCGCTACGGGCGCGCCGAGGTCGAGACCTGGTTCTGGGAGGTCTGGAACGAGGCCAACGGCGCATCCTACTGGCACGCGACGCCGGAGGAGTTCTACAAGCTGCACGACTTCGCCGTCGACGCGGTGCGCCGGGCCCTTCCGACGGCGCGCGTGGGAGGGCCGGACGTGGCCGGCAGCGGCGGCAAATTCATGGAGGATTTCCTCGCGCACTGCGCGCGCGGGCGAAACTTCGCGACGGGCCTTTCGGGGACGCCGACCGACTTCCTCTCCTTCCACGCGAAGGGCTCCCCGTCGTTCGTCGACGGGCATGTGCGCCTCGGAATCGCGGCCCAGCTAACGACCATCGACAGGGGATTCGCGATGATCTCCGCGGTCCCCGAGCTCCGGCACAGGCCGATCGTGATCGGCGAGTGCGATCCCGACGGCTGCGCCGCGTGCCTCGGGCCGCAGCTCGGCTACCGAACGGGAACGATGTATTCGAGCTACACGGCCGCGAGCCTTGCCCGGGAATACGCGCTGGCGGACCGGCGCGGGGTGAACCTCGAGGGCGCCCTCACGTGGGCCTTCGAGTTCGAGGACCAGCCCTACTTCGCGGGACAACGCGTCCTCGCGAGCAACGGCATCGACCTTCCCGTCCTCAATGTCTTCCGGATGCTGAGCCGCATGGGCGGCCGACGGATCTCCGCCGAGAGCTCCCAGGAAGTGCCTCTGGACGCGATCCTGGAGGGCGGCGTGCGGGGAGCCCCGGACGTCGCCGCCCTCGCCAGCCTCGAGGGCAGGAGGCTGTGCGTGCTCGTCTGGCACTACCATGACGACGACGTGCCCGGGCCCGCCGCCGACGTGGAGCTTCGCCTCGGGAATCTGCCGGTCCGCTCAGGAACGGCGCTCCTGACCCACTACCGCATCGACGCATCCCACAGCAATTCTTTCGCCGAGTGGACGCGGCTCGGCTCGCCCGCCGAGCCCGATGGATCCCAGTACGCGCGGATCAAGGCCGCGGGCCAGCTTGCGCTCATGGCCGAAGCGGCCCCCACGGTGCTTTCAGAGGGTGGCGCCGCGCTGCGTTTCCCGCTGCCGCGGCAGGCCGTCTCCCTGTTGGTCCTCGAGTGGCAGTGAGCCCGACCCCGGGCCCGCCTTAGCTTGGCCGGAACTCAGCCGCCTTGAGCTGGCGGGAAAGGACCGCCCGAAACGCCGCGTGATCTTCCACGGCCCCCAGGGCCACCAGCTGCGCGGCGATGTTCCCCACGGCGGAGCCCTCGAGGGAGAAGGACGCGAGGGGGATTCCCGCGGCGTCGGCGGTCGTCTGGCAGAGCAGGCGGTTCTGCGAGCCCCCGCCGACGATGAGGATGCGTTTGAACGAACGGCCTGCAAGGCGCTCGAACACCTTCACGGCATCGGCATGGCCCCTGCCCAGGGAGTCGCAGATGAGCCTCGTGTATCCGGCCAGGTCCCCCGGCGGGCGGGCCCCGCGCCGCCTCAGCTGCCGGTCTATCGCCGAGCGCATCGAGCGCGGGTTAAAAAGGGTCGAATCGGAGAGGTTGAGGAGCACGGCCGGGGCACGAGCGCGCGCCGCGGCGCCGATGAGCCGGCGCCACGCGCCGGCCGTCCCCGGTCTCGAGCTGAATTCCGGCAATATGCTCTCGAGCAGCCAGAGGCCGAGGCAGCTCCTCAGGGGCCGGTACCGGCCGTCCCCCATCCGCTCATTCGAGACTCCCGCCCCAAGGGCCCCGGATCCGACCAGCGGCACGTCGCTTTCGAACCCGAGAAGGGACCACGTGCCCGAGCTCAGGTAGAGATCGGTGCCGTCGGTCGCGGCCGGCATCGCCGCGAAGGCGCACGCCGTGTCGTGACCCGGGACAAGGATGGACGCCACGCCGCGAAGCTCGGGGATCCCGGTGACCCGGCCGAGGCGCCGCGGGGAGAGCGCGGGCCTGGTGAACCACGCCGCAGGAATGCCGAAGAAGTCGAGGGCGGCCTTGGACCAGTCCCTGCCGTGGACGTCCATCAGCTGCGAATGGCTCGACATCGAGAACTCGTTCTCCATGCGCCCCGAGAGGAGGAAATTGAAGTAGTCCGGTATGAACAGGCAGCGCGAAGCCGCCTTTGCCACCGCAGGGCAGGCGCGGAGTGTCTCCTGGAGCTGGAGGCTCGTGTTGTACGGGTAGTTCGGGATTCCGGTGAGCGAATAGACCCGGCCAATCCCCCGGCGGCCGAGCTCCCGGGACGACGCGGCCGTACGGGTGTCGCGGTACGCATGAACCGGGAAGACCGGCCGGCCCTTGTCGTTCACCAGCACGTGGTCGACCCCCCATCCGTCGACGCCGACGGAGGCAAGCTTGGGATACAGGCGTCGCGCCTTGACAAGGCCCGCGCACGCGTCGCCCCAAAGGCGCGGCAGCTCCCAGTACTCGTGCCCCGCCATGGTGCGAAAACCATTCGGGAAGCGGTGCACCTCCCGGAGGTCGAGGCCCGCTCGGCTCCACTCGCCGACGATCACGCGGCCGCTGGTGGCCCCGAGGTCGACGGCTGCGCACAGCACCGTATTCATTTCAGAAAGGAAATGGCTCGGGGCAGTTCACGTGCTTGAGGGCACTCGCCAAATGAATGTCAGCTTCGCGCGCCAAGCACTTCCCTCTCGTAGCGCCGGATCTCGGGATACCAGGCCCTGTCGAGAGGGGCCCCACTGCGCCTGCAATGCTCCTCCCACACGGCCGCCAGGGGGAGGGTCTTGCCCTCCTCGATCAGCGCCAAGCGCGCCGTGAAGTCGCCCGTGTCCTCCAGGCGCCTGAGCTCCTTTGACGGCTCGAGGAGCGCCGCCAGCAGCGCCTTGAGCGCGTTGCGGCAGCCGATGACCCACGAAGCCACCCGGTTCACGCTGCCGTCGAAGTAATCGAGGCCGATGTGGGTGCGCGCAAGGAAGCCGCCCCGGACGACCTCCTCAAGCACCGCGCGGGTCGGCTCGTCAAAAAGGACGACGTGGTCGCTGTCCCACCGGACGCCGCGGCTAAGGTGGAGCAGGAGCCCGGGGACGAACAGCAGGACGGAGCTGACCTTGTCGCCCACGGACTCGGTCGGATGAAAATGGCCCATATCCAGGCAGATCAGCTTCTGGTGCTTCACCGCGTAGCCCAGGTAGAACTCGTGCGAGCCGACGACATAGCTCTCGGAGCCGATGCCGAACAGCTTGCTCTCGAGCGCGTCAAGCTGGTGCCTGGGATCGATCGGCTCGCTGAACACGGCGTCGAGCGACTCCTCCAGGCGCACGCGCGGTCCCTTTCGGTCCGCCGGAAGATCCTTGCAGCCATCCGGAATCCAGAGGTTGGTCACCACGGTCTTTCCCAGCGCAGAACCCATGGCCGCGCCCACCCGCCGGCAGGCGATCGCGTGTTCTATCCAGAACTTGCGGACCGAGGCGTCGCGGTGCGACAGGGTGAAGCCGTCGTCGGCGAGCGGATGCGAGAAGAAGGTCGGATTGAAGTCGAGACCGAGACCCCGGGCCTTTGCCCAGTCGACCCATCCCGCAAAATGCTCCGGCGCGACCTCATTGCGTTCAACCTTCTTGCCGGCGAAATCGCCGTAGATGGCATGGAGGTTCACGCGGTGCCTCCCCGGGATGAGGCGCAGCGCCTGGTCGAGGTCCGAGCGGAGCTCGTCAAGGGTCCGGGCCTTGCCCGGGTACCGGCCCGTGACCTGGATGCCGCCCCCGCCAAGGGTCGCACCGGGACGCTCGAAGCCCCCGACGTCGTCGCCCTGCCAGCACTGGAGCGAGACGGGTGTGGCGGCCAGGGTCGCCAGCGCGGCCTCGGTATCGACGCCTTGGTCGGCGTACACTTCGACGGCGGAGCGGTAGGAGGTGGGGTTCACGGTGAAAAGATACGGGGTTGCCTGGCGAAGCTCAATGCAGTTTCTGACACATCCCGAATGGAGCCTCCGGGGATTAAGAATGGAATCATACCCTATTGAAACTTGACTTGGAATGCCGGGGCTGACCTTTAACATTCATAATTTGACCCTGCATGCGCGCCGCCTCCGACTACCGCAGGTATCTCGTCCTCCCGCCGGAATCCAAAGCATGGGGAATCGCCGTCACCGGCTGCGGCCGGCAGACGTGCCAGGCGGGCTCGCCCTACCCGCCCCCCGGCCACCCCCCGGACCACCATTTCAGCTGGGAGAACGGGCGGGTTCTCGGAGCCTGCCAGATCGTCCTCATCTCGGACGGCCGGGGGTTGTTCGAGTCGCGCGCGACGGGGCTGGTCGAGGTGGCCGCCGGCACCGCCCTCGTGGTTCTTCCCGGCGTGTGGCACCGCTACGCGCCCGATCCCAAGACGGGCTGGACCGAGAAGTGGATCGAGGTCCAGGGGCCGACGCCGGAGGCCCTCTTCGGCAACGGCGCACTTTCCCCCGCCCGCGCGGTGGTGACGATGGAGCGGGCCCGGGAGCTCGCGGCCCTGATGGACGGCATCGAGGGGCGCCTGCGCGTGCTGGCCGCGGGCTTCGATCCCGAGGCCGCGGCGCTCGCCCTGCACGCGCTCTCGCTTGTGGTCGAGGCGCCGCGCCTGCGCGAGGCGCCCCGTCCCATTACGAGCTTCGTCGCCCAGGCGGAGCAGCTGCTCATGGACTCCGTCGACGATCCCCCAGCGATCCCCGGGCTCGCCCGTGAGCTCGGCGTGGCCTACTCCTATTTTCGGCGGGAATTCAAGCGGCACACCGGCCTGGCGCCCTACCAGTACGTGCGAAGGCTTCGCCTCGAGAAGGCCCGCAGGATGATCGGAAACTCCTCCGACAGCCTTCAGACGATCTCCGAGCGCCTCGGATTCGCCTCCCCCTACCACCTCTCCGCCGCGTTCAAGAAACAGTTCGGGCAGTCCCCGGACCATTGGCGCAGGCGGCGCAACTAAAACCCAAGCCACCGGCCGCGCCCCGACCGCTTTCACCCCATGAACCCCAACCCCTTCCTCGGCGTCTTCTTTCACTGGATGGGCGGCCTGGCCTCAGGCAGCTTCTACGTCCCCTACCGGCAGGTGCGCAACTGGGCGTGGGAAACCTACTGGCTGATCGGCGGATTCTTCAGCTGGATCATCGCGCCATGGGTGCTCGGGCTGACAATGACCAACGATCTCGTGGGCGTCCTGCGCCATACGCCGGGTGAGACCCTGTTCTACACCTGGCTGTTCGGCGTGCTCTGGGGTGTCGGCGGCCTCACCTTCGGGCTGACGATGCGCTACCTGGGCATGTCGCTCGGCATGGGCGTGGCTCTGGGATTCTGCGCCGCGTTCGGCACGCTTGTGCCGCCGATCTTCAAGGGGCAGCTGGTGGCGATCGCCAGCAGCACCTCGGGCAAGATCATCCTGCTCGGCGTCGGCGTGTGCCTAGCCGGCATCGCGATCGCGGCCCTTGCCGGGCTGTCAAAGGAGCGCGAAATGCCCGAGGATAAGAAGCGCGCCGCCATCAAGGAGTTCAACTTCTCGAAGGGCATGGTCGTCGCGGTGTTCTCCGGGATCATGAGCGCGTGCTTCGCGTACGGCCTGAACGCGGGAGCCCCCATTTCAGATCTTTCGGCGGCGGCCGGAACCCGGGCGATCTGGACGGGCCTGCCCAAGCTGGTCGTCGTCCTCCTGGGGGGATTCACCACAAACCTGATCTGGTGCGTCGCGCTCAATCTGCGCAACCGGACGGGCTACCAATACCTGAGCCGGATGCTCCGACCCGAGCCGGGCCCGAAGGAAGCGACATCCACCGCACTCCGCATCCCGGTGCTCTCAAACCTCTTCTTCTGCGCCCTGGCCGGCACGACGTGGTACATGCAGTTCTTCTTCTACACCATGGGCGAGACCCAGATGGGCGCCTTCCGCTTCTCGTCATGGACGCTGCACATGGCGAGCATCATCATCTTCAGCACCATGTGGGGCTGGATCCTGCACGAGTGGAAGGGGGCGAGCAAGCGGACCCACCTGCTGATCGGCGCCGGCATTGCGATCCTGATCCTTTCGACGCTGACGGTCGGCTACGGCAACTACCTGGGCGTCAACTCGAAGTAGCCATTGCCTGCGGGGACCCCCGTCCTCCGAGGCTATCGGCAGGAGGCGTGCAGGTCCTTGCGCACGATGAGCGGAGCGCGCTCGCGCAGCTCGCGTCAACCTCGCTCATTGGCACAATCCGCCCTTCTCAAAAGGGATTCCCAACGGCCTTCGCGCAGACTGCCGGGGGGCCGCCTGCAATTTATGCGCCGGGTTTGGCAACCGATGCGGAGCGGTTCGGCCTGCATCGTCCTACTGTGTGCTGCAACAGATTGGCGCCCTGACCACCCCAAACCCCAGGAGGCACGACATGAATGCCAACAGATCATTTCACCCGAGGATGCGAGCCCTGATCCGCCATGGGCTCCGCCTCGACAGCGAGGCTGGGTTGACAGACGAGGAGCGCCAGGCGAGGCACCGCAGGCGGGTCGAGAACCTCATTTACTTCTGCTGGGGCCTGATCGTCCTTAAGTCCTTCGTCGTGGTTTGGGCCGTCAACCACTATGCAATGCCGTTCAACCCGCTCTGGGTGATCGGACCCACGGTCACCTTTGCGTTCTTGGCCACGTCGCTGTACTACTGGCTGCGGGACTGAGGCCGCCGGGAGTCCTGATCAGAACGCCATCCGGAAGCCAAAAGCCAGGATGCAGACGCTCACCGCCGCGCAAATCAGCGTGGCGACCTTGGCGCCGCGGGCATTGCCCACATAGTTCTCCTCGCCGGCCGGTCCAGCGATCCCTGCCGCCTCGGAGGCCAGACTGAAGGTCTTCCAAGCGAAGTAGCACTTGAGAACGACGACCCCGAGAAGCATTGCCAACTGGACCTTGCCGGTGCCGGCAGCGTGGCCCTGGAGCGAGCCGAGGATCTTGGCGTCCAGGATCAGGATCGTGAGGATGTTCAGCATCGCGTAGATTGAAGCGCGACCGGCGAGAGACTGCACGGCCTTCTCCGCCTCGCTGAGCCGGGTCGGGTCGTCGACCGTGACCATGACCATGCCCTCGCCCGCGACGTCCTTCCCCTCGTCGTCCGGCAGCGGGAACGGTGCGCGCCATGCGGCGAGGACGGACGGGATGGACGCCAGCATCACGACCAAGAAGAACGTCGAGAAGCCCAGCCATTCGGAGAGCGGGCCGGAGATCATCGCGGTGGGCACCAGGACCAGATTCATCAGCGCCGTCGCGAACGCGTAGTGGGTCATCGTGCACCGCCCGGGGGCGATCTGCTGCATCATGTAGATCATGTTGCCGACCATGCCGAAGCCGTAGCCGAACTTCTCAATGCTCACCATCGTGACGATGGTTCCGTAGCTCAGCCCGTGGCCCGCCGCGGCGAAATGGCTCAGATAGATGTAGGTGAAGTGCGGAATGTTGAGGAAAAGCCCCAGGATCCAGAGCGAGCGGCTCAACCCCAGCCGGCCGGCGAACCAGCCACCGATGAGCCCGCCGATGATGCCGGTCACCGTGCCGTAGACCGCCTCGATGTTGCTCACCTCGCCCGCGCTCAGCCCCAGCCCCCCATGGCCCTGGGCGCTCTGCAGAAAGAGCTGGCCCTCCTGGAGAATGAGGCCCTCCCCCAGCCGGTAGAGGAACACGAACGCAATCATGCCCCAGAACGCGCGCTTGTGGAAAAACGTCGTCGCCGTGCCGATAAAGTCCGCAACCACCTGCCGGACGCTGTGGGGCCGGTCCGTGATGCTTCCCGGCGGAAGCAGGAAGACGTGGTAGGCCGCCAGCACCGCCATGCCAACCGCGCAGGTGACCATTACCGCCTGCCACATGTGCTGGTTGGACCAGCCCTCGGCGACCCGCATCCGGTCCAGGACGGATATGAGGATGCCCGCCGCAAGCACCTTGCCCAGGATCCAGAACATGCTCTGCGTCCCCGCGAGCCGCGCTTGCGTCGGCTTGTCGAGCGCCGTCAGGTAGATCCCGTCGGCGCAAATGTCCTGGCTCGAGGACGCGAACGCCGCGATCCAGAGGATCGCGATGCTGATCTGGAAGAATCCCGCCGCGGGCAGGCTCATCGCCACGCCGAGCAGGAGCAGCGAGATCAGCAGCTCCATCGACAGCACGAAGAATTTCTTCGTGCGATACATATCCAGGAAGGCGGCCCAAAGGGGCTTCAGCGACCACGCAATGCCGATGCTGCCCACCGCGACGGTTATCTGGCTGTCCGCGTAGCCAAGCGACTTATACATCCGCACGGCCGTGCCGTTCACGACGTTGTACGGGATGCCCATCGCGAGATAGAGCGAGGGGACCCAGAGGAAGGAACGAAGCGCGGAGTGGGTTTTTGAGGACATTGCGGGTTGGGGCGACCGATTCCTTGACGCTGCCATGACACCCACGCGGATTCAAAAGACAAGGCGAAGCCAATAAATGAGGGCGGGGACCTCCGGTCCTCCGGCCGCGCCCAATGCTCCGACAAGTTGCGCCTCGTAATGAGAAACCCGATTCAATAAGGGAGACACCGTGCAAAACCCCAGCGGATCAACCGGACAAACCTCAGCGCAGCCCAGCCCCGAGCGGACATACCGCGGCCCCTTCACCGTGATGACCGTCCTCTTCTTCATGTGGGGCTTCATGACCGTCTTCAACGACATCCTGATCCCCCGCTTCAAGGAGGCCTTCACGCTGAACTACTTCCAGGCGATGCTCGTGCAGTTCGCGTTCTTCGGCGCCTATTTCATCGGCGCCCTCCTCTACTATCTGGTCTCCGCGGTGGCAGGCGATCCGATCGCGCGGATCGGCTACAAGAACGGCGTGGTCATCGGGCTCTTGATCTCCGCCGTCGGCAGCGCCCTCTTCTGGCCCGCCGCGGCCACGATCTCCTACCCGCTGTTCCTCGTCGCGCTCTTCGTCGTGGGCCTCGGGTTCGCCATGCTGCAGATAGCCGCGAACCCCTACGTGACAATTCTCGGACCGGAGCGCACCGCGTCGAGCCGCCTGAACCTGGCGCAGGCGTTCAATTCGGTCGGAACGACCATCGGGCCCCTCATCGGCGGCTATCTGATCTTCCAGTACTTCGCGAAGACCGGCGCCCACGGCGCCGAGTCCGTGAAGGTGCCGTACATCGCCTTCTGCATCGTCTTTCTCTCCCTCGCCGCCGTCTTCTTCTTCACCCACCTGCCGCACATCATCGGCGAGGGAAATATCGAGCGCGGCGCGGGCGCCCTGAAGCATCCGCACGTCGTGCTGGGGGTGCTGGCGATCTTCATGTACGTGGGCGGCGAGGTCTCGATCGGCAGCTCCATCATCAACTTCCTCGGCCAGAAGTCCGTCGCCGGCCTCGACCCGGTCGAGGCCAGCAAGTACGTCGCGCTCTTCTGGGGCGGCATGCTGATCGGCCGCTTCATGGGAGCCGTCGAGCTGAGCGAGATGAGGAAGGTCAACAAGCAGCTGTTCCTGGCGGCCATCCCGCTGGTCGCATTCGCGATCCTCGCGGCGCTTCGCGGTTGGGCCATCGTGAGGAATTACCTGCCGCTGCTGGCGGTCTGCTGGATTCTGTTCCAGTTCGGCAAGGCGCTCGCCGGGCGAACCCTCCTCATCTTCTCGGCGACCATCATGCTGCTGCTTGTAATCGCAATCGTCTTCGGGGGCCGCCTGGCGATGTGGTGCGTCGTCGGTGTCGGCCTCTTCACGTCCATCGGCTGGCCGAACATCTTCTCGCTAGCGCTCGACGGCATGGGCGCCTACAAGAGCCAGGTCTCGTCGCTGCTGGTCATGGCGATTCTCGGAGGCGCGCTCCTGCCGCCGCTGCAGGGGCATATCGCCGACGTTGCCGGGCTGCAGATTTCCTATGTCGTCCCCCTGGTCGCGTACGCCTACGTGGGCTTTTACGGCTGGAAGGGCCACAAATTCGGGAGCCGGCGCCTGCCCGCCGCCGCCTGATCCGCGGGGCTCAGCCGGAAGACTCGGCGCCCCGGGACAGGGCCCTCAGGGCGAAGGCGCACGCGCCGAGCGCGATCGCCTGGCTTGTGCCCAGGCGCGTGATGCCGACGCCGAGCCGCGACAGGCGATCATATCGGATCTTGCCGCCGCCTAGCGGGACCGTGAGCTCGCAGGTATTTCCGCCGACGAACTTGGAGAGTTGGGACTCGTCCTCGAGGTTGAACACCTCCGTTTCAAGCCTCCTGCGCGGGACGCCCTCGGGCGAGACATAGGTGCTGTTCAGTTCCTGCACAAGCGCCGGCAGGAACAGCTGGTGGGCGTTCGACAGTCCGCCCCCAACCACCACAAGGCCGTCCACGAGGGCGAGCGCGCTCACCAGGGCGTCTCCCACAACCTCGCCCATGCGCCGGTAGGCCTCCTCCGCCGCCATCCGCTCGCCGTGCGCTTCGCCGCTGGCGATCTGCGCGATCACCCTGGGGTCGGGCGCCTGCGCCACGGGTATTCCGGCCTCCTCGGCATACACGCGGCGGACCGCCCGGATGCTCGCCCCCTCCTCGACATTCATGTGCGGATTGCGCTTGTGGCGCAGCTGCCAGATCTCACCCGCCATTGAATTGTCGCCGAGAAACAAGTCACCGTTTCGGACAATTCCCCCGCCGAAGCCAGTGCCTAAAGTGATGCCGAAGAGGTTCCGGTACCGCTTGGGGCTGCCCGCGGCTTCCAAGAGGCCGTTCACGTACGGCAGGAATCCGGCGCTCGCCTCCCCATAGGCGAACAAATCGCCGTCGTTGTTGATGAAGACCGGGACCTGGAACCTCTCCCGGAGCATCGGGCCGAGCGCGACACCGCCCCGGAATCCCGGCAGATTGTGGAGGTCGCCTATGATACCGCGCGGATAGTCGGCAGGCGCGGGAAAGGCGAAGCTGATCGCCGCGGGCTTCGCCGGGCAGAGCTCCCGGATCTGCTCAAAGCCCCTGATAATGTTGGCCAGACATATTTCGAGATTGTCGCCGTTGGAGGGCATCGTGATCACGGGCGTCACCGACTGGTTCCCCCGAAACGCGGAAAAGCGGAAGCTCGTCCCGCCTGCGTCCAGTGTCATTATGACCGTTTGATTCATGCCTCCGATGATTGGGATATGGGAAGAACGCTGCGTTGTCCCCGTGAACGACAGCCATCGTGCCGCCTGTTAGGCGGCGCGATGGCTGTTTCTCTGCTTCGCTTCATTGGCGCCTTGAGCGTGGACCGAAGTCCTTGCACTGGTCGCCTCTGCGAACGGTTGACCCATGCTGCGTCCCAGCATGGTGAGGACAGCGATCACGCCGTCGTCCTTGATGTTGACCGACGCGTTGGCGTCGGCGTGGGCCGCATAGCCGCACTTCTTGCACTGAAATCTGATCCCATTCCGGTTATCCTGCTCGGTGTGACCGCAGCAGTTGCAACGCTGTGAGGTAAGAGCGGCTGGCACCTCTACGATCAGCTTGCCAACCCGAGTCGCCTTGCAGCGGGTAAACTGAACAATCCTCCCTAGGGTCTGGTGGAGGAGTGCCCGATTGAGGCCGGACTTGGCACGGACGTTGCGCCCGGGGTCCTCAACGGTCCCTCTTGCCGAACGGGTCATCCCTCGCAGGTTGAGCTTCTCAAACACGCAAACCCTGGCTGGTGAGGACACGATCCGGTGAGACACCTGATGCGCGTGGTCGCTGCGCAGATCGGCAACGTGGGCATGGGCCTTGGCTAGCTTGATCCTTGTCTTCGCCCGGCGCCTCGACTTCTTATCCTTCTGGCGGGAAAGTTTTTTTGAGAGGACTTTGATTCGCCGCTGGTATTTAACGAATCGAGCCTGCTTTTCCTTACTAAACCCGTAGGCGCGGCCATCGCTGCCTGTTACCTGCTGCACAATCCCGCGGTCGTGACCG
>Ga0265338_10007360_pt1 | contig 13699 bp, 31 predicted proteins | sample 42126metaG_FD_193579 | JGI IMG/M metagenome (GOLD analysis project Ga0265338, IMG submission 193579) | Rhizosphere microbial communities from Carex aquatilis grown in University of Washington, Seatle, WA, United States - 4-21-26 metaG | ecosystem: Host-associated > Plants > Roots > Rhizosphere... | reverse complement strand
GTAACAAGAGTCTAATGCTAGTTCTTTTTTTTTCACTAGGAAGAAGCGCAGCTGTTTATTTGGTTCAGTTTTTGGTGGCCACTGAAGCACGGGCTGTAGGGTCTTTTTGTAAAGCTCAATCGAAAAAGTTAAACCATCCTCCCCGATTCCCAGCCATATTTCGTAATCATTTTCTAATTCTTTGACTTTAGTCATTGAGCCGGAACCTTTTGGATCACCCATTTATCTTCGAGTTCTTTAACAATAGCTGAAGCGGCTCTTTCACTTTCGTGTAACTTTTTCGCTAACTCAATCCCATCATTGATTTCTTTTTCAACTTCTATTAGAAATTGGTTTCTGAGATCTTCTGGGGCAGCGTTTTTGTTACACAATCCATAATGAACACGGGTTGTATCGACCCTTTCAACTTTGCACCCCATGTAGTCCCCGGTGAACTGTGATGCGCTAATAGTATCCCCGTGTGCTCCTTTAAGAACCATTATCTCAATGAAACTCTCATACTGGTAATACAACCAGACAGAGTATTGGCCATATTCTGAGTTTTTGATTTTCTTTAATGTATAGTTCATGTTTCGAGATATCCGTTCTCAATGATGTGTCGTTTCCAGGTCGAGATGATCCTGCTCATTATCCCACGTGCATACGGGCTTATCTCTGGGGCCGGTACGATCATCCCTAGAACTGCAATTACGTGGTGAGGGTATGTGTCGATGTATTCCATTAGATATGGAACAGCAGGTAGCCCTTTATCAGCGATCATTTTTGATTCGACATGTGTTTCAAAGCCACCTGATAGGAATTTGGTACGATTGTGCCAGGCAGTTAGAGTGGTGCTTACAAACTCTTTGAGTTCTTTTTTGGATCGGTCGAGTGGGGAGTATTTAGGTTTGTAGAGTAGCTTGTTGCCTAGGTGCGCAAGCATCGCGACTAACGCATCTCTGTCGGTTAGAGCATTCTTTGCTATCCCACCTAGTTCATAGCAGAGATCGCAGAAACGAGTCTTCTCGATGACGTTGTTGGTTCCTAGTTCGTAAACTGCTGTTTCATTGACTGGAATGTTCGAAGAATAACAGCTCTGGCATTCCCCAATAACGGTTGTAATCGAGCTTACAGTCGTTAGATCCTTCATACGACTTTGTTTCCACTGTAGTCATTAAGCACTGCTATAACAGCTACGGCCCTCCTTGAATAGGCAGCAGCTGCATCTTTGGCAGCTGTTACGCATATCTCAGTGTATTTACGGAATGCTTCGACGGGGTCTTGGACTTCAGGGAAAGCTCTGGATGCCCCATCGAACTCTATTCTAAAAGAATAGAGAACACTTTCCTGTTTGCCGTATCCTATTTGGACATGCTCTTTAACAACTGATACTTCGAGGCCGTCCCAGGATTTGTATGTGAAGCCGCAGCCTGCGCCTATATCATAGCTGCCTAGATAGACATGTACTCCATTACCGTAGTCTGCAATTTTATACTTGCTCATGGATTAACATGTTAACCCTATTTGATTAAAATTCAATGCTCTACTTCGAGATTTTCGACGATTTCAAAGTACTCTTTTTTGAGGTTTTCATAGGGCGGATCTAGGTTTCCACCCTCTAGCTCGACTTCAATGAGTTTCTTAACCTTGCGCGCTAGAGCATAGAGGCGCTTTAGCTGCTCAAGGTGCTCTCGTCTTTTACCGAGTGATGTTTGAAGCTGGGTGGTTAGCGTTTCGATTCGTTTTTTAAGGTCTTCGACAGTCGAGTTCGTAATTGCCTTGTTGCGTTTATCGGCAAAGTAGAACACGCAACGGGCAGTCCCTCGCCCCTCACACTTTCCATATTCGCAATCACAGTACTTCATGGGTCTGTTTTGCCTCAAGATATTTTTTGTCGAGCATTTCTTGGGTAGCTAGGCCACCAAGTCTTCCAATACTGACCATGTGCTCTCTATTAGCTGATACAGCAATACCGCCTTTACGGCCAATCTGAGCCATATGGTCGCGATTTTGAGAAACAGCTACCCCACCCTTCCACTGATTGCCTGTTCCTTTTCTAATTCTTTTCTTCACAAATCCACCTATACGAGTCCGAAGCCATATTTCGGAGTAATGCTAGCGGCCATAGGATAACGTGCAGTATCAACATAGTCGAGTCGTGGGTTAGTATTCCATCGAGCAAATAGATTGCGAATGCTATTCCGAAGCCTATTCCGTAGATCACTGACAACACTATCCACCAAACATTGCTCATATGTCACCCGTTATTCAGAAATGAATCTCTAAACCAGGCCCAAGGCCACAGTAGGAGATCCATTTTGTTGAGTTTACCTGTTCCGAAGGCAGCGTACATGACAGTCGTAGAGGTAAGCCCTACAAGGTATGTTGTTAATAGCACCCACAGTAACATATTACAGATCTCCTGTCTTCTTTAAAGCTGCTTCGTAATTACACAATGCGTCATGAACTTTTGGAAGTGTAGAGCACTCGTTTTCGCACTCTGGCCTACTGTTGTCGCAGGAGTGGCTCTTTATGAAACTACTTGCCCACATGTGGAAGTTCCTACCCGCCTTGAGTTCTTGCATTATCGGAAACGGATTGAAGGTCTCTAATGCTTCCAGAGCCTTCATGCCGAATTCTCCGGTATTATTTGGGCCGTAAATTTCCAATATCTCGTCAGGAGTGGTCGATGGCACTAGCCAGCAAGGGCCGTCCCGAGTGTCATCGTTTTCCCAGTTCGTAACCCCGAAGTTTTGGTAATCGGTGTAGAAACTGAGCGCCTGCTCCAGCGTTGCAATTCTGAGGTTGAGGTTCAAGATCATTTTCTGAGCAGTTTGAGAGGGACCGTGGAAGATACTCAGTGCTTTCTCGGAGTCCTTGTTTACTTCCTGGCACTGGGGGCAGTGTATGATGCCGTTCAGGGCAAAATGCTCAGCATTTTCTAAATGGATTACGGCATTGTTTCTTGTATTGAGTTCGATGGCATGCAGTACCTTTTTAAGGTTCTCGTTCTCTTCGGAAAGTTTGTTGCGGGCATCTGTAAGCTCCTGGATTACGCACTCTTCAAGCATTCGAATCTTGTCGATCATCCTCAATACTACTTGTGGGGCAGCTGCACGGCAGAAATTGGCGTTGTTGTCAGAGTTTTTACGCCACTCCTCGGATGCTGCGTCATGATCATCTGGATTCCAAGGCGTAGCCTTTTCCGCTAATTCTTTAAGCTTGTCATAGTCACTCATTGTTCACCGTCTTATCGTATTCGCGGATTGCCCTGATAATAGGCGCTGTTGGTCCATTCCCGAAATAATGGGATCTAGCTGCCTCTACAACCCTTTCAGCAGCTTTCCGGCGCGTTTCAGATACTTGGAGATGCGCCTTCAAAGCGTCCTCTATTTTGTCTTTTGCTTCCATGGGATCTCTAACTTCTTTCCATTGCGGTCCGTACCACTGAACATGTCCCATGATGCGCTTGGCGAGAAGCTCAATACTATACTGCTTTTCCATCTCGGCATCTTGATTCTTCGTGATCATGGAGACTCCCTCATTCGTTCAAGACATCTAAGAGCTTCCTCAAGTGATTCGACAACGGGTATTGGTAGGGGGTTGCGGATTTCATAATTGATGCAAGCAAGCATTGCGGCTTCTCTAACCTCTGTTGGAGTAATCTTTCCAGTGTCTATCAGATGCTCCAAGCTATCGACTAATGTGGGGAACCAGTGATCTGATAAATAACGCTCACGTATTGTCATCATTATCTAATGCCTCGTCAGCCATTGCAGTGCATTCCTTATTCCCGTAAGAACGGAGCACCTCAACTTCACGCTCAAGTTTTCTAATGTTCTTCACAAGCGCCAAAACAGTATTTGGATTTGCGGCGGCGATGTAAGCGGCACGCTTCTCTAGTTCTTCCCCAAAACCGCAAGCTTCTGCGATATAAACATGGCCGTTTTCACCATCAGGCATCCCAGTAACGTCGGACTCTTTCGATTCGACAACCCTTCCAGGTCCAAATCGATCAGCGTAGTCGGGATGGACATTTTCTAGTCTCCAGTCACCGTTTTCAAATCTTTGGGCCAGGTCTTCCAGTTTCAGGAACTTCTTGTTCATCCGAATCCTCCGTAATATTGTATGGATTTGTTCCGTGATACTCATCCAAAGCGATTCGTGCGCGCTCTCCTCGATCTCTGATCTTTAACTTCCCACCACTGTGCGCAGCACCATCATACTCAAAGTTGCCCTCATTATGGGCGTAGAATTCTAATGCTTTAATTAGAACCGTTACGTCTTTGCTCATGTTTCATCCCCCACTACCTTCTCCTTTAAGTAACAAGCTTCAACATAGTAGACAGCGGCTTCAGTCAGTTTGTGCGTAGCATCCTCAAAGTCAGGAGCAAAATCCGGGTGATAATTCCCAGGGTAGTTCGCGTGAGAGACTCTGTATGCTGCCTCGATCAGAGGCTCAAGGATTTCCAGTTCCTTGTTTTTCGTCGCTAGCTCAGCAAGCAACTGGTCCCGTTCTTTTACAAACCGGACTCGCTCATCGTGGAGTCTCGACATATCGTCATCGCGTTCTTTTTTGAAAGCGTTAGCGGTTGCATCTCCAACCCTTGAGCCTTCGAGGAAACCTCTGTCGTAGGCGTCTTCACACTGTTCTTTAACAACAACGAGTTCTTCTTTGAGTTTTCTCCAGGATTCGATCAGGTACAGAATCGTTTTTGGATTTGCTGCTTCAATAAACTCGGCGTCTGGGTGCTCCGGGCTAAACGGGCTGAGAATGTTGGTGCTGTGGTCCCGAGTAAGTAAGTTACCTGCTCCGTCTACACAGAGGACTACTTTATGGTCCTCGTTCATCAGATGGAAGTCACCGCCCACTTTTCTCCAGAGCCAGACGCCTGGTGTTGCGCCCTTTGCTAACTTTTCTAACTTCGTAACCGTCATGTGATCCTCAGAATGGCAGATGCAACCATGCCCCGATTGCTTTGCACACCTCGGCATGTCCGAAGATCGCTAGCCACCCGAAGATTGCTGGCGACGGCTCGACGATCAATGCCAGAATTCCTAAAATGATAGATGCTTTGAACGCCAGAAACAGCCCGTACACTGTCGGCACAAAGGCCATTACGAATATAAACACTAAAAACAGAGGTGCTCCGATTGTCTTCATTTTTTGTCTCCTTAAACGTATTCCCAAAATGAATCGCTGTTCTCTAAGACCCACTCATTTAATCTTAGATCCAGTTCTTCTTCGGTTGTTTCGTCATCGACTTCGAAAGTTTTTGTTTGTTCCGAACCAACTTTCGTTGTTCTGAAACTGAACTTAACCTTTTTCATTTGGACCGAACCTTATACCCGTGGAATTTGAGCTTATCGTCGAGGTCGTCTGCGAGCCGAGTGTACCCTTGGCGGCGGACACGCCGGGAAAATGCTGCGATTCCTACTCTCGCATTCGGATCTTTCCATTCTAATACGATGCAACCTTCTGGCATCTCTTTTTCATCGACACGCTCGACATGGTACTTTTTGAACAAACCCTTTTCCTGATTTCCCACGTATCCTCCTTGAATTACTTCGATGCTTTTGGACCTTTTCCGCTGCCCTTACAGGTTCCACATCGCACAGTATGTGCTTTCCCAATTCGGCCCATCTGGTCGAGTTTCTTTTCTCCGCGACCGTCACAGTTCCGGCAGATTGTTCCATCATCTCCAGAGCCTCTGCATTCTGGACAATATCCAATGTGTGTTTCGGACACCGGGACTATTCCGAAACCGTCGCATCGGAGACATGAATTCTTTTCAACTTTCGAAATAGTCTTATAGCTCATTGCTGTTTACTTTTCTCGCGCGCGGATAAGTGCTGCCGCATTCAGGAGAGTTACACCGTCAAGCTGCCCGTACTTGTCGAATCTGTAATCCTCAACAACTCTGGCGCACGCTTCTCGTTCTGCTCTAACTGCTTCCTCGATCTGATTTTGCGCAATACCGATACAGCGGACCATTTCAGCATCTTCAATCTCTTTAAGCCTATTCTCTAAGTACAGCATCAGCTCAGGATTGAATGGTCCAATTAGATTGCACACATCCTCGACAAATTGAGCGACCAGTTCTGAATTCCCGCGTCTTAATTTCATTAGAAAGGACCCACATAAGGATCATTCTCAACAAGCTCTGGTTTCGAATGATGGTGGTCAAAGCAGCCTTCTTCATATTTTATAGGCCAGTCACCGTCGTAGCTTCTAACAATTCTGAAATTGTACAGTGTTTTGCATCCGAACATACCGAACAAGATGTCTTCCAATGCCTCATCACCTAGCCCTTGAAGCATTGACCGGATCTCTTTAAGAGCGTCTTCACGGGTAATGTCCATCGTTGAAAACTCACTCATGGGTATTTCTCCTTGAGGTATTTGTATCCCTCATCGTGAGACAAGTTCTTTGCGGCATAGTCGAAATTGTGCCATTCGCCATCATTGTCCTCGAACCACATTGCATGTTTCACGCAGTAGTGTTTCATCGGCTCTTTGCCCGCGCAGTCTACACACACATAATCTTTGCAAGTGATGTCCTTGCATTTCACAGCGCATTTCCGGCACACTATTTCATGGCAGGCGTCGCCTCGACAGGTCACAAACTCGTCTTCGTCGTCGTACTCTTTAAAGCAGCTTTCGCAGGTATAGGATGCGATCATAGTTATTTGAAGTAGGAGAAGGTGGCGGGTGCTGCGCCGAGTCTGTTTTTAATAATCGTTCCAGTGGTATTATCGAGAATGAGATATGCAAGTTCATATCTACGGTCTCTGTCCCCGGTCCGACTCTGTTCAAATAATTTCCGACTGGACGTCGGTACGACAAACAACAAACTGAGGCCACGGACCCTTTGTTTTGAGATAAAAAACTCATCCTTGGTTTTCTGTTTCATTTCCTACCCTCGTATATATCGTGAACATGCTCGTTGACCCGTGATATTGCACTGAAGAACGCGCTGATGCCCCGATATCCGAAATAGATAGCTGAGGTAGACACTGTCGCGCACAGCGACGGCCCTGCGCTGTTGATGAGCGCGGTGATTAGTATCCCAACGAACAAAAACGACAGTGACATCCTCGTGATCGAAACCTCGATGTCGCGCAGGAGTTCTTCATCGCATACTATTCTATCTTGCAGTTTCTTATCAAACTCTTTGTTGTCGCTCATTTTCTATCCTTATAGGTCGGATCAATTCGCGGTTCACTCGTGACTTCAGACTGTAACACATTAACTTTTAGTTTTCCATCACGTAACATGTTAGCAGCAATGACCACTGCATCCCAGTGTGATTCAGCTTCGATCTCAAAAAACTGAGACACCTCTACCGACACTTTAATGCTGTGTTTCATTTGTCCTCGCAGGTACACGAGGCTAGTCGCGTACCATCGTCGTATTCGGAAATTATATAGTGTGATTTTTTAGGAGTGCACTCGTGCTGACAGATTAGTGATAGGCTTTTTTCATCTGTTCCATACTGACTGAGTAGAATTATCAGACCAAGCGGCAGGATAGCTGCAAACATTATGGCTACGACTAGAACAGTTTTCAGTACTTTGCTCTGATCACTCACGGCTCAGATACTCCATAGTTGGTTCCATTTCCGTTTCTCTATTGTCGGTTGTGGAGTAGATTAATCGATCGAGAGTCTTGTGCCAGTAAATCAACACTTGGTCCAAGTCCGGTGTTCCATCCGGCTTTAAGCACTTTAATCCGACAGATGTCATGCCTTGTACGAATTCATTTTTTGGTAAATGATCGTAGTAGCTATCTAAAAGTTTGTAGTAGGCCCACGCCTTCCAGTTATATCCATCCAATGCCGGGCAATTACCCTTGAGAAACCGATCAATGGCTCTGTACTCTTCGGCAGTTGTTTGAGCATAGTTCGAACCATTGGCATTTGCGACAAATTGGATTTGTTTACCAGTTAAAGCCATTGCTATTGATCTAACAGTTTGCTCAATGTCATCCGCAAATTCAGCCCGAAGTCGATCTTCACCTTCTTGTAAAGACTCGGTCGACATCGCGGGTTGCTGCATCCCACTTAGCTGTTCTATGGCCCTCATTAGGGAACTAACCAAAACGTAGCACTGTGCAGCTGAGTAATCGCCGTTACCCATGTTTAAAATGTGCTTTTCCCTGTACATCATGCAAACACCGGGTCCGTTTCTAAGAGCGAGACCAGATCATCTGGAAACTCTTTTGTTGTTTCAAACTCTTTAAAGATATCAATCATGAGCGCCACTACTTCCTGAAATCTAGGGTTACAGTTAAAGCAGATGCACTCCTCGTACCCTGACTCCCACACCATTCGTCCGCACTCAGTCAGCGGGTAATGGTTCTTACAACGATTGCATTGCCAGAGCTTGTCGATCTCAGCCATGTCACTCAGCTGCTTTATAAGACGAGGCCACTCGTTCCAGTTCTGAAACCAGTTCTTTTAGAGAGGGTTTTCTTCCCAGGTTTCTCTCTAATTTTTCTTCAAGCTGGTATGCTAACCGTTTCGCCATTGAAAATGATGGAAATAGCCCCTTTGTCTCATCGAACGCAGCACTGCGTACATCATCGGATTGATCACTCATACCGATGAGTATAATCATTCCTTGTTAGATTTGAAGCTAAAATGTTACGGGGGTAGGATTACCTTTTGACTCGGCCAGTCGAAAGGTTACTTTTTGACAGCGACTTTTGGAAGTTCTGGATTGCGCTTTTGCATGAAGTCCTGGAACAGGCGCTCACTCTCGTTAGGCTTGTTGCCATTAGGGTGGTAACCATCCTTCAATTCATCTTTGAAACGATTTCTGTGGAACTGTTCCTGATTATTTTTCAACTGCTCTGGGGAAACGTGATAAAATTGACCCGCTGCCGCTTTATGCAGCGCAGATGCGTTCTGATGGTCCTTCTGTTTCTTACGGAGCACATCAAGCTTTTGATTCACATCAGCCGGAAAAGCCTCATGGCCCTTGAACCCGTCCCACGGAGTTGAGACATGGTGTTGCTTTACACCCTTAGCCTTCACTTCTGGACGCTCAAGGGTCTGTTTAACGAGGTCTCCCTGCTCTCTCCACGCATCAAGACTCTTTGAGTTGTGATGCTGGGCTGCTTCAGCATGGTCTTTCGGACTGTAATCTTTAAACCGCTTCTCTAGCTCTACAGTCGCTTTATGACGGCCTGGGGCTGGCTCACGGCTGTTGTTGTACCATGGACCGTAATCGTGCCCGTTGTACTCACTGTATTCGCCTTTTTCTGGGAACAACCCCTTATAGGCTGGATGACTTACATCCGGGATCTGTTGCCCGCTGGTTGTTTTTCCAATGAACAGTGGATCGTTCTGGTTTTTATGAGTGCCAGGGTGTTCGCTCTGATACTCTTTGAACTTCTCAGCAGGCGTCTTGTCGTTCGCGAGCTTCTTTGAAAGCGCAAGGATGCTAGCTACGAGCTTGATTGGACCAGTCACTTCATTTCCTCGATCTGCTGCTTGAGTTCTGGGTGATGAACAAGGGCTTTGTGGGTGTCAGATGCCTTATTATGGAGTGTATAATCGTGGTGGATTGCTTTCAAGGCGCTATTTACGTTCTCTGGAAATCTATTATCTGTTCCGTCGCCTGAATGGTTCTTAGATTTGGCACCACTTAAATAGCCGCGCTCTGCTTGAGCTAGCATTGAGGTGTGCTTAGCCTTCAGTGCAATACCTTTTCTATTGTGCAGACTTGACGCATCTTCGTGATCTTTAGATGACCAATTTGGGAGCCGCTTCTTTAACTCAGCCGGATTGTCCAACGCGCCATGGTATACTTCGTGTGACGGATGAGGAACTTTAATGCCTGAGTCTGTTGAACCAACGAACTGAGGGTCGCTTACGTTCTTCTGAGTCTGCGGGTGTTCCTGTTTATACTGCATGAACCTTTGTTCCGGAGACTCGGCTGCTTTTTTATCTAGGATCAGAATCTCCTCAATGAGCGCGATCGATTTTCTCATATTGGGAGCCTGTCTTTCTTACTGTAGCGGGTGAGTGTGAATCTTATGAGCGAGCTGTAAGAGGTTCTGTGCGCCGTGTTTCTTAGCAAGATCTTTAACGTACTTGCCATTTCCTTCGGCCATTGCTTTGTGAAGGTGTTTCAAGATACCAGCAACTCCGCCGTCGCCAGCTTGAGTTTTCACATTGTGCATGAATGCGTGATCGTGCTGCGAAAAGTCTTTGTGATCTTGCTGACCAGGATGAGCTGGATCTGCCTTCCCAGGAAACTGATGGGTCGTCTGAGGCTTTGGCTTCTTTTTATGACCATGCCCTGGCGAGAAGAAGGGGTCCGTCGGCGATTTGGTCGTGAACGGGTGCTTCTGTTTATAGGTTTCAAAGGTTGGAACAGCGATCTTCTGTTCTAATGCTTCAATGTGTTTGGATAGTTTCTTTGCGCTCATACCCCTAGTCTAAAATTAGAGATTTATTTCAGATGTATACATACGGAAACGGACCCCCTCGGAATTCATTTTTGAGAATTTTCTCTTATGACTTTTTCGGGAAAACGATATACCCGAAATCCATTTTCAGATTTTATGTTTTGTGGTTTTTTGGTTTCGCGCGGCTCGGTTTTGCCCTCTTAGAAATTCTCGGAATCATTTTTGCGCGGGGGCAAGAAATACCCTGAACATGCCCGGTCGCCCCCCAGCGAGCCTGTCAAAACCTTAATCGACTAAAAAATACGCAAAGTATCCTCCCCAAGCCCTGGAATTCACACCACAATCATAGTGTATAATAGCACGACACTTATAGTGCAATAGCGCCAAGTGCTCAATAGCATTAGAGTATGAGTGGTGCGCCTGCTGTCAGCTATATGACACTCACGGGCGTATCGCATTGATAGGGCTGGGCTATTCTAATAGTGTCGACGCCTCTAGGACGCGGTGACAACGCTCTATGCATAGGTGCCCTGCGCTCGTCACGGTGCACGGGCCTGGAATACTATGATTAGAGTGCGAACTAGATGGCAGCGATTTGGCTATAAGGGGCGGCATTGATTGGGCTATAAGAGGCGAGTGCATTAGGTGGGGGCTGAGAGAGGCGCTCCGGGGCGGGCGGCTCTGTATAGGCGGGCGAATGCAAGACTTCAAAAACACAAGGGGAGCGGCATTTCTGCCACTCCCCTTGCATCGAGCTATTAGAACGTCGGACCGTTTAGGCGGCGACTTTGAGGCGCTTCATCTCCTCGCCCAGCGCCCAGAGCGCCTTATTCAGACGGATGTCCTCCGTGATAGAAGTCACGGCGCGCGTCTTCGAGGGGCGGCGCTTGGCACCGGCTGGACGGTCCGGGCGGATGCCACCCCGGATCACGTTCTCCTGAACAGCGTTGAACGTGTTCCAGAGCGTCGGAGCCTTGTCAGCCTCACGGCGCACGGTCAGGAGTTTGTCAGCCGCGATCGGAGCGTTGACGGTGACACCCCCCTGTCCATCGTTCTCGCCGTACTTCACGACAAGGGCCTGCGTCGCAAAAGCAAGCTGCTCGTCGCGCGTCAAGGTCAGAGCCTTCATGGCCTGAGCACTGTCAATGACTTTGGGGAGGTCATCGAGCACGCGGTATGACGCCTCAATGATGTCGCTCGAAGTCAGACCGACATGCTTGACGCTGATACGCTGGAAAAGACTGTCAGCCACGGTCATCTGATTTTTGCAGACGCACCGGAAAAGCCCAGCCTCGAAGACGTATGCACTGACACCGTCGTGCGAGTTGCGCAAAACCAGCTCCGGGATGATGTCGCCCACATCGAGCAAGTTAGTGTCGCGGCGGAACCGGATCATGTGCGACTGAAAACCCTTGCGGTCAGCCTTGCGCACCCGATTTTCAGCAGCCTTGACAGGGAACCATCCAGCGCCGCGCAAGCCCGCGAGCACATCGGTGCTCGGGACGAACGTATAACGTTCGCTGGTACGGTCAAGGTGCCGGTGCTCGGCGAAGATCGAAGGGGCAAGCCTCATGAGGTCAGCGTCGGTCAGGCCCTTGACTTGTTTCGTGATAATGTTCATTCGGTCCTCCAGTTAACCGGCAACGTCGCCGGATAACTCTTATAGTTGCAATTGACGCGCCAAGTCATAGACTCTAAAAACAGTGTAATTCCGCACTATGAAAGTAGTTCAGCACCTCGAATAGTGTTTAAGAGCTAGTCAGTGTCAACGCCCTACACAAGATCCTAAAAGTCAGCACTATGTTAACAGTGCAGAATCACACTAAGTGCATAGTGGCACGGCGCCTGCACTCTTATAGGGTGTTGGGCCGGGCCGGGGCGATGAGCACCGGAGACTAGGAGGGGGAGGTCTGTCTTCTATATGTGATCTAGAACACACCTCCCCCTCCTAGTCCCGCCCAATTTTTAGAGCGTCCGGCCCAACGTCTTATAATAATGCAACCATCGTGCCATCAAGTTTTAGTGTAAAATCACACTGCTTAAAAAGTGTATTTTGGATAGGGCGTTGACACTGTAAAAGGCTTGGGCAGGGGGCCGAACCCCCTGCCCTGCTGGATCTTAGGCAGCCTTCTGGTCTCGGAGGCTCACGATCGAGACCACCTCAAGCGTCAGCTCGTCGATGAGAATTTCGCCACGCTTGAGGTATTTCACGTTCTCAAGCGAGTAGTTATTGACCTTGATAGGGTTCTCAAGTCCCTGTCTCTCATTCGTGCTCGGGAGTTTAAAAAACTCCTCCCGGAGCGCCTCCCACTGCTCAGTGATTTCGGTTCCGTTCGCATCGAAGTAGCGCACGACCGTCTTGAGCGACTTGCAGAGGTTCGGGTAGACGCGCAGATACCACTTGTCAGCCTCGTGGTGCTTGTAAACCAGCTTGTTGTCAGCGACCGGCCCGCAGTAGCTCGATTTCGCCTTGAAATCCGCATCCTTGCCTTCGGCCAGCAGGCGATTGTTAACCGCCGTCTGATAGTCGTTACCGAGCGAGACGGTGCAAGCCCGGTAGCAGGTCACGGTCGCAAGGTGGGCGGGGGTGGGCAGGCCCGTCTTGCGCGACTTCTTTAACGCCTCCTGGGACGTAACAGCGACGAAACCGAAAGCACCCTTAGCTTCAACCTCGTTCAGCGTCGCGATGGTCTGTTTAATGTTCATTTTTCAGCGCCTCCTGTCTAACAATAGTTGCAATAGTGGGACCAAGATGCACTGTAAAAAACACTATAAATTCAGTGTCGATTAATCCTCAGCATATAGTTTATTTGTACAAGCATTAGACAGTGTAAACGCACTCGACAAACTGCTTAAAATTAAGCACTAGCTGCTGGATTTTAAGCATTAAGCCCATAGCTCCCCCTCCTGATCCCGCCCCGTTCTTAGAGCGTCCGGCCCAACGCAGTATATTAATGCAATCAGGATGCCACTAAATTTATAGTGTAAAATTGAGTGTGATTAGAATAAATCACGTAGAAGTTTTAGACAGTGTGACAAAAATGGGGGCGACACTCGCGGCGTCGCCCCCTCGTTGTATTTGTTTTTGCGCTGAATGGTTCGGTCAAGCGTGCTCAGTGTCGGGGGCCACCCTAGTCCGGCTGCAATGGCCGTGTGTCGCGAGTGTAGCCCTGACTAGCAAGCGGTGCGACCTCGCCCGGCTGCTCATGCGTCAGAGGCAGAAAATATTGAAGCATTGAAACTGGACCTCCTGGATCGCAGCGGGAGGGCTGAAACCCTCCCGCCACACTGGTAAACGGTTGCG
>Ga0265338_10007359_pt1 | contig 13699 bp, 14 predicted proteins | sample 42126metaG_FD_193579 | JGI IMG/M metagenome (GOLD analysis project Ga0265338, IMG submission 193579) | Rhizosphere microbial communities from Carex aquatilis grown in University of Washington, Seatle, WA, United States - 4-21-26 metaG | ecosystem: Host-associated > Plants > Roots > Rhizosphere... | reverse complement strand
GCCCAAGCGCGACCGCTGCCGGCGCGAGCGCCACCGCGACGTTCACGCAGATGCCCTTCACGTTCGTGTTCAACGGCAGCTTCGTCGACCTCTACAAGCTGATGAATCAACTCGAAGGCTTCACTGCGCAAACGCCCAGCGGGACATTGCACGTCAACGGACGTCTACTGACCATCAACGACGTCAACCTCGCGCCCGCCAGCACCGCCACCCAGCCCGGCGGCAAAGCGAAAGCAACCGAACTGACGGGCACGATCAACGCGACCGCCTACGTCTTGCCCGCCGGCGCCTCGACGCTTGCCGGCGCGACTCCTTCGGGACCGACCGCGACCGAGGCGGCCGCCGGAGCCGGCGGATCGGCCGGCGCGCCCGCTCCCGCGGTGGTGAAGGCGCCATGATCGAGCTCCTGCAATCGATCCGCGCGGACCTGCTGTCGCGCCGCCTGCTGCCTTTCGTGGCCCTGGCCGGACTGGCCCTGATCGGCGCGATCGCCTTCACGGTTGGCGGCGGCAACTCTAGTTCGACCGCCACGCCGGTGGCAAATATTCCCAACGTGCCCGTAAGCGGCGCGAGCACCCTGCCGGTGGCGGTCGCGCCCGCGAACCCCAACGAGGCCGTGTCCGAGACTCCGGGTGGCGTTCGCTACCAGAGCCAGGGACCGACACGCGACCCGTTCGTGCCGTTGCCCGCACCACCCGCGGCCAAGAGCGAAAGCTCCGGCGGCTCCTCGACTGCGAGCAACGGCGCGAGTGGATCGAACTCCGGCGGGTCCTCCTCCGGAGGCTCCTCGGGCGGCTCCTCGGGCGGCTCCGGCTCAGGGTCAAAAGAACCGGCCCCCGCACCGGCTCCCAAAAAGCCGGCCAAACCCCAACTCGAATACGACGTTTCCGTCCTGTTCGGGCCCGCCGCGACCACGCCCGGCCAGCCGGCCACCTTGGCGCCCTATCAGAGCTTGAAGTTGGGACAACCGTTTCCCTCCAAGCAGGACGTGCGCTTCACCTTCGAAAGGGTCAGCGAGAACGGCAAGGGCGCCATCTTCAAGCTGCTAGCCCCACCGATCCTGCACGGCACGGGCGCCTGTTTGCCGAGCAACTCCGAATGTCAGGCAATCGACCTGGAAGCCGGCCACTCCGAGGAACTGGAATACATCGAAGCGAGCGGCCAGGTCGTCGTCTACGAACTGAAGGTCGTCAGCATCGCCAAGAAGAACAGCGCTAGCGCCGCACGCGCTGCCCGCCGGGCGAAGGCTGCGCACGCCGCGACCAAGGCGAAGACCGCGCGAGCACACGACAAAGCTCACACGGCGCTACGCAGCCACGGCTAGAGCCGGTCACACTGCCCGCACTGGCCCTCGCCGCTCCGGCGCAGCGGGGCCGCGGTGCCCAAGCAAATAAGCTACGGCGCAGATGACGCTCCGCTTGATCACCGCCGGCGAGTCCCACGGGCCCGGCCTCACATGCCTCGTCGAGGGCCTGCCCGCCGGCCTGACCTTGAGCCAAGAGCAACTCGACACCGACATGGCCCGTCGCCAACTCGGCCACGGTCGCGGCGGACGCATGAAGATCGAGAAGGACAAAGCCCGCGTGACCGCGGGTGTCCGCCACGGGCTCACGCTCGGCGGCCCGATCGCGCTACAGGTCGAGAACAGGGATTATGCAAACTGGGAAGAGCGCATGTCGCCGTGGCCGCTGCCCGAGGGAGCCGAGGTTGCCGAGGTGCACCTGCCGCGCCCCGGACACGCCGACCTGGTGGGAACCTGGAAGTACAAGCAGAACGATGTCCGCAACATCCTCGAGCGGGCCTCCGCGCGCGAGACCGCCGCGCGCGTCGCGGGCGGCGCCCTGTGCAAGGCGTTCCTGGCCGCGCTCGGCGTGCAGGTGCGCTCGCATGTGATCCAAATCGCCTCCGTTCATGCCCCCGAAGCCGACCACGCGCTGTGCTTGGACGACTTCAAAGAGATCGACGAGTCCCCCGTGCGCTGCTTGGACGAGCAGGCCGGGCGGGCAATGGTCGCCGAGATCAACGCCCTGCGCAAGGCCAACGAGTCACTCGGCGGCGTCTTCGAGGTGCAGACCTTCGGGCTGGTGCCCGGGCTCGGCTCCCACGTCTCCTGGGAGGAGCGACTCGACGGGCGCCTGGCGATGGCGATCCTCTCGATCCAAGCGATGAAGGGCGTCTCCGTAGGCGACGGTTTTCGCATCGCGGGTGTGCCCGGCTCCCAAGCCCACGACGAGATCTTCTATTCGCCCAAGCGCGGCTACTACCGCGAGACCAACCGCTCCGGCGGCCTGGAGGGCGGCATGAGCACCGGCGAGCCTCTGATCGTGCGCGGCGCGATGAAGCCCCTGCCCACCCTCACCAAGCCCCTGCGCTCGGTCGACATCGCCTCCCACGAGCCGGCCGAGGCCCTGCGCGAGCGCACCGACTCCTGCACCGTCCCGGCCGCCGGCGTCGTCGGCGAGGCGATGGTCGCGCTCGTGCTCGCCGCCGCCTACCGCGAGAAGTTCGGCGGAGACCACATCGACGACGTGCGCCAAGCCGTGGAGGCCTACCGCGAGCGGATCGGATGGCCGTCTCCTTGATCTGCAGGCCCCGCCGCCCGCGGACCCGCACAAGCGCACCCCCGGCGGGCCCACAGCGAGCGACATGGCGACGCTAGCCCTAACGCCGCGCAAGGCGCTCGTCTTCATCGGCTTCATGGGCGCCGGCAAGAGCACCGTCGCCGGCGAAGTCGCCTCGGCCCTGGGCACCAAAGCGCTCGACACAGACCGTCTACTCGAAGCCCAGTTCGGCCACTCCATCGCCGAGCAGTTCGAACAGGGCGGCGAGGCGTCTTTCAGGGAGGCCGAGGAGCAGTTGGCCTGTCGTCTGCTCACCCAGGCGCAGCCCGGAACAGTGATCGCGCTCGGAGGGGGAAGCGTCCTCTCGCCCAAGGTGCGCGCCGCCCTAGCGCCCCACCTGACAGTCCTGCTGAACGTCGGCGTCAAGGTCGCCTGGAAGCGCGTCGGAGGGGGCAGCTCCGGCCAAGAAAAGCGGCCGCTTGCGACCGACCGCGCAGCGTTCCTGGCCCTGTACGAGTCGCGGGCGGGGCTGTACGAAGAGCTGGCCGACGCGATCCTTCCTGCCCCCGCGCCAAAGATCGGCCTGCGCGCCCTGCCGGCCCTGGTTGGCTGTAGCCAAGCGCCGGCCGGCACGCGCCTGCTGTGGTCCACCTCTGCCTCCGGCGAGTATCCGGTGCTCGTCGGTCGGGGCCTACTCACGCCCGAGATGTGCTCCCTCGAGGGTCTGTGGCCATGCGATCGCGAGACCTCGCGCCCCTTCTGTGTCTCCGACCGGAACGTCGCCCGCCTCTACGCCGAGCGGCTCGGCGGCGTCGACGAGCTGATCGAGATCTCGCCGGGCGAGCCCCACAAGACGCTAGCGAGCGCCGAGCTGGTGTGGCAAGCGCTCGTGGCGGGCGGCATGACTCGCGCCGACCACCTCGTCGCGCTTGGCGGCGGCGTCGTCGGAGACCTCGCCGGCTTCTGCGCCGCTACCTACCAGCGCGGAGTGCCGGTCGTCCACGTTCCGACCAGTCTCCTCGCCCAGGTGGACTCCGCCTACGGTGGCAAGACCGGCGTCGATCTCGCCCAGGCCAAGAACTACGTGGGCGCCTACCATCAGCCCGCCGGCGTGCTCGTAGACCCCGATACGCTCGCCAGCCTGCCCGCCCCCGAGCTGGCATCCGGCTATGTCGAGGTGCTCAAGACGGCCCTGATCGCAGGCGGCGAGCTGTGGCGAGCCGTCGCCGCACAGGAGCCCTTGGACGAGCGCACGATCTTCGCCTGCGCCCGCACCAAGCTGGCCGTCGTGGCCGAGGACGAACGCGATGGCGGGCGCCGTCAAGTGCTCAACCTCGGACACACCGTCGGCCATGCCTTGGAGACCGTCACCGAATACGAGCGCTACCGCCACGGCGAAGCGGTCGGGCTCGGCCTGCTGGCCGCATTGCGCCTCTCCAACCTGCCCGAGTTGCGCGAGCAGGTCGCCGAGCTTCTGGCCGCGCGCGGCTTGCCCGTGACGCTCGACGGGGAGGACGTCGAGCTGATTCTCGAGGCGACCATGCGCGACAAGAAGCGCACCGGCGCCCACGTCCCCTTCGTGCTGCTCGGGGCTCCCGGCGACGTCCGCACCGGCTGCCACGTACCGGCTGAGGAGTTGCGCGCCGCCGTGACCGAGCTGCGAGCCCACGGGTAGGCTCTGCGCAGATGCCCGCCGCGCTGCGCATAGAGGTGATGCACGGGGTCAACCTCAACATGCTTGGCCGCCGCGACCCCGAGCATTACGGGACGCTCACGCTCGACGAGCTGGAGCGCCAGGTCGAATCTTTCGCGCAGGAGTTGGACGTCGAGACACGCTTCTTTCACACCAACTTCGAGGGCGAGTACGTCGAGCACCTGCACAACCTCGGCGAGCTCGTCGACGCGGTCATCCTGAACCCCGGCGCCTGGACGCACTACTCGTGGGCGATCCACGACGCGCTCGAGACGACGACGCTGCCGGCCGTAGAAGTGCACCTGTCGAACACCAGGGCACGCCAGCCATGGCGAGCCGTCTCCGTGATCGAGGACCTCTGCCTCGCCTCCGTCGTCGGTCAGGGCGTCGAGGGCTACCGCGAGGCGCTCATCCGCCTGCGCGAGGAGTTGGGCGGAGCGCGGGCGTGAGCGCAATAGATCGTACGAAGCGCCTCGCTTCCGAGCTAGGCACGACGCAAATCGACCGTCTGATCGTGGGGGAGCCGATGAACCTGCGCTACCTGAGTTCCTACACGGGCACGAACGGTCTCCTCCTCGTCTCAGCCGACACACGCGTCCCGCACCGCTTCTACACCGATTTCCGCTATGTCACGCAAGCGGCCCAACAGGTACCCGCGCCGATCGAACGCGAGATCGCCGCCGGCGATCTCTCGAGGCCGCGGCCAAAGACCTCAACGAGCACCGTGGCGAGGAAAGCCGGCTCGGCTTCGACGACGCCTCCTTGACCGTCAAGCAGCACGCACGGCTGCGCGAGCTGCTGCAGGACAGCTGGGAGCTCGTGCCCTGCGCGGGAATGGTCGAGCGTCTGCGCGAGGTCAAGGACGAGCAGGAGATCGCAGCCATTCGCGCGGCCTGCGAACTGGCCGACGAGGCGCTCGGCGGACTGCTCGAAGGTGGCCTTGTGGGACGCAGCGAGCGCGACCTGGCAATCGACTTGGAGTTGCGCATGCGCCGGCTCGGCGCCCAGGCTCCCAGCTTCCCCTCAATCGTCGCCGCGGGACCCCACGGCGCCCTGCCACACGCCGAGCCGCGCGACGAGCCGATCCCGCGCGACGTGCTCGTCACGATCGACTGGGGCGCCCGCCTCGACGGCTACTGCTCAGACTGCACCCGCACCTACGCCACCGGTGCGATCGACGAGCAGGCGAGGGAGGTCTACGAGTTGGTCCTGCGCGCCCAAAAAACGGCCTTGGCCGCCGTACGCGCCGGGATCGGCGGGCGCGAAGTGGACGCTGTCGCCCGCACGATCATCGAGGATGCCGGCCACGCCGAGCATTTCGGGCACGGCCTCGGACACGGCGTCGGCCTTGACATCCACGAGGCCCCCCGCCTCTCAAAGACCGCCCCCGAGGAGCCTCTGCGCGCCGGCAACATCGTCACCGTGGAGCCCGGCATATACGTGCCCGGACAGCTCGGTGTCCGCATCGAGGACCTAGCGCTGGTGGGCGAGCACGGGTCCGAGCCTCTCACGAGCCTGCCCAAGGACTTGCTCGTGCTGGACTAGCGCCCGCGGCTTGAACAGCGCGAGTCCCAAAACGGCCGCCAGCGGCACCGACCAAGCCAGGAACAGGCCGGCCTGAGTGTCGGCGGAAATGTGGGTGGGAGCCCACTGGAAGTTCAACCACACCATCACCGTGGCCGACAGCGCCAGCAGCGGCAGTCGCTGCACTGCCGGGCTGCCCGCCTCCCACGCGATCAACGCAAAGACGAACGGCAACGGGTAGTAGTCGGTGTCCCAGGTGTCGAGCATGCAGCGAAGCAACAGCAACAGGGCCAGCGCCAAAAGCGCCGTGCGCTCCGAAAGCAGGGCAGTGCCCTTCGCCGCCACCCCGCCTCGTCGCGACGCCCCGGCCGCCGCCGGTGCCGTCTGTCGCCGAGCCGCGTCGAGTCGCCCGCCGCGCGCCATCGCCCACAACGCGATCGTCAGCACCGCGCCAACCGCCAGGATCAGGGGATGACTGACGCGACCGACCCAAGCCGGAGCGATGCGATAGCCGACCTTCGCCGACCCGTACAGACCGTGCACCAGGGCACCGTGATGGCCCAAAAACCACCACACCTGCCACGGTTGGAAGATCGCCGCCGGGGGCGTTGCGATCGCGCGGGTGCCAGCCAGAAAGCCGCCGGAGGCGACCAGCGCCAACGGGGCCAGGATCGCGACTGTGACCGTGCCCGCCAGCGCCAAGCACATCGCCCGTCGTGAGGGCAGGGCCATCAGGACCGGCCCGACAGCGAGGATCGCCCACTCCTTGTTGGCTATTGCGAGCCCGAGCAGGATCGCTGCGGCAACGGGCTTGTTCCGGCTTGCAAGCAGAACCGCCGCCACGCACATGCAGGCGCCCAGCAGCTCCTCGGGATGACCGATTTCAAGCGCCTGCAACGTAAGCGGATTGGCCACGCACAGACCAAGCACCACAGCGCGCGCCAACGTCGGCCGAGCTTCGCTGCGCATGCGCGCGACCAGCCACACCCCTAGCATCGCCGCGGCCAGCAGGCAGGGCAGCGCGACCATCCTGTACACCGCCAGCGAACCGCCGCCCCAAAGGGCCGGCAGCAGCGCGAACGGCGCCCGCTCGACCAGCGATCCGCCGTACGCGGGCGCCAGACGCAGAAACTCGACGAGATGCCCGTGTAGCAACGCGTCGAAGGCCGGCCTCGCCTCCGTTTCGTAGTCGTTCCAAGCAAAGCCATACAGCCCCAGCCAAGCCATCGTGGCGCTCGCCACCCCGGCGATCGCCAAGCACAGGGCGTTCTCGCGCACCAACTGCCTCATACGTCCATATCGGCCGGGATCGTGTGTCGCTTGAAGGTGGGTCGGTCGCGCTCCCGGAGTGCTGTGCGGCGAGGCCCTACGCGCGCCCGCGCGCGACGGCCACCTCGCGAAACAGGTCGGTCACGCCAAACCTGGGGGCGACCCTCTCCACGAGCCCCGGAGCCATCTGCGCGACGGCCAACATCGGACGGACCGGCGCTCCACTCTCGAGAATCTCGGCCTTGTCCTCCCTGATCGCCCGCACGACTGCGTCGGAGATCTTGGCTGTGGTGGTCTCGCCCATCAAGCGATTGGAGCGGTGCCCTTCTTCGACCATCCGCTCATACATCCCGTCGCCCGCGATGAACCCCGGACACACGACCGAGAACCCGACCGGCGCGTCCAAGTACTCGGCCCGCAAGGACTGCGTCAGCCCGACCAGCCCGGCCTTCGTCGCCGCATAGGGCTCGCTGAACGCCGGCCCCACCTTGCCGGCCATCGAGGAGATGAACACCACGTGTCCGCGTCCCCGCTCCAGCATCCCCGGAGTCACGCGATGAGTGAGCAGCAGCGGCGCGGTCAGGTTCACGTTGACCATCAAGCGCAATTCCTCGCGGGTGTAGGAGGTGAACGCACCGACCGACTCCACGCCCGCGTTGTTGACGAGCACGTCGATCGGGCCTAGCACCGCTTCGACGCCATCCACCAGGGAATCGATCGTGTCCAGGTCGCACAGATCCGCCGGTACCGCCTTCGCCTCCGACCCAAGCGCCTCCAGTTCGCCCACGACCTCAGCCAGGGCGTCCTCGCGGCGACCGGAGATCGCCACGTTCATGCCCTCCCCGGCGAGACGCTTGGCGATGTGCGTACCCAAGCCCCCCGACGCCCCGGTGACGAGTGCGGTGCGCCCGCTCAAATCCTTCATGGCTTGCTCCCTTGGTCGGTTGAGGCGATCATAGGGGCCTTCTGCGGCGCGGACCGCCTAAACCAAAAGTTCCTCCACGGCAAGCTCGCCGCCGGCTGAAGCACCGCCCCAGTCGCTATCGTGACCCAGCCGCGATTCGTTCCAGTCGCGCACATCGCACAAGCCAGGCTCTGGAAAGGGCTGATCGAACATCGTCACAACCAACCAATTCAAGAACGGCAATCACATCGACGTCGAAGGCACGATCTTCAAGATCGTGGAGTTCCAGCACGTCAAGCCGGGCAAGGGCGGGGCCTTCGTGCGTACGAAGCTGCGGCGGGCCAGCGACGGCGCCGTGATCGACAGGACCTTCAGAGCGGGGGAGAAGTTCAGGGCGGTCAGGACCGAGGCGCGCAAGATGCAGTACCTGTACGCGGACGGAACCGACGCGCACTTCATGGACACCCAATCCTTCGAGCAGATCGCCGTGCCCGAAGCCACTTTCGCCGAGGCCTTGCGCTGGACGACGCCGAGCAGCGAGGTCGACGTCCTGTTCATCGACGATCAGCCCTCTGACATCCAGCTGCCGAGCGCGGTGGACTTGACGGTTACCGAGACCGAGCCCGGTTTGCGCGGCGATACCGCTTCGGGGGGCGGCAACAAGCCCGCCACCTTGGAGACGGGCGCCGTGATCCAGGTGCCCCTGTTCGTCGACGTGGGCCAGAAGGTCCGAGTGGACACCCGCTCGGGCGAATACATGTCGCGAGCGTGATGCCCGGCTTCGATCGTGCGATCGCGAGGCTGACCTCGAATCTGAGCACCGCCCTCGCCGGCTACGGCTCGCCCCGGGTCTAGGCGTGCGCCGCTCCGAGCAGCGCAGGGCAGCCGTATTTGCCCTCTACCAGCACGACCTCACGGGCAAGCCTCTCACCGACGCCCTGGGTCCGAACGCCTCCGCGCTCACGCTCGCCTTGGCCCACGCGGCGGCCGACAAGGCCGAGGAGCTCGACGAGACGATCGATCGACACGCCCACGGCTGGTCGGTGCAGCGCATCCAGCCTCTCGAGCGCTCAATCATGCGCGTCGCTTTGATTGAGATCTTGCATCCCGACGTGGCTCCCGGCGATGCGCCGATCCCGCCCGAAGGGGCGATCGAGGAGGCCGTGGAGAGCGCCAAGACGTTCTGTGGCAGCGACGCTCCCGGGTTCGTCAACGGGGTGCTGGCTGCGGTGTTGCGCGACTTGCGCCAGAATGCTGCACAGTCATGAGCCTGGAGAGGATCGACGAGTTGATCGCGCAGTTGGAGCGCGCCGCCGAGCAGTTGCGCTCGGGCGAGCTCTCGCCCGACGCCGCCGCCACGATGGTCGAGGATTGCGCATCGCTTGCGACCCAGGCAAGCGCTGAGTTGGAGCGTCAGGCCCGCGCCGAGGTCTCGCAGGTCGCCCCGGGCCAAGACTCGTTGCTTTGACGGCGGGCGCTGCGCCGGTGCCAGTCGCCTATCCCGAGCACCTGCGCAAGGAGGTCGAGCGTCGCCTGGAGACCCTGCGTTTCTCCGAGGCCGCGCTCACCGCGGGCTTGGAGGAGGCCATGCGCTATTCCCTGCTCGCCGCAGGCAAGCGGATCCGTCCCGTCCTGGCGCTCGCGACAGCCCAAGCTGTCGGACTCTCCCGCGAGGAGGCGATGCCCTTGGCGGTCTCGCTGGAGTTGATCCACACCTATTCGCTGATTCACGACGACCTGCCCGCGATGGACGACGACGCACTCCGAAGAGGCCGCCCGACCTGCCACGTGGCGTTCGGGGAGGACGTGGCGATCCTGGCCGGCGATGGACTGTACGCAGAGGCTTTCCACCACCTGCTCGCAAGCGAGGTCTCAGAGCCGCGTCGCGTGCTCCGAGCCGCACTCGAGTTGGCAAGCGCAACCGGAGTCAACGGCATGGTGGGAGGCCAATACGCGGACGTACGCAACAGCGCGCCGAAGGACCCCGAGGGCTTGCGCCTCCTGCACGAGTTGAAGACCGGCAGGCTGATCGGAGCCTCGGTCGTTTGCGTGCTGTCCTTGGCTGACGTCCACGGACCTGCGACAATTGCCTTCCACCGTTTTGCTGCGGAGTTGGGCGTGCTATTTCAGATCGTCGACGACATCCTGGACGTGACCGGCACCGATGAAGCGCTCGGCAAGCCGCAAGGCAGCGATGAGAGACACGGCAAGCGAACATATGTGAGCGAGTTCGGGATCGAGCAGGCCAAGGCCTTGGCAGCGGAGTCTCACCACACCGCCCGCGCGGCCCTCGCCGAAGCCGCCGGCGCCGGCGCGGGCGGCGCATCGGCCGCCGCCGAGCTCGAACAGGTCACCGACTTCATCTACACACGCACATTTTGAGCCTCCTCGACTCCATACACGGCCCCCAAGACCTGAAGGCCCTCTCCGAGGAGGACCTCGCCCAGGTTGCCCAAGAGGTCCGCGAAGACATCATCGACACGGTCGGTGAGATAGGGGGGCACTTCGGTGCCAACCTCGGCACCTGCGAGCTGGCGGTCGCCCTCCATTCCTTGCTCGATTCTCCCAAGGACAAGATCCTGTGGGACGTCGGCCACCAGGCCTATCCACACAAGATTCTCACCGGCCGCCGTGATCGGCTGCAAACCATCCGCCAATACGGAGGCCTCGCCCCGTTCTGCTCGATCGAAGAGTCCGAGCACGACATAATGGGGGCCGGACACGCCTCCACCTCGATCGGATACGCCGTGGGGATCAAGGAGGCGATGCGCCACCTCGACGACGAGCGCTCCAACGGCAAGGTCGTCGCTGTGATCGGCGACGGCGCGATGACGGGTGGGGTGGCCTTGGAGGCGATCGGCCAAGCCGGCGGTCTCGGCACGCCGATCGTGGTGGTGCTCAACGACAACGGCATGTCGATCGCACCCAACGTGGGCGCGCTCTCGCGCTACTTCAACCGGGTCAGGCTCAACCCCAAACTGTGGCATGCCCGCTCAGGTGTGGAGGGCGGCTTGACGCGCCTGCCCGGAGGTATCGGCTCGGCTTTCGAACGGCTCGGACCGCAACTGAAGGAGTCGATCAAGGCGTTCTGGGCGCCCGGCTTGTGGTGGGAGGAGCTCGACTGGGCCTACATGGGTGTGATCGACGGTCACGACGTCGCCGCTTTGCGAGAGGCCCTGCGCGAGGCTTTGGCCGCCGAACGCCCCGTCGTGGTCCACATAGCCACGGTCAAGGGCAAGGGTTTCGCGCCGGCCGAGGACGGCGGGCTGGAGGGCATGGAGAAGTGGCACGCGGCCAAGCCCAACTCGATCCTCAACGGCATGCCCACAGCGCCCCCGGTCCCAAGCGCAAGCTCAGGTGCCGCCGCTCAGTCCTCGAGCGCGAAAGCCCCCCAATACACCCAGGTCTTCGGCGAAGCCCTCGTTCGCGAGGCCCGGCGCGACGAGCGAGTCGTCGGGATCACCGCCGCGATGAACTCCGGAACGGGCCTGAACATCCTGCAGGAGGCCTTGCCCGACCGCTATTTCGACGTGGGCATCGCCGAGCAGCAGGCGATCCTGTTCGCCTCCGGCCTGGCTTTGCAAGGAGTCAAGCCGGTAGCGGCGATCTATTCGACCTTCCTGCAACGAGCCTTCGATCAAATCGTCCACGACGTGTGCCTACAGAAGTTGAACGTGGTGTTCGCGATGGACCGAGCCGGCCTGGTCGGCGACGACGGCCCCACCCATCACGGCGTGTTCGACATTGCCTACCTGCGCTGCCTGCCGAACATGGTCCTGATGGCACCCCGCGACGAGGCCATGCTCGTGCACATGCTCCACACCGCGCTGCGCTACGACGACGGCCCGATCGCGCTCCGCTACCCCCGCGGGGAGGGGATCGGCGTACCGCTGCCCTCCGAGCCCAAGGCGATCGGGATCGGCACCGGAGAGATTCTGCGCGAAGGCGGCGCCGCCGCTCCGGCCGGTCGGCGTGTCGCTTTGATCGGGTATGGCACAGGCGTGGCCAAGGCCCTCGCCGCCGCCGAGCTTCTCTCGCCGGAGGATCTTGCGGTGACAGTGGTAGACGCCCGCTTTGCCAAGCCGATCGACGCCGGCTTGATGGCACAACTTGCCGCCGAGCACGACCTGCTCGTGACGGTCGAGGAGGGTGTCTTGGCCGGCGGCTTCGGCTCGGCGGTATGGGAGACCTTGAACGAGGCAGGTGCGGCGGCGGGGGGGAGCCGGATCTTGCGCGTCGGGTTGCCCGACCGCTACGTAACCCACGGCAAGCCCGCCCTTCTGCACGAGGAGGTCGGCTTCACGGCCGAGCGCATCGCCGAGCGTGTCCTCGCTGCGATCGGCGACCGCAGCTTCTCCGAAGTCCTTAAATGAAACGGCCCGCTGGGGAGGCGGGCCGTTTCGAGGGGAGGAGGGATGCTGCTGTACTTCGGGTCGAAAAGAATGATGCACCAGCCGAACACATGTTTGTGTGACGTCGATCACAGACGACCGAATCTTTGGGATTTGTCCGAACTCGCGTTCGCCCCCGGCCCCAGGGCCTCGCCCGGCTGGCGCCGGGACACGATGCGGCGCAAACACCTCGCCCCAGAAGGTCCTCACCGGGTACCGTGCGGGCATGGCTAAGCAACGCTTGGACACGCTCCTCGCCGAGCGAGGCCTGTTCGCCTCGCGCACCCGCGCCGCGGCTTCGGTGATGGCCGGCGAGGTCAGCTTCGGCGAGGGCGGCCCCACGGCTCAGAAGCCAGGCGAAATGGTCCCCTTTGACGTGGACGTGAGCGTTCGCGCGCGAGCGCCCTACGTGTCGCGAGGCGGAGTCAAGCTGGCCAACGCTTTGGACGCTTTCCAGCTGAGCTGCGAGGGCCGCGCCTGCTTGGACGTGGGCGCATCCACCGGCGGTTTCACCGACTGCCTGCTCTCGCGCGGCGGGCGCGCCGTCGTGGCCGTGGATGTCGGCTACGGCGATTTCGACTACGGCTTGCGCACCGATCCGAGGGTAACGCTGCTGGAGCGCACCAACGCTCGCGCCTTGGCGCCTGCCATGCTGCCCTACGCTCCTGAGTTCGTGACGATCGACGTGTCCTTCATTTCCCTGTCCAAGATCCTGCCGGCCATCCTGCTTTGCCTGGCCGAACGCCACGACGTTCTCGCCTTGGTAAAGCCCCAATTCGAGGTCGGGCGCGAGCGCGTAGGCAAGGGCGGGGTCGTGCGTTCGGTCGAGGATCGTCGCTCGGCGCTGCTCGACGTCGGCTTGGCCGCTCGCCAAGCGGGCGCCCGAGTGCTCGGTTACGCATCCTCGGGCCTTCCCGGCCCGAAGGGCAACCTCGAGACGTTTGTGTGGCTGGCCGAGCCCAGCCGCCCCGGGGGCGCCGAAAGCCGCGAGGATCTCCAGGCGATGGTGCGCGAGGTCGAGCCTTGAATCCCCTCGACGACCGGCCCGGGCGCCCGATGAGCGAGCCCGAGACGAAACTCGCGCGTAGCGTCTCGGTGCTCACCCACAGCCGCCCCGCACAAACCTCCACGGCCTTGCAAACGCTCATCAACGGGGCGCTGCGCCACGGCGCCAGTCTCTGCTTCGACGCCGAGGAGACGGCCAAGCACGGGCTGCACCCGCGGGAGGGCCTGAGCGTCGACGTGCCCGAGGACGAGCCGGTGGACCTCTGCATCGTGCTCGGCGGGGACGGCACCATCCTGCGGGCTTTGCGCCGCCACGCAGGCACCCGGGTGCCCGTGTTCGCTGTGAACTTCG
>Ga0265338_10007358_pt1 | contig 13704 bp, 8 predicted proteins | sample 42126metaG_FD_193579 | JGI IMG/M metagenome (GOLD analysis project Ga0265338, IMG submission 193579) | Rhizosphere microbial communities from Carex aquatilis grown in University of Washington, Seatle, WA, United States - 4-21-26 metaG | ecosystem: Host-associated > Plants > Roots > Rhizosphere >... | reverse complement strand
GATCGTTGTACGTGCCAGGAGCGTTGGCGTTGAGCGGATCGCCCAGCCCCGACGTTCCGAAGATGACGTACTGCGCCTTCGACTTGTCGCCGCACGTCGGGACCGTGCCATCGGCGAACGCTCGGCGGCCCTTCAGCAACACGGAGGCGGGGATGCCGGTGACGAGCGCGCGCAGGCCGATATAGCTCGCGCCGAACAGCGCCGACGACAACACAGATCTACGGTTGATCTTCATGGCGGCTCCTTACATCCCGATCCCGATAAAGGACGGCGACAGACACGCGGCGACAAACGTCGAGCGCAATGCATCGGTGGCGGTGTAGCCCTGCTGCTTCGCGGTGGTGAAGTGATCGGTCAGCGCGGCGTTGACGAGCGCGGCGCGAGGGTCCGACGGGGTCAAGCCGTCGACGATTGCGACGAAATCGTTGATCGCAGCGGCCGGTTGGCTGCTCGACCACTGCTTCGCGCCCGGTTGATCAGGCGACAGCGTCGCGTCGATCACCATCTGCGAGACTTGCGCGCAGATGTTCTCGGCGCCGCCGCGGTAGAACAGCGTCGGTTGGTTCGGCAACACCGGGATCGTGGCGCCGCGACCGTAGCCGTCTGATGGCATGCCGCTGACGATCTGGGCGATCGTCGACAGCCCTGCGGTCTGATCCGATTCGTCGAGCTGACAGATGTCGACGAAGCCGAGTCGATTGTTCAGTGCGGCGCACAGGTGGTCGCGGCGGGTCACCGCGATCACTTCGCCGTTCGTCGCGTTGGTCTTGGTCGCAGATGCGTTCGTCGTGATCGGCGACGCCAGCAGCTCGGTGATCAGCGAGTTCCAGTCGAAGCCGTTACCGAAGTCGGCGACGATCTTCTGGAACACCGGGTCGGTCGGATCGCATGGCGCCGAGTTCGCGTAGTAGCAGAGCTTCTGCGCCCATGCCGATGCGACGAGCGGGTGCGACGCGAGGATGTTCGCGAAGTCGTCGATCGTCTGCATCGGCGCGATCACGCCCTGGAACGCGAACAAGCCGGGCTGGGCGTCGTACAGAGGATCGGTCTGCGGGACGTAGAACCACGAGTACGTGTAGGACAGGATCGAGCGCGTCGGATCGAGCAGCTGATGGCAGCTGAAGCATGCCGACCCGGGCGCCGCGTGCTTCATGTCGAGGCCGGGCGTCGTGCTCGGCGTCGTACCGTCGGTGCCGTCGACCGCCGTGCCGGTCGCAACGATCAACGTCTGGTTCGTGGTGACGCGCATCTGGTTGCTCGAGTTCGTCGGCCAGTTCGCTTGGAACGCCGGCGTGCCGAAGAAGCCGGGATGCGGCGTGCCGAGCACGAGCTCGTTCGTCGTGCGCAGCGTCGGCAGATCGTAGAAGTTGGTGGTCGACTCGCCGGCGTTCGGCGGCCGCACCGTGATCAAGTTCCAGGTCGTGTAGTCCGACGGCGACAGCTGCCAGCCGGTGCCGTCACCGTTCTTGACCTGACAGTTGTTCGTCTTGCTACCCGGACCCTGGTGCGCCGGGATGACGCCGTACATGATGTCCCACAGGTTGTTTGCGGTCCCGTTGATCGAGACCGGGTCTTGGCCGTCGCACGTCGAGTCCGAGTAGTGCAGCTTCGGTAGCTCGGGGTTGTAGAAGTGCATGTAGTGCGCGGCGTCGTTCGGATCGAGGCTCTCCGCGATCGGGATCGGACCGTCCGATGCTTCGAGCGTGATCATCAGCTTCGGGTTCTGTTTCGCGAACGAATCGGTGACCTTCGCGTTGTCATCGGCGCGATGCGCATCGAAGTACGCGTACATCTGCATCAGCGCCGGCGTCATCATCACTTGCTTGGTCGTGAACGCAGTCGTCAGCGGTTGACCGTCCGATGTGAACCCGAGCACCGTGCGCGCGAAGCTCTCGCGTGCGTTCTGGACGAGCAGCGGCAGCTGCGTGCCTTTGCCGATGCCGTTCGGCGGCGCCGAGTCGACGAAGTCGGTCACTCCGATCTGCGTCTGCTGAAACGCGAGCTCGAAGAACACCATCATCTTGTTCTGGTATTCGGGCAGCGCCATCCAGCCTTTGATCAAGCCGGTGAGCGCGGTTGGATCCGCAGTCACCGCCGCGACCTCGGCATCGGTCGGCGCGAGGCCGACGAGGATGTTCTTGACCTTCGCGACGTACACCGACGGCGAGTCCGGAACGAACGGCGGGCTCGTGTCGTAGGTCGGACCAGCGCAACCGGCGAGCGATGCGCAAACAGCGACGGTCAATGTAGTGCCTCTCATCCGCTGCGTGACCGACGTGCGCGCTTGTCGGTTAAAAGAATCTTTTGGGGCAAATCGCGCAGCTCGCATGGTCGGTGCTGTCGCAAGCGTCGTGCCTGCGCGATCGAGCGCATTCGCTCGCGCGTCGGCACCTCGAGTTCCCACTCGACGAGTCAGCGAGCTGATCCAGCGCGCGACGCCGAGACCTTCGTCGCCGGAAGTTGATCTCCGACGGTGAGTCATCTCACACTGACGTTCGTGTTTAACTCTTCGGCGCTCTCGCGGTTCAGCGTCGTCGGTTGCGGAGACCCATGAAGCCCCACTTTCTTTGTTGCCTCGTAACTGCGACCGTCGCGTGCAACGTCACCGACGATCGCCCGGAGACGCTCGCGTACATCACCGAGACGGTCTTCGTCCCGAGCTGCGGCCAGGCCGAGTGCCACTCGTCGATGGTCAAACAGCGCGGGTACGCGTTCGACAGCGTCGAGGCCGCGCAGGACTCGATCTCGAACGGCGGCCTCGTCGACGTGTGCGCGACACCACCGTGCACGGGCGCGGACGCCGATTCCTACCTGTTGACCGTGATCACGACGCAGGACATCGAAGGCCATCGCATGCCGCTCGGCGAGCCGCTCGCGAACAAAGACATCGTGCTGATCGCGAACTGGATTACAGATGGCGCCGACGGCTACACACCGCCGCCGCCGCCGGGTCAGAATTAATGAGCCGTTCTGCGACAGCCGTGGCTCTAGTTAGTGCGCTTGCGGTCGTCGCGCTATCGGCGACCGCGCGCGCGTATCCGCAATTCCAGCTCAGCAAAGACCAGACCTGCACCTCGTGCCACGTCAACCCGGCGGGTGGCGAGCTGCTCAACGAGAACGGGTTCGCGACGGCCGAGACGATGTCGCAGTGGGGGACCGCGCCCGAGTTCTTCTACAACAAGATCCCGACGCCGAGCTGGCTCGAGCTCGGCGGAGACCTGCGCGCGGCCAGCGGCTTCGATTCCGGCCCTCCGCGCACTGCCGTCGTGTTTCCGATGCAGGCCGAGGTCTATGCGAACGCGACGTTCAACTCGCTGTCGCTGCACGTCACCGCGGGCCTGCGCGATCCGCAGTACGACAACACGGCGGCGACGTTGTTCTCGTCGCGCGAGCACTGGCTGGAGTGGCAGCAGCACCCGGGCAGCAACGACGGCCTATACATTCGCGTCGGTCGGTTCATGCCGGTGTTCGGCTTGCGGTTCGCCGAGCACCCCGACTACGACCGGCGTTACGGCGGCACACCGCTATACGGTGAAGCGTACGGCGCAGCGGTCGAGTATGTCGATCCGAGTTGGGAAGTGCACGCGACCGGGTTCATCCACGATCCGCTGTTTCCCGATTCGGTCGAACGCGGCAACGGCGCGACGCTATATGCCGAGGCACGACTGACCAAGGCGACATCGCTTGGCATCGAGGGCAAGCTCGACGTCACATCCGACGATCGCAAGGAGTACGGCGGCGTCACCGCCAAGCACTACTTCGAATCGCCGAAGATCCTGCTCGAAGCCGAGGTCGAGGTCGTCCATCAAAAGATCGACGTCGGCGGCACCGATAACCAACTCGTCGGCTATGTGCTCGGCTCGTATTTTATCGGCTCGTTCATGATCGATCTCGGCCTGGGCGCGTACGAGCCCGACGTCAAGGTGCGCTACCTCGATATGGAAGCGGCGGACCTCAACGTGCACTGGTTCATGACGTCACACGTCGAGCTGATCCTGACGAATCGCCTGCAGATGCTCGAGCTCGGTGAAGGCGGCAACAGCTCGGGGTACTCGCTGCTGCAGTTTCACTATCGGCTCTAGATCAGCGAGCGCAGCCGCTCGATGCCCTCCGGCACGAGATCGAGCTGCGAAAAACAGTCGCTGATGGTCGAGCCATCGGGCTCGATGCAGACGAGCGCGTTCGTGTCGTCGACGACAAACGCGCCGATCGCGTCGACCGCGTCGAAGGTCGTTCGGTCGGACGTGCCGAGCCAACTCGGGATCTGCGACGTCGGGAAGCACGGTCCGAGCGAGGTCTCCGAGCACACGCTCTTCCCGCACGGCTCGTCGTGCGTGTACATCGCGCACGCGATGCCGATGCCGTCGTCTACCCCGACCGTCGTGTATTGCTCGGCGACGTTCTCCGCGCTGACCTTCGGCGAATCGCCGCCACAGCCGGCGCAGCTGATCGCGATCAAGAGAGCGGGCCAGCGCATGGCCTCATCATCTGCGGTCTGCGCGGCGGTACGCGTGAAGCTGTTGTTAACGCGACCGGTTCCCGGGGTATCGTCGCGTCGTGCTGCGTGCCGTCGCTGTGATCGCTATTGCAGGCTCGTGCGGCTCGCCGAGCCAACCGGTCGCGACGAAGCCCGTTGCTGCACGAGCCGTGGTCGCGCCGGCCGGCGGTCCGATCGTCGGCGAGTGTGCGGTCAGCCGCGGGGCTGCGTGTTGGACGAGCGTCGATGGATTCCGAGCGCTCCAGCCGCTACCGGTCGGCAATCCGTTGCGAGCGGTCCACGTCATGTCGAACGGCGATGCCTGGATCGTCGGCGACGACGCCACGCTGTTGCGCATCGCGCACGGCGACAACCAGATCACGCGGATCACCGTGCCAGACGTGCCGACGCTAGCGGCAACGCTCGAGAGCGTCGAGACCGGCGCGTCGAAGGACTTTCCGGGCACCGAGCTGATGAAGCTCGACTTCAAGGCGATCGTGGCGACCAGCGCGACGGACGTGTGGATCGCGGCCGGCGATCGCCATGTCGTGCATTGGGACGGATCAACCTGGCATCACTACGCGCTGGACGGTTTCGGAGCGGGCGGCGACAAGCTGATGGTCGCAGCGGATGGAGCTCTGTGGGCGGTCGGTCACATCGTGGTGTTCGGTGATAGCCAACAGCCAACGCTCGTCGATCCGCAGAAGCCCACGCCGACGCGAGGTCCAAACATCCCGAGCACCCAGGGCATCGAGGCGATCGCCCGCCACGGCGATGACGTCTGGGTCGCGAGCCGCGAGGGATCGGTGTTTCGGAGTCGCGCGGGCGCCGCGTTTCAGCCGGTCTCGATCCCGCACGAGCGCGGATCGTTGTACTCGATGTGGCTGGATCCGAACGGCAGCGCCGGCTTCGTCAACATCGGGGGCCAGCTGCTCGAGGGCTCGGGCGACAGCTGGAAGCCGGTCGCCAAGCTGACGAGCGAAGCGACTGCCGTTGCCGCAGCGCCAGGTGGTGATCCTGCGTGGATCGTCGGCGAGCGCGTATGGCGGTATACCCACGGCGAGCTTGGCGAAGTGCCGATCGACGGCCTCACGCCGGGCGATCACAGCGTATTCGCGCTCGGCACCGATCGGTTCGAAGCGGTCGACGTGCGTGCGGCCGATGACGTGTGGATCGTGGGCCGCGCCGGCATGATCCTCCACTACGATGGCAAGTCGTTGCTCGAGCTCGCGCCGAGGGCGAGCGAGGACAACGCGATCGGCGTGGTGTGGACCGGAGACGATACGTGGCTCGCCGCGTTCGCAGATGGCGTGATCGTCGACGGCTCGTTGAGTGCCGGGATCGTCGGCCACGAACGCGCACCGTTTCGCGATCCGAAGGCAATCGCGAGGACGCTGTCCGGCGACGTGATCCTCGCGGGCTGTTACACCGACATGTTCGCCCGCCGCGGCGATCGCGAATGGCAGAAGCTACCCAAGCTCGACGCGTGCGTCGCGGCGGTCGGCGGCGCCGACAAAGACCACCTGTGGGCGGTCGGTTCGGCGGCTCTCGTCGACGGCAAGGCGTGGCGACTAGACCACGGCCATTGGCGCAAGGTGGCGACCGGGATGGGCGAGAACGACAGCCTGCGCGACGTCGCGGTCGCGACCAACGGCGACGTGTGGGTGGTCGGCGACGGCGCGGTGTTCGTCGCTCGCAAGGGAGGCGCGCTCGTTCGCATCGCGAGTCACAAGACCGACGACTATCGCGGCTTGTCGATTCGCGCCCCCGACGACGTGTGGATCGCGACGAACGCGAACGATCTCGGCTCGGCCGGAACGCTGCTGCACTGGAATGGTCAGACGTTCGAACGGTTCGATCACGTGACCGCGAACTACCTCGGTGCCGTCGCGGCGCTGCCGAACGGCGCGGTGTACGCCGTCGGGCTCGGCGGCGTCGCGGCGTATAGCGCGGACGGCAAGACGTTCCGCGCGCTGCGGACCGATAGTACCGTGTCGCTCACGCACTTGGTCGCGAAGGCGCCGGGCACCGCCGTCATCGTCGGAGATTACGGCGCGATCATGCAACGAGGACCGTGAGTGGCGCGAACGATCTGTAGCCGGTGTCGCCGGCCGACCACGGTGTGTTATTGCGCGGCGCTGCCTCGGCTCGAGACGATGACCCGGGTCGTGATCCTGCAACATCCGCGCGAACGCGACATGCCGATCGGGACGGCGCGGATGACCACGTTGAGCGTGGCCAACGCGTCGCTGCGCGTCGGCATGACGTGGACTCGCGACGAGCTCGGCGACGTGCTCGATGATCCGGCGCGACCGGCGATCTTGCTCGCGCCGGGACCCGATGCGCGCGACATCCTCACCGATCCGCCGACCGGGCCGGTCACGCTGATCGTGGTCGACGGCACGTGGGCGCAGGCTCGCAGCCTACTCAATCGCAATCCGCTGCTGCAGACGTTGCCGCGCTACGCGTTCGTAACGCCCGAGCCATCGCACTACCGGATCCGACGAGAGCCCAAACCGGAGTACGTATCGACGATCGAAGCGGTGATGCACGTCCTCGGCGCGCTCGAAGGCGATCCCGCGATCGCGCGCTCGCTGCTCGATCCGCTCAACGCGATGGTCGATGCGCAGCTGCATTGCCAAGCGACCGCGCCGCGCCGCTCGTCGTATCGTCGGCCGAGCGGACCGAAGCCGCCGGCGCCGTCGCGCGTACCGCCGGCGATCGCGAATCGATTCGGCGATGTCGTGTGCGTCGTCGGCGAAGCAAACGCGTGGGCGTACACGCGCGGCAAGCCGCGACACGACGAGCTCGTCCACTGGGTCGCGCATCGACCGAACACGGGCGAGACGTTCGAGCGGATCATGGCGCCGTCCGGAGAGCTGTCGCCGAACACGCCGTTCCACATCGAGCTCGACGAGGCGCGATTGTTGACCGGCGGCGCACGCGCGGACATGCTCGCCGAGTTCGCAGGGTTTCTGCGGCCGAACGATGTCGTGTGCGCGTGGGGCCATTATCAGCATTCGTTGTTCGTCGCGAACGGTGGTGCGCCGTTTGCCGAGCCGCTCGATTTGCGCGCCGCGGCGCAACGCATCGCGAACCGCAAGATCGGCACGCTCGAGGCGTTCGCCGCGACCGTAACGCCAACGCCTCCCGCGCCATTCGCACTCGGGCGCGCCGGCCGCCGACTCGCGATGCTCGTCGAGATCGTGCGAGCTTGGCACCGCGCGATCGTTACGTGAGCTTGCGAGCCTTCGCGGCGCGCCGCCTCGAGATCTCGACGCCTACCGCCGCGAGGCCGCGCGCATTCGCGACCGCGAGCACGCTGCCGACGCCGCAAAACGGATCGACGATCGTCTTGGCACCGATCGACGCGGCAAACCCGACCGCGGCCTCGCACGCCGCAGCGCCCATCGCGCGCGACCAACTCATCGCGCCGAGCGACGGCAGCACGTCGGGTGTCGACGCGCCGGATGCGAGCCGCCGGGTACGACTCACGCACAAGCAATGCGCGTACGCCGGGCGGCCGAACGTCGTCGTCCCCGGTGGTACGCGACACACGACCTTGTGCCAGAGCAGGTGCGAGCCTGCCGCGTCGGCGCCGTTGAGCACGAGGTGGCCTTTGTCGATCCATCGTCCGTCGTGCTTGACGTCGGTCTGATAGAAGATCGCAACACCATCGTCGGCAACGGCCCGGCATGCCAGCGCGACGGTCTCCACGAACCACGCCCGCCAACCATCGACACCGAGCGCAGGCAGCTCGCTGTGATCCGGCAACGACGTGATGATCGCGTGATCGGCCGGCAGGCGATCCGCGAGAAACGCGATGCCGTCGCCGTGATGGACGGTCCTCATTTCGAACCCGCGCAGCACGTCGCGACTGATTTCGCGAGCTCGACCAGGCCATCGCGGTATTCCGCGTTGTTCGGGTTGTTCGCGACGAGTCGCCGTTCGGTCGCCAGTGCGGTGCGATAGAGCGCGAGTGCCTCCGGTTTGCTGCCGAGTGCGACGAGCGCGTCGGCGATCTTGGATTGGCTGGTCACGACGTCGTCTTGGCGTTCCGGATCCGTCGGATTCGCTCTCAGTTCCGGCTCGCGAATCGCGAGCGCCGCACGGTAATCGGCGAGGGCCGAGGCCGCATCGCCCAGCGCGAGCTCGGCGTCGCCCGTGTCGTCGTTACTTTCGGCGAGGCGCTCTTGCCACTCGGCGTTGTGAGGGTCCTGCGCGACGAGTCCAGCGCATAGCTCGCGTTCGGCGCGGTTCTCGACGAGCGCACCCGCGGGGTCCTTGTGCGCGAGCAGCATCGTGCCGAGGCGCTCGTGGCTCGTTGCGAGATCGTGGCGCCGCTCGGTGTTCGTCGGGTCGGCCGCGAGCATCGTGGCATCGATCTCGACTTCGGCACGAAGCTCGACGATCGCGCCGGCGGCGTCACCTTGCGCGTCGAGGACCTTGCCGATCTTGTCGTGGCAGATCGACAGCGCCGCGCGCGTATCTAGGTTGTTGGGATCCCGCTGTGCCCACAATTCACGGAGCGTTCGCGCCGCGCGATACTCGGAAAGCGCACCCGCCAGATCGCGGTTGTCGAACAAGACATCGCCGACCTTGTTGTGCATGAACGCGAGATCCCACGCTCGCTTTCCGTTCGTCGGGCTCTTGGTCGCCAGCTTGTCGTCGATCGCGAGCGCCGCGTGATAGAGACCGAAAGCCCCGGCCGGGTCGCCTCCAGCGCGCAGCGCGTCACCGAGTCGTCGGTCGCTCGCCGCAAGTGATTGCTGAGCAGCGTCGTCGTTCGGGTTCGTCGTCGCGAGCGCCAAACTGATCGCTTGGTCGGCGCGGTACTCGGCGACCGCGTCGGCGACGTGGCCTTGCTTGACGAGGGCGTCGCCGACGTCGCCGTGAAAGCTTGCGAGGTCGCGCTGCCAGTCTTCGTTCGCTGGATCACTCGCGCCGAGCGTCGCGACGATCGCCAGCGCTTCGCGAAACTCGCCGAGCGCGGCGGTCGCGTCACCGCGGTCGAGCTTCGCGTTAGCTTCAGCCGCGAGCGCTTCGGCGAGCCGCTCTCGCCAATAAGGTTCGCTCGGATCTCGCGCGGTCAGCGCCCTAGCGATGGTGACAGCTTCGTGATCTTCGGCGAGCGCCTCTGCCGTGTTGCCCTGGGTGAGTAGCTCGAGACCGATCTGTTGATGGGCGAGCGACAGTGCTCGTTGGTGTTCACCGCTCGCCGGATTCGCGGCGGCGAGCCCGGTGATAATCGATAGCGACGTGCGATACGCGGCAAGCGCAGCGGTGGAGTTGCGCTCACTCCGTCGGAGATTGCCGATCTTCTCGTAGCTCATCGACAGATCGCGTTGCCGGACCTCGTCCCGCGGGTCGATCGCCGCTCGCGCCTTGTCGATCGCGAGAGCGGCCTCGTACTCGACGAGCGCGCCCGCTGAGTCGCCCTGGGCGATCAGCGCGTTGCCAACTCGATCGCGGCTGACCGAGACCGAGCGCTGCTGGTCATCGCTGCTCGGGTCCGCCTCGGCCAACACCGACGTGATCAGTGCGGACAATCGGAATTCGCGTAACGCGTCGTCGACGCGACCCTGGGCGAACAACACGTCGCCGAGGTTGCGGCGCGCGAGCGCGGTCTTGCCGAGCTCGGCGCCCGACAGCGATTCGGCCCTGCGGTCATAGTAGGCGATCGCTTTGCTGGCGACCGCGTCGAGTAGGTCGAGTCGCCCGAGCGGTCGCAGCTTCGCCGCCAAGTCACCGAGCATGAAGCTCGTCAGCTGCTCGGCCTCGCCGCGATTCTGCTCCGCGACTCGCCGCTGGTCTTCGGTGCGCGACTGCTCGACGACGATTCGGCGCAAGCTCGCAAACCCGACCACGGCCAGGATCACGACGGCGACCGAGCCGACCGCGAACGGCGCGCGGTGACGGCGGATCGACCTGCGGACGAGCTGCCACGCGGTGTACTGATGCGCTCCGACGAGCTTGCCGGTCTGAAACTTCTTGAGATCGTCCGCGAGCTGTTTCGCGGTCGGGTAGCGATCGCCCGCGACCCTCGCCATCGCGCGGTTCACGATCGTGACCAGGTCGGGCGACAACCCCGGTACGAGCGCGTCGATAGGAGTGGGCGGTGCGGCGATCACACTGCGCAGCACATCGTTCGTCGTGTTGCCGCGGTAGGGCGCGTGCGCAGCGAGCAGCTGATAGAGCATCGCACCGAGCGCGTAGACGTCGGCGCGCTCGTCGACCGGTTGGCCGAGCGCCTGTTCGATCGGCATGTACGCCGGCGTGCCCATTACCGCGCCTTCGACCGTTTCACCGAATTGGCTCGGAGGCGAACGATGCGGCCCGGCAGGCACCTCCGGTGCACCCGTAGTGTCGGCGAGGTCCTTCGCGAGCCCCCAATCGATCACCACGGTCTCGCCGTACTCGCCGACGAGCACGTTGTGTGGCTTCAAGTCGCGATGGATCACTCGCATGCTGTGCGCGTACGCGAGCGCGTCGACCGCTGCGATCACATTCGGCAACAAGCCGAGTCGGGCCTCGAGCGTCGGTCGCGCGGCGATGGCCTTGTCGAGCGACGTGCCGGCGACGAGCTTCATGACATAGAACGGCTCGCCTCCCGGCTTGAGCCCGGCCTCGAGGATGTTGACGATCGACGGATGTTGGAGCTTCGCGGTGATCAGCGCCTCGCGTTCGAATCGCGCGCGACGGTCATCGCGGTGCGTCCGAGTTTCCGGCTCCGGCAGCAGCTCCTTGATCGCGACCGGGCGTCCGAGCCGGCGATCGCGCGCGATGCGAATGGCGCCCATGCCGCCGCGGGCGAGCTCTTCGCCGATCACGTAGCGTTGTGGATCGATCGCCGCCAGCTGCTCGAAGTCGCCGGTGTCGCGCGGTTCGGCCGGCGCCGGCGGAGGGTCGGTTGGCTCAGCGTCTGCGACCGGCCACGGCGGGCGCGAGATCGTCACCGTCTGGCTCACCGGCGCGAGCACCGTCGGATCGGTGCCATCGGTCTGCTTGTTGTCCGCCATCGTCGACGCCGCGCCGAGTTTACATCCAGTCGCGCCGAGGTAAGCGTCCCACGTACGTGTACGACGCGAGCTGGTTGTTGTCCTCATCGGATGCGCGTGGGATCGTGGTCGATGTGGGGTCGCGAACGAAGCTCGCTCTAGCGCTGCTGCTCGCGGTCGGTGCCTGCATTCGGCCCGATCTCGTCGCGTGCGGGGATCTCAGTTGCCCTCGCGGCACGATGTGCGTGAACGACAGCCTGTGCGCATCGCCCGATCAACTCGCTGCATGCGAGGGCGAGGTCGACGGCACGATCTGCCACGCGTCGACCGGCGACGGCAACTGTACGCAAGGCGTGTGCGCGCCGAGTGTATGCGGCGACGGGGCGGTCACCGGGCTCGAACAATGCGATGGCGACAACATCCCGGTCGGCTGCCTCGATCTCGGTTACTACGGCGGCGCCGTCGCATGCACCAAGTACTGCTCGATCGATCGCTCGGCGTGCAGCGGTCGCTGCGGCGACGGCATCATCCAACCCGACGAAGGCGAGCTGTGCGACGGCAGCCCTCCCGCCGGGTCGTGCATGGACTACGGCGAAGATGTCGGTGGCCTATCGTGCAGGGCAGGCTGCAGCATCGGGCTGGCCGATTGCGGACGGCTGAATTGGTTCCCCGCGAAGACGTTCGAGGCCGCGACCGTCGCGATCACCGGCGCGCATGGCTGGCTCGCGTACACCGATACCGCAGGGCACGCATACGCAGTCTACGATCACAACGCGAACGAGCACGACGGCATGTTCTCCGCCGTTGCGGTGGCCGACAGCTCGGTCTGGGCGATCGGCCCGACGACCGTCGCTCAATGGACCCCGGCGAACGGCTGGGTCGACAGCGCGGCACCGTGGCCCTCGACGAGCACGATCGGCGCGGCATGGGCATCGGATGCGCTCGGCTTGTGGGTCTCGATTGGAGGCATGGTGCCGGCGTGGCAGCTTGCGAACGGCACGTGGTCGACGGTGACCGGGCCATGGAATGAGCCGGTGACGTTCGAGAACACGCGCTCGGTCGTGATGATCTCCGCCGACCAAGGGCTCCAGCAGTTCGACGGTACGGCGTGGACTGCGTACGACGGTCCCGCACAGACCGACTGGGTTGCCGAGGACGATCTCGGAAGGCTGTGGGCCATCTCTGGTGTCGTGCAGGGCGCGCCGACGCCAATTCCGAAGGCAGGCACCACGCTATCGCGTCGTACGAATGGAGTCTGGGCGGGCCTCGATCTCGGCTTCGTCGGCTACTTCGCAATCGCGCCGAGCGAAGGCGGCATGTTCGTGTCGGGATTTGTCATCGACCTCGAAGGCGTCAGCCAAGCGCCGACGGTTGTGTCCTCGCTCATCTCGGTCGGGCAGGCGCCGTTCTCGGTGAGTTGGTCGGGAGGACCGTCGGATATCCCACGGCTCGCGAGCGACGGCGTTTCACCGTTTGCGATCGAGGCCGCTGCTCCCATCCAAACGCTAGACGGTCAGTGGCTCGGCCTCGGCGCTCCGGACCAGATCGCGTTCGCGCACGCGCACGGCGGTCCACTCGTGGTCACGTACGCTTCCGGTACGATCGTCAATGTCCTAGCCGAAGGCGGCGGCCTCGTCGTGGTCGCGAAGCCCAACGGGGTAGCGGCGTGCTCGCCGGTTGCGGTTTCGCTCAGCGGGACGCTGTACTGCTACGACGGTGCGAACCTGTGGAATGGCGCGGTCACCGAGCCGCTCGCATCGGCGAATGCACTGTGGGTCGCCGGCGACGATAGCGCGGTGGTGGTCGGTGGCAACGACCTGTTTGCGCTGCGCACGAGCGGTAGCTGGAATGTCAGCGCGCCGCCGATAAAGTTCTCGTCGATCGGCGGCAGCAGGTACGACGACCTCTATGCGCTGGCGACCGCGGACGGTGGCATCCCAGCCCTGTGGCACTTCGACGGCACGACGTGGATCGCGGTGACGCCTGGCGACGCCACGTTGTCGCAGGTCGTCGTCGGCGCGACACGGGTATACGCGCTCGATGCGCAGGGACTGATGACGTTCGATCGCGCGACCGGGACAGTGACCTATCCGACGTTGCCGTTCGCGTTCTCGGAGATCACCGGCGATAGCGGCGACGAGCTGTTCGCGATCGCGAATACCGCTTCGCCATCGAGCCTGTGGCACTACGACGGGACCTACGCGTCGCCGATGCGCGCCGCGGATATGG
>Ga0265338_10007357_pt1 | contig 13705 bp, 27 predicted proteins | sample 42126metaG_FD_193579 | JGI IMG/M metagenome (GOLD analysis project Ga0265338, IMG submission 193579) | Rhizosphere microbial communities from Carex aquatilis grown in University of Washington, Seatle, WA, United States - 4-21-26 metaG | ecosystem: Host-associated > Plants > Roots > Rhizosphere... | reverse complement strand
GGGTGGAATGTTGAGGCATATTTTTAATTATAAATCTTCTTCGATTATTTCATTCGGCATAGGAATGGGCGCATTCAATTCGTTTGCACTCCCCACGCCCTGAATTTGATTTCTCTGTTCATATCCCTTAGTGGTTATTTATTCTCTGGGGGGATTTTATTTTCTCTTTGAGAGCCGCGAATTAAGTCTCGTACTCTAATTTTTGATACTCGGCCAAGGTAAGCTTACAATGGATTGCATTTATTTCATCGGGGTCTTGGGTTCGTTCCACGTCATCCGGGTTCACCTCCTCATACATGACGTTGTTCGGGGCTTCTTTTGAGGGGTCGATGAATCCAAGGAGATAGACCTTGGGCGCATCGTAAAACGTATTCACTTCGCTTCCTTCGATAAGCCACAGTTCATTTCCCCGCTCGGATTTATTGATGAGTTTTGGGTGTTCAGACATCAAGGCATTCGGATTCAATCGCATGGCCTGAAGGCGTTGTTCAGTATTCTCTATTTTCAGTATTTCGCTGAAGGACATCTTGCCGGTGATGACCTTATCAAACAAATCCTCTTCAAATCGGATTCCGTGAATCATATACAGCCCCCATCCGTCAGGATATTGTATAGCCATTCCTGCGTCTGAATGCAAACGTCCTTGATCATCACGATTTATTTTTGTCGGCCGGGCGCATACCATCACGAACTCTGAATTAGGCCAGATGTAATTTACTGATTCACTTATTTTTCTATTTGCTTCTGCACGTTCCATAATATCTTTTGATAATTTTAGTTTACAAATATCAAATAGAAAATTAACTGTCGCAACTCCATACCACCAGTATCCTACCCAGAACTGTCCTCCCCAGAGATTATGCCAAGCTAGAGAAACACCTGCATTTCTTGCTGTGGAAATGGCGGTTTGAACTGCGTCGCGAACTGCGCCGTCAACTGCGCCGCGAACTGCGCCGTCAACTGCGTCGTCAACTGCGTCGCGAACTGCGTCGCCAACTGCGTCGCGAACTGCGCCGTCAACTGCGTCGCGAACTGCGCCGTCAACTGCGTCGCGAACTGCGCCGTCAACTGCGTCGTCAACTGCGTCGCGAACTGCGCCGCGAACTGCGTCGCGAACTGCGCCGTCAACTGCGCCGCGAACTGCGCCGCGAACTGCGCCGCGAACTGCGCCGCGAACTGCGTCGCGACGCTTTTTCCATATTCCTTCAGCTACCGAAGCTGACAAAGCACCTACTAATGGAGAATTCACACGAATAATACGAGATGGATACTTCAAATTAGCCTTCTTATATACTATGGGCATATATTTGTCGAATGTATCCCAATCTGTCTCCCCTGTTTTTAATCCAACATCAATCCACTTCTTGGCATAATCTGCCATTTGGGATTTTTCTTTTTCGGTTAAACTGTCTATTCGTGTGCGATATTCCATTGAAAGTTTATTAGTGATCTATTCTTGCGGGAACAAAATTTTAAAGACTAATCTATAGTTCTGCGCATGATCCGCTCCCCATAGGAATACGACTGCCTAATTTCCCTAATGTAGATTCCTGGTGCGAATGTCTGCGTCCCATGGCTCTCCGCTGACTTCTGATGCACCAAATCCACCTTTGAAGGAAGGTCGAGATAGGTCTTACCGTCAATCTCATACATTTTTATTGTTACCCCATGTTCGGCTTCGAGAACGTGATGATGGCCACTTTCAGAATGCCCGACGATTATTTTCTGCCCTTCTTCGATGAGTTTTGCGCCTTTGGGAATGCTCTTTACTTTTTTTAGTATCACCTCCCCGTGGCGGCCAAATTCGTGTTCTTTATTATTGTTCATTGTTTTATTTTTTAGAAACTGTTTTGTTTTCTGATTTCTGCTTCCTTTCGAGCGATGCGCTCTAACGATTCAAATTCGTCTAACGCATCTTCCTGCTGCTGCCAGTCCTCATATTCCTGCGTAGCCATCCAGTCCGTTTTCGCATCCACGTTGCTTTCCCTTCCGGCGCGGAGTTCTTTTAATTTTCGGTTTGCCTTCATTTCCGCAAGGCGGCGGTTTTTGAGGACGGTTCCTTTCAAAAGAACCAGAAGCCCCGCAATGTCCCACTCCTCGGCGGTTACGATCCTTTTTTCCGAAAGGAGGGCGTTTATTTTTTCCTTGATTTCTTCCATTGCGGGGTTGGTTGGTTACAATGCGGGTTGATCCTCCCACACCATAACCGAAAAATCGAGATACGTTCCTTTCGGTTTCCCTTTGTAGGTCAAAAGAACTTTTTCTCCGTCTTCCACTTCCGCGAGTTTGCTCTCAAGCACCGCGCCCGATACCGCTTTCACTTCCCCGTCGGGTTTCTCGATGAAGAACAAGGTGTATTTCTGGTTATTCCTGCCGTCCTTCACCTCGCGTTCCTTCAAAACTCCTTCCAGCTTCTCGCCGATTTCTTTCGGTGTCCACTTGTTTCCTGATTCTATTTCAGCTCCCCAAGGCATGTTATTTGTTGATTAGTTTATGTAGTGTAACCGCCGCCCTGAACCCGTCCTTGAACTCCTGACTTGCCGTTTTCCCAATGGCGATAAACTCCGGCGCACCGAATGGGATGATGTAATACCATGCGACCTTTTGCGGCTCAAGTATCCTTTCCCCATTCGCGTCAAATATCCCGTTCTCCGATTGCTCAATGTCATACCCCGCTACTTGGATGAACTGCGAATCGTAAGCCTCCTTGGATGACTTGAAGTCTATGATGGCTATGGATTCATCCTTCATGACGGCCATGCAGTCGGTTATCCCACCCGTCCACAATTCTTCGGAGTAGCAATGACCTTCGGAGATGAGAAACTTTTTGACGTTTTCGGTGGCCCATTTACTAAACTCGTCTACCGCAGAAATACCAGTTATTACCTTCATCGGCATTCCTTGATTGGTGCGAATATACATCTTCACATACTTCTCCAGTTCCTCGTGCATATCCGTTCCCGTATCGGCCGCTTTGTTCTTTTTTGTGAAGTGGGCGAAGCGTGCGGTCTTGAAGATAGGATATTTCTTCATCAAAGCATCAATCGCGGCCTTCTTATCCGTCTGCTTTGCGGCTTCCTCGTACTCGGCGCGGATCGTGGGTATCTTCTCTCCCGCCTCAAGGCACTCAACGGCGGCCAATTCCGCCGCCCACCACGTTAGGGGCTTTGAGATTATTTGCACCACCGTCGAAGTCCCATAGAGGGGTTGCTCGTTGAAGGTGTGAAGGTGCGCCCCTTTTTCGTCAAAATACTTGTAGTTAGTGTGCATTGCGGTATTCTTTGCTTTCGCTTTCGACCCTATCCGAATCCCAAAGGTCGTGCATACGGTCTATTTCTTCATCCGTCGGTGCGGGCCTATGGGGGCGTTCGTCATGGTTTTCCAAATTCGTTATATGGGCTTCGAGAAGCTCCACGGTTTCCTTACCTACCGTTGCCACGTTCCCCAAAATCTCATTGAAGTCTTGGAGCGTTTTGAGGAGGAGTTTGAGTTCGTTGTTTAATTCTTGCATGGTTTTATTTTTGATTCTTTCCCGGCCGACTAACCTACCCAGTCATGTCAGCCAGGAAAGAATGGGTACGTTTTTTATTCCCCTCCCGACCTATCGCTATCATCAATCCGGCAAATGCATGGCCTCTTTCCTGTAAATGCCTGGTGGGGTTCGCCAACCCAGACTGACTCACACTGATCTACTTCGCCCGTTCCGCCGCACAATTCACATTCTTCGGTTTCTTCTTCCCCTTCTTCCTCTAAATCCTTTTCGGATTCTTCCTGGAGGGTTTTTGTGAAAGTGATAAGGTCTTGGTTTGTCGGGTTTCCCCCCGCCAGTATGGTTGCATAGCCCTGTTCTACTTTGAATATTTTTTCCTTCATGCTCGTACTGTTGATTTGAGCGTCGCCGCCCTTTTTCCTGAAATTCCCATGCGCTTATATTCGCCAAGGAAACTGTCTACTGTTTCTGCGTCTGCAATGATGATGAGGGCAAGATTGCGTAATTCTTCCAAATCTTCCATCTCGATCAACTGGTTGTCTTTCACCGCATTTGCCACGTCGATCTTTGCCCGCTTCATCATAACAATGGTTTGGGCGAGATTTGCTTTGTTTTCTTTTATGTTCATTGGTTTTGTTATTTGTTCCGGCCTTTCCTCTACCACCTAACTTTACCACCACTTATACCTCTTTGCAAGCCAAACTGGGGATAGCGGATTTCTCTATTTTTTGGCGGTTTTGTCAAGTTTCGCAGCCTTCTTTGCCTGCCGTTCCCGATTGCAGTTCCGACAAATATACCTTGAAGAACCATCTTTGTAACTGTTCCGTTCCCATACCATAAGGACAGTCTTTTTAGACGCTGGTTGCTTGCAAGCGTAGCATCGCTTTACCTTCCCGTTTATGGAGGCCTGTTTTTTGGTGAGGGACATTTATTTATTTTCTTTTCTTTTTTTGGCGGCAGATTTCACTAGTGCCTCCGTCCATTCTTTTCCTATTTCGCGCAATTCTTCTTCGGTAAATTGCCAAATCGGAATAATTTTTCGCTGATCATATCTAATAAAGTTCGGCGTAAGAGGTATTTCAATCTGAACTTCTAAAATCTTCTTCATAGTTGTGTTCTTATCATTTCTCCGTGAGGGGGATAATTATTTACCCCTCCTAAACTGTACTGGATAGCCCTTTTCTCTATATCCTTAAGTATTTCGTGTATTCGTCCTTTCGTAACTGCGAACATTTCTCCTATTTCTTTTAATTGGTATCGGTCTCGGTGAAGCTTGATGATGAGGCGTTGGCGTGGGGAGAGGGATTTTTTAGACATTTTCTTTTTTCTTTTTTTCCGACGAAAAGATTGAATATGTTTCCGTTGTAGGTTTCTTAAAATCTTTTAGCGCGTTCTCTATGGCTTTATCCAAATCCTTTATAGCCTGTAACCTTACTACATCCTTGCCATAAACAGCGACCACATCTCTAAGAATATGATTATGAACAGTTATTTTGATGTGTGTTTCCATTGTTTTAGTTAATTTCGCCCGCAAAAAAGATAAAAAGGATTTCATCGGTCTCTATGGAGTTAGATTATTTATTCCCTCCGTAATTTATTTCCTTTTTTACTTTTATTTTTTTGCCGCGCAATTTATTATTTAGATCGTTAATAAAGTTATCTCTGTAATTTTCTCCCTCGTTCTTAGAAATGTATGCAATCGTCATGTGGGGTTTATATCCCGCGAATGTGTCTATATGGGGTAAAAACTGTAAACGCTCATGCCCTTCCAGCAATTTTGGAGAAACCTTGATGTGGGCGACGATACAATAATATGCTTCATCGGTATAAGGACTATCAAAAAAGCTTACATTCTCTATTTCCACTTCTGGTAAATCCCAGCCGACCAATACTTTTTCGATATGGGGTTGGTAGTTTTTTGCGGTTTCTAAAAAGCCGTAAAGCAACGTGATATGAGGCGTTTTATCACAAACCCAACCGTCAATCCAAAACCTTTCTTTGTTCTTTGCATAATAAAGCGCACCCGCACCACCTTCACTTTCCGGCGATGAAATACCCTCTAGTGGCTCTAAATCAAGCATAACGCACCCAAGAGTGTCCAAATTGATACCCAACCACTCATATACCTCCTTAAAATCGTGTGCTTTTATTTGTTTCATTTGTTTTTTAATTTTATATATCTTGCCCGGCTATATGCTCGTAGCTTTTCTCTATTCTTCTCACGCCACATCTTGTTATAAATCAATTGCTTTGCCTTTAGTGTTTTATGTTTATCTTCATCGTCCTTAATCTGTTGCCAACGTTTTTTATTCGACCGTTTCCAATACTCTGGCTTCATTCTTTCAGCGTAATACTTTTGCGTTTCAGGGAGTATCTTCTTTTTATATTTCGTTTTACTAGCCCATAACACTCTTTGCTTCGCTCGCCATAGTTCAGCTTCCTCTCCTTTCTCAAACCATCTTCGGTGTTTATATTCTCTTGCCCGTTTATTAGCCTCTAACTTCTTTTCGGGATTGATAGTGAGCCAAATAGTAGTAACGGAAACCTCGTAATCTTTCGCTAGGGAACGCATTGACTGACCGCCGACATACTTAGCCTTGATAAGCTCAATCTCGTCGGGGTTAATCTTTATACGCCTATCTAATTCTATTGGTGTTCGTGGATAATCCATTTTTTCGCGGGAAAAGTTTAGAAAAGGCTATTTGTTCTATGGAGTTAGGTTATTTTTTTATTTTTTCTTTTACTTGCCGCGATTTTTTCAACGACTTCGGTAATCCGTATTCCAGTATCTGCCCCGCGACACTTGAGGGGACTACAAACCGCGCCGAAAAGTTCCCGTTATCAAACTTTGACCCGCGCATGATTATCTCCACGCTATTTTTAATGATTGCCCGTTGTTTTAATGGTTTCATAGTTCTTTTGCTTCCCAGTTAATTACTCTGACAATTATCCACCGCGCGGAATAAGATTGAGAAACTGCCTCCTTAACCGCTTCGTCTATCGTATCGAACTCGTTATCGTGGAACTTAAAGCCTTCATAGCCCCCGTAGTCCCATAAGATTTTGTATTTTGATTCTGTCATGGTATTTCGTTATTTTCGCGGGGAAAAAAGTTAAAAAAGGGTATTTGTTCTATTAGGGTCTTTAGATTCTTGGGATTCTTTGATTTCTTTTTGTTCTTTTTTTTCGGAGAAGATGGGATACTCTTTGCCGCCAACTTTTAGCACGCCGCCCACAATCTCATATCCTTGCACTTCGTTACTCTTAGGCATGTAATCGGGAAACTTGAAATATTGAACTACGTCTGCAAATCCTAGTTTCTTCGCGGTTTCTTGAAGTGTGGGTGGAATAATGGAAAAGTCAGGTTTTGTTTCCTTGAGTCTATACCCGCAAATGTAATATGACCCACGCTTTGATTTCTTTTCTATCGCCTCGATAGGGAACTCGTGGACTAATTCTCTTAACCTTCTTTCCGCATTTGACGGCCTATACCCTTCTGCGAGCGCGAGATCAATAAGCTCTGAATAGGTTACATATCCTTTTTCCTTGATGAAGTTGTGGAGGGTGTCTTTTAGGCTCATGTCCATTGTTCTGCCATTGCGTTAGCTATTCCTTGAAATGTGGTGCTTCGTAGCTTCCATCGGTCTTTTCCCGGCGGCAGGTAGTGTACTCGTTGCTGTTTGTTTTTTGGTAGCTTTTTCATTTCCTCACTCACATCATTTGTCGGCATAAGTTTTGGAAGTCCCTTTAGCCATAAGCAAGTTGTTTTCTTTTCGGGGTGTCCAAACTGGTAAGGATGAATAATCTGGTCTGGTTTCCTTATCTTTGTGCTTATCACACTCACGGGGTTTTCAAGGGCTATTTTAGGGATATCACATTGAAGTAAATATCTAACAAACCGTAATGCGCTGTCTTGTCGTCCGTCGGCTATCTTTTCCTTGAACCATGCCACGCCACTTACTGCCAAATCCGTGCAGGGAGGGTGGGCAATCATCATATCCCAGCCTTGATCTAAAATATCGAGTACGTTTCCTTTTATGTGCTGTCCTGGAATGTCGGTATCGAGTAAATCGCAACTCCAAGCATCATGTCCCTTTTTAGCAAAGGCTTCTCGTACTACTCCGCTATATTCACAAGCAATAAGTATTTTCATATTCGCGGGGAAAAAAATAAAGAAATCATCATAGTGGGGGCTTATATCTTTTTTTTATTTTCTTTTTCAATTTCTTCTTCGGGGCAAAATGTTATCGCTTGTCCCGCCGGAAAAAGTACTCTCAACGCTCTGCCGTCATTCCTTAAAAACAATGAAGTGCCGAACGTTACTGTTTCTCCCAAGTCCACTACTTTATAATCTGGCCAGCGAGCGACTTTATTTTTCTTCATACTCTAAATCCTACCACCGAACGAGGAAGGGAGTCAAATGGGGTTTTGCACAGGCTACTCTTTCTTTATATCCCTCAATTCACACTCGAGCGCGATGACCTCCTTTCCCCACTCATAAGAACCCATGGGGTAGCTCTTGTGGTCTTTTTTCGTCCGTTCCCATAGGGCAACCCTGTCGGGCGGCAATCTGCGCTTCAATTCATCCTCATAGTCCCCGGACTTGTCGAACGTCTTGGCCGTATGGTGCGCGGAACATTCGCACACGATGAGCCGCGTATCCGCAAATCCCACGTTCTTGCCGCGCGTGATGAGGTGATCCGCCTGGAGGACTTCATTGCAAGGGAAGCGGAACCCTCGTAAAAAACAACCACCGTCACGGATAATGACGATGGCACGGACAAGGGCTTGGATGCGGACTTTGAGCTTGGCTGATTCTGTTTTGGCGTGTTGCCTCATATTTTTTATTCCTTCCCGCGCGGCTTTCCTTTAATGACCATTACGCAATTGTTCAAATACTTTTTCCATATCTTTCATAAACTTCGCTTCGTATAAAATCTTTTCGGCGGGCGTTAATTCTATGCTTTCTTGTTTAATTCCCTTTTCCATGAGAAACTTCACAAAGACATTTCTACCCCACGATGGCACATCAGCCCATACTTTAAGAGTTTCCATTTGCTCGTCTTCTAACTCAACTAACATTCCATCAATATAAATACTTTTCATTTTTCGCGCCGAAATACATTAAGTATTTTCATTTAGTGGGGCAGAATGTGCCTTGATATATTCTTCGCCGTGTAATCCCTCAAGGATATGTGTTGCAAAATCCTCGTCAGTCTGAAAGCTCCATCCGCAGTCTTTTACGGGACACCACCTATCGAACGAGGAAAAGTCTCCTTCGAGTTGTGGCTTGTTCCGATACCGCCATTCTAGGAGTCCAACTATTGCCGCCGCCAAAATAAAGAAAAAGAGATAAATCATATATTAAAAGAAAGATAAGGGTTCATAGGGATTCTTTTTCGGGGCGGAAAGACGCAGTTCCAGTTCGAAAATTAGAACATAACCGATTATTTCCAAAGTGTTCTTTTACGTCCTTCCCACAGATTTCACAGGTATTCATATCTCCGGCGAAAAAATCAGTTATAGTTTCTATAACTTTGTGGCGAAAAACTGCCCTATTTTCCGAATCACGACCAGATAGGTTGGCGTATATAATAACAATATATTCTGCTAGTTCAATTACTTTATTTTCGTCCATTAGTTTAATTTAACCATTTTCGCCCGCAAAAAAGAGAAAAGAGATTCAGGGTTCATAGATTATTCCTTAGGGATTCTTTTTTGTTTTTTCTGGGGCGAACTCAATTTCTAGGGGGATTACCTTGATATAAACTTCCACCTTTTTATTCTTCTTCCCGCACTCGCCGCAATACATAGGATGTCGTTCTTTCATCTCCGCATCAGCTTTTTCCTTGGTAAAATATAAATCGCCCGAAAAAAGATTAGGATAGTTCTTGATATTTGCCTCAAAATCTTTATTGACTATCATCCATGCTTTCATAGTTTTATTATCTCATTTCGCGGCGAAAAAATCAAGAAAAGAAACACCCCCTTACATACTTAAACCCTCTTTAGATTTATTTAAGATCGAGGCTATAAAAAACTAATGGCGCCGTAAAATTACACTCCGAACATTCAAAATGGCCGTCGTCGCTAAAACTTTCGCCGATATACACTATCTTATATTCCTTATGAAGAACAGGGCAAGGAAATCCCTTTAAGATACACCTAGGACAAAACTCACCTGTATAGTGTTGTTTTTCTGCTTTGATTTCCATTGAGGTTTGAATAGGAAGGGATAGAGCCAAGGGTATTGGTCTTTGTTTTTTAGCGGCGAAATCGGTTGTTTATTCGCGCTCTGAGGCCGGAGCAGGGAAAGGTAAGAAGAAGCTATTGTGTCTCCATAAAACCAACTATTCTTTCGTTGCAACACTCAAGAATGGATCCCTGCACCCGTCTCAAAGAACGAAATTCTCCGGCCGCTTCACTCCCCACTCTCCGCAACGGTATGAGTCCGTACATTGGGTTCGTCTCGGTTCGCTCTCTCGAATCTGTGTGGCGTTCCGATTTTCGCCCTGCCCCCTTAACGCGCGTAATAGGCGGTCAGTCCGACTTTCACGGTTGCTGACGGGGTGTACGGAATCTTTAGCGCACACAGATTAGAAAGAACGAATTTGCTACGCCGGGGAGAACGTAGGAGCACGACTAATTCCTTTGAGTATAAGTTAGCTGGTTCCCGCCAGTCACGTCTAGGATTAGTAGCATAGCCACTCACGGAGGCAACCACGGGGGGATAGCTATGCTTCGCCACCAGCCCAACCCGCAGAATGAAATAAAAACGCTCTCAACTTAGCATCAGTAGAACCTGGCGGAACAACTGGTGCTAATGTGAGAACGTGCCAGGTTCTATCTGCTATTAAGTTACTTACATTATACTCCTTTCAAAATCGCCGTCAATATCTTCCCATGAGTATCCTTTTATGTTCTGATACGTTCCCTATTGTACAGCGCACCAAGGCTTGTCTTTAGGAACTGCGCGGAAAATCCCGTGAACGTAGCGGGATTTTTTATTACCACGCCCAGGGGACAACACTGGGCTTTTTGATTCCCGCTTGCTTGAGATACCATTTATAGTCCTTCACGGGTTCTTTGATTCTCTTTATCGGTTCTTTTTTTGGCGGTTTTCCCACGGCATGTAGTCCCATCTTTTCCATATGATATAAAATCGTTGAATGGTCTTTGTGGAGTTCTTTCGCAATCTTGAACGCAGGCCATGACTGATTGTGAAGGTAGAGAATTTGATCGCGCAGTATAGTAACGCCTTTCTTCGTTCGTGGGGCGATGATGTTTTCTCTCTCGAGATAGATACATACCATTTCCCCCGACATATGAACCGTCTGCGCTATCCGGCCGACCGTAAGTCCCTGCTCATAAAGGGAAAGGACGTCCGCCTGTGCTTTCGCTGCGGATTCGGGGTCTTTGTGCCGGTTATTGCGACTCATTTCTTCATTCCTCGTCAAATGCGTTTGTGTGGACGGGAGGCCATGGAATATCAAACCCGTAGGAATAAAGCGTTGTCAGGCCGGAAAGAAGATCGAGGCGGTCTCGAAGAGAAAGTTCAGCCATTTTCAACTCCATGAATGAACGCGCCGACAATCGCACCGAGGATGAAAACGATAAGGTAAGAGAGGAGGGTCATGTGCAGTAAGGGGGATTTTGATTGCTATACCAGACGCACCTATATTTCCAGGTCGTCCACTGGTAAATATGTGCGGGGTTTGCGGCGATCCAGCGAAGCGACCAGAGCGTTGAGCATGTCCAGTCCATTGCACATGCGTCCGATACTTCGGGATGCCATATGCGGCTTATCTGCCACAGTCCCCGGCTGTTCCCGTCGTCGCCCATTTTCGTCGGATTCCACTGACTTTCGTGTTGGACTATCCATAGTGCCTTTATTGGGTCAATTCCATAATCGGCGGCTTCTTCTGATACATAGGCTTTTAGCTGTGCTTCGCCATGAATAGAGTTTGTGGGTAAAGACGAGGAATCGGGCGTTGGGCTACTTACGACGCTTATAGGGGCGATTACGGGCGCTTTTTGGGGTACGACGGCGTACACGCGGGGATAGAGGATTGAGGCGATAGAAAGGGCAAGCCAAGTGAGTAATGATTTCAATAGTTGCCGATTTGGGGTCGGCCGCTCGTATTAGGAGCAAATGCGGTTATGAAGCGCATGGTTAGGGGTTTGTTTTGGTATTCCGCTTGGCTCTGCGCGGTTTCCCCGACGCGCAGGGCAAAGGGAACACTCCTATAAGTCTAGCACATTTGTAACATTTTACCCTGTGGATAAGTAACAATCTCTACCCTATCTTTCGGGGTTGCCGTGTATCGTACCACGGTATAAAACAAAACGTTTTGGGGACTTTTTGTGCGGCGTGATCTCTTATGAAGGTCTGCCGCTTTTTTTTTCTTTCGGGGAAAAGGGGGGATAACCTGTGTATTATCCCTTAATCTTCAAGTTGGCGGGCTAACTTCTTTATCTCTTGGAACTTCTTCGTATCGTGGACGTGGTTGTATTCGTCCTCAATCGTCGCTGCCAAGAGCTTCATCATTGTTTCGCGCCGTTCAAGCGATTCACACTGCTCTGCTTGCTTGCAGTGGAAGGTATACGAGGCAACGGGTTGGATGACCTCGGTTTTCGTATTGTCGCCGAACATCGTAAGGCACGAAAGCAGGATAAGGAGAGCAAAGATTCTGGGGATCATTGTTCCTCCTAAAGAATGGTGGGAACGATTACGGCTCGTTCCCGGAGCCGAGAGAGAGCTGTTTGGCTCCCTCACATCCGTCAATCGTCTTGCTAAACCAGGCGGAGCAGGAAACACATAAATATTCAAGAACTTTGTTGGGGTTTTCCTTCTGGTAATCGAGTACGAAATGAAGGAGGAACCTCGCAGTACACGTGCACGGCATTCCGATGCAGTGAAACGTAACGAAGTCGTCCTTCATGGGAAACCTCAATTCACATAGAAGCGCGGCGTGCGCGGTTCAATGAGTTCGTCGGGGTCGGTTGCCACGGGATAGGTTCTTCCCATAGGAGCGACCTCGTTGCGGACGAAGCCGCAGTGAATACAGTCGTTGCGCCACGCGGGTGTTGTATACCCGCAGGAGGGACAGCCGATTTGAGGGACGCTCATGGTTACCTCCGTTCAATGGATACCTGCTTGCAATCGAGGCATTTTTTGATGCACACGATTCTCGGTCGGCCACAGTAGTGACAGTTATCACCAAGACGGCGACGGATGGATATAAGGAGGCCGATGCACACTGCCACGGCCAGGGAAATCAAGAAATGGAATTGTGGCGTTAGCAGCCACCAGTTGAAGTGCATTGGCGTTCTCCTTTCTTACAAAGAGCTTCGAGCGATAGTTCGCCCGGTTCCGCCCTAGAAGCCTGATAAGAGTGTGAGGCTAGGGCGGAGCTGGACGAGCTATGCCGTCGGAGCGGCAGGAGGAAGGGGAACGTCGAACTCTTGCGACCACGCGACGAACTTTGAATCGAGTTGAGAAACGATAAGGGTCAGAACGGGAAGCGAAACAGCCGCGTAAGGAAGCTGAATCGTGCCGCCCGAAAGAAGGGAAGAAACATAATTCAAGACCAATAGGCCAAGGAATACTCCTGCTTTGATCGCGATGTCGAGGAATGACTGTTCGACGGGTGAAAGAGAATAAACTTTTAATTTCATGTTTGATGTAAGATTTTCGGCCTTTATGATATTCAGCCAGATTAGCAATTTTGTAAGCCAATTTTGCACTTGCGGAATGGTAGGGTTCGTGGGAAGTGTCGGGGCTGGGGGAGGAGGGGGCGGGGGAGGGGGAATATATTGGACGACGATTTGCAAGACGTATGAGATTTGGTAGCCACGATCAAGCACTTTGAGGAACGGTGCATAGTTATCGCTGATATTCACAGAAAGGGTCGGGAGATCAACGGAACCCCCAGAAACCACATGGACAGGTGCACCCGTGGCAATCGTAGGATGTACTTGGTTCCATCCAGCGTCGTTTACAGGAATACCGAGGGAATATGGCCCCGCAGACTGACATGCTGCCATCTTGGGGACGTTCGTCGTCCCGCCGTCGTTTATCCATTGGTACTGTAAAAAGTTCTTGCCGCCCATAAGAGCTAAAAATTGCGCACCGATGTCTATGATGTTCTGGGGGATGGGGGCGAAGTATTCATCCAATGTCATGGTCGCCGTGACGGGAAGGAGAGTAAAGGGA
>Ga0265338_10007356_pt1 | contig 13705 bp, 18 predicted proteins | sample 42126metaG_FD_193579 | JGI IMG/M metagenome (GOLD analysis project Ga0265338, IMG submission 193579) | Rhizosphere microbial communities from Carex aquatilis grown in University of Washington, Seatle, WA, United States - 4-21-26 metaG | ecosystem: Host-associated > Plants > Roots > Rhizosphere... | reverse complement strand
GGTCGCATTTCACGCATAGCCCCAAATCCGTCACGGAACATGGAATTCGGTGTCCGTTGTGGACGCCATTTATGCTAACCTCGAACTGTACTCAGAGTTATAAATGGAGCCAATGGCCGGGATTGACGAACTCAACCCTCAGTGCTGGCACTCTAAAACTCAATTACAGCCATATTTTATAGGGGGTTTGTGGCTATGTCAAGTTCGCCCGCAAATGCTCTTTCAACGCTCTTTTATCGCCCGTTTACTGAAGGTTTCACTGAAGAAATATTCTCGCGACTAGAATTCCGACCCCATACAGTCGGAGTCCCTGTAAAAATGAACTCAGGCACCAGAACACGGCGGCGGCTGTTCTGCTTTTCGGTGCACGAATGGCGGCCAAGCTCCGGCATTAGCGCTGCCTCAGTAATTGTAGCAGAGCGGGGCGGCATGAGCCTGATTCCTCGCCAGAAACGTAGGCCACAGTCCGTTCCTAAATTGCCTCATTCAGCTGCTGACTTAGGAAGAAAGGCAATCGAATATTGCGCGGCTTTGGAAAGGCTGGTCCGACTGGGCCATGAGGAAGCTCGCACAGCTTTGATATGTTTCTTCGAGGCTTTACACAAAATTGAAACACATCGTAATCCACGGAAGACATTGCTGACGCAAGTTGAGGACGCTGATGCAACTCCGGTAACAGTTCATTCCATGGCCCACTGGAAGTTGGACAGTGCTGGAAGTTTTGCTTTAGAGCTCCTGCTCTGGCTGTGGTGCGCACGGCGGGTTCCGCACGAATATGGAGCATGGGGTCAGATCGCTCAAAAGTTGCCGATCTTTGAAATCGACACTGCAGACGTATGGTGGGATCGAGCACTTGGCGCCTACACTGATTCATACCAAAAACCGCAGGGCGTCCCAGAACTGAGATCGTTGATTACCGCCCGGTACAGCCTTGCCGACTCGATCAAATTACGCAACGCCATCGCCAGAAAACTTCGCGATCGATTCCGCAGTTTTGCACGTCCTCGTTAACAGGCCAATTGTATACAACAAGACGATCAGTCGAGTTTGTAATCTTCCTGCGGTTTGGTTGAATCTGACACGCAATGCTGAGTCTTGCCATGCACCACTTTGCGTTGTTCTGTACTGCACTGAATAGACATGGGCACTTCGGATAAAACCGAAGTGCCCAAAGTTAACAGTCTAAATGATTATGGAACATAATTATAGCGCCGGTAGCACTCGGCGGGAACGAGTCGAAAAGGATTTACAATGAGCTTGAAGCATGAATTCCCGGCGCGATTGAATGTGGACGAAACTGCGAAGGTCCTTGGATTTGCGCCCCATGATGTCCCGGTTCTAGTCGCAGCCAGGTTGCTCAGTCCTCTGGGCAATCCGGCACAGAATGCACCCAAATATTTTGCGCGGATTCTTGTATTCGAACTCGCTGACGACTTGAAGTGGTTGGATAAGGCAACGAAAACGATAGGGAAGTATTGGCTGAACAAACGTGCCCGGAAACGAAATAGTACATTCCCGAAAGTGGGTGGTGACGTTGGCTCTGACGCGCTGGCGAATGAGGCAATAAATCAATGATACCGAAATAAGATTATGAGCGATACATTGAATAGCAAAAACAAGTATGCCCCGGACGATATAAAGCCGCCAACAACCACATCGCGGAAAAGAGCAATCCCTATGTCACTGCAACAGCGTTGCAGATTGCAGTTGGTCTGCGCGGTTCTTCCCAAATAACTGCCAGTCTATGGCGTGATACAAGATACCCACAAAAACACTGAAACATATGCCCATGAAACAAACACCCGTCATAACCCGTCGCAAATTCGATGAATCATTCAACCGTCAGGCGCTCGAGAACTTGATCAAAAGCGGCAAGTCCGGGAAGGTCATCGCCCAAGAACTGCTTCTCAAGGCCAACCGGCTTTACGCCTGGAAGAAGACAAAGCCCCACTCGCTGGCCGATTTGCGGCGCGAGCGCAAGGCCGCTGAACTTAAGATCCGGTATCTGCAAGAACAACGGGATATTGTTATAAAAATATTGGGCACTCTCTCCGAACGGTCGCCCAAGGTTATGAACGGGTCGCCGGTACCTGGACGCAAAGAATTCAACTGAAGAAATCGCCCGACGAAAGAATTGGGCCGCCAAGCCGTGACACTATGACTTCAACACCGTTTTTGATCTGTGAAGCAAACGTCTACATCCACCCCGGAGCCGAAAAAATGTCCCCGCTGCGGCGGCGTCATTTTACCGAAGGGCATGTCGTTGTCCGATAGCGAGATGTATTGTTTATGCCCACCAGAAATGAACACGGAAGCGTCCTGCCCAGCCTGTGGCGCAGCCATCCGGATCAACATCAAAATCAACGCGGTTCGAACCAACTCAAAGACCGGCGGATGATGACTTTCACCAGAATTTAATTTTAGCCTGCGTAGTTAATTAAGAACCGCGGTGTGTAGAAACCCGCAATTGAAAAGCGATGGACTCTAATATAGATAAAATCTGCCTGCCTGCGCCAAAGGCATTGGGTCATTCCAGTCGCGCGGTCTCTCCATCCACCGCGTGTTTTCTACCCGGAAGCGCAGGCAGGTGTTTTTTTATTTTTAAATGAAACCATACGAAACAATAAGCGATGCCAACGGTAAACTGGTCGTGGCGGGAGTGGACGGGGCCGTGCTGGAAATGGAGACGCCCCCAGCTTGGCTGGACACCTATGCTCCCGATGGAGAAGGGGACATCCCTGTAAAGTCCACACCTCGACTGTGCTTGAAGCCCATGGCAAAGGTGCGGGTGCGCTTTACTGACAAAAGTTTCCTTCATCTGGGCGTCCGTCTGGCTCGGCACTACTGGCACGGCGTCTGGTTGGACTGCCCGGAGCAATCTCACTCGTCACTGGTGCCGGAATATGCGCAAGGTAAATGCCCACTTTGTGTCCATCTGCCCGTGTTCGAGAAAGTCTGGGTGCCCGTGATATGGGAGGATGGCACCGAATGGCCGCAGTACCGGTTGTTGGAAGTTGACGGGCGGGTGTGGCCGAATTTAAAGGCGCACCTCCTGGCCCACCCCAATCTCGACAACAGCACGATCATCATCCGAGGCTCGCATGGCGTGGAGTTTAAGCCGGCAGGCAGAAGTCCGCTGAACGAGCGCCAACTTAATGCCGCTCGCCTTGGTGATTGCCGGCTGCCGGCGGCATTCCTGCATCGTCAGTTGCAGACACTCGCCGACTGCATCGCCAATAACTTGGAAGCGAAAGTGGAGGACGGACGGCTCGAGGAGATTGAGGAAGCGATGCCCGGCGCGCTGTTCATACCCTTTCTGCTGGGTACCAAGATGGCAGCCTTACCGTGGAAAATGCTCAGGCATTCGCAGATGGGAAATGAGTACTATCGCTGGAAATTGCAGCAGATGAACATCGCCTTGGCCTGCGGGCCGGTCAGTGACAACTACTGTACCGCTGACATTGATGACGATGAAGGTTTGGATAGATTTGTGTGCGCCAATCCTTGGGCCAGGGGGACACAGTTCTCCTCAAGCGGGAATCGAGGGGGTAATTTTCACTTTCAGTTACAGGGGAAATATCCAGCCAAGGTAGTTAGACTGCTTTATAAGCAGCGGGCCGGGTCAAAAATCGTTAAGCCTTACGGTGAATTCCGCTGCGGCGACTGCACCACTACCCTCTCTGGTTACCATCCGGCCGGCCTGAAGTATACACTTCAAAATCTGGGAAAAATCCCGGTCATCACTGCCGATGAATTGAAGGTGCCGGAAGGTGTGGTTCCGCAACAAACTATCATCCGCGTTAATGCGGGTGTGCCCAAGCGCAAGGGGCGGGGCATTGATCTTAACAAAATCGAGGGACTACGCCGCATCAACTGCGGCTGGACCGGGCGCTGCCCAGTCTGCGCCGAGTCGGGCCGCGACACCAAAATGGAGCACCTAATTGTATACCGAAGTGGTGCGTACGCTTGCATCAGCCAGTGTGACACCCGCGAAATCTATCATTTAGTCAAGCGCCTTGGTCTGGACGGTGAGCGAGGGGTCGACGACTGGGCGGGGAATGATCCGGAACCGCAAAACCATGAGGAAGATGAGGAGGAAGATGAGTAAAAACAATCTGTCACTGGCCGACGCTGCCGTGGAAATCAAACAGGGTGAATCCATATACGACGCCTGCAACCTCCTTGAAGAAAAATATCCTGGACTCAAGTGCTGTGGAGATGAGTGGTATCTGTCGGAAAACGGAGTGTATCGGCTTCACGATACAGATCTTGTTAGCCCGGAGGCTTTGTCGGTGCTGACCAAGAAAAAGCACAGCGATGCAATGGCCCAGCAGGTTATCAGGACCCTCCAGAGCCGCAAACAGGTGCCGAAGGAATCACTTAAAAGTTTTACCCAATTCGAAGATGCACGCCGTGAGTCAGTGCTGCTGTGCGCCCGGAACGGTGTGGTTCGGGTCACCGCCAACGAAGTAACGCTTTTGCCTCACAGCATGGATTACTGCTTTGGCCGCCAATTGGCCGCTGCCTACGACGTGGATGCCCGGTGTGACTGCTTCGATGACACGGTCGCTTTTGCCCTGCCAGACCCAGAGGATCAGGAATTATTGCTGGCCTTCAGCGGCGGTTATACTCTGTACCCCTCCAACGAATTGGAGACATTCTTGGTGGTATATGGTGCAGGTGGCACTGGGAAATCCACGGTGTTTTCAGGGTTTGCAGAGGTACTTGGGCGAGAGAACGTTACTACCCTTAAATTCAGCGAATTGTGCGGTGATGGGCCGGGTTATGCCCTGCCCACCCTTCAACGAGCCGGTCTCAATCTCGGCGCAGAGGCAGCGCAGGGCGAATTACAGGAATCGGATATTTTGAAACGTTTGGTCGAAGGTTCGGAGATAACTGTGCGGGGGATATACAATCGCCCATTTCCCATGCGAGACTATCACGTCAAAATTTGCGTGCTAGGCAATTACCTGCCCAAATTCAAGAGCGGGACGGATGCAGAATTGCGCCGTCTGCGCATCCTACATTTTAAAAATCAGCATGAAGATATCGACCCGCGTTTAGCCATCAAGATTGGGGCCGAGCGCGACTGTATCTTCAGCAAACGCATGGTGCCGGCACTTCAATATGTGCTAAGGAAGAAATTTATACCCGAGGGCGGAACCGCATCAAAAGTCATATTCGAGAGCTTTAAAATCAGCCACGATCCATACAAGACATTCCTCGACAGTTGCTGTAACCGTGTAAAAGTGCTCGATAAAGACTGTGACGGGTTTCGGGAATTGAAGGATTACATTTACGGAGCTTGGTGCTGCTTTATTGAAGACAATGATCTGTCGGACAAGCTGCGCGACGAAAGCTGGTTTTGGCGTCGGGTCAAAACAAGGTGGCCTGAGTTCGAAGACTACAAGCCACACGACCAGCCCAGATATATTTTGGGCCTCAAATTAAAAGAAGGTGTGCGAATTGTGCCGGAGACAGTGTCACCAGCGGAAAAACGAAGACAATTTGTCGAGTATGAACATTGAGCCAATCAAGTCTTTTTCTGAACCAATCATTCCCGGTTTGATTGGTTCAGAGGATGTTATTCAAAATCAACACGATGAACCCCTAAAACAGCTTCTGAACCAACTGAACCAACCATTCGACTATAGAGCTTCGATAGATAGGCCAACACGCGGAATACTGCTCTAGGAAATAACATAAAGCAAATGACTGGATGATTGGTTCAAGAATTCAAAAACTCGCTTAAAATAAGGGGGAGAACCCGAACCGATCAAAAGTATGAATGACCGGTTCAAAATGAGAAACCCGGTGCGTCCGGTTCCTCAGCAAAAAACTTCTTTCACTACTTATGTGGGTGACAGGGGCGACCGCGTGGACGACTACCGACTCGCGCCGGCCTGCGACCATTGGCGCGGGCAGCTTCAATTTTGCGTGGGCTAAGCACTTCCTTGACGCCAGCCTTGAGTGAACCCAAAAGCTGTGCCTGCCACATTTTTACCCGGCGGACCTGCTTTGCATCGTATCGGTCAAAAATCCTGCCTGCATAACGCGGTTCATCCGGCAATGCGACGAGCACCTTGCCGCGTAAAACTGCATACGCTGGGAGCACTTCGCCGGTTGGTACCTGAACCAGTGTACCACGTTTGACGCGTTCGCCATTCAAAAAGCCAGTCCAAGGCCGCTTCATTGTACGTGGCTGTTGGCGTAGAACCCTCGCCGCAGTGCTGATCTCCATCACGGATGGCGCTGGAACGCTTTTGGTTTTGTGGGCACCGGCCAGTATTATCTGAACCTCAGCTACTTCTTTATTTTCAGGCGTTTGGGCAATGTTTAAGGCAGTTTCAGCGTCGGCCACGTCCGTGTTGCTGCCAGCTTTTTTGCAGATCGATTTGCCGACAGATGGTGGCAGATGTTTTGGCGGTTCCAGCTTCGGTTTAAACGCAAATTCATTCATCGCAATCTGGCCAGCGTGCCGGAACAACAACCCGGCGCGTCGAAGCTCGCGGAACGCGCCCCAAAATCGTAGCCGCCAGTAACGCCACTGTTCGCGGTGATCTGGTCTGTGGGCCTTGGCGAGGGCGTTGATGACGCCCCAGAGGTCAACCGGTGCATTTCCATGCTGGCGCATGGCGGCCATGACCTCCGGGGCCAGCGGATGCTCCACGCCCTGCAGCGGCGCGGGAGAAACCTGTGGCGCCGAATTTGGAGCAATGATGACCATGCTCTAAATACCCGCTACCGGGGAATCATTGATCCGATCCGCCACGCTGTCCAGCCGGTGCGGCGTGGCCGGTAATTTCCCAAGAATGTATACAACCAGATGCGTCCGTGAACGTCCCGCGCCCAACTCGGACGTTCATGGACGTATGGCTTGTAGTTATTGTCGTATGACGCCGAATGAAATCAATCTGGCCCGCCGCGCCCTCGAACTCCTCCACCGGCTCCTGCAGGATGAGCCACAGGTCGTTGACTCAACACCCCGGCGGTGTCCGGTGGCACAGTTTGCCAGACGCTACCTTGTACGCGATCCGAGTGGCGAAGTGACATGTACTGGACTCTGGCAGTTTTACCACGAGGTTGCTGCCGCCGGCGAAGTTGAGCCGCTGTCAAAATCAGAGTTCCTGCGGCGGTTGCCCGGAGTGATGGAAGCGACGTTCGGTGTGAAAAAATGCCATAATATTAGGCGAGGCACTCAAACTGTACGCGGGTTTAAATCAGTTACAATTGCTGAAACACCTTAATAGGTGCCGAAAAAGTTGAGGCTTGAGTAAGAATTGAACCGAAGGAAGAAATACCAGTATTTAAGTTATGGAACAACACCAAGCCAATCATTACGAAAAGCTCGTTGCGGCGATCAGGGACAGTGAGGCCGCCGCAGTCTGGTTTGAATTCAAGTCCGGGACGCGTTCTGAAGCTGTCTACAATAGTCGGCCCGGCGCAAATACCAGGCTCACTTTTTGCCAAGAGTGGAGCCAAAATCCCGTTCTTAATCCGTATGAACGTGATCAATCATGAAATTATTATTCCGGCAGATATGACGGCACTGCCAATCAGGCCCAGCGACATAATTGTGTTTTCTCACGTATCCGGAAACACGCTTTCACTTTTTTCCAGCACACAAACAACACCCTTCAATTATGAATCCCGATGACATCACCCCAGAAGAAGCTAAATCCGCTGTGTTGAATGTTACGGTGTTGGACTGGCAACACGTGCCGCAACTGGAACAATTTTACGGCAAGCGCGCCTGGAAAAAGCTGAAACGCCCGGTGGTCTTATCCGTCGAAGAGGTCGAAGCACAGGCCCGTTTGCCGAAATTGAAAGCGAAACTGGACAAATTACGGAAGCGAGCCAACAGCCTATCCTCGGAAATGATAACCATACATGAACAACTTAGACGCGCCGCCGAAAACCGGGTGCAGCCAATTTTATTGCCCGTATCCAGGCGGTGCAATTTGTCGGATGAGGAATTCGATGAATTGCCTGAGGAAGCTTACGATGCGACTGAACCACCTGTCGTTACTCGGCACGGTGGACTAGGCGCACAAATCAGCGCTAGAATCCGCACGATAATCAATGACTATAACCATTGACCATATTGGCACCATGCAGGTAATGGCGTTGAAAACACTGGGGAAGGCACTGATGAGTGTGCCGGACAGGAAGGCGGGGCGGCGGGGCGGTGTATTAAAGCGTCGTTGCCGTGGAAAAGTTTTTCCGCCAGCGAACATTGAATAACCGTCTTGTCCTTGTGTCCAGTGGCACATCAGTTTACCAATAAAATTCGAAAATGAACAAAGTGAATGATTATGAGCATGGATTTTTATTCTGCAAAAGGCGGTAGTTTCCATTTCAGTTGGAGCGACTGGCACACGATATTTGCCTTGGCGGAGATGTATGGCTGGAATCCGGTTGGAACCCAGCCGGCGACTTTTGAGGGCGAGCGACAAAAAGGCGACCCTTCTCAGCTGTGGACCGGTGGTTATATGTCCAATGATTTCCAAGTTGTTACAGCTGAAGACGCTCTGGCGATGTCCACCGCCCTCGAAGCGGCGATCAAAGATTTGCCGGACCGAGACCTTCGTCCAGTTACCAGAGAGATGGTACCGTTCCGTGATGGTCACGTTAAAGAAATGGAATTCCTAACCGATGGGTCCGAAGATGATCCAAAACTCTTCTGGAGTGGATCAAAACACAAGGCATACGTTCAGAAGTTCGTCGACTTCTGCAAGTGTGGGCAGTTTTCGATTTGTTAGCCAATGGTACAACTTCAACCTAACCCCATGCTGACACGTCAGGTAGACCCACGAGCACAGGCAGCCATGGCGCATTTGCGGTGCAACCGCACCTTTTGGGTCGGTCCCATAATGCCGCATAGCCTGCCCGCCGCTTTGTCGCGGCATGGCGACCGCCACAGTTGGCGCGACGCGGTCCCAATGGCGCAAGTACCGGGATTATCTGGTGTTGAACCGGTAATCACTGGTGACCCGCAAGCGCCCCCTCCAGATATTCAAACCCTCGTCAAATTGTCCGCGAGCCGGTAGTGTTAGAACGTGCCCTTCGACCGGGACAAAATCAAACAAACAGCGGCGGAACTCGCCGCCAAAGGGGTGTACATTGGCACATCAAGCTGGAAATATGACGGCTGGTTCGGGCAGCTCTACACCCAGGCCCGTTACGAGTTTCGCGGTAAAGTTGCCAAAACTCGATTCGAGCGCGACTGCCTGGCCGAATACGCGGAGGTTTTTAAAACCGTTTGTGTGGATGCCGCCTATTACACTTTCCCGTCCCGTGAGTATCTCCAAAAACTCGCTGATCAGGTGCCAGATGATTTTCGGTTCGGCCTCAAGGTGACGGATGCGATCACTATTAGAAAATTTCCCAACCTCGACCGGTTCGGAGCCAAGGCAGGCCAGCCGAACCGTGATTTTCTCAATGCCGATCTGTTCAACACGGCGTTTCTCAAACCATGTGAGGAAATCCGCAACAAGGTCGGCGTGCTCATTTTTGAATTTTCTCGCTTCTGGCCAAGTGATTACGAGCATGGGCGTGATTTTGTGGCCGACTTGGATCGCTTCTTGGGCCAACTGCCGAAGGGCTGGCCTTACGCCATCGAGATGCGCAATAAACACTGGCTTCAGGCCGAGTATTTCGGCTGCCTGGCACGGCACAGCGTCTCCCACGTTCTCAACTCCTGGGATGCGATGCCAACGGTGAGCGAGCAGATGGCGTTGCCCGGCAGCCGGACGAATCCCAACCTGATCGCTGCCCGTTTTTTGCTCAAGCCAGGCCGCAAGTATGAGGACGCCGTGAAGGCATTCAAGCCGTATGACTCAACGAAGGAGATTAACCAGGAGGCACGCCGGGCCGGTGCCGCCCTAGTCAGGGAAGGGAAGCAGCAGCCGAAGCGTGGAACCCTGATTTACGTCAATAATCGCCTGGAAGGAAACGCGCTGGAGACCATCAGCGCGATGCTGGACGATACGTCGTCAGGGGATTGACCAGGCCAACAGCGACAGCCCCTGAAAACATAGGCGGCGTTGGAGTAGCCGCGCTTTCTCAAAATGTGATTTGCCAAACAAGCAGAATATGATACAACCTGATGAACAAGTCGCTTTATATGGCCGCTTCAAAAAAGGCAGCGAAACCACCGGTGGTATCGTTGCGCCATCCTCTCCAGTACGTTTTTTCGTGCATGGCGAACCGGTTTTCCATTGACAGGGAGGATGGTTTCGCGTTGGTGCATTTTGGCCTGGTCAATCGTGCGGACGTGTTAGTTGACAGGTTTGCCGTGGTCTTTACAAATAACACGCTCGATGCGCTGAAAGAGAACCTGGTGAAATATTCAGACCAAGTTGGTCTTCCCAAGAAGAAGATGCCGAAATGGGAGCCGCCAGTGCGAAAAGCAGAAGATGTTTCTTCTCTGTTGGCTTATCTCCCGGTCGTCGATTTCGTTCATCTCTGTAACTGGAATGATACCAACGCCGAGATGTGTTTTTGGAGCTATTCCCAGGCCCAAATGGCAGACTTATCGAAGATGGGCGGGAAAAACGAAATAATGACTCCTTGGGGTATTGCTATGCTCCGCTGCGAAATTGATTTGCAAAGGGCGTTTCTGGCTGAACTTTACACAGAATGAAAGTTGTATCAATTAGTGCCAAAACGCTGGTGAGTTCGACGATGTTTACTGTCGGAACCGAAGCGATGACTTCAGATTTCACCGTTGTTCCGACTGTCATTGCCCAAAGCAATTTAGCTTCAGTTTCACCTGAGAATTTTGGTGTTAGTCTTGCCGGTTCAGGCAACGCGGTCGAAGCTGTGGCCACTCAGCATTGGAGTGCAGAAAAGGCGCAACGATTCAAGGATTTGTCCCGGATCGAGGCGCTCGGAGTGCTTATGATCAAGGAATTGGCGGAGTTGGACGCTTTGACGCGCCTCCGCCGTTTTACAAAGTATCCGAGAACGGCTCATGAGATTCTATGGAGCCGACGCCAAGACAGCGTCACGAGTGGCCTTGTACAGGCGGTACAAAAGTATGTCGAATTCCACGAAGCCACGAATCACCCGTAGCCGATTTCCAGCACAGGTCATCACCAGAAATAATTACCGGGAGGTATCCTGGGATTGTCTGATAGAGGATTTTAACGACCGCTGTGCCTATTCAAGACAGCACATTAACCGTGCCGGTGGGCGCAGGTGCATGGAAATTGACCACTTCGATCCTCGCAAAAAGAGCTATTATAGACAGGAGTATTCCAACCTTTTTCTTGCTACCCGTCACTGTAATGGTGCAAAACGGGATCGGTGGGAAAGCAATAAAAAGCGTCAGAGTGGAGCGAGATTTCTGAACTGCTGCGAGGAAGCGGATTATGATGTCCATATTTTTGAGGACCCGGACACCCATGAGGTTGTAGGCACCACGCCGGAGGGCCGGTATCATGTGCGGAACTGTGATTTAAACGCTCCCCATCTCGTCAAGGAGCGAACGCAACGTACCCAAATGTGGGAATTACTCGAATCGAAGCCGATGCAAGCCAAGGGTGAATGGGCGTCGTCCAATGACGACCAGTTATTGAAATGTATGGGGGAAATTAAATCTGTGGTCGAGCAGATGATTCCCAAAATTCAGTATCTATCGGGCGAGGCTTTGGAAAAACACCGCGCCCTCAAGAAGGCATTGGCGGACTTGGCGGTGATGTAAACAAAGCGGCCTAAACCGTTGGTTTTTGTTAGAACGGCCCCTCGAAAATCCAGGTTTTCGAGGGGTTCGTGTTTAGTTTCCCGGTCGAGTTGGTTGATCAACCCAACTCCACGTCTGATGGTCATAGAAGAACAGAGTGCTGCGGCCTAAAACAGTAGCGGATTGACCATGCTACCACCCCGCGATATGCGGTTGACAGCCCACGCAAGCCTGTTACCGTACATCTGTACGGTATGATTGATCTGACCAAACGCCAGCGGCAAATTGCTGATTTCATCCAGCGTCGGCAGCAGGACACGGGAATGACGCCTACGTTTCGAGAAATTGCTGACCACTTTGGGTTCGGTAGCGTCGGAACAGTGGTTGATCACATTCAAGCACTGCGCAAAAAGGGGGTTCTGCCGGAAGCCACGGGGAAAGCGCGATCCCTTCGAGTCCAATCCCCGATGCAAACCCTCCGCCGCAGCGTCGTGGACATCCCTCTGTTCGGATCAATTCCGGCAGGTATGGGCCAGGACCGGGAACAAGAACCAGATGGTTGTGTGACTGTGGACGTGGCAACCATCGGCTTCAAGCCCACACGGAACACTTTTGCCCTGCGAGTTACCGGTGATTCCATGATCGGCAAGCACATCTGCGATGGCGACATCGTGGTGATGGAGCACGGACCTGACCCGCGTCCGGGCCAGGTTGTAGCGGCGCTGATCGACCGCAAGAGCACGCTAAAAACGTTCCTCGTCAGAAACGGCAAACCATTCCTGAAGGCGGAAAACCCGAAGTATCCCGAACTGCTCCCGTCCGACGAACTGATGATCCAAGGTGTGTTCCGGGCGCTCATCCGCAAAGCGCGTGAATGAACCATGCGCACCATCGTCCATTTGGACGCCGACGCCTTTTTCGCCGCTGTCGAACAGGCATCTGATCCAAAGTTGCGCGGCAAACCAGTGGCCGTGGGTGGCGAAAGCCGGGGCATCATTGCGTCGGCTTCATACGAGGCCCGCAAGTTTGGCGTGTACACCCCGATGCCCATGGCGCGGGCGCGTAAGCTTTGTCCGAAGCTCATCGTTCTGCCCGGTGATTACGAACGATACGAGCAATTTTCCAACTGGATGTTTGGCTATGCCTACGACTTCACGCCCGACGTGGAACAGACCTCGATTGATGAAGGTTATTTTGACCTGTCGGGCGTACGCAAATCTCCGGTCGAAATCGCACTGACCATACGCAAGGCCATCGGTCAGAAGCTCAAAATCGTCGTCAGCGAGGGTATCTATTGTTGCAAGACCAATCTGGCCGTTTCAGGTGTCCTCGCTTTTGACCAGCTCGCCGATTACCTCGTCTTTCTTGGTCGGCGTGTCATGGTCCCTGTCGCAGCAGTCGAGGAATGCGAGAAAGGGGCAACACTCCATCGGTGAGCCGCCGTGGTGACCCCGGATTCCCATGACCGCTCTAAAATCGCCCAGGAGCGATTTTATTTTACGACGAAAAGCAGGTGCAATAGCGCGTAAGTCAAACTCGCACATCGAGAAACTGGACTTTGAGCGGGATTGGGGCCGCTGTTCAGCTCCCCAGGCCCAAACAACATGGTTCCAGCGCAGCGCCAGAGGGCAAGGCTACGCCGCCTGCGCATTGACGACAGAAGCTCTTCGGCTTGGTAGCAGGTCATACAGTTGGCGAAGTACCGGGTCAGCCAGGATCATCGGCTCCCTTTCCTGTAACCAAGCATGGTCTCCCGATCCTGCACCCAACGGCCTTCAGGCGTCACCCATTTCCCGGCGCTGACCGAGGGCAGGGAACCGATGCCCGTGATCTGATCCCGGTGGCCCTTGGCCTTGACCTTTAGCACGGCGAAGCCGTTTTCTTCATTGAAGAAGTGACGCGCTCGATCAGCCCGGAAAGGCTCTCCACAAAGGCTGCGGTACGTTGAGGCTGCGACACGGCCACATGGTGCGGGCCGACCGCAAAACAGGCAAGCGTCTGGCAGGTTTTCTGTCAAAC
>Ga0265338_10007355_pt1 | contig 13712 bp, 10 predicted proteins | sample 42126metaG_FD_193579 | JGI IMG/M metagenome (GOLD analysis project Ga0265338, IMG submission 193579) | Rhizosphere microbial communities from Carex aquatilis grown in University of Washington, Seatle, WA, United States - 4-21-26 metaG | ecosystem: Host-associated > Plants > Roots > Rhizosphere... | reverse complement strand
TCCTTTAATCATTCTTTTTTGAATCCTTGAGTCTTCTGGATTCCTGTATTCCCCTTTGAAAGCCTCCTGGTTAATCATAGGTTTACCCTTTGCGAACCAAAGCCAAGCCCTACTTCCTTTCCTCAAGGGCTTACCGGTTAGGTGGGGGTGATATACCCAGTTAAGCCATTCCACCTTGGTTAAAAAATTAACCCTTCCCCATATCTCCCCGGCCATTTCGGGGTAATTCAAATAAAAAAGAGAACCACCCGGCTTTAACAACCTTTCGCACCGGGCTAGAACCAATAATTGTTCGTAAATGTATTCATGGGGAGGTTTGGTATCGCGGTAACTGGAATAGCGGTAACCCACGTTGTAAGGGGGATCTAAAATAATTAACTGGAAACTCCCCTCCCTCTGGGAAGAAAGCCAAGTTAAGCAATCTTGGGTTTCCAGCTTGAAGGTTCCGGGGTTCATTTAGGCCCGTCCCGGACAGGGTTAATGGGCTTAACGGGAATATCAGGCTTTCCTGATTCACCCTTGGGAGGTTTTGGGAGTAAGGGCTTTTTGGGCCGTAGTTCCCTACGGATAGCCCGGCTTACCCAAGCTTGCTGGCTGGTATTAAGCTCAGCCACCCGGATTTTGAGCCGTTGGTGAATTTTGGGGGAAAGCCGAATATGAATCAGCTTTCCACGTTTATATTTTTTTGCTTTGAAATTTTCCATGCGCAGACAATAGCGCAAGCTTCTGGGAAGTACCTGTGAATGAGGTGGGATTTTGGCGAGAAAGACTTTCTACGAAAAGTTTAAACGAAAAATCCCTTTTCTTTTTTCAACAGGACAAAAGAGAGAATGAAACGCCTTCAAGTTGCTTTTGAAGGTGTCCCGCAAACGCTTCTTATCAGCAGTCCCCACATCACGCAAAAGGTCTTTTTGGTGAAATTCATCAAAGCCATTTTCTTTTAGGTTAAGGCAATTTTTCAAGGTCAAGGCTTGATCAGGGGTTAGCATAGGCAAGGCTTCCCCATTAAATTTCACAGAACGGCAATCGTCCGAGCATTGGAAAGGTTCAATCTTTGCCTTCACGGGTTCCGTTACCGCCAAAGCACTGGAAACAGTCTCAACAGAGGAAACTGGGGAAGGAACCGGACTACTAGAAACCTCTTCAGGCATTACATCAATAGGGTCTTTAGCTTTACGGGGTTTCGCCTTGTTTGCCTCAATTACCTTACCCCTGGTGTTCCAGCCCCATGCGAAAAGAAGCGTACCCACAAAGGCCGTCAAAGTAATCCCGCCCAAAACGGCAAGGAAGTCCTTAAAGGTAAAGTCCTCGAACACTTCCCAAAAATCCAGGTCTTTTGAAAACATTTCATCCCCCGCACAAGAAGATTTACTTCTTTTCAGGATGCTATATTTATAGCCACCGTCCGTCAAGATTTTTTAATTAAAAACCCAAGATTCCCACTTCCCTCCCCCGTCGCTTCACAGCCCAGCGACAACAAAAATACCCGGCGTTAAAAACGTGGACATTTTTACGCCATAGCCAAAGACAAGTATTACTTCCCTGCTATCCGATAACTATTTTTAACCGTTAAGTTTTAACCTTTAGAGTTAACCGTTAGAAGTTTTTAACGGTTAAAAGTTAGTTTTGTTGAAAAAGACGGGGATTTTCACGAAAAGAGAAAGTTTTTAAACTTTAAACTTATAGTTTAAAAGTTATGGGATAGGGGGGTTATAGGATAAGCCGGGTTTAAACTTTAAAACCCTCTGCGCCATGCCCGACTTCATTCTCCAGAATGAAGTCAAAGTCATTCCCAAAGTCATAATGACATTCCAATCTGACTTGACCGCATAAAACATGCGGAAAACAAAGGGTTTCAAATCTTATTCTGGTCACATTTGAATATGACAATCTGACCAGAATGTCATATTCAAATGTCAGAATAGTCAGATTAGGGGGCGGGAATTACTCAGAAACCTGCCAGGAAATACCCAAGAACCTAGGTTCTTGAATCGAGTAAACAGGAACCTCAAAAACTGGGGAAAAATCATTAGTTCAGGGATCAACTACCCCTGGGGGGTTCTTGGTTCCAAGGGTTCTTCAAGAACCTTTGGGGTTGTTGGGTACATCCTAAAACTGGGAATTAGGTGGGAAAGTCGGGGAGGAATCGAGGCAAAGGTACTTTGTTAAACTCTTAGTTCCGTGCCAAAAACAAAGAAAAGGTAACACAGGGACAGGAGAACAACACTATCCGAACATTTTTATACTAAGGCACTTTTAAGCTGAATCATGTTTAACTACCCCTCTTCAATAATACGATAATATTTAGGACCCAATTGTTTTCTTAAATTAAATTCTGTGGACTTACTTATTTTTTGCTGGAGCATGGCCGACGAACGTCTGTGCATCCTCTTCTTCGTCTCCGTAGGCACATTTTTCATTTTTTCAACAATACGGATAAAAGAAAGTTTCAAACCAATATCCGGCTGTGGTCGAAATTGATAAACGTCTTTTTCTTTTCCATCTTCAGATTCCACTCGAACAGTTTTGAATCTGTTACTTTTCAATCTCCGCCAACGGAGAGGCAATTTCGACACATTTGCTGGCGTTACTACGCCGAATAAATTACTTTCAGCCGTTAATAACTGAAGTCCATTTATTGAAATAATTTCATTTGTGGTAATTATTTTGACTTTTTCAGAACCCTGTCGCCCAACGTTGTAAATTTCTCCATCGTAAAACAAAACCACATAACGGGGAGATAAAGGTAAAAATATTTGCAATCCTGAATGTGCCAAGGCCGTGCCACCATCATCAGGATTGCCCATAGTCCATTGATTAATAATAGCAATAGGCGAATCGCTTGTGATGAATTCAGTAGTAGTCTCATTGACCAATATTTTCATCGAAAGGTCCATCAAGGTTGGCGCCATTTTTTCCATCATCTGTATACTGAAAAGAATTGGATTGATCCATTCCAACCTGATTTTTTCGGCATCTAATTCGGGAGGAGGCGGATGATTTTTAATGACAAATTCCGCAATCGTTTTCATCCTCGCTTTCGTCTCCTCTCCCGCCGCAGGAGTTCTCTCTTTTTGAATGATTACAAAACTCATCAATCCATGGTGTTCTTGACTCCATTGCTCCGGAAGCGTTCCACTACGAATGATTTTCTCAACAATCGGCGCGAATTCGCCTTCGGCCTTACTAAAATTTTTTTCGATTTGGGGATTGCGTGTATAGAGGTAAGGTTTTTGACATTGGCCCCGTATTGATGCTTCTTGGATATATTTACTTTTCGGTAAATTAAAAAGAGAGATTGAATTGCCAATTCCAAAGTTTCGCAGGTAAAACTGGGGGACAAAATGGTGATCTTTGTTATTAGGCATTAACGAAACCAATCAACCATAAAACCAGGTTCTAGAATTATGAAATTTTTAAAATTTATTTCGAATCAAAAAAAGAAAACCATTCAAGTTCACTTTTTCATTTTACAGTCGAAACTTTATCGCAGTCTCGTATTAAATGACTCGGATTCTTCGGATCTGGAAAAAGCGGCTCTTTAAATTTAGATTGTTCCGCAATCTCCGATGTCGCAGTGGTGTCCGGCACAACTTGAATCCCAAAGACAAGCCTCTTAATTCTGTGGACTGAAGAATCATTGGATTTATTAGGTTCAAGTTCTAACTTCTTGATCGAAAGCGTCAAATTCATATTGCGCAATTTGAAATACCTAACTTTTCCATAATCAGGATATTCAGCGCATTTTCCAGTAATCTCCTCGAGCAAAAAACGTCCCCTACTCTCCCAATCACTACTTTGATTTTTTTCTTCAGTCAGCAATGTACTAAACCCTCGATTGTCTCCATTAAGCGAGGTTAAGCGACATTCAAAATCTCCAGAATAATCAAAATCATTTGTTGCGTGATCATAGGCATTTAAATAACATTCCAATAAATATAAAGGCGCTCCATTTTTACAAAAAATTTTAATTTCGGCCTTTTCATTCACGTGATCAACAAATTCGATTGATTGATCAAGTGGCAAAACTTGGAGCCAAATTTCTTTTTTTTCAGCATAGGTTTTTGAAAAACATCCAACCGGAAAAATAGCAATGATAAGAATTAGCATAGCCTTTTTCATTTGCCCTCCTTTGTGCCGTAGGGGCAGGGTTGACCATCGGGAACGGTGAATGTTATATCTTGCATTCCATTATCAATGTCAGCCCCTGGCAATTCTATAACCAAAAGACCTTGCGACTGAAAATACTGTCTTGCATTTTGCTTTGGGTCCGGGGACTTTCCCCCGACTACGTCTGCAACTCCTTTAAAAGAACAACCAGAACTAGAACATGTGCCGCTAATACTGTTAATATTCGGTCGAATCACGCCTTTACTACCCCATTGATCCGGAATAATTACAGCTGAATCAGAAGAAATAACTACACCAAACCCACCTTTTTTCCCTATGTGTTTCTTATTTCCTTTCAAAACACGAGCTTTACCCTTACACGTTTTCAATCCATATGGATCAATAAAAACAATAGGACTGTTATCCATGCCCACATACAGACCGAACCCTATATCCTCACCCAACGGATCGGGAGATAACCATCTGCCTAATCCAGCATCATAAGACCTAAACCAGGTCAAACAAAGATTGACCGCATGCTCCACATAGAAACCTGTATAACCAAAATCCGATTCTTGATCTCCGCTTAATTTCGTTTGTCTGCCCCAGGCATCAAAATCATACCTAGCGTGAATGTTTCCATTCCCGTCCACCATCTCACGCATACTTCCCAAATGATCAAACGTGCAATAGTAATTTGTTCCTCCAATCTGCTCCCCTTCGTCAAAGAACTGTTTAGAAACCGTATTACCCGTACTGTTTCTCTCCTGGCACAATTGTTCCCCAACCCATACAAAACGCTTGTCGGTTATTACAGTCGAACCATGCTTCTCAGTTATTGCCGTTCTTCGTCCTGCCCCGTCATACTGAAAACTTACATTGTCAATTACTCCTATTGGTTTTGGGCTCAAGTAGCTAATCCCGACCAACCGGTTGCAGGCGTCCCAGGAATAATTTTTCTCATTATCTTGTATTAAATTACCGTTGGCGTCATAGGCAAATGGTTGGGTATTCAAAACATGATTTTTCTTGGTCGTCACTACCCCATCTACTTTATCAATCGAACGAATAGTAATTGGAGTGCTCGTACCCAAAACAGGTATTAAATCTGTTTCAAAATTGTTACTAGAATCTTCTGTCACGCTGGCGCCATTTACCGTAATAGTGGACGGCCTATCTGTTCCGCCTTTTAGATGAATCGGATTTTGCGTAATATTCGTTAACTGATTCAAATTATTCGTACCGAAGGTGTGTGTAAAAGATGACGTCTGTTCTAGTGTTCGATTTCCCGACGAGTCGTACACAAAAGTGCTCGATTGACTCGGGACGTTATTGGCCGTCTGAGTTACCGCTTGAAGCTGGCTTGCTTGGTCATACCCAATCGCAAGCGTTAAAGCATTTGACGAAGTGTTATCTAACTGTTTCACCCAATTTGTGATTTCACCCGCCTGATTATATTGGTAACTAAACTTGGAAAGAGTCTGGCCATTGGTTGAACCAGTTCCCAAGTTCGTAATAACTTTCAAATTACCTGAACCCAGCGGATCGGCAGGGGTGAAATAATCAAAATTAGACTGTTGTCCATTTGGATAATTTACTTGCGTTAAACGGGCCGAAGCCGAATCGTATTGATAGACAAAACTGCCCAAGGGATTCGTCACACTTGTAAGTTGATTGTTTGTGAAACCATAAGTCTCACCCACCCCATCAATAGTTTTGCTTGTTATACGTCCATCGGAATCATAACCATAGGCAATATTGGCTGTTGTTGTTCCAATTGGTTGGCTAACGCTTTGCAGCTTTTCACCTCCGGTTTGTCCAAAGGGATAATAATTATATGTGCTTGTTCCCGTACCATCCGATATAGAGGTCAATCGGGCTAAGGGGTCGTTATAGGCCAAAGTCACCCCTGCCGTAGGGTTTTGGACGTTAAAGTAGTTAATCCCGATCAACTTGTCGTCCAAGACTGATTGATCAGCCCAAAATGAAAAATCCCGTAAAAGCCTTTGCCGGCCTTTACGGGATTCATGTAAACCTAAGTTATTCGGGTGAACCTTCTTACCCCGTTTGGGCTTCCTAGTCATACCGATAGCTTTACCGCCTCCGAAAGTTTTTCACCTCTTAAAAAATGGAGCCGGGTCTAGTATCGGCACATTTGAAAAACCTTTTTTTTCAAAACCTCGGCAATACAATCACGAACAGTAAAATACTTCGGCAAGATAACTTGAATTATATGCCCACGATCAAATTTCCTACCCTCATACCTTGCATCTCGACTCGCCTCTTCCAACTGCCTATATTTTCTATAAAACGGTTTGAGTTCAGGATTTGCCGTTATCTCTCGTCTTAGAGAATAGTGATTTTCTATATCAATGCCTAACGAACACAAAACAGACTTAACATAAACGCAAGCAATATAAAAAAGTAACGTAACTTGCCAATCTGAAAAATCTGATTTTTCTAAGTTTTTGGGAGGGGCGGCTGTTAAAAAATCGAGTGTATCAAAATCATGTTTTATCATTTCAAAATACTTGTTAACTTCCGGAATTGCCGTCATTTCTTAACTTGCGGACGTTCATACCGGGGCAGATAGGACATTGAAATGGACTCGATACTCTCTTGGGCCGGAACAACCCGAACCCTGCAATCAAATCGAAGGCTTTTGGAGGATGAATACATATCCTCTTCGACTGAAAAAATCTTATCGAGCAATTCTTCAGGGTCGCTATCAATGACAATAATTACCTGAATATGATCCTTCTCAACCAATTCTCCGACAAAGCGAACATTGGAGTCCGAAGCAATTCTTTCCGCAAAAAATAAACCAGGAGTTTGCCAAAAGGCATACAACGGCATTTGAGTAATCACATTGGGCTTTAAAGCGTCAATGACTGTTGGGTCTTTAAAAAAAATTTGGTTCATGGTTGAAGTCCTGGTAAATCTAATTTCTCCACAGATAGTGGCAAGCTTTGAACAAACTCTTGATTAAAGTATAGCCTAAAATCATATTTCCCCGGAGCCGGAAGTGGCAAAAGCCTTGTTTGTATGCCAATTTCAACCGGCGAGAGCCTATCATTTACGGTCAATTTAATGCCTTCAAAAGTCGCCAAAATATTTCCATTGCCATCGCTAAATTCTATCTTTATCTCATAGTCACCAACCTGGACATTTTCGAGCCTAAAGTACATCGCCATTGATGGATACATGGACGGAAACACAGGGCACATCATTTTGCTGAAAATGCCTATGGCACTCCATTTATTTGTTCCGGCCTCTCGAATTACTTGGTCGGCCATCAAAAAGGATGTAATTGAAGGTTTAATGGTTGGCATAATTTAATTATAACCTTTTTTACTTTTCCCTACAAACAAACCAATTGCCATAAAGAACATGAAATCTATTGGCTAAAGCGGTTCTTTATCTTTTCCCTTGGATGGCAACGGCTATGAGCTTCCTTTAAATCAACAATACTTACCGACAGGTACGGATTCAAGGCCTCCATCGAGCTATGACCCAACAGTTCCATTAAATATCGGGGATGCATTTGTTCTTTTCGCTTCCTCCCCCTCAAGCAATGGGTGGCGCAAGTGGCCCTTAGTGTGTGAACCGATATGTTTTTATCAATCCCAGCCTTCTTGACATAGTCTTTGAGTCTCAACCCCATCATGCACTCGGTTATCCGCTTTCCTTGAAGGCTCAAAAAGATATGGTCATTGGTTGGGTCTTTGACCAGTAAGGGCCTTACCTCTTGGATATAGTGTTTCAAATACCGGCAAGCAATTCTCCCAACGGGAACCACCCGATCCTTGTTTCCTTTACCGGCATTTATCCTCAAAACCTCGGCTTCTAGGTCAATGTCCCCAAGCAATAGGTTCAAAAGCTCTGAACGCCGAATTCCGCTGGAATAGAACACTTCCAAAATGGTTCTATCTCGATATCCCAAGGCCGTTGTTTTGTCCGGGGCATCCAATAATCTTTTGATTTCTTCCTCGGTCAGAATATTGCGGGGTAATCGTCTTGGCATAATGGCGTAGTCAACCGCTTCGCTTGGGTCTTCCCCTATGGCTTCTTCCTCACATAAAAACCTCAAGAATTTCTTTGTCACCTTCAAAAGGTTATTCCGGTAACTAACATTGTTTTGTTTTCCTCGCTCGTTAATTTTCTCGAAAAGGAATGTTTGGTAATTGCGAACAATGGCCGGGGTTATTTGATTCGGTTCTTTGACGCCTTGAGTTTCTAGGTAACCCAGGAACGTCTTTAAAAGGCTTTGGTGGTTTTCAAGGGTTATAGGGGAATAGCCCAAAACCACCAACCGCTTGAGATATTTGGCTTTCCAGGATTCCATCTAAACCACACTCCGAATCTTCGGCGTTATGTCTTCCTGTTCTTCCTGCTTATTCGTTTCTCTTGGATGGCTTTTCCTATGGGCTTCCTTCAAGTCAACCCCTGACAAGGCGCAATACCTCAAGGTCGTTTCGCTTTTGGAATGACCTAAGATTTCTTTGACAGCCAAAAAATCACACTCATTGCGGATAAGCTCAACGGCCAGAGTTCGCCTAAAGGCGTGAGGCGTTACTTCTTTCTCGATACCGGTTTTCTTGCGGTAATGGCGAACCATCCCGCCAATATCCATCTTCCCCAATGGTTTCCCTCGCTTGCTTATCCAAACCCTATTGGTTCGAATGGCTTCCGGCTTCTTATCTTTATCCAACAAAAGACCCCTTGTGGCTTCAAGATAAGCTTTGATGAAAAGGGAGGCGTGTTTCCCCAAGGGAACCATTCGATCCTTCTTCCACTTCCCTTCACGAACAAATAAGTACCCCTTTTCCAAGTCCAAATCACCTAGAGTTAAATTGACCATTTCTTGAAGCCTGATACCGGTTGAATAAAAAGTTTCAAGAATAGACCTATCCCTTATCCCCAAAGGCTTCCTCAAATCCGGGGCTTCCAACATAGCTTTGACTTCCTCAACCGTTAACGGTTCTTTGGGGAGGGTTTTGGGTTGTTTCGGTTCTTTCAGCACTACGGATAAGTCAAAAAGAATTACCCCAGTCTTTTTGAGATACCGGAAAAAGAGCTTCACTGAACGAATATTGGCGCAAACATAACTGATTGAAATCCCAGTCGTATCAGTCACGGTTTCTGCATAAGCCTTCAATTCAACCTTTCCAATTTTTTGCAGGTCAGTAATCAGTTTTTCACCTAACCAACCAATGAATTTTTTCAAGCAAAGGGAGTATTTCTCAATGGAATAGAGGCTGTAGTTTCTGACTTCCAAATCTTTCAAGAACCCTTGGAAATGCTTTTCAAAGCCGTTTTTGTCCATGCGGCCGATCTGATCAGGTTTCCCGCCTGATCTCAACCCCAAAGCCTTCACAGCCGGGGGAACCAGGATAATCCCCTTTGCTTTTTCAGCCTCAAGAGCTTCCAAAGCCACTTGGATATAGGCCGGGTCCATGTCACATCCCGTAAAATCCCTCCCATTCCTTACCGCACAAATGGCGGTTGTTCCCGAACCGGCATAGCAATCCCCCACCAAATCCCCTGGCTTGGTTGTCCCCAAGATTAACCGTTCGACCATTTTTTCCGGTAACTGGCAGGGGTGTTTTCGCTTCTCCCGGCTTGAGTTTTTAACCGGCTCCATTTGTAGCCAGTCATATCCAACCGGTTTTAGTCCTTTGGTCATTCTTTTTTGAATCCTTGGATCTTCCGGATTCCTGTATTCCCCCAAGAAAGCCTCTTGGTTAATCATGGGTTTCCCTTTTGCGAACCAAAGCCAAGCCCTGCTTCCCTTCCTCAAGGGCTTACCGGTTAGATGGGGGTGATATACCCAGTTGAGCCATTCCACCTTGGTTAAAAAATTAACCCTCCCCCATATCTCCCCGGTCATTTCGGGGTAATTTAAATAAAAAAGAGAACCACCCGGCTTTAACAACATTTCACAACGGGCTAAAACCAATAATTGTTCGTAAAGGTATTCATGGGGAGGTTTGGTATCGCGGTAACTAGAATAGCGGTAACCCACGTTGTAAGGGGGATCTAGGACAATTAACTGGAAACTCCCCTCTCTCTGGGAAGAGAGCCAAGTTAAACAATCTTGGGTTTCCAGTTTGAAAGTTCCGGGGTTCATTTAGGCCCGTCCCGCACAGGGCTAACGGGCTTAACGGGAATATCAGGCTTTTCAGGTTCAACCTTTGGAGGTTTTGGGAATAAAAGCTTTTTAGGCCGTAGTTCCTTGCGGATAGTCCGGCTAACCCAACCTTGCAAGCTGGTATTAAGCTCGGCCACCCGGATTTTGAGCCGTTGGTGAGTTTTGGGGGAAAGCCGAATATGGATCAGCTTTCCCCGCTTGAGTTTTTTCGACTTTAACTTTTCCATGCGCCGACAATAGCGCAAGCTTCTGGGAAGTACCTGTGAATGAGGTGGGATTTTGGCGGGAAAGACTTTCTACGAAAAGTTTAAACGAAAAATCCCTTTTCTCTTTTCAACAGGACAAAAGAGAGCGTGAAACGCCCTCAAGTTGCTTTTGAATGTATCCCTTAAACGCTTCTTATCGGCAGTCCCCACATCCCGCAAAAGGTCTTTTTGGTGAAATTCATCAAAACCTTTTTCTTTTAGGTTAAGACAATTTTTAAGGGTCAAGGCTTGATCAAGGGTTAGCATAGGCAAGGCTTCCCCATTGCATTTCACCGACCGGTAATCATCCGAGCATTGGAAGGGCTCAATCTTTGCCTTCACAGGTTCCGTTACCGCCAAAGCATTGGAAACAGTCACAACAGGGGAAATGGGGGAAGGAACCGGGCTACTAGAAACCTCTTCAGGCATTACATCAATAGGGTCTTTGGCTTTACGAGGTTTCGCCTTGTTTGCCTCAACTTGCCTATCCCTGGTGTTCCAGCCCCATGCGAAAAGAAGCGTACCCACAATGGCCGTCAAAGTAACCCCACCCAAAACGGCAAGGAAGTCCTTAAAGGTAAAGTCCTCGAAAATTTCCCAAAAATCCAGGTCTTTTGAAAACATTCCATCCCCCGCACAAGAAGATTTACGTCTTTTCAGGATGCTATATTTATAGCCACCTTCCGTCAAGATTTTTTAATTAAAAACCCAAGATTCCCACTTCCCTCCCTCGTCGCCTACGGCCCAGCGACAACAAAAATACCCTGCGTAAAAAACGTGGACATTTTTACGCCACACCAAAAGACAAGTATTACTTCCCTGTTATCCGATAACTGTTTTTAACCGTTAGGTTTTAACCTTTAGAGTTAACCGTTAGAAGTTTTTAACGGTTAAAGGTTAGTTTCATTAAAAAGACGGGAATTTTCACGAAAAGAGAAAGGTTTTAAACTTTAAAACTTATAGTTTAAAAGTTATCGGATAGGAGGGTTATAGGATAAGCCGGGTTTAAACTTTAAAACCCTCTCCACCATGCCCGTCTTATGCTCTGGAATGAAGTCAAAGCCATTCCCAATGTCATAATGACATTCCAATCTGACCTGACCGCATGAAACAGGAGGAAAACAAAGGGTTTGAAATCTCATTCCGGTCTCATTTGAATATTACAATCTGACCAGAATGTCATATTCAAATGTCAGAATTGTCAGATTAAGGGATAGTAATTACTAAGAAACCTCCCAGGAACCACCCAAGAACCTAGGTTCTTGAATCGAGGAAACAGGAACCTTAAAAGCTAAGGAAATATCATTGTTTTAGGAATCAACTACCCCCGGTGGTTCTTGAAGGGGGTTCTTGGTTCCCAGGGTTCTTCAAGAACCCCTTGGGAGTTGTTGGTTATATCCTGAAACTGGGAATTAAGTGGGAATGGCACTTTTTAACCGCTTATGCGTGCCCTCGAATTACGGATTTTTGCCAACTTCACTGAAAAACCATAGTTCGAAAGCTCTTTGTGAATTTTTCTAAAGGTGATTCGGCTAAAGAAAGGAAGCGAAAGTTTATCCCCAAATTCGTCATTTGTAATAATGGCAAATATGACTGTGTAATCACTAGATATCGGTTTTTGTTCAGGAAAAGGTATCTGGTGAGTGACCGGAAGAAGAACATTCGCCTTTACTCTAAACTCTTCCTCAGACAAGAAAAGCAATGCCGAATTGGCCCCTTGGTTGAACAAATGGCTTAACCCGCTTGAACCTCGATAATGCTTAACATGGATTATTTTCTTATCCTTCGAATATATGTCACAAAACTCGATAGCACTTTGGCCTCTCAGAGTGATATTTCTGGCATCCATAAGGACATAGTTGGCCCCTTTGCTTTCACAAAAAGCCTTGTTATATTCGCCCTCCGAATTCTCCACGTAATAAGGAAATGTCAAGTCATCGTACTCAACCCTGGACATATATTCGGAAAGCTCCTCAACAAAATCCCTTTTAACCCTATACCACTTACCAAAGGTCAGAATGAAGGTTTCCTTTTCTCCTTCGACCTCCGCATAAAGACATTTAAACGCAGTCCAATTAAACAAGACCGTTTCATTCGATAGACCTATAGCCATAATTCGCCTACTCGTTAAATGGTTCAACGTCAAATTGGATGGGTCAGGAAGAGTTTTAAGAAATTCTTCTAAAACAATATCTTCAAACTGAATGTCAGGATCTGAGCTAAAGTTAAACCAACCAATTTCATCCCAATCAACAACCTCTGGAACCGCCATCCACATTCGGTCCAAATCATTTTTCCTCAGCTTTTTGACAACTTGATTGTTAAGGTCAGTGATTTTTGAATCCATAGAAACTTCTTCAAGCCGACCGATCAAAGGGAACGTTTTTAAATACGTCTTTTCCTTAAATTTTTCACTTAGTTTTTCGAGAGTCGCCAAAATATTATCAAGGGAAATCTTAGGCGTTAATTTGACCTGATCAGTCCCGCTTAACCTTTTCCCCAAAATCTCTTCCTCAGTAGACCCAACAACTTCCCTTACCAGCTCTTGATCAAAATCTATTCCCATTTCCGCAATCGGAGCCGCTTGCCCCACTTGGGTTTTTGTATGTCGACCCCTTCCTTCCAATCCCAAACGGTCCACTTGGCGAATTTTTTGGGGGTCAATACTGTTGAGAGTAACGTACAAACCAAAGTTTTCTTCCCAAGATTCTTTCGGGAGCAAAGTTTTTCCATAACCAAAACTAAGGGCAAATGAATCATCCTTTGTTTGAACGATAAGAAGGGCTCCGGAGCTTTGATTCTTTATCCGTAGTTCCGGGTCTATTTTGCCTTTGAAAAAATCTAGCCACTTGGGGACAGCAGGCGGGAAATTGAACGCAAAAAGATAAGCTTCTCTGCCACCAATAACAATCTTTCTTTCCTCAACTCGCCCAAACTGAATTTTCTTTCGAATTTCTTCAAGAACTTCTTTTGTCGTTTGTTTTAAAAGAAATACACTTAAGGGCTGGGCTCTTTCTTCGCCTGGTTTCTTTTTAGGCATGCCCGCCCCCTGAACACAATCGTGTTACCTTTGATGAAATCCAATGTATAAAAGAACCGAAAGAAGATAAAAGAATACACAAACATATGAAAAAATAAGGTAACCTTTATAAAAATTGCAAATTCTATTTAGCCTCTCGTCACCCAAGGCTAGATATTGCTTCTTG
>Ga0265338_10007353_pt1 | contig 13715 bp, 12 predicted proteins | sample 42126metaG_FD_193579 | JGI IMG/M metagenome (GOLD analysis project Ga0265338, IMG submission 193579) | Rhizosphere microbial communities from Carex aquatilis grown in University of Washington, Seatle, WA, United States - 4-21-26 metaG | ecosystem: Host-associated > Plants > Roots > Rhizosphere... | reverse complement strand
ATCCTGTTCATCGACGAGTTGCACACCATCGTGGGCGCCGGCTCAGCCGAAGGCACGATGGACGCCTCCAATATTATCAAGCCGGCGCTCAGCCGCGGTGAATTGCAATGCATCGGCGCGACGACGCTGAATGAGTATCGCAAATACATCGAGAAGGACGCTGCGCTCGAACGCCGTTTCCAAGCGGTCAAGGTCGAGGCGCCTTCGATTGAGGAAGCCGTTCTTATTTTGAAAGGTCTTCGTCCGAAATACGAAGACCATCACAAAGCCGAGTTCACTGACAAAGCCATTGAGGCGTCGGTCAAGCTCTCGGATCGGTATATCACCGACCGTTATTTGCCAGACAAGGCCATCGATTTGATGGACGAAGCCGGCTCGCGTGCGCGCATTGGTACGATGACCCGTCCGCCCGAGGTGAAAGATCTCGAAGCGGACATCGAGGACATCAAGTCGAAGAAAGAACGCGCGATCAAGAACCAGGATTTTGAAGGCGCCGCCTCCATGCGCGACAAGGAGAAGCACGCCAAGGAAAAACTGGAATCAGTTTTGAAGGAATGGCGCACCACCCGCGAGGAAAAACGCGTGAAGGTGGACGAAGACGACATTCTGCACGTGGTTTCCAAGTGGACGGGCATCCCGCTCCAACGCATGGAACAGGGCGAAATGGCCCGCCTCATCAAGGTCGAGGAAGAGATGACGAAAGTCGTCGTCGGCCAGAAGGAAGGCGTGTCGGCGATTTGCAAAGCGCTGCGGCGTTCGCGCGCGGATTTGAAAGACCCGCGCCGCCCGATTGGAACGTTCGCGCTGCTCGGGCCGACCGGCGTCGGCAAGACATTGCTCGCGAAGACGCTCGCGGAACAAATGTTTGGCGATACGAAGGCTTTGATCCAACTCGACATGAGCGAGTACATGGAGAAGTTCAACGTCTCGCGTTTGATTGGCTCGCCGCCCGGCTATGTCGGGTATGAAGAAGGCGGCCAGTTGACGGAACAAGTTCGTCGCAAGCCGTATTCGGTGGTGCTCTTTGACGAAATCGAAAAAGCGCATCCGGATGTGTGGAACATGCTGTTGCAGATTTTGGAAGAAGGCAAACTGACCGACAACGTCGGCCGGGTGGTCAATTTCCGGAATACCATCATCCTGATGACGTCGAATGTCGGTTCGGACACGATCAAGAAGCAGAGTTCGATGGGTTTTTCGCCAATCACCGACGCGAACAGCTACGAGCAGATGCGCGAGAAGATCATGGATGAAGCGCGGAAAACCTTCCGCCCGGAATTTCTGAATCGCCTCGACGATGTCATCGTGTTCCGCTCATTGACGAAGCCGGACCTGATTGGAATTCTCGATCTGGAAATCAACAAGGTCATGGCGCGGTTGATGAAGAACCGGAACATTGCCTTGAACTTCGACGAGAAGGCAAAAGACTTCCTGGTCAGCAAGGGTTACGACCCGCAATACGGCGCGCGCCCGATGCGCCGCGCGGTGGAGCGGTTCCTCGAAGATCCGATTGCCGAGGAGTTGCTCAAAGGCAACCTGCACGACGGCGAGCCGGTCTCGGTCACGACCGAGGGTGACAAACTGGCGTTCAACCAGAAAGCCAGTGCTGAAGGCGCGCTTTCGAGCTGAAGTTTTCATACTAACAAAAGGCCAATCCGGGTTTCCGGGTTGGCCTTTTTTGTTTCGATTCGTGATGCCGCGTGGAGAATGAGCGAATGATTTCGCCAAATGGCGTGGAGAATGATGGACCCAGAATGCGGCCTCGCGTTGGTTGAAGCGATTTGTTAACCGATTCGACTCATAGCATGGATCACGACAAAAATCCCACGCAATACACACAGCAAACTGATTGTTATTGCCGGCAACAATATTGTTAGAGAAATATTTTGATGAACAAACATCCTATTCGTAGCCCAAGCAAGCCAACCAATAAACACTAATCCAACAACAACCGTTATCCCAACAGTCCAATAGTTCGCAATAGTTTCGAAAACACTTTTCTTGGCCCCAAGATTTCCAAGACTATTTTCAATCTGAAACAAAGACGGAAAGTCACAAAGATCTGACAATCCTTGCCCTTGCCAATCTGGGTAAAGCCGAAACATTACTTCACGAACCGCCTCATCAATTAGCTGCGCAAACACAAATAGCGATGTAAGACGATAAAACAGGTAGCTGCATATAACGTGAAGAATAATTAGTGGCACTTGTACGTTATTAAACTTGAGTCCGAAAAAGGCAACTTCATTTAGGTTTGCGGTTGCTAAAAGACTAAAAATGAGAATAGACGAAACGAGCTTCAAACCAGTTTTTTCTGCTGACTTGTATGTCTCGCGGTAGTTTTCTCGCCATAGTTTGAGAAGGTCTTGAGCTTGTTGCAGACCCTCGGCCTGTTTTTTTTCAAGGATTTCCTTGACCATCTCATTAATCTTCTCCTGAGCCATATGAATCGCTAACGATGAGCCCAGCCATGCGAGAACTGCAACATAAAACAATCTGGGGCAAATCAATAAATCGCTTGGGAGTGTAGCAAAGCGCCTATCCCCGTATTGGCTGCGGCGATTTGTTCATTAATAAGATTTTCCTGAAAATATCCTCGGCCCAACTGCCAAATTTTTTGGCATAGCTTCACCGAAGAATTCTTGCCTCCGAGGAGCTTCCATGGCAAGTGAACTGCTGATATTTGCCGTGTTATATTGGGATCTCTCCTTAGGGAATGAAAGATAGACAGTTCAACATCCTGCGCTGGACGCCGGTAGGCACTTCAATCGCATTGATGATTTTGATCGCGGGCATTTCCGTCCGGACTGTGTCGGAATTGAAGAAGGCGACGTATTGGCGGGAACACACGTTTCAAGTCATCCTCGACGCGCAGGCAATGGAGGACAAACTACTGGATGCCCAGAATGGCGTGGATCGTTATGCGTCGAGCGGCGCTCCCAATCTGCTGGTTGAATACCGGAATGATACGAATATGGAGTCGCGCGAATTTGATGAACTCGCTGCGCTGACGCGCGACAATGCGGAGCAACAGCAGCGATTGAAGGACCTCTCCCAAGCCATCCAGGCGGTCTTCGCTTTTGACAATCGGGTCGTCGCCATCTACGGCCAAAAGGGCCCTAAAGCGGCGGCGCAAGCGGATGAAGGCGCGGAAGAAAGACAGATCCTGGACCCGGCGCTGAAAGACGTGGAGAAATTCAAGGACGCCGAGGAAACGCTGTTGAAGAGAAGGGACACCTCCGAACAAACGGATTATCACAAAGCGGCCCGCATGCTGATTGTGGGCAGCATTCTCGCCGCGGCATTGCTCATCTTTTCCAATTTCTTTGCCAGCCGCGAAATGGCGCGACGGCGCCGTGCGGAATCCAGGCAGCGCGAATTGATCGAGCAACTCCAGACCAGCCTGGCACAGGTCAAGACTCTCTCCGGCCTTATTCCCATTTGCGGCTGGTGCAAAAACGTCCGCTCGGACACCGGTTACTGGCAAAGTGTGGAGCAATATGTCCGGGCTCACACCGGCGCGACATTCTCCCACGGCATGTGCCCCATCTGCGCGGAAAAGTGGAAGGGTGAAATGGCGGCGGCGAATAAAGGTTGATAACTTGCCGCCGATAACCGCGCGTTTGATTAAGACCTGCGAAGTCGATTGGCTAAAAGCCTGTATCAAAATGAATTTGTCACCGGGTTTGGCAGGACGGGTTACTCCGTGCGCGCCGTCGTCTGGCCGGCCGGGAACGGCGCGCGCGGAGTGACGCGCCCCACCTTCAACGGTTATTTTGTTACACGCTCTAGAGCGGTGCCTCCGCGCGGCTGCGCGCTCCAAAAAATCGACTGCATCGTTTCGGCTAAGGCGACCGGAAGCGATAGAATTTTGAGGAGGTGTCCGGGGCGGGCAGAGTGATTTGCAATTGCCCGTTGCTGTCGGCCTGGTTGGTGCCGGCATCGGTCCAGTGGATAAAGTCTGAGGAATATTGGAGAACCCAGGACTGCAGCGGCACGCAGGTCGCGCTCAAGGTGAATCCTGGCGCGTTGGTTGACAGGAGGGTCAATTGCGGAGGAGCCGAGTAGTTATGGCCGCTGACGCTGTTCAGGGAAGCGCCGGGATCCACAACGTCGAGATAAAAGTGGGCCGTATTGCCGGCGTCAGCCGTGGCGCTGCTGGCGGGCGGCTTGTCGGACAATGGAAGATACATGCCAGAGGAACCAAGGTCGCTGCTCGCGTACGCATCCGCGCTCAACGACTGGATCACATAAAGAGTTGCACCGACCGGAACACTGAAAACTTCACTGGTATCAATGCTCGAGCCGTCGTAATCGCTGTCGAAGACCAGCGTGTCGGTGTTGTAACTCTGGGCCCCGTTGTGGACCTGGCAATAAGCCTCCGAGGTCACCTTCGAACCGGCTCCGCCGCCTGAGGCGGTAACGCCGCAATTCACCGCCAAGCCAAGCCGCACGCGAACGAGCGTCCCCGGCGGGAGCGTGCCAGTCACAGTCACAGAGTCCTGGGCGGAAACATCCATCTCTGCCGAGGCCGTCGCGATGAGTGGGTTAAATGAAGTATTCTCATGGCTGATTCCGTCGGAATCGGTTTGGGCATAGGAGACACTGAATGGCGTAATTTCCTGGACCGCCCGGCAGGTGGCGTGCAGCGCGCCCATACTGGCGGAACCCGACGCCGCTGACGAACAGTCTCCGTTCCATGTAACCGGTATGGATGAGCCGTCTCCCAACGGTGAAGCGACAGTGTCGGAGCGCGTCCACGCGCTGGCAGCGCTATCGCCGATGGTGCCGCTTATTTGAGGTAAAAACCCCGTGGAGGTTGAATGCTGGGTATTTGTGCCACCCTGGAAATTGTCGTTGTTAAACGGGTTGTAGTAAGCGCCGGAGTACGCCTGGTCGCTTAAATTCACATAGACCGTTGGCAATGCGAAAACAGCCGAAGCACTGCCCAGCAATATCGAACAGACAAGAAACTTCATGATTGGTTGAATTGGGATTTTCCAGCCGACTATTGCAACTCCCGCACTTTTTTTGATTTTCTTCACCGGCGATGAATTTACAAGTCTATTTATGCTGCTTCGATCGACTTGCTTTCCGCGCCGAAACTCAATGGCCACAAAGCGGTTATGGAATTTGTGCCGCGTCACTATAGCTCCGATTCCACAGCCGGATGGCGTTTCAAGTGGGTCCTGGGCGTGGACGAATTTTCGTTTGAAGGACTGAGGAAGTGGAGTAAACTGTTTCTTGTCCCCTTGGAAAACAAATTGAACAACGTATGAAAAAAATCTCTTCCATTATTGCGCTGGTGGGTTTATTGTCGATTCCGGCATTTGCAGCCGATAAAGAAGTTACGATCACCGGGCTAGGCCAGTGCGCCAAGTGTGCCTTGCACGAAACTGATAAATGCCAGAATACGATTCAAACTGAAGAAAATGGCAAAAAGGTGATTTATTACCTGGCTCAGAATGACACGAGCAAGGATTTCCATGATAACATCTGCAAGAAACCGGAAAAGGTGACGGCTACAGGCGTCGTTTCCGAGAAGGACGGCAAGAAGATCCTGACGGTTTCGAAGATTGAAGCGGCCAAGTAATCGTTTCATTTTCAAGAGCTTGCGCCCGCGTTTGTCATGAACGCGGGCGTTTTCTTTGGGAAATGAATTTTTGCGGTGGCGCCAACGTCCATTTATTCAAGAGCTTATGAAAACAACATTCTTCCTCTTCTTACTAGCAGCTTCAATCGGTGTGGCCCGTGCTCAAGACGCGACTTGCGCCACGGGAACGTGCGCGTCTGACGGTTACGTGGCGCCCGCAGTGGTTTATCAAGCGCAGGTGACTTATGCCGCGCCGGTCGTATATCAAGCCCCGGTGGTTTATTATGCGCCGGTGTTTTACGGTACGCCGATGAGTTACGCGCTCAATGCGTGCTCCGCTTGCCAGGACAGCGCCGTACGTTCAACCGTCACTTATATCGGCGGCGGGCATGTGGGGTATCAGGTTTCACCACGATGCAACACCGGATCGACGGTGACGTTCATTGGCGGATCGTGGTACGCGTCTCATTAGGGCCATTAATTTTAAGATAAGTGGCCGGATTTAATTCTTCACACGGTTCAAAGGTTGTAACCTTTTGAACCGTATTTCTTTCTAGTCCTCTCACTGCGAACGCAAAGTTCGAATTGCGTATGCGTTTTAGCAGAACTACTCTGCCTGTTTGTTTAATGAAAAAAGTTGTTGTTTTAATCGTGATCATCGGAGTTGGCATCGGCGGTTATTTGTTTTGGAATCGCCCGAAAATGCCGGCGGCGGCGGCTCCCGCTCACGTCTCGACGGCCACGATTCAATTGCGGAATATCGATTTCGCGGTGACAGCTGCGGGTGAAATCGGCCCGGACGACATGGTTTCGATACGCCCGGAAATCAACGGGAGAATCTCTTCATTGCCGGTGGATATCGGCGACAAAGTGACGACCGGCACCCTGCTCTGCGCGTTGGACGACAGCGATCTGCAATCCGAGCGCTCCACGCAGATCACGCAGATCGAGGGCGCGAAACTGCAAGTCGAAAAAGCCCGCCGCAATTACGAGCGCAACAAACAATTGCACGAAAGCCGCCTCGTTTCGCAGGAGGTTTATGACGACAGCGTGACGGATTATGAGCTGGCGAAAAACGCGTTGGAGCTGGCGCAAAAAACCTTGAGCCAGATTGAAGTGCAGATTTCGAAGACGCGGATCATGGCGCCGTCCGATTGCACGATCCTCACGCGCCCGGTGTCCGTCGGCCAGGCAGTGTCCGGCTCCGGCGGTGTCGGCGGCGGCACGGAAATCATGACGGTGGCGAACCTGAAGGAAATGATCATCACGGCGCACATGAACCAGGCGGATGTGACGCGGGTGAAAATCGGCCAGCCAGTGGACGTGGAAGTGGAAGCTGTGCCCGGCATGAAAATCAAGGGCACCGTCGAGCGCATCGCGCCACAGGCCACCATCAAAAACAACATCAAAGGTTTTGCGACGCAAATTCGGCTGAAAAATTTGGATCCGCTCGTGCGGCCCGGCATGACGGCGAACATGACCATTCCATTGCAATCCGCCGAGAACGCGGTGGCGATTCCGTTGGCCGCGGTTTTTTCCGAAGAGAACGATCGCTATACCTATGTGCGCAACCAGAATGGCGACTTCGAAGTGCGCCCTATTCGCATTGGGGTGGCGGATTTCCAATACGCTGAAGTTTTGGACGGCTTGCAAAACGGCGATGTCGTTTCGCTCGTGCGCCCGGAAAGACCCGTGGGCGATCTTCAGGAGGCGCTGAAAAAGTTTGCCGCCACTTCGAAAAAGCTTTCAATGGTCGAATCAGTCGCCAACACGAACACCCTCACCAGCGCGACCAATCAACCTGCGCCGAACGCCAACTGAAGCCGGTTATGTCTCTTATCGAGCTTCGGAACGTCAGCAAAACCTATCATCTGGGAGGCGAGGAAATCCGCGCGCTGGATGACGTCTCGCTCGATATTGAAGGCGGGGAATTCATTTCCATCATTGGACCGTCGGGCAGTGGAAAATCCACGTTGATGCACATCGTCGGCTGCCTCGATTCGCCGACGAAGGGGACGATCAAACTGGATGGAACGGAGATTCACAACGCCTCGGCGCGCGACCTGGCGCGCATTCGCAACCAGAAAATCGGCTTCGTGTTTCAGTTCTTCAACCTGCTGCCGAAATTGAGCGTGCTGCAAAATGTCGAACTGCCCATGATTTACAGCGGCTTGCCGGCGGCAAAACGCCGGGAGCATGCGATGGAAGCGTTGAAGATGGTGGGATTGGAAAACCGGAGCAAGCATCGTCCGATGCAGATTTCCGGCGGGCAACAACAGCGGGTAGCGATTGCCCGCGCGCTGGTGAATAATCCGAAAATTGTGTTCGCTGATGAGCCCACGGGGAATTTGGATTCGCATACGGGCGAGTTGATCCTGCAATTGTTCCACAAGCTCAGCACGGAGGGACACACCATCGCGCTCGTGACGCACGATCCGGAAATTGCGGCGGTTACTCCACGAAGAATTGAGATTCGCGATGGAAAGATCGCGAAGAATGTGGATCCGAAATTGGCAGGGCAAAGCGCGAAATTCTCATTGGAAAAGGTGTCGGCACCATGAATTTAGTGAATGCATTCATGGTGGGCTTCAAGGAGATCTGGGCGCACAAATTCCGCTCGGCGCTGACGATGCTCGGGATTATTCTCGGCGTTTCGAGTCTCATCGGAATGTCGGCCCTCGTGAAAGGGATGGAGAATGGGATGCGGGAGGCATTGATTGCCGTCGGCGGTGTGGAGCGGGTGCGATTGGACGATAAGGATATTCCGCAATATCAGCAACACCTGGCGGATCAAGCGGTCGGCTGCACGATGAACGATGTTTATGCTCTGCAAAAAAGCGCGCCGCTCATCAAGATGGTGACGCCCGAAATGCGTTTGCGGAACGCCACCGCTACTTATGGGGCCAAAGCCTTCGATATTTGGAATTTTGTCGGCACCTGGCCGAACGCCCTGGACATGAACCAGCACGTCGTGGAATACGGCCGCATGTTCAACGACGTGGACGACCAGAACGCGCGCAACGTGTGCGTGATCGGCGTGGATGTGCGCGATGAATTGTTCGGTTCCGCGGAGGATCTCGGTTATGAATACAATCCCGTGGGTCGGAGCATCAACATCAAGGGAATGCCTTTCACGATCATCGGTATGTTCGAGCGGTACGAAAGTGAGCGGGCGAAAAAGGAACGCGAACTGGCTAAATTGAAACCGCCGGATCCGGCTCAAACCAACGGCCCCGCGCGCAGCCGCGGCTGGGGCGGACGTTCCAGCGGCGGTTTTGTTTTCGCGATGAAAAACGCCACGGTTTACATTCCCCTGAATACCATGTGGGTGAAGTTCCGCGCTTCCGCGGGTTCCAATAATATTCCCGATCCGCGCCTCACGACGTTGTCGGTGAAAGTCGCGGATGTCGCGCATTTCGATGAGGCCATTCAGCAGGCACAAAATGTTTTGATGCGCACACATAATGGCATCGAGGATTTTTCGTTCCAGACGCAGGAGGATTGGGCGGATAACATCAACAAAGCGATTCATAATTATCGATTGAGCGGCGGCATCATCGCCATTATCAGCCTGCTCGTCGGCGGAATCGGGGTGATGAACATCATGCTTGCGAGCATCACGGAGCGTATTCGCGAGATTGGTATTCGAAAGGCGATTGGTGCGTCCTTCCTGGACGTTTTCATTCAAATCCTGGTGGAAAGTGTCGTCATCGCCGTGATTGGCGGCGCGGCGGGATTGATCACGTCCGTGGCGTTTGTTCTTCTCCTCGCTCATGCATTGCCCACGGATAACACGCCGGTCATCACGGTCAATGCCTGCATCGTGGCGTTTACGTTCAGCGTTTGCGTGGGGATTCTTGCGGGACTGACGCCGGCATTCAAGGCGGCCAAGCTGGATCCGATCCAGGCGCTGCGGTACGAGTAAAGCGATTCTCAAAGTGAATTTTTCGGGTGGAATAAGTTTTCCAATGTTAGTTATTTAAGACGAACCCTCGTTATCCCGAAGGGATTCCCGAAAAATAGCTTGGCGATTTATGGCCGGGTGGAATAACGGAAGGTCTGAGTTCCGAAGCAACGACTGAACTTTCCCCAAGCACGTCAACCGTCCCTACGGGACTTGCTGTTGCACTGTCGGATCCCGGCGATGAATCGCCGGGCTATTTTCAAATGTTCCTTCGGAACAGAAACTCCAGCGAGAAATATGTCTACAATATAGCCGTCAGGGCTCAACTTCTTCGTCTTCCGCGGGTGGAGGATGCGGATGCTTGCGATGGTGCCTGGCGACGATGAATTTCGCGGCAAAAAAACATATCCCCGCGAGCGGGCTGGCAATGGCCATGGAGCCCAGCAGCATCGGTTTCCCCACGCGCGAGGTCAGCAGCCGCGTCCAATCGCGCCATTCATGAATGGCCAGATGCAATCTGGGCACTCCGCGCGGCCATTCCTGGTACAGGACCCAATAGCCGATTTTGTATTCCCAAATAAAAACGACCGGCATGATGGGGAGAATCAAATCGTGCAACGTTCCAGCGAGCACCGCGGCGATGATGTTGCTGCGCGTCACCCACGCAAAAAAGACCGCGAGGATGGTTTTCAAACCGAATAGCGGCGTGAACCCAAAAAACATCCCGATGGCAATGCCTCCGGCAATGGCTTCCGGGGTGTCGCGAATGGCGAGCAGTTTGAGGGAATGCTCGCGCAGCCAACGCTTCATGTTCATGGCGTCATCTCGGTTTCCTATTAAAGGCTACCACATCCTCATAGCGAACGCCCGTGCCGCCAAAAATATCCAGCGCCGAACCAATCGTCAGATCGATTCTCCCCTGCCCCACGCGCGTCACCGTTTCCAGGTCCGCCAGTGAACTCGCGCCGCCGGCGTAAGTCGTGGGGATCGGCGACCATTCGCCGAGCCGCGAAACCAATTCGCCATCCACGCCGCGACAAAGTCCTTCCACATCGACAGCGTGCACGAGAAATTCCGCACAGGAACCTGCCAGGGTTTGCAGCGTTTCGCGCGTGATTTTCAAGTCGGTGAATTTTTGCCAGCGGTCGGTCACCACAAAATAATCTTCACCCCGGCGCCGGCAGCTCAGGTCGAGCACGAGGCGATTCTTTCCAATGGTTTTGACCAATTCCGCCAGCCGTTGTTCATCCATGTGGCCGTCGCGGAAAACCCACGACGTGACGATGACGTGCGAAGCGCCGGCCTCGAGCCAGGCGCGCGCGTTGTCCACGCGAATGCCGCCGCCGATGTGCATGCCGCCGGGGAATGCGGCCAACGCGGAGCGTGCTGCGTCTTCATTCCCGGAGCCGAGCATGATGACGTGGCCGCCCTTCAAGCCGTCGCGCTGGTAGAGTTCGGCGAACCACGAGGCGGGGCGGTCGGAAATGAAGTTGGTGCGCAATTGCCCGGGCGCGTCACTCAAGGTGCCGCCAACAATTTGCTTTACCTTGCCTTCATGCAAGTCAATGCACGGACGAAACATAGTGGCAGAGTAAAGTTCCAAACTCCAACATCCAAGCTCCAAGAATTCCCAACCTCCAATTCCGAAACCTATTCCCTCAGTGCTTTTGTGGTTTGGAATTTCTCTGGAAACTTGGACTTTGGGATTTGAACCCTTCAGAACGTATCCCCCGAAAGAGTGGTTTATTTGCAATTGCCCAGACACAGCAAGGTCATTACTTTTGCTTCAACCTACAATCCCTACCATGAAAAACAAACTCACGAGGCCCCTCGCACTCGCGCTTGCTCTCAGCACTACTTTGTTCGCGAACGTCAGCCGCGCGGAATGGCCGGCGCGCGTGTTCGCGCCTTATATGTATATCGGCGCGGGAGATAATTTTAAGCTGACGGACTGCGACGACGCTTGCGGACTGAAATATTACACGCTGGCTTTCATCATCGCGAAACAGGAAGGTCACGGTAAGGACGTGAAATATTTCAAGGACCCGTCGTGGGACGGCCGCATCGCCATCGGTGAAAATCTTTATCACGACCAGATCGATGCGATTCGCAAACGCGGCGGCGATGTCATCATGTCGTTCGGCGGTGAGGCGGGGAAAGAAATGGCAAATGTCATCGACGATCCCGCGGCGCTTGAAGCCGCGTACCAAAAGGTGATTGATCAATACAAATTCACCTGGCTGGATTTCGATGTCGAAGGCAACAATCTGGACAAGGGCAAGGCCGACAGTGAACGCCGCAATTCCGTCCTCGCGAGCCTGCAAAAAAGGAATCCCGGCCTGATTATTTCCTACACGTTGCCGGTGGATCCCCACGGACTATCCAATGAATCACGCGCGCTGCTGGCCGACGCGAAAGCGAAGGGTGTGAAAGTCCATTCCGCAAACATCATGGTGATGTATTTCGGGGAACAATTTATTCACAAGGGGAAGTCGGAAGGCGAACTGGGCGTGGAATCCGCCAAAGCTGCGCATGCGCAACTTCAGCAAATCGATCCTGCGATTCAGATTGGCCTCTGTCCTTGCCTCGGCCGGAATGGATCGACCAACGAAGTATTTGGCATTGAAGACGCAAAAACGCTGAAGGCGTTTGCGGATCAAACGCCGTGGGTTTGCTCGCTGCATTATTGGTCCATCAATGACGACGCCGCAAAACCGCGCCGACACCGCACGGTGACGAACACGACCAATGAGCTCGGCACGGCGACTACTACCACGACGATCGCAGTGCCCAGCGAGCGTCAGCCGTGGGATTTTGCCAATATTTTTAAGAGCTTCACCAAATAAGCGGTTTCATGGTCGACCTTTGGACGGAACGCCGGGCAGATGCCCGGCGGCTTAGTCCGAACCGGGGCTGCTGAACGTTGTACGTAACCTGCGCGCGGCCATTTCAGTCCATTTACAGAACAGAACTCAAAACCCCTATGAGCTTAAAAATTCTCCCCGTGAACCCTGATAAGCACCACCTCACCCCAGCCATCTCCCACACTTCGTGGCGAAGAGGGAAAAGAAGCGTCGGGGTTGCCGAGGTTCAGCAACTCTATGCGCGCCGTTGTTGGCGAGGAATTCTCACACCTATTTGCACGATCATCGCCGCCTTGCTGCTTGGCGCGGGTTGCGCCACTAAATGCGATCTTTGCCGTGATTCCGCCAGCACATCAATGGCGCCGTGCATGGATGTTCTAGGAAAATTCACCGCCTCGGACGTGCCGGCGCTTGGCCCGGCGGAGACGGCAGTTTCGCCCGGCCGTTGGTCCACGAACGCGGCACCCGCCCCTGCCGATTTGCCCGGGAAAGGGATGGCGCAGCATCCGATGCTCTATATTGGCGAGGGCTACAATAAAATGTTTGTGGTCAATAACGGAAAGGTGATTTGGACTTACTCGACCGGTCGCGGCTTTGAATACGACGATGCGTGGATGCTTTCCAACGGCAACATTCTCTTCAGCCGCATGCAGTATGTCGCGGAAGTGACTCCGCAGAAACAAGTCGTATGGCGTTATGATTGCCCGACGAATACGGAGGTTCACTGCTGCCAGCCGATTGGCTTGGACAAGGTTTTGTTCATCCGAAACGGCCTGCCGCCGAAGTTGATGGTGGTGAATATCAAGACCGGTAAAACGGAAGTGGAACATGATTTACCCGCCAAAAGTCTCGACGACCAAAAAACCGTGCATCCGCAATACCGGCGCGTGCGTTACACCGCGGATGGACATTATCTGGTGCCCATGCTGGGCCTGGGCACGAACGGCGCGGTGGTGGAATATGACCAAAACTTCAATGAGGTGTGGCGTTATTCGATTCGCACGCCGTGGGCCGCCATTCGTTTGAAAAATGGCAACACGTTGATCACTGACGAATCTGACAAACTTACGCGCGAGGTGAATCCCAAAGGTGAGACGGTGTGGGAAATTCGCCCGGAAGATTTGCCAGAGCAATATCGTTTTATCAACACGCAAACCTGCACGCGGCTGGCGAATGGGAACACCATTATTTGTTCGCGTGGCGCGAATGGCCAGAAACCGCAACTGGTCGAAGTCACGCCCGATAAAAAAGTTGCGTGGGTGCTGCAGGATTGGTCGGTGCTCGGACCGGCAACGGCGGTGCAGGTTCTCGATGACCCAGGCATCCCGGAAGAGCCGGGGCAATCGGAGCATTG